>Ga0172382_10000330_pt1 | contig 88409 bp, 85 predicted proteins | sample Leawel138RmetaG_FD_122245 | JGI IMG/M metagenome (GOLD analysis project Ga0172382, IMG submission 122245) | Leachate microbial communities from a municipal landfill in Southern Ontario, Canada - Leachate well 138R metaG | ecosystem: Engineered > Solid waste > Landfill > Unclassified | place...
CAACAAGCTCAAGCACTTCAGGCGCTTCGCCACTCGTTACGACAGGCTCGTCATCCACTACGCAGCCTTCGTCCATCTCGCCGCAGCCATGATCTGGATGCGCTGAATGTCGATTCTACCTAGTCGGGTGACAGGAGCTTGACGATGAGAACAAACCGGGAATAGAACATACCAGGAACACACACAGCTGGAAGGTCGCACATGGTTCGCCTCGCCCGAGAATCGCTCGCCTTTATCTCCGTGGCGGGCTTTGTCTGGATGGTCTGCGCGGCGGCCCATCTGGTGACCTGAGGAGCCCGCCGCCATGCGAATGGGGGAGGCGGCGTTGGCTGAGGGCGGAAGCGGCGAAGGGTTCGTGCACCTGCGGGTGCGGTCGGCCTACTCGCTGCTGGAAGGCGCCATCAAGGCCGACAAGGTCGGGGCCATGGCGGCCAAGGCCGAGATGCCGGCCGTGGCGCTGACCGACCGCGCCAACCTGTTCGGGGCGCTCGAGTTCTCGGTCGTCACCAAGGGCGCGGGCGTGCAGCCGATCGTCGGCTGCGCCCTGCCGGTCAGCGGCATCGGCGCCGGCCCGCCGGAACGCTGGGCCAAGGCGCCGACCATCGTCCTGCTGGCGCAGAACGAGCAGGGCTACCTCAATCTCTGCGAGCTCTCCTCGGCGGCCTACCTGGAGGCCGACGCGACCGGCGAGCCGTCGGCGCCGTGGGAGAAGGTCGCCGAGCTCTCCGAGGGGCTGATCCTCCTGTCAGGCGGCTGGGACGGACCGGTGGACCCGCTGTTCGTGGCCGGCAAGGCGGCCGAGGGGCGCGCGGCCCTGGCCGAGATGGCCAGGGTGTTCGGCGACCGCTTCTACGTCGAGCTGCAGCGGCACGGGATGCAGGTTCAAGCCATCGCCGAGCCGGAGCTGGTGGCCTTCGCCTTCGACAACGACGTGCCGCTGGTCGCCACCAACGACGTCTATTTCGCCGAGGCCTCGATGTACGCCGCGCACGATGCGCTGCTGTGCATCGCAGATGGCAGCTTCATCGGCCAGGACGAGCGGCGACGCATCACGCCGGAGCACTGGTTCAAGCCGGCCGCCGACATGCGGGCGCTGTTCCACGACCTGCCGGAAGCCTGCGACAACACCCTAGACATCGCCCGCCGCTGCGCGTTCGCGGTGGCCAAGCGCGACCCCATCCTGCCGCGTTTCCCCACCGAGGGGGGGCGCTCCGAGGACGAGGAAATGGCCCACCAGGCCCGCGAAGGCCTGAAGGCGCGGATGGCCGTGGGACGGGCCAACGCCGCTCCCGAGGAAGACTACTGGGCGAGGCTGGACCGCGAGATCGGCGTCATCCAGCAGATGGGCTTCTCGGGCTACTTCCTGATCGTTTCGGACTTCATCAAGTACGCGAAGGCCCGCGGCATCCCGGTGGGGCCGGGTCGGGGCTCCGGCGCCGGCTCGCTGGTCGCCTATTCGCTGACGATCACCGACCTCGACCCGCTGCGCTACGGCCTGCTGTTCGAACGCTTCCTGAATCCCGAGCGGGTGTCGATGCCCGACTTCGACATCGACTTCTGCCAGGAGCGGCGGGAGGAGGTGATCGCCTACGTCCAGCAGCGTTACGGGCGCGACCGGGTGGCCCAGATCATCACCTTCGGCACCCTGCAGGCGCGGGCCGTGCTGCGCGACGTCGGCCGGGTGCTGCAGTTGTCGCTCGGCCAGGTGGATCGGCTGGCCAAGATGGTGCCGGCCAACCCCGCCAATCCGGTGACGCTGGCCCAGGCCATACAGATCGAGCCGCGGCTGAAATACGAGCGCGACAACGACGAGGCGGTGGCCCAGCTGCTCGACATCGCCCTGCAGCTCGAGGGCCTTTACCGCAACGCCTCGACCCACGCCGCCGGCGTGGTGATCGGCGATCGGCCGCTGACCCAGCTGACGCCGCTCTACAAGGACCCCCGCTCCGAGCTGCCGGCCACCCAGTTCAACATGAAGTGGGTGGAGAGTGCTGGCCTGGTGAAGTTCGACTTCCTTGGCCTGAAGACGCTGACGGTCATCGACCGGGCGCTGAAGCACCTCGAGAAGCGCGGCGAGGTGGTCGACATCGGCAAGCTGCCGCTGGACGACCAGAAGACCTACGACCTGATGAGCGCGGGCCTGACGGTTGGGGTGTTCCAGCTCGAAGGGCAGGGGATGCGCGACACCCTGCGCCAGCTGCGCCCCGGCTCGATCGAGGACGTCACCGCCGTCGGCGCCCTCTATCGGCCGGGCCCGATGGACAACATCCCGGCCTTCATCGACTGCAAGTTCGGCCGCAAGCCCATCGACTTCCTGCACCCCTCGCTGGAGTCGGTGCTGAAGGAGACCTACGGCATCATCGTCTACCAGGAACAGGTGATGCAGATCGCCCAGATCCTGGCCGGCTACAGCCTCGGCGAAGCCGACCTGCTGCGCCGGGCGATGGGCAAGAAGAAGAAGGAGGAGATGGAGCAGCAACGCGCCCGCTTCGTCTCCGGGGCCGCCGAGCGGGGCGTCAGCGCCGAGCAGGCCGGCGCCATCTTCGACCTGGTCGACAAGTTCGCCGGCTACGGCTTCAACAAGTCGCACGCGGCGGCCTACGCCGTGGTCAGCTACCAGACCGCCTGGCTGAAGGCGAACGCGCCCGTCGAGTTCTTCGCCGCCTCGATGAGCCTCGATATCGCCAACACCGACAAGCTGGCGGTCTTCTACCAGGACGCCAAGCGGTTCGGCGTGAAGATCCGCCCGCCGTGCGTGAACCGCTCGTTCGCCGACTTCGAGGTGGAGAACGGCGAGGTGCTCTACGCGCTGGGCGCGGTGCGCAATGTCGGCCTGGCGGCCATGGAGCACGTGGTCGAGGTCCGCCGCCAGGGTGGGCCGTTCCGCGACATCTTCGACTTCGTCGAGCGGGTCGATCCCAAGCAGGTCAACAAGCGCACCTTCGAGACACTCGCCCGGGCCGGCGCCTTCGACGCCATCCATCCCAACCGCGCCCAGCTCGTCGCCGCGGCGGACCCGCTGATCGCCTACGCCCAGTCGGTGGCCGCCGAGCGAATCAGCGCCCAGGCCTCGCTGTTCGGCGCCGACCAGGCCGAGGCGGCCCGCCCGCGGCTGCCCAAGGCCGACCCCTGGACCCCGACCCAGCGGCTGGACGAGGAGCTGGCGGCGGTCGGCTTCTACCTCTCCGGCCACCCGCTGGAAGACATGGTGGAGGCCCTGCGCCGGCGGCGCACCGACCTGCTCACCGACGTCATCGCCAAGGCCGAGGCCGGCGGCGAGGTGTTCCGCATGGCCGGCGTCGTGCGCCGCAAGCAGGAGCGGGCCAGCCAGTCGAGCGGCGAGAAGTTCGCCTTCGTGACCCTCTCCGATCCCACCGGCGAGTACGAAGTGCTGTTCCCGCCGGAAGCGCTTCGCCGCTGCCGCGACATGCTCGAGCCCGGCAAGGCGGTGGCCATTAAGGTCCGCGCCAAGGCGAGGGACGGCGAGGTGCGCTTCTTCGGCGACGACGCCGAGCCGGTGGACAAGGCCATCGAGAACGCCGTCGCCGGGGTGCGGGTCCACATCGCTCCACGCAGCGCCGAGATCGAGGCCCTCAAGCGCCGGCTGGATGGGTTGGAGAACCCGCGCGGCGGCGAGATCGTGCTGGTCGCGGCCCTGCAGCCCGGGCGTGAGGTGGAGGTCAAACTGCCGGGGCGCTTCACCCTCGACGGGCCCGTGCGCGGGGCGCTGAAGACCGCGCCGGGCGTCACCTACCTCGAGGAGCTGTAGGGCAGGGGCTAGAGCCGCTCGATCGCGCTGGCGCGGATCACCACCTCGTCCTGGCGAAGGTCGCGCTCCAGCTCGGCGCGCAGGCGGGCCCACCAGGCCCGGTCGAGTTCCTCGGCCATCACCTCCAGCACCACCACCTCGTCGGTCTGCACCTGGCCGCCCTCGGCCCAGCGGCCGCGGGCCGGCGCGCGGGTGAAGGCGGTCACCCCGCCGAAGCGGTCGGTCAGCCGCGTCTCCAGGCTCGCGAACCAGCCGGCCGCCACCTCCCCGCCGTCGCCACGGGCCAGCGGCAGGAGAATCTCGACGCAGAAGCGGTGGGGCGTGTCCATCCGCCCGAAATGCCGCGCCGCCGCCGTGCGTTCCGGGCTTAAGTCCTCGGCCCGGCCTTGCTTTTCCGCGGCTTTGCGCCTATCTGCCCGCCCCATCACACACGCAGGCGTTTGGCAGGCGGCGGGGAGACATCCCGCCTTCTTCCATTCCGGGCCCCCGGCGACGGGGGTTTGGCCTGCGGAGGCGCACCGGAAAAAGGAGCATACCTATGGCGCTTCCCGAATTCTCCATGCGGCAGCTGCTCGAAGCTGGCGCCCACTTTGGCCACCAGACCCACCGCTGGAACCCGAAGATGGACCGCTACATCTTCGGCGCCCGCTCGAACATCCACATCATCGACCTGTCGCAGACCATTCCGCTGCTGCATCAGGCGCTGGTGAAGGCCCGCGACGTCGCCGCCGCCGGCGGCCGCGTGCTGTTCGTCGGCACCAAGCGCCAGGCCTCCGAGCCGGTCGCCCAGACCGCCCGGCGCTGCGCCCAGTACTACGTCAACCACCGCTGGCTGGGCGGCACCATGACCAACTGGCGCACCGTCAGCCAGTCGATCCAGCGCCTGCGCGAACTGGAGTCGCTGCTGGAAGGCGAGGCCCAGGGCCGCTCGAAGAAGGAGCTGCTGCAGCTCACCCGCGAGCGCGACAAGCTCGAGCTGAGCCTGGGCGGCATCAAGGACATGGGCGGCATCCCCGACCTGATGTTCGTGATCGACACCAACAAGGAAGCCATCGCCATCCAGGAAGCCCGCAAGCTGGGCATCCCGGTGATCGCCATCCTCGACACCAACTGCGATCCGGACGGCATCACCCTGCCGATCCCGGGCAATGACGACGCGGCCCGCGCCATCCAGCTCTACTGCGACCTGATGGCCGATGCGATCCTCGACGGCCTGGCCGCCGGCCAGGTAGCGGCGGGCGTCGACATCGGCGCGGCCGAGGCGCCGATCGAGCCGGCCCTGGCTGCCGAACTGGCCCCCGAGGAACCGGCGCCGGCCGCTGACGCGGGCGCCGAGCAGGCCAGCGAACAGCCGGCGGGCTGAGCGCCACAAGACCGAGGGCGGGGCCATGCGGGCCCCGCCGCACCGCTAACCTTTTGAAGGAGCCGACCATGGCGGAGATCACCGCTCAGCTGGTCAAGGACCTGCGCGAGAAGTCCGGCGCGGGCATGATGGACTGCAAGAAGGCCTTGCAGGAGAACAACGGCGACCTCGAAGCGGCCATGGACTGGCTGCGCACCAAGGGCCTGTCCAAGGCCGCCAAGAAGTCCGACCGCGCGGCCGCCGAGGGCGTCGTGGCCGGCCTCCTGTCGGCCGACGGCAAGACCGGCGTGATGATCGAGCTCAACTCCGAGACCGACTTCGTCGCCAAGAACGAGAAGTTCCAGGACGCCGCCCGCCAGATCGCCCAGGTCGCGTTGGAGATCGAGGGCGTCGAGGCCATCTCGCAGGCCAAGACCGCCTCGGGCGAGGTCGTGTCCGATCTGGTCACCAACCTGATCGCGACCATCGGCGAGAACATGCGTCTGCGCCGGTCGGTCCGCCTGAGCGTCGATCAGGGCGCCGTCGCACTCTACCTGCACAATGTGGCCGGCGAGGGCGTCGCGCGCCTTGGCGTGCTGGTGGCGCTGGAGAGCGCGGGCGATCCGGCCGTTCTGAAGGACGTGGGCCGCCGCATCGCGATGCACGTGGCCGGCACGCCGACCCCGCCGCTGGCGCTCAACTCCGACGAGCTCGACCCCGAGGTCGTCGCAAAGGAGCGCGAGATCCAGACCCAGACCGCGATGGAATCGGGCAAGCCCCGCGAAATCGCCGAGAAGATGGTCGAGGGCCGGATCCGCAAGTGGCAGGAAGAGGTCGTGCTGCTGAAGCAGCCGTTCGTCATGAACCCCGACCAGACGATCGAGCAGCTGATCGCCGAAACCGCCAAGCAGGTCGGCTCGCCCGTGACGGTGAATGGCTTCGTCCGCTTCGCGCTCGGCGAAGGCGTGGAGAAGAAGTCCGAGGCGGACTTCGCCGCCGAAGTGGCCCAGCTCACCGGCCAGGCGTAGCGCCGCCCAAACCTCGCGCTATAAGGGCGCGGCGCGGTTCGACGCGCTGCGCCCTTTCGCTATTCTGAAGCCCCCTGACTCGGAGCCGCGATGCCCGCCGACCCGCCCCGCTACAAACGCATCCTGCTGAAGGTTTCCGGGGAGGCCGGGGCCGGCGGCGAGGGTTTCGGAATCGATCCCAAGACCCTTGAGCGGGTCGCCGCGGACATCGCCGAGGTGGTCCGCGAGGGCATCGAGGTGTGCCTGGTGATCGGCGGCGGCAACATCTTCCGCGGCGCCATCCTGGCCGAGAGCGGCATGGAGAGAGCCAGCGCCGACTACATGGGCATGCTGGCCACGGTGATGAACGCGCTCGCCCTGCAGGCCAGCCTGGAGAAGATCGGCGTCTACACCCGCGTGCAGTCGGCCATCCCGATGGCCGCGATCTGCGAGCCCTACATCCGCCGCCGGGCCCTGCGGCACCTGGAGAAGGGCAGGGTGGTGATCTTCGCCGCCGGCCTCGGCGCGCCGTTCTTCACCACCGACACCCCGGCCGCGCTTCGCGCCGCCGAGATGGGCTGCGATGCGCTGTTCAAGGGCACCAGCGTGGACGGCGTCTACACCGCCGACCCCAAGAAGGATCCGACGGCCACCCGCTACGACCGGCTGAGCTACCAGGACGTGCTGGCCAAGGACCTCAAGGTGATGGACGCTTCGGCTATCGCCCTGATGCGCGACAACCACATCCCGATCGTCGTCTTTTCGATCCGCGAGCGGGGCAACCTGCTCAAGGTGCTGAAGGGCGAGGGGGTCTACACCACCATCGCCTGAGGGGAGCGGCGTTTCGGCATCGCAAGCCGCGCGTTTTATCCATAGGTTCTAGAAAGTCGCCCGGTTCCTGCACCGAAGCTGCACACCTTCGGCCCCGGACCGGTCTATAGCTCGCAAGACGTGAGGAGCGCTCATGGCCACCGTCGAGAAACCGGTGCTTTCGAAGTACAAGGATCGCATGGACAAGGCGATCGCTGTCCTGAAGGAGGAGTTCGCCAGCCTCCGCACGGGGCGCGCCTCGTCCAGCCTGCTCGACCAGGTGCAGGTGGAGGCCTACGGCTCCACCGTGCCGCTCAATCAGGTGGCCGCCGTCAGCGTGCCCGAGCCTCGTATGATCGTGGTCAACGTCTGGGACCGCGGCGCCGTGGTCTCGGTCGAGAAGGCCATCCGCGCCTCGGAACTGGGCCTCAACCCCGTGGTCGACGGCCAGAGCCTGAGGATCCCGATCCCGCCGCTCACCGAGGAGCGCCGCCGCGAGCTGGCCAAGCTGGCCGGCAAGTATGCGGAGCAGCAGCGGGTCGCCGTGCGAAACATCCGCCGCGAAGCCAACGACGACCTGAAGAAGGCCGAAAAGGCCGGCGCCATCAGTCAGGACGAACTGAAGCGGATGGAGGCCGAGGTTCAGAAGATCACCGACCAGGAGATCAAGCTGATCGACGAAGCCTTGAAAACCAAAGAGCAAGAGATCATGCAGGTCTGAAGCCCCGCCAAGGGCTTCCCCGGAAAAAGGACGAGTGCGCCATGGCCGGCGGCAAACGTGGAGAGCCGAAAGGCGCCCCTTCGGGTGACGCCGGCGTGGGACAGGCTCTGCACGTCGCGATCGTGATGGACGGCAATGGCCGGTGGGCCAAGCGGCGCGGGCTGCCCCGCACGCTCGGCCATCGGGCCGGCGTGGAGTCGCTCAAGCGCACGGTTTCGGCTGCGCCGGAACTCGGCGTGCGTTGGCTGACCGTGTTCGGCTTCTCCACCGAGAACTGGAGCCGGCCCGCCGCCGAGGTGGCCGAGCTCATGGCGCTCCCCAAGCGCTACTTCGAGACCGACCTGGCCCGCCTCGAGAGGGAAGGTGTCAGGGTGCGGGTGCTGGGCCGCCGCGAGGGGCTGGCCGAGGATCTGGTGCAGATCATCGACGAGGCCGAACGCCGGACCGCGCACAACGACCGCTTCTTCCTGCAGGTGGCGTTCAACTACGGGGGTCAGGCCGACATCGTCGATGCGGCGCGCCGCTTCGCGCAGGATGTCGCCGAGGGTCGGGCCAAGCCAGAGGACCTGACCGAGCAGGCGTTCGGCCGGCTGCTGTCGACCGGCGACCTGCCCCCGCCGGACCTGGTCATCCGGCCGTCCGGCGAGCAGCGGCTGTCCAATTTCCTTCTCTGGGAGTCGGCCTACGCCGAGTTCGTCTTCCAGGACGTGCTGTGGCCCGACTACGGGTTCGAGCACCTCAAGGCGGCCATCGAGATCTTCCAGACGCGCGAGCGGCGGTACGGCGGCGCCGTAGCCGATGATGTGCTTGCCGCAGGCTAGACGTTTCGACTGGTCGAACCTGGGCGTACGGGCGGTCTCGACCCTCGTGCTCGTCCCGTTGGTGCTGGCCGCCGTCTGGCTGGACGGCCCGTGGTACCTGCTGCTGATGAGCGTGGGGGTGGCGCTGCTGGCCATCGAATGGGGCCAGATGACGGCGCCCCAGGCCCCGGTGCGCATCGCTGCGGCGGTGACTGCGGCGGTGCTGGCCTGCCTGTTCATCGTCTATCACGGGCACACGGCGGTCGCCTGGATGGCGATGGTGATCGGCGCCGCGGCCGCGGCCCTGGTGGCCCGTGGCGTGGCCGAGCGGCCCGCTGACGCCGCCTTCGGCGTGGTCTACATCGCCGTGCCGTCGGTCTGCCTGATCTGGCTGCGCGACAAGCCGGAAGGCATGTGGTGGACCTACCTCCTGTTCGCGGTCACCTGGGCGGCGGACATCTTCGCCTTCCTGGTCGGCAGCAGTCTCAAGGGCCCGAAGCTGTGGCCCAGGTTTTCGCCCAACAAGACCTGGTCGGGCTTCGTCGGCGGCCTTGCCGGCTCGATGATCGTCGGCGGGGCGGTGGCGACCCTGACCCCGCTTCACCTGGGACTGCCGGCTGCGGCGGTCATCGGTCTGGCCGGCGGGGCGGCTACCATGGCGGGCGACCTCTGGGAATCGATGTTGAAGCGCCGCTTCGGCGTGAAGGACTCCGGCGACCTGATCCCCGGCCATGGGGGCTTGCTGGACCGGGTGGACGGGCTGATGTTCGCCGCCGTGGTGCTGGCCGCCGCACGATTGATGGATTTCGGATGGCATTGAACCTGCCGCGGCGCGTCAGCGTCCTGGGATCGACGGGGTCGGTGGGCGTCTCGACCCTCGACCTGTTCGACAAGGCCGCCGTCGAGGTGGAGGTGGTCGCCCTGACCGCCGGCCGCAACGTCGAACGGCTGGCCGAGCAGGCGCTGCGCTGGCGACCGCAGCTGGCGGTGATCGAGAACGAGGCGGCGCTGCCGGAACTGCGCGAGCGGTTGAAGGGCTCGGGCATCGAGGCCGCCGCGGGCGCCGCCGCGGTCGCCGACGCCGCCTCCGCCGACGTGCAGTGGGTGATGAGCGCCATCGTCGGCTTCGCGGGGCTCGCCCCGACCCTTCAGGCCGCCCGCGCCGGCGCCGTCGTCGCCCTGGCCAACAAGGAGAGCCTGGTCTGCGCGGGCCCTGCGCTGCTGCGGACCGCGAAGCTGGCCGGCGGGGCCGTCGTGCCGGTGGATTCCGAGCACTCGGCGATCTTCCAGGTTCTGGACCCGAGCTGCGCCCAGCACGTGAGCCGGCTGATCCTCACGGCTTCCGGCGGGCCGTTCCGCAGGGCCAGCCTCGAAGAGATGCGCCACGCGACGCCCGAGAAGGCGCTGGCTCACCCGAACTGGAGCATGGGCGCCAAGATCTCGATCGACTCGGCGACGATGATGAACAAGGGGCTGGAGGTGATCGAGGCCGCCTATCTGTTCTCCATGGCCCCCGAGCGGATCTCGGTGCTGATCCACCCGCAGTCGATCGTGCACAGCATGGTCGAGTACGCCGACGGCTCGACCCTGGCCCAGCTCGGCCCGGCGGACATGCGCGCACCCATCGCCTGCGCATTCGCCTGGCCCGACCGGCTGCCCTGGCCGGCGCCGCAGCTCGACCTGGTGCGCGATGGGCCGCTGTCGTTCGAGGACCCGGACCTTGAGCGGTTTCCGGCGCTGTCGCTGGCCAAGCAGGCGCTGGTCGCCGGGCGGGGCGCGCCGGCCGCCCTGAACGCCGCCAACGAAGTGGCCGTCGGGGCTTTCCTTGACCGGAAGATCGGCTTTCTCGATATTGCCGCCACCGTGGCCGAGACGTTGGAGCGCATGGAGCGGACGGGCGCGCTGACAACCGACGGCGACGACGCGCTGGAGTGCGCCAGATCGACCGATGCGACGGCGCGCCACGTGGCCGCTGGGGTCATCGCGGGGCTAGGCGCGCCCTAGGCCCGATGGAGTAAGTCCGCCTGATGCTCGACATCCTGCAAACCGCCGCCTTCTACGTGGTGCCCTTCCTGCTGGTGCTTGGGCTGGTGGTCACCGTCCACGAACTGGGCCACTTCTGGGCGGCGCGGGCGCTGGGGATGAGCGTCGAACGCTTCTCGCTGGGCTTCGGCAAGGCCATCGCCCGGTGGACCGACAAGTCCGGCGTAGAGTGGCGCATCGGCTGGCTGCCGCTCGGCGGCTACGTGAAGTTCTCCGGCGACGAGAACGAGGCCAGCGTTCCCGACCAGGACCACCTGGACGCCCTGCGTCGCGAGCTGATCGCGCGCGGCGACGAGAAGGCGCTGAACACCTACTTCCAGTTCCGGCCGGTGTGGCAGCGCGCCGTGGTCACCGCGGCCGGGCCGCTGTCCAACTTCGTGCTGGCGATCGTCATCTTCGCGGCCATCGCCTTCGCGGTCGGCGAGCCCTACACGCCGGCGCGGGTCGGCGGGGTGGTGCCGAACTCGGCCGCCGCCGAGGCGGGCTTCCAGCCGGGCGACCTGGTGCTGGCCGTCGATGGCGATCCGATCGACCGCTTCCAGGAACTGGAGGTGGCGATCAAGCTGCGCTCGGACACCCGCACCGCCTTCCTGGTCGAGCGGGCAGGAGAGCGGATTACGCTCATGGCCACCCCCCGCCGGCAGGAGATCGTCAATCCGCTCGGCCGGACCGACCGGCTGGGCGTGCTGGGAATCCGCAGCGACACGGCTCTCGAGCTGAAGCGCTACGGGCCCGTCGAGGCCGTGGGCCGGGGCGTGGCCCAGACCTCGGAAACCATCGAGACCACCCTGTTCTACCTGGGGCGGCTGTTCACCGGCCGCGAAGGCCCCGAACAACTCAGCGGCCCGCTCGGCATGGCCCATCTGTCCGGCGATCTCGCCAAGCTGACCCGCGAGCAGGCGCCCGACACGGAGAGCTTCCTGCTCAACCTCGGTCTTCGGATGGTCAATCTGGCGGCTGTAATCTCGGTGGGAATCGGGTTCATCAACCTGCTGCCGATCCCGGTGCTGGATGGGGGGCATCTGCTGTTCTATGCCTACGAAGCGCTCGCTCGCCGCCCTCTTGCCGCCAAGGTTCAGGCCGTAGGCTACCGTGCCGGTCTTGCGCTGGTGCTCGTATTGATGTTGTTCGCCACCTGGAACGATCTGCAGCGCCTGCGTGTGTTCTCAATCCTCGGCGGCCTGGGCACCTAAGCGCCCGGCTCCTCTTCCAGTGACGGCTGACCTGATGCAACGATCCCGCGCCCGTAGCGCCGCGCTCGCCTCCGGACTGGCGGTGCTCTGCGCCTCGACCGCTCTGACCGCGCCGACCCTGGCCTTCGCCCAAGAGCCCCCCGCGCCGCCCGCGGACGCCACCCAGCCGACGGAATCGGTCCAGGCCGAAGGCGCCGGCGTGGTGAACCGCATCATCGTCCAGGGCAACGAGCGGATCGAGCAGAGCACCGTGCTCTCCTACCTGCCGATCCAGCAGGGCGAGCCGGTAGACGCGGCCAAGATCGACACCGCCCTTAAGGCGCTGTTCCGCACCGACCTGTTCGCCGACGTGCGCATCGATTTCGTGAACGGCGACCTGGTCGTCAACGTGGTCGAGAACCCGATCATCAACCGGGTCATCTTCGAGGGGAACAAGGGCCTCAAGGAAGACAAGCTGCGGGGCGAGGTGAGCGTGCGTCCGCGCGGCATCTTCACCCGCGCCCGCGTGCAGCAGGACGTGCAGCGGATCATCGAGCTCTACCGCCGTTCGGGCCGCATCTCGGCCCAGGTGGAGCCGAAGGTCGTCGAACTGCCCCAGAAGCGCGTCGACCTGATCTTCGAGATCGACGAGGGCCCCAAGAGCGGCATCCTGCGGGTCAACTTCCTGGGCAACCAGGAGTTTTCGGACAACGACCTGCGCGACGTCGTCGTGACCGAGCAGAGCGCCTGGTACAAGTTCTTCTCCAGCAACGCCAACTACGACCCGGACCGGCTGGAGTACGACAAGGAGCAGCTGCGCAAGCACTACCGCAACCGCGGCTTCTACGACTTCCGGGTGGTCTCCGCGGTGGCCGAACTCGCCCCCGACAAGAACGGCTTCGTGGTCACCTACACCCTCGACGAGGGGCCCGAGTACGCGTTCGGCAAGGTCTCCGTGGAGACCGAGCTTGAGCGTCTCAACAAGGAGGCGCTGACCGCCCTCCTGCCGATCCGCACCGGCCAGACCTACCAGGACGAGGCGATCGAGCAGGCCACCGACTCGCTGACCTTCGCGGCCGGCGCCGCCGGCTTCGCCTTCGTGGACGTGCGCCCGCGCTACACCGCCAATCCGGAGACCCGGACGGTGGACGTCACCTTCCAGGTCCGCGAGGGGCCGCGCGTCTACGTCGATCGCATCGACATCGTCGGCAACACCCAGACGCTGGACCACGTGATCCGGCGCGAGATGAACGTCGTCGAGGGCGACGCCTACAACCGCGTGCTGGTCGACCGCTCGCGCAACCAGATCCGGGCGCTGGGCTTCTTCAAGGAGGTCGCGATCGAGGAGCTTCCGGGCTCCGCGCCGGACCGGACCACCCTGCAGGTGCGGGTCGAGGAGCAGCCCACCGGCGAGCTCTCGTTCAGCGCCGGCTACAGCTCGGTGGACCAGCTCGTGCTCGACCTCGGCGTCACCCAGCGCAACTTCCGCGGCCGCGGCCAGGACCTGCGCGCGCGGATCTCGGTTGGCTCGTACCGGCAGATCGTCGACTTCTCGTTCACCGAGCCGCGCTTCCTGGGCCGCGACCTGCGCGCGACCCTCGACCTCTACCACTTCCGCCAGGACTATTCGGAGTTCCAGTCCTACACCACGGCGGCGACCGGCGGCGGCGTGCGCTTCGGCTTCCCGATGACGCTGAACTCGTTCGGCTCGGTGCGCTACACCTTGCGCCACGACTCGGTCGAGATCCCGTCCGGCCTGTGCAACAGCGCCTTCGTCTCGCGGGTGTTCTGCGAGCAGGAAGGCGACTACCTGACCTCGCTGGTGGGCTACACGTGGCGTTGGGACAAGCGGAACGACCCGGTCGTGCCGACCCGGGGCTTCTACACCACCGTCAGCCAGGACTTCGCCGGCCTTGGCGGCGACGTGAACTACCTGCGGACCGAGCTGGACGGCGCCTGGTACCACGGCTTCAACAAGGACTTTAAGCTCAGCCTGTCGGGCACCGCCGGCTACATCACCGGCTTCGGCTCCGAGCGCATCCGGATCAACGACCGGTTCTACAAGGGCGGCAACAACTTCCGCGGCTTCGAGACGGCCGGCGTCGGCCCGCGCGACCTGACCGGCGGCCTCAACGAGCCGCTGGGCGGCAAGGCCTATGCGATCGGGACCGTGGAGCTGGAGATCCCGACCTTCATCCCCGAGCAGTACGGCATCAAGGCCGCGCTGTTCAGCGACTTCGGCACCGTTGGCATGCTCGACGACGAAGAGCTCTACTATCGCCCGGGCGACCTCGACTGCCTGAGCCCGACCATTCCGGATCCGGCCAATCCCGGCAGCATCCTGCCGAACCCGGCGACGCCGGGGGCCCGCAATACCTGTATCCGCGACGACCTGTCCCTGCGCGCCTCGGCGGGTATCAGCATATTCTGGCGTTCGCCGATGGGACCGATCCGGTTCGACTTCAGCCAGATTTTGGCCAAAGAAGACTACGACAAGACCGAAACCTTCCGGTTCTCCACCTCAACCAGGTTCTAATTTCATGAAAATCCAGTCCATCGTGGCGAGCGCCTGCATCGCGGCGCTTGGCTTCACCGCCACATCGGCGCTGGCCCAGGCTCAGCCGCAGCAGCAGCAACAGCAGGCCCCGCAGATCACCCACGGCCCGGCCGTCGCCGGCATCTGCACCATCGACCCGCAGGCCTCGATCCTGGCGACCAACGCCGTCCAGGCCGTGGAGCGCAAGATCAACTCCGAGTTCGCGGCCGAGGGCCAGAAGCTGCAGCAGGAGCTGCAACCCTACGCCAACAACCCGCAGAGCACCCCCGAGGCGCTGCGCAAGAAGGTGCAGGACCTGCAGACCCGCATCGCGAACCGCCGCAACAACCTGCAGCCGGCCGAGCGCCAGGCCCAGGAGCGCATCGCCGCCGAAGTCACCCCGACCATCACCGAGATCTACCAGCAGCGCCGGTGCAGCCTGCTGATCGACAGCGGCGTGCTGGTGATCCCGAACCCGGCCATGGACATCACCCGCGCCGTCGTGGACCGCCTGAACCAGAAGGTCCCGGCGCCGGCCGGCGCGCCCGCGGCTCCCGCCGCCACCCAGGGCCGCTGACGCGCGCCGCATCGCGGGTAGGATAGCGCATGCCCGACCCGCGATTCTTCGACCCCGGCCCCCCGATCCCGCTCCGCGAACTCGCCCGGCTGACGGGGGCCGAACTCTCGCGGCCCGATGCGGCCGACCAGCCGATCTCCGCCGTAGCGGTGCTCGGCGGGGCGGCGCCGGGCAGCGTCACCTTCCTGTCCGACAAGCGCTACGCCGCCCAGTTCGCGGCCACCGATGCGAGCGCGGCCTTCGTCTCGGTCCGCGACGCCGCGGCTGCGCCGGAGGGCTGCGTGGCGCTGATCACGCCCCATCCGCAGGCGGCCTATGCGATCGCCGCCGATCGGCTGCACCGGCCGCGGCGGATCGAGGGGCCGGAGCCCATCGCCGCCTCGGCCAGGTTGGAGGAGGGGGTCAGGCTGGCGCCCGGCGTGGTCATCGGCGAAGGCGCCGAAATCGGCCGCGGCACGGTGCTGGGCCCCGGCGTGGTCGTCGGGCCCGGGGTGGCCATCGGTCGCGACTGTCAGGTGGGCGCGAACGCGGTGATCGGTTTTGCTCTGATCGGCGACCGGGTGCGGATCCTGGCCGGCGCGGTGATCGGCGAGCCGGGCTTCGGCGCGGCCCCAGGGCCGACCGGGGTGGTCGACATTCCTCAGCTCGGCCGGGTGATCATCCAGGACGGGGTGACGGTCGGCGCGAACACCTGCATAGACCGCGGCGCCTTCGACGACACCGTCATCGGCGAGAACACGAAGATCGACAACCAGGTGCAGATCGCCCACAACGTCCGCGTCGGCCGCAACTGCGCCATGGCGGCGCACACCGGCATCTCGGGTAGCGTAGTCATCGGCGACGGCGTTCAGTTCGGCGGTCGGGCCGGAGTCGCCGATCACGTGAATATTGGCGCAGGCGCCCGGATCGCAGCGGCGTCGGGCGTGATGAAGGACGTGCCCGCCGGCGAAACCTGGGGCGGCTCGCCCGCCCGTCCGCTCAAGCGGTGGATGCGGGAGACGGCCTGGATCGCGAAGTCGGCGGCCCGCCGCAGGGAGGGAGCGGAACCATGAGGAAGGCCCCGGTCAACGAGGCGCCGGGCGACATCGACATCAGCGAGATCGTCAAGCGGATCCCGCACCGCTATCCGTTCCTGCTGGTCGATCGCGCGGAAGACTACAAGCCCCACGAATCCATCGTCGGGATCAAGTGCGTGTCGATAAACGAGCCCTTCTTCGTGGGCCACTTTCCGGAGTACCCGGTGATGCCGGGCGTGCTGATCGTCGAGGCGCTGGCCCAGACGGGCGCGGTCCTGATGTCCAAATCGCTGAACGTCGACGTCGCCGGCAAGACCATCTTCTTCACCTCGCTCGACAACTGCCGGTTCCGGGCCCCCGTTCGGCCGGGAGACGTTTTGCGCATGCCGGTCGAGGTGGTGCGGGCGAGGGGCGACATGTTCAAGTTCCGCGGCCGCGGGCTGGTCGGCGACCGGGTGGCCGCCGAGGCCGAGTTCGCGGCAATGGTTGTGGAGACCCAGTGAGCGTCACCATTCATCCGACCGCCATCGTCGAGGACGGGGCGGAACTGGCCGACGGGGTCAGCGTCGGGCCCTATTCGATCATCGGGCCGAACGTGCGCATCGGCCCGAGGACCAAGGTGCTCGCCCACGTGATCGTGGAGGGGCACACCGAGATCGGCGCTGACTGCACGATACGCAACTTCTCCAACCTCGGGGGACCGCCCCACCACATCGGCTACCGCGGCGAGCCGACCCGGCTGGTGATCGGCGACCGGAACCTGATCTGGGAGCACGTCACCATGCACATCGGCACGCCCGATGGCGGCGGCGTGACCACGGTCGGGAACGACGGGATGTTCATGGCCACCTGTCACGTCGGCCACGACTGCGCCGTCGGCGACAACGTCATCCTGGCCCACTCGGCGACGCTGGGCGGTCATGTGACGGTGGGAGATTTCGTGATGGTCTCGGGCCTGGCGGCCGTGCACCAGTACTGCCGGGTCGGCCGCTACTCCTTCATCGGCGGGCTGGCGGCGGTGACCAAGGACGTCATCCCCTACGGCCTGGTGTGGGGCAACCACGCCCACCTCGAAGGCCTGAACCTGGTCGGCCTGCGGCGGCGCAACTTCTCTCGCGAGACGGTCAGCGAGCTGCGCTCGGCCTATCGCCTGCTGTTCGCCGAGGAGGGCACCTTCCTCGAGCGGGTGGAAGACACGGCCGCCACCTTCGGCCACAGCGCCCCGGTGATGGAAATCATCGACTTCATCCGGGCGGACGCCGAGCGTCCGCTCTGCCTGCCCGAGCGGGAGGTCTGACGGAGAATCCATGGTCAAGTTGGGGCTGATCGCCGGCGGAGGCGCGCTGCCGGTGGAGATCGCGACCCACTGCCAGCGGGCGGGTCGTCCGTTCTTCGTCATCCGGCTGAAGGGCTCGGCCGGGCCGGAACTGGCCCGGTTCCCCGGCGTCGACCTCGGCATCGCCGAGCTCGGCAAGTGCATCAAGGCGCTGAAGCGCGCCGGCTGCAAGGCGGTCTGCTTCGCGGGCCTGGTGGCCCGTCCCGACTTTCGGACCCTGGCGCCCGACCTGCGGGGCCTGCGGGCCCTGCCGGGCATCCTGGCGGCCGCCCGCAAGGGCGACGATGCGCTGTTGCGCGCCCTGCTCGGCGAGTTCGAGAAGGAAGGCTTTACCGTCGAGGGCGCACATGAGGTGATGGGCGACCTGACCCTTCCGCCGGGACCGCTGGGCCGCGTGAAGCCCGGCCCCGAGCACATGGCCGACATCGCACGCGCGCTGGACGTGGCTCGCGCCATCGGCCGGCTGGACATCGGCCAGGGTGCGGTGGTCTGCGAGGGCCTGGTGCTGGCCGTCGAGGCCCAGGAGGGCACCGACGCCATGCTGCGAAGGGTCGGCGAATTGCCGGCCCCGATCCGCGGCTCGCCCGAAGCGCCGCGCGGGGTGCTGGCCAAGGCGCCCAAGCCGATCCAGGAGACGCGGATCGACCTGCCGACCATCGGGCTCGGCACCATCCAGCGGGCGGCGCGGGCGGGCCTGGCAGGCATCGCAGGCGAGGCGCACGGACTGATCGTGCTCGACCGCGAGCGGGTCATCGCGCTGGCCGACGAGCTCGGCCTGTTCATCTACGGCATGGAGAGCCAGTGACGCCGCTGACGGTGATGCTGGTGGCGGCCGAGGCCTCCGGCGACGACCGGGGCGCGGGCCTGATGCAGGCGCTGAAGCGCAGGCTGGGCGAGGGGGTGCGGTTCGTCGGGGTCGGCGGGGCGCGCATGGCCGCCGAAGGCCTCGACAGCCCCTTCGACATATCCGAGCTGTCGGTGCTGGGCCTGCTCGAGGGCCTGATGGCCTACCCCAAGGTGGTCAAGCGGGCCGACGAGACGGCGGCGCTGGCCGCCCGCGAGAAGCCGGACGTGGCGGTGTTGATCGACTCCTGGGGCTTCACGCTGCGCGTCGCGCAGCGGCTGCGCCGCCAGGACCCCGGCCTGCTGCTGGTCAAGTACGTCGGCCCGCAGGTGTGGGCGAGCCGTCCGGGGCGGGCCAAGGTGCTGTCCGGGGCCTTCGACCACCTCCTGACCATCCATAAGTTCGACGCCCCGATTTTCGAGGCCACGGGGTTGCCCACCACCTTCGTCGGCAACTCTGCGCTGTCGCTCGACTTCTCCAGGGCGGACATGTCTGTGGGCGAGGGCGGCCAGCCCATCCTGCTGGTGCTGCCCGGCAGCCGCCCCTCCGAGATCAAGAACGTGCTGCCGCCGTTCGAGGACGCGGTGCGAATCCTCAGGCAGAAGCGGCCTGATCTGCGTGTGCTCGTGCCTGCCGCCCCAACCGTGGCCGAAGCGGTCAAGGCCCGCGTCGCCGGCTGGCCCTTCCGCGCCGAGGTGCTGGAGGGCGAGCCGGCGAAGCTGGGGGCCATGAAGTCGGCGACCGTGGCGCTGGCCTGCAGCGGCACGGTGACCACCGAGCTCGCCCTGGCGGGCTGCCCGATGGTGGTCGGTTACCGGCTCGGCCGGGTGACCTACGCCATTCTGAAGCGGTTGATCCGCACGCCCTACATCACGCTGTTCAACATCGCCGCCCAGGAGTTCGTCGCGCCCGAGCTGGTGCAGGACGACTGCAACGGCGAGACGCTGGCCGACGCGGTCGAGGCGCGGCTCGCCGATCCGGCTCTGCGCCAGCGGCAGATCGCCCGCCAGTTCGAAGCGCTCGACAAGATGGGCCGCGGCGGGCCCGACCCGTCGGAGGCGGCCGCCGAGACGGTGCTGAAGCTGGTGGACGCGCGCGCCGCGCGCTGACACAACGCCGAAACATCGGTATTGCGACCCAGCGTCCAAACAAGAAGACGCGAGAAGGGGAGAGATGCGCACCAGGTGGTCGTGGACCGCCGTGGCCGTCCGCGGCCTCGGCGCGTTGCTGGGATTGAGCCTCGCCTGGGCCCAGGCGCCCGCCCCTGCGGCGTCGCAGGCCCATCCGGGCCGAGCGGTCTACGAGCAGTCCTGCGCCGCCTGCCACGACAATCCGCAGACCAGGTCGCCGACCCTCGCGGCCATGCAGGCGCTCGGCGCGGACGCCGTGGCGGCCTCGCTGACCATCGGCAAGATGAGGGAGCAGGGCGCGCTGCTGACGCCGGCCGATCTGCAGGCCGTAGTCGACTACATCTCCTCGGGCGGCAAGCGCGACGATTCCTGGATCGCCCGCGCGGCCTGTCCCGACGAGCGCAAGGCGGTCGATCTCTCCGGCCCCGAAACCTGGACGCGCTATGGCGTGGACTATGCCGGCTCTCGTCGGATGGACGCCAAGCAGGCGGGCCTCGCCACCGACGACCTGGGCCGTCTGGAGGTCGCCTGGGCGCTCGGCCTGCCGCAGACCAATACGCTACGGTCCGCGCCGGTGATTGTCGGCTCGACGCTGTTCTATTCCGCCAGCCAGGCCGGCTATCTCCTGGCCCTGGATACGCAGACCGGCTGCATCAAGTGGTCGCTGAAGACCCCGCGGCCGATGCGCACCTCGCTGACCTACGGCCAGCTCGGACGCGGCGGGCCCAAGGCGCTGATCGTCGGCGATCTGGCCGGTCAGATCCTCGCGGTGGACGCTCAGACCGGCAAGCTCATCTGGTCGGCCGAGGGACGCCACGATCCCGAGTCGATACTGACCGGCGCTCCGGTGCTCTGGCGCGACCGGATCATCGTGCCGGTTTCGGCGGCTGACGTGGCTCGGGCGGGCAACCCGAAATTCTCCTGCTGCAAGGTGCACGGCGCCGTGGTTGCATTGAACGCCAAGGACGGATCCAGGCTGTGGGTGGCCCACACGATGCCCGACGCCAAGCCGACCGGCGGGCGCAACGCCGCCGGCGCGGAACTCTGGGGCCCGTCCGGCGCGGCGGTGTGGTCGAGCCCGACGATCAACGAGCGGCGGCGGATCGTCTACCTCGGCACCGGCCAGAACACCTCGCACCCGGCGACCCGCACCAGCGACGCCATCTGGTCGCTCGACGCGATCAAGGGGACCACCCGCTGGTTCTTCCAGGCCACCGCCCACGACGTCTGGAACACGGCCTGCAACGCCGGCCCCAACTGTCCTGCCGCGGTCGGCAGCGTGCGCAAGGACTTCGACTTCGGCGCCCAGGCCATCGTCGCCCGCGACGCCAAGGGCAAAGACATCATCCTCGCCGGACAGAAGAGCGGCGACGTCTGGGGCCTCTCGCCCGAGGGCGGGGAGGTGTGGCGGCGCAACCTCTCGCCCGGCTCGCCGCTTGGCGGGGTGCGCTGGGGGCTGGCCAGCGACGGCGTGCGGGTGTTCGCGCCCATCGCCGATCCGGTCGGGGCCGGGCTGCACGCGCTCGACATCTCCACCGGCGAGGTGGTCTGGCGGCGTCTGCTGGGCGACGACGCCTGCCGGCGGTTCGGCCAGGACGGCGGCGGGCCGCGCGACCGCGCCGCCTTCCTCAAGTGCCGCCATGTCGGCATATCGGCCGCGCCGCTGGTCGTCGACGGGGCGGTGATCGCCGGGACGCTGGACGGCAAGCTGATGATCTTCGACGCCCAGGACGGGCGTCAGATCGCCACCCTGGATACCGCGCGGCCCTTCGAGACGGTGAACGGGGTGGAGGCCAAGGGCGGTTCCATCGACGCCCACTCGATCTTCGCCGGCGACGGGCTTCTGTTCGTGGGCTCGGGCTATGCCCAATTCGGTGCGCCGGCCGGCAACGTGCTGGTCGCCTACCGCCCCAAGTCCGCGAATTAGCGAGGCTTTAGGAGATTTTCGGCGAGAATGTCGGTATTCGGCGGGCGCTGCCCGCGTTCCCGCTCAGGACAGACCCGAAGTGACGCGGCTGCAGGCTGACGACACCTGGTGGCTCGGAGTCGCCGTCGCGGCGTTCGCCGTGATCGCCGGCCAGACGGTGATGGTGGTCGGCGAGGCGCCGGCGCATGCGCCCTGGATCCAGTTCGTCGCCATCACCCTGACCGCGGCGTCCTTCCCGCTGATCGTGCTCGGAGCCGAACAGGCCATGCGCTGGCCGCTCGCCACCCTCTGGCTGGGTGTGGGGGCCATCCTTCTCACCCTGCTGTTCGGTCCGGAGATCGAGGGCGTACGCCGATGGGCGGGCATGGCGGGGGTGGCGCTGCACGTCGGTCACCTGGTGACGCCGCTCGCCATCGCGGTCGCGGCCAGCCGGCCGGGACCCTGGCCGACCACAGGCCTTGCGCTGCTCAGCCTCGGCTTTGCGCTGCAGCCGGATGCGGCGGCGCTCGTCGGGCTGTCGGCGGCGCTGGGCATGCTGCTCGCCTTCAGCCGCAGCCTGTGGTCCGCGGCGGCGCTTTCCGTCGCCCTGGTCGCCACGGTGCTGGCGTTGGTGCATCCCGCTCAGGTCGCGCCGGTCGCCTTCGTGGAAGGCATGCCGATGACGGCGCTCAGGATGCAGGTCTGGCTCGGCCTGCTGGTCGCCTTCGGCCTCTGCCTGCTGCCGGTGCCGTTCGTGTTCATCGCGACCCAGGGGCGGCGACGGCGGCCCCTGGCCGCGGCGCTGGCCGGCTACTGGATCGGCCTGATCGGCGCCTCGTTCATCGGGGCCTTCCCGACGCCGCTGGTCGGCTTCGGCGTCGGCCCGATCCTCGGCTACGTGCTCTCCTGGGCGCTGGTGCGGGTCGGCCCGCCCGCTTCGCCGCGCCAGCGGTAGTCCGGCTGGTCGACCGCCAGCCGAGCCAGGGTGATCGACTTCAGCGTCTCCAGCAGGCCCGGGCTGTCCGCGTCGAAATCTCCCTCCCGCAGCGCCTTGCAGAGCTCGGCGTTCAGCGCCTCCACCGCGCCCTCGTGACCGAGCAGTTCGGCGAGCCGGGCCCGCGCGTCGGCCTCGGCGGCCGGCCCCTGCGCAATTTCGCGCCCGACGATGCCGAGGGCGTTCTGCGCCACCCGGGCCATGAAGGCCTCGCGCGGGGGCAGCATGGGCGCGATGCGCTCCAAGAACGCCGAGACGGCGGCGACCAGCTCTCCGGCGGTGGGATGGGTGTTCATCGGGCCTCCTCCAGCAGCGCCAGGATGTCGATCTCGGTCTCGCTGACCCGGCGGCCGATGACGTGACGCTCCAGCGCGGCCTCGCCGCTGGCGCCGCCGGTGAACATCATCAGGCACATCACGCCCCACTTCAGCGACCCCAGCATCTGCCAGTAGCGGATGCGCTCGCGGGTCATGGACGGATCGCCGTAGCCCTCGAGCAGGGCGTCGTAGTCGCCGAAGCCGCCCACCGGCCGGTCGGCCGCGCCGAACCGCCAGGAGTTGACGCAGAGCCAGCCGAGGTCCTCCGCCGGATCGCCGATGTGGGCCAGTTCCCAGTCCAGCACCGCCGCCACCCCATGCTCGGGATCGACCATCAGGTTGCCGGTCCGGAAGTCGCCGTGCAACAGGCGCGGCTCCACCGGCGCGGGCGCATGGCGGCGCAGGTGGCGCAGGGCGAGCTCCAGCACCGGCCGCTCCGCCCCCGTCGCCCGATAGGCCGCCTCATATCGGTCGAGCTCGCCATGGGCGTCCGAGGTCGCCAGCCGCACGCCCTCCGGCGGCGGCGTGTCGTGGATGGTCCTGAGGATTCGCCCGCACTGGGCGGCGAGGGTGGGGCGCACGGCGACGAACCGCTCGTGGCGGACAATGCGGCGGCCCAGCGTCTCGCCCTCCACCCGGCGGACGATCAGCGCCTCGCCCAGGCCATCGTCGGGCTCGGCCAGGCGGATCAGCTCGGCGACCGGCGCGCCGCGGGCGCCCGCCGCTGCGATCAGCGCGGCCTCGGTGGCGAGCGGTACGGCCGTGGCGCTCTGGGCGCCGGGATTGGGTCTGCGGCGCAGGATCAGCGGAACCGGGCCCTCGGCCGTCGTCACCGAGAAGGCGAAGGTCTGCAGCGAGGCTCCGCCGGAGAGCTGCACCAGCCCCTCGATCCCGGTCCCGCCCGGCGCGAGCTGCGGCGCCAGGCGGCTGAGCGCCGCGGCCAGATCGTCCATTCGCATTCCTCCCGACTGCGACCTTGCCTGACCGGACGGAACGGCAGTCAAACTAGCCGTCCATAACGATAGCCCGCCACAGAGCGGGGTAGGGAGGATGGCCGTGGACTTCAATCTGCCGGCCGAGCTGACCGCCTACCTGGCCGAGCTCGACGACTTCATCGAACGCGAAATCAAGCCGCTGGAACGGGAAGGGGACAACATCCGCTTCTTCGACCACCGGCGCGAGTGGGCCCGCACGGACTGGGACGCCGGCGGCCTGCCTCGCAAGGAGTGGGAGGAGCTGCTGGCCGAGGCCCGCCGCCGGGCCGATGCGGCCGGCCACCTGCGCTACGCCTGGCCCAAGGAGATGGGCGGCAAGGGCGGCTCCAACCTGGATATGGCGGTGATCCGCGAGCACCTCGCCGCCAAGGGACTCGGTCTGCACAACGACCTGCAGAACGAGCACTCGATCGTCGGCAACAACCCCTTCATCCTGATGTTCAAGGAGTTCGCGACCAACGCGCAGTACGAGCGCTACGCGGACGACCTGCTGAACGGGCGCATCCGCACCGGCTTCGGCCTGACCGAGCCCAACCACGGCTCCGACGCCACCCACATGGAGACCCGCGCGGTCCCCGAGACGCGCGACGGCAAGCCGGGCTGGCTGATCAACGGCGAGAAGATGTGGACCACGGGCATGCACGTGGCGACCCACGTGATGGTCTTCGCACGCACCAGCGGGAACGACGGCGACGCCCAGGGCATCACCTGCTTCCTCGTGCCGGCGAAGGCGCCGGGGGTGAAGATCGAGGAGTGGCTGTGGACGTTCAACATGCCCACCGACCACCCGCGGGTCTCGTTCACCGACGTATGGGTTCCCGAGGAAAGCTACTGGGGCGAGGTCGGCAAGGGGCTCGGGCTGGGGCAGAGCTTCGTCCACCAGAACCGCATCCGGCAGGCCGCCTCCTCGCTCGGCGCGGCGGTCTACTGCATCGAGGAGAGCGTCAAGTACGCCCGGGAGCGCAAGCCGTTCGGCAAGCCGCTGGCGGAGAACCAGGCGATCCAATGGCCGCTGGTCGAGCTCGCCACCCAGGCCGAGATGCTGCGGCTGCTGATCCGCAAGACGGCCTGGGAGATGGACCGGATGCCGCACAGGCAGATCGAGCGTGAGCTCTCCGACAAGGTCTCGATGTGCAACTACTGGGCGAACCGTCTGGTCTGCGAGGCGGCCGACCGGGCGATGCAGGTGCATGGCGGCATCGGCTACTCGCGCCATAAACCGTTCGAACACATCTACCGGCACCACCGCCGCTACCGGATCACCGAGGGTTCGGAAGAGATCCAGATGCGCAAGGTGGCCGCCTTCCTGTTCGGCTACATGGGTCCGCGCCGGCGGGCCTTCGCGGCGGCGGCCGAATGACCGGCTGGCGGATCGCCGAGGTCTGGGAGGCGATCGCCGCCGCCCGGCCGGAGCGGCCGGCGCTGATCCAGGGCGAACGGGCGGTGAGCTGGAGCGCCTTCGACGCACGCGCCGACGCACTGGCCGCCGACCTGGTGTCCGCCGGGCTGTCTCGGCAATCCAAGGTCGCCGCCTATCTGTGGAACGGGCCGGAGTATCTCGAGACCTACTATGCGGCCTTCAAGGCGGGGCTGGCGCCGGTCAACACCAACTACCGCTACGGCCCGGACGAGCTGCTCTACCTGTTCGACAACGCCGACGCCGAGGCCGTCGTCTTCCACGCCGGCTTCGCCGAGACGCTGGAGAAGATCCGCGACCGCCTGCCGAAGGTGAAGCGCTGGATCGCGGTCCCGGACCCCGGCTTCGACGTGCCCGTCTGGGCCGCCGACTACGAGGCTGTCGTGGCGCGCCCGCCGGCGGCGCGGCCGTTCCGCGCGCCCTGGGGCCGGTCGGGCGACGATCTGCTGCTCCTCTATACCGGCGGGACGACCGGCATGCCCAAGGGCGTGATGTGGCGGCAGGACGACCTGTTCAACGTCATCGGCGCGGGCGGACAGGCGATGCGCGGCATCCCGCCGATCGCCGATGCGGCCGAGGCGGGCGAGCGGGCCGAGGCGGACGAGCCGGCGCCGATCACCCTCGTCGCCTGCCCGCTGATGCACGGCACCGGCCAGTTCTCGGCCCTGATCACCCTCAACGTCGGCGGCGCGGTGGCGCTGCTGCCCTCGCGCCGGTTCGATCCCGTCGAGTTGTGGGACGAGGTGGAGCGGCTGCAGGCCGACGGCATCGCGCTCGTGGGCCTGGCCTTCTCGACGCCCATGCTCGAGGCGCTGGAGGCCAATCCTGGCCGCTGGGACCTGTCGTGCGTGAAGCTGATGAGCTCGTCGGGCTCGATGTGGTCCCAGGAGAACAAGCGCGGCCTGCTTTCCCACTGCCGCAACGCGGTGATCTTCGACAGCTTCGGCTCGTCGGAGGCCGTGGGCCTGGGGCTCAGCGCCTCGGCGCCCGGCCAGGAGGCGCAGACGGCGGCATTCGCCCTCGGACCGAACTGCGCCGTCTTCACCGAGGACGGGCGAAGGGTCGAACCGGGCTCTGGCGAGCGCGGCCTGGTGGCGGTCTCCGGCTTTCTGCCGACCGGCTACTACAAGGACGAGGAGAAGTCGGCGCGCACCTTCAGGGTCATCGAGGGCCGTCGCTGGAGCATCCCTGGCGACTGGGCCGAGGTGAACGCCGACGGAACGCTGAAGCTGCTCGGCCGAGGCTCCCAGTGCATCAACACGGGCGGCGAGAAGGTCTTCCCCGAGGAGGTGGAGGAGGCGCTCAAGACCCACCCTTCGGTGCGCGACGCGGTCGTCGTCGGCCTGCCCGACCCGCGCTTCGGCGAGCGGGTCTGCGCCGTCGTGGAGCCTCAGCCGGACACCGCGGAGCCCACCCTTGCGGAGCTGTCGGCCCATGTGCGCGGCCAACTCGCCGCCTACAAGGCGCCGCGCGAGCTGGTGGTCGTGCCGTCCATCGGCCGCGCGCCCAACGGCAAGGTGGACTACGCGGCCTGCAAGGCGAAGGCGCTGGCCGCCCTCGGCCCGGCGGCCGGGTAGGGCGGTTGAGCGGCTAGCGGAACTCCGGCTCCTGCCAGTCCGGCCAGATGTCGGGCAGGTCGCTGGAGACCTTGTTCGGGAAGGCCGGGGGGCGCTTCTCGAGGAAGGAGGTGACGCCTTCGCGCGCGTCGGCGGAGGCGCCGCGGAACTGGATGCCGCGGCTGTCCGCGCGGTGCGCCTCCATCGGATGGTTCGCGCCGGCCATCCGCCAGATCAGCTGGCGGGTGAGCGCGTTCGACACCGGCGCGGTGTTGTCGGCGATCTCGCGCGCCAGGGCTTTGGCGGCGGGCAGGAGCTCGTCGGGGGCGTGCAGCGAGCGCACGAGGCCGCGGTCCAGCGCCTCCTGGGCCGGGAACACCTTGCCCGTGTAGCACCACTCCAGCGCCGTCTGGACGCCCACCAGCCTCGGCAGGAACCAGGAGGAGGCCGCCTCCGGGTTCATGCCCCGCCTGGCGAACACGAAGCCGAAGCGCGCCTCGGTGGAGGCCAGCCGGATGTCCATCGGCAGCTGCATGGTCACGCCCACGCCCACAGCCGGCCCGTTCACCGCCGCGATCACCGGCTTGAGGCTCTGGAAGATGCGCAGCGAGACGAGGCCGCCGCCGTCGCGCTGCACCCCCTCGATGGTGCGCGCCTCGCGGTCCTCGCCGCCGCGGGCTGCGTAGTCGAAGGTGGTGGCCCCGGCCGACAAGTCGGCGCCGGCGCAGAAGGCCCGGCCCTCGCCGGTGACGATCACCGCCTTCACCGCGTCGTCGGCGTCGGTGAGGTCGAAGGCGGCGATCATGTCCTTAAGCATCTGGGTGTTGAAGGCGTTCAGCTTGTCCGGGCGCGACAGGGTGAGCAGCGCCACCCCGTCCTCGATCTCAAGCTTCAGGGTCTCGAACTCGGCCATCGCCCTACGCCTCTCCTCGTTTCCTCTCGTTGAGGGGAGACTGCGCGGCTTGCGCCGCGTCAGGTCAAGGACCGACCGGGAGTCGGTTCGGGGAACCGCGAGTTTTCACTTGCCGCGGGGGCCGGGGTGGTCGCCTCATGCGGTCGGGAGGATGCCCCCATGGATGTGGCGACCGACGAAATCGCCGCGGGCGTCTATCGCCTGTCGGTGTACGTGCCGGAGGTGGCGGCCCCGGCCGGATTCACCTTCAATCACTTCCTGATCGACGCCGAGCAGCCGATGCTGTTCCACACCGGCTCGCGGGCCATGTTCCCGGCGCTCGTCGAGGCGGCGGCGCGGGTCGTCCCGCTGGAAAAGCTCGCCTGGATCGGCTTCGGCCACGTCGAGTCCGACGAGTGCGGGGCGATGAACCAGTGGCTGGCGGCCGCGCCGAACGCGAAGGTCGTCCACGGCCGACTGGGCTGCGACATCTCGCTGAACGACCTCGCCGATCGCCCGCCCATGGCGCTGGACGAGGGCGAGGTCCTGGACCTCGGCGGCAAGCGGATGCGTTGGCTGTCGACGCCGCACGTGCCGCACGGCTGGGAGGCGGGCGCCTTCTACGAGGAAGCCGACGGCGTGCTGTTCTGCGGCGACATCCTCACCCACGCGGGGCGGGGACCGGCGTTGACGCGCGAGGATGTCACGGGGCCCGCGGCGCAGGCGGAGCGGATGTTCCGGGCCATGACGCTGGCGCCGAACACCGGGCGTGAGCTGGAGCGGATGGCGGAACTGGAGCCGCGCACGCTGGCGCTGATGCACGGCTCCTCGTTCGAAGGCGATGGGGCGGCGGCCCTGAGGGAACTCGCCGCCTTCTGCCGGCGCGAGGCCGAAGCCCGCGCCTGAGCGGCAAGATCAGCCGCGCTTGTCGATCGGGGTGTAGTCGCGTGGGCCCGAGCCCGTGTAGATCTGCCGCGGGCGGCCGATCTTCTGGGACGGATCCTCGATCATTTCCTTCCACTGGGCGATCCAGCCGACGGTCCGGGCGACCGCGAACAGCACCGTGAACATCTCGGGCGGGAAGCCCAGGGCGCGCAGGGTGATGCCCGAGTAGAAGTCGACGTTCGGGTAGAGCTTGCGCTCGATGAAGTACTCGTCGCTCAGGGCGACCTTCTCGAGCTCCATCGCGACCTTGAGCAGCGGGTCGTTGGTGATGCCGACTTCCTTCAGCACCTCGTGGCAGGTCTGCTGCATCACCTTCGCGCGCGGGTCGTAGTTCTTGTAGACCCGGTGGCCGAAGCCCATCAGGCGGTACTTCCGGTCCTTCACGCCCTGGACGTACTCGGGGATGCGGTCGACCGTGCCGATCTCGGCCAGCATGTTGAGCGCTTCCTCGTTCGCGCCGCCGTGGGCGGGGCCCCACAGGCAGGCGATGCCGGCGGCGATGCAGGCGAACGGGTTGGCGCCCGAGGAGCCCGCCAGACGCACCGTCGAGGTGGAGGCGTTCTGCTCGTGGTCGGCGTGCAGGATGAAGATCCGGTCCATGGCCCGGGTCAGCACCGGGTTCGGCTTCCAGTCCTCGGCCGGCACCGAGAAGCACATGCGCAGGAAGTTCTCGGCGTAGGACAGGTCGTTGCGCGGATGCACGAAAGGCTGGCCGCGGAAGTACTTGAAGGCCTGCGCCGCGATGGTCGGCATCTTGGCGATCATCCGGTGGGCCGAGATGATCCGCTGCTTCGGATCGTCGGTGTTGGTGCTGTCGTGGTAGAAGGCCGACAGGGCGCCCACGGCGCCGACCATGATGGCCATCGGGTGGGCGTCGCGGCGGAAGCCCTGGAAGAACCTATCGAACTGCTCGTGGAGCATGGTGTGATAGGTGATGTTGTGGTCGAACTCCTCGAACTGCGCGGCAGTCGGCAGTTCGCCGTGCAGCAGCAGGTAGCAGACCTCGAGGAAGCTCGACTTCTCGGCCAGCTGGTCGATCGGGAAGCCGCGGTGCAGCAGCACGCCGGCGTCGCCGTCGATGTAGGTGATCTTGCTCTCGCAGGAGGCGGTCGAGGTGAAGCCCGGATCGTAGGTGAATACGTCGGCTTCAGCGTACAGCTTGCGCACGTCGATCACGTCCGGACCGGTCGTGCCCTTGAGCACCGGCAGTTCGACGGTTTTTGCGCCGACGGTCACCTTCGCCGTGTCACCCATGCCGTCCCCTTTCTCTCACTCTTCGTATAGCTAAACGCTTGTTCGCCGGGCCTTATAGCGGTTTACGCTCCGGAAGAAAGCGCATCATCGAGCCTTGCGAAGCTTTCTTCGCGTCCCAGCGCCACGAGGGTCCCCGCAAGGTCGGGCGCCGGCGAACCGCCGGATAGGGCCGCCCGCAGAGCCGGCCCGAATTTGCCGATTCCGACGCCTTCGTCTTCCGCGAATCTGCGGATCAGCGCCTCGAGTTCGATCACATTCCAGTCGGTCGCGGCCTGAAGCCGCTCGACGAGCCGCGACAGTCGCGCGCGGGTCTCGTCGGTGAGCAGGCCGCGCGCCTTCTCCGGCAGCTCCAGCGGCCGCTTGCGGATCACGAACACGCAGGCGTCGGCCAGCTCCAGCAGCGTCTTGGCCCCGTCGCGGACCAGCGGGATGGTGCGGACCAGCACCTCGTGGTCCGTGCTGGCGATCTGCCAGTCGCGGCTCTTCAGGATGCCCTCGACCAGGTCCGCCAGCCGCTCCGGGTCGGCCTGCCGGATGTAGTGGTTGTTGACGTGGTTGAGCTTGTCCCAGTCCAGCCGGGCGGGGGCGCTGACCACGTCCTTGATGTCGAACCAGGCGATGGCCTGCTCGTCGGAGAAGATCTCGTCGTCGCCGTGACCCCAGCCGAGCTTGGCCAGGTAGTTGCGCATCGCCTCGGGCAGGTAGCCCATGGCGTCGAACTCGGAGACCGCCTGGGCGCCGTGCCGCTTGGACAGCTTCTTGCCGTCCGGCCCGTGGATCATCGGCAGGTGGGCCCAGACCGGCGCCTCCCAGCCCATGGCCTGGTAGATGTGCGTCTGGCGGGCGGCGTTGCTGATGTGGTCGTCGCCACGGATCACGTGGGTGATGCCCATGTCGTGGTCGTCCACGACGACGGCCAGATTGTAGGTCGGCGTGCCGTCGGTCCGAAGCAGGATGAGGTCGTCCAGGTTGGCGTTCTGAAAGACGATGCGCCCCTTCACCTGGTCGTCGATCACCGTCTCGCCGGTCTGAGGCGTCTTCAGGCGCACCACGAACGGCCGGTCGGGCGCATCGTTCGGCGACGCGTCGCGCCATGGCGAGCGGATGACGCGGCCCTCGGCGCGGGCCTTCTCGCGCTCGGCTTCCAGCTCCTCGGGCGTCATGTAGTCGCGGTAGGCCGCGCCCTTCTCGAGCAAGGCCATCGCCACCTCGCGGTGGCGGTCGGCGCGGGTGAACTGGAAGACCGGCTCCTCGTCGGGCTCCAGGCCCAGCCACTTCAGGCCGTCGAAGATCACCTGCACGGCGTTGGGCGTCGAGCGCTCGCGGTCGGTGTCCTCGATCCGCAGCAGGAACTTGCCGCCGGTGTGGAGGGCGTAAAGCCAGTTGAAAAGCGCGGTTCTAGCCGTGCCAATGTGCATGTCGCCGGTAGGCGAGGGGGCGATACGGGTGCGGACGGGGCGGTCTGACATCGAAATTCCAGGAACGGCCGGCGGTGCGGCGGCGCCTCTTAGCATGGGCGCTCCGGCTGGGCCTAGGGCGCATGCCGCCGCCGCGCGGCTGGCCGCCGAACTCCCGGCCCAGCTGGAGCGCTGGGTGCTGTGGGCGCCGGTGGCGTTCGGGGCCGGGGCGGGGACCTATTTCGCTTTGCCGCGAGAACCGAGCCTGGCGCTGGCGCTGGGGCTCCTGGCGCTCGCCGTGGCGGCCGGGGCGGCGGCCATGCGCTGGGCCGGCGGGCGGGCGCTGGGCGTCCTGGTCCTGCTGGCGGCCTTCGGGTTCGGCGGATTCTCGGCTGCCAAGCTGCGCGCCTGGCGGGTGGGGGCGCCCGTGGTGCTGGAGGCGACCGGCCCGCGAACGCTGGAGGCGTTCGTTGTCGATGTGGCCAGCCCCGGCCAGGGTGGCCAGCGGCTGCTGCTGGCCCCGGTGCGGGTCTCCGGCCTCGCGCCGGAGGAGACGCCGGTCCGGGTGCGGGTCACCCTCAGGGATGGGCAGGCTTCTCCGGCGCCGGGCTCGGCCGTCCGGCTGCGGGCGATCCTCAACCCGCCGCCGCCGCCCGCCAGTCCCGGGGCCTACGATTTCGCCCGCGACGCCTACTTCGAAAGCATCGGCGCCGTCGGCTTCGCGCTGACCTCGGCCGAGTCGGTCGCGCTCGGGGAACCGCCGGGCCGGCTGGCGATGACCATGCGGATCAACGCCGTCCGCTGGGCGCTGGCCGAGCGGATCGTACGGATCATGGGCGTGGGGACCGGCGGGCTCGCCGCGGCCATGGTCACCGGCCACGAGGCCTACATCCCGCGCGAGCAGGTGGAGGCCATGCGGGCCTCGGGGCTGGCCCACATCATCTCCATTTCAGGTCTGCACATGGCGATCGTCGGCGGCTTCACCTTCGCCGCGCTGCGTCTCGCCATCGCGCTGTGGCCCTGGCTGGCGCTGCGGATCAACGGCAAGAAGGCGGCGGCGCTGACGGGCCTGATGGCGGTCGGCGGATATCTGGTGATCTCTGGCGCGCCGCCGCCGGCCGAGCGGGCCGCGATCACCGCTGCGGTGGCCTTCGCCGCCATCCTCTTCGACCGCCGGGCGATCACCCTCAGGGGGCTGGCCCTCGCGGCCATGATCATCCTGGCGCTGCAGCCAGAGGCGGTGACTACGCCGGGCTTCCAGATGTCGTTCGCGGCCACCGCCGCCCTTGTGGCGCTGGCCGAGGCCTGGCGCCCCCCGATCCGCGAAATCCAGGCGCCCTGGTGGATTCGCGCCCCTCAGGCGGTGGGCGTGTGGATCGCCGCCAGCCTCGGCGCGAGCCTGGTGGCGGGGCTGGCGACGGGGCCCTTCGCCATGCAGCACTTCAACCGCGTCGCCACCTGGGGGCTGATCGCCAATCTGCTGACCGCGCCGATCTCCTCGTTCGTGATGATGCCGGCCCTGGCAGTCGGCGCCGCGCTGACTCCAGTCGGCCTCGGCGAGTGGCCGCTGAGGCTGGCCGGCTGGGCCATCGGCCTGATGACCCAGATCGCCGAGACGGCGGCGGCCGCGCCCAGCGCCACCCTGATCGTGCCGAGCAAGCCGGCCTGGACGCTGCCGGCGGCCTTCGTCGGCATCCTTTGGATCTGCCTGTGGCGGGGCAGGCTGCGCTGGGCGGGCGTGCCGCTGGCCCTGGCGGTGACGCTGGCGCCGCGGCCGGCGGTCCCGGACGTGTGGATCGCCGCGGACGGGGCGGCCGTGGCGGTGCGCGACGGCGCCTCGGCCGTGCTGCTGCGGCCCGAGGCCAAGCGGTTCGCGGCCGACCTCTGGGCCCGTCGCCGCGGCCTGCCGATCGACGAGGCGGCGACGGAGCGGCTGTTCGACTGTGATCGCTGGACCTGCCGGCCGCTGAGCGGGAAGCCGCAGCTGGCGGTCGCCGTCAGCTTCAGTCGACGCCCGATCAAGCCGGACGAGCGCGCGCGATTGTGCGCCGATGCGGAGGTGATCGTGGTTCGCAGCGTACCTGGCGGCCCGGTCTGCCCGGGCAGGGTGGTGCTGACCGGACGCGAATTCGCCCGCGGCGGCGCCATCGAGCTTTGGCGGCGCCAGGACGGTTGGCATATCCGCCAGGCCCAGGAGTTGCGCGGCTGGCGGCCCTGGAGTTGGGCGGCCGGCGGCGGAGACGACCCCGCCTAGTGATAGCGGCGGATCAGCCCGACGAGGCGGCCCTGCACCTGCACCTGATCGGGGCCGTAGATGCGGGTCTCGTAAGCCGGGTTGGCGGCCTCGAGCGCGATGGACGCGCCCTTGCGGCGCAGGCGCTTGAGGGTGGCTTCCTCGCCCTTCACCAGCGCCACGACGATGTCGCCCGAATTGGCGGTGTCGGTCTTGCGGATCACCACGTAGTCGCCGTCGAGGATGCCGGCGTTGATCATCGAATCGCCGCTGATCTCGAGGACGTAGTGCTCGCCGGCGCCGAGGATGGTTTCGGGAACCTGCAGCCGGTCGCGCTCGTGCTGGATGGCCTCGATCGGCGTGCCGGCGGCGATGCGGCCGAGCACCGGCAGCTCGCGCACGTCGTTGGCCGCGACCGGCGCCGAGGGCTCGACGAGCTGCGGCTTGAAAGGCCCGCGGCCCTTCGGCGGGGCGGCGGCGGTGGCCTGCTGGGGCAGCTTGACCACCTCCAGCGCACGGGCCCGGTGGGGCAGGCGACGCAGGAAGCCGCGCTCCTCCAGGGCGGTGATCAGCCGGTGAATGCCCGACTTGGAGGCCAGGTCGAGGGCGTCCTTCATCTCGTCGAACGAGGGGGAGACGCCGGTCTCCTTGATCCGCTCATGGATGAACATGAGCAGTTCGTGCTGTTTGCGGGTCAACATGGCCTAAGGAGCCCTTCGAGAACAAAGCGCCAACTCTAGGAATGTTCTCTAGGTGTTCCCGGTTAATGTCAAGTTATCCCCAGGGGGGCTCTGCGGCCCAGTCAAATCAGCGGCTTAGCTTTGATCGAACCGGGCTTTGAAGCGGCGCCTGGGCGACTCAGCTCGCGCCTCTTCAGTCGCGTCCGCCGGCTCAAGGGCTTGTCTCAGGCGCGCGCGGTCCGCCGGCCGAACAGCGCCCCGACCAGTCCGCCGACAGCGCCGGTGACCGCCGAGCTGGCCGTGCCGAGCGCCAGCAGCACCGGCTCGACATCGCCGAGCGCGAGACTGACGGCTATGCCGATGAGAGCGCAGGCGCCCCCGGCGAGCGCGCCGCCGAATGCGGACGAGCCCATCCCGGTCCTGGCCATCAGCGCGTAGACGAGCCCGGCGAGAAGGGAGACCGCCATGCCGCCGACCGCGAACAGCGCGGCGACGGAGGGATCGGAGTGGCCCCAGACGACCATGATGAGCTGGAGCACGGTTCCGAGAGCCGTGGCGACGAACAAGGGCTGACGCATGGGTGCCTCCCTGGCGCGTATGCGACCAAGCTGCGCCGCCGGCCGGCCGGCGTCAATCCGCAGAACGATGTTATGTGGGGTCAGCCGCCGAGCAGGGCGCGGGTGGCGGCCTCGACGTCCGGCTGGCGCATCAGGCTCTCGCCGACCAGCATGGCCCGCGCGCCGCAACGCTCCAGGCGGGCTACGTCCAGGGCCGTGAAGATGCCGCTCTCGGTAACCAGCAGGGCGTCGCCCGGAACAAGCGGCGCGAGCCGTTCGGTAACGGCCAAGTCCGTCTCGAAGGTGCGCAGGTTGCGGTTGTTGACCCCGATGAGCTTGGCCCCGAGCTTGCGCGCGCGGGCCATCTCCTCCTCGTCGTGCACCTCGACCAGGGCGTCCATCCCCCAGCGGGCGGCTTCCGACATCAGGGCGCGGGCGAGATCGTCGTCGACCATCGCCATGATCACCAGGATGGCGTCGGCCCCGATGGCCCGGCTCTCGGTCACCTGCCATGGGTCGACGAGGAAATCCTTGCGCAGAACCGGCAGGTCGACCACGGCGCGCGCGGCCGACAGATACTTCTCGTCGCCCTGGAAGCTCGGCTTGTCGGTCAGCACCGACAGGCAGGCCGCTCCGCCGAGCTCGTAGGCGCTGGCCAGCAGCGGCGGGTCGAAGTCCTCGCGGATCAGGCCCTTGGACGGCGAGGCCTTCTTGATCTCGGCGATCAGGGCCAGGCGCCCCGGGGCGTGGGCGGCCTCCAGGGCGGCGCGGAAGCCGCGCGGCGGCGAGGCGTGGCGCGCGTCCCACTCGAGGTCGGAGGTTGAGATTCTGGCCTTCCGTTCGGCCACTTCCTGGGCCTTGTAGGCGCCGATGCGATCGAGGATGTCGCTCATGCGCGGGTGGCCTCGATCAGCTTGTCGAGCGCGGCCTGGGCCTTGCCCTCGTCGATCACGCGGGCCGCCAGGTCGACCCCTTCACGCAGGGTCTCCACCTTGTCCGAGATCAGCAGGGCGGCGGCCGTGTTGAGCAGCACGATGTCGCGATAGGGCCCCTGGGCGCCGGCCAGCAGCTCGCGCAGGGCGGCGGCGTTGTGGGCCGGATCGCCGCCCACAAGGTCGCTCAACGCCGCCCGCGGAAGGCCGACCGCCTCGGGGGTGATCGTGAACAGCCGCACCTGGCCCTCGCGCAGCTCGGCCACGTGCGTCTCGCCGGTCGTGGTGATCTCGTCCATGCCCTGGCCATGGGCGACCCAAGCCCGCTTGGTCCCCAGCGCGCCCAGCACCCGGGCCAGCGGCTCGACCCAGCGGTCGGAGAAGACGCCCAGCAGCTGGCGGCCGGCGTTCGCCGGGTTGGACAGCGGGCCCAGCAGGTTGAACACCGTGCGGAAGCCGAGCTCGGCTCGGATCGGCGAGACGTGCCGCATTGCGCTGTTGTGGGCCTGGGCGAACATGAAACAGATGCCGGCCTCGTCGAGCGCCCGGCGGTGCTGCTCCAGGGTGGCGTTGATGTTGACGCCCAGCTCGGCCAGCACGTCGGCGCCGCCGGAGCGGGAGGACAGGGCGCGGTTGCCGTGCTTGGCGACCTTCAGCCCCGCGCCTGCCGCCACCAGGCCCACGGCGGTGGAGATGTTGAGCGTGTGCAGCCCGTCGCCCCCGGTGCCGCAGACGTCGATCACCTCGTAAGGCAGGTCGAGCTTGAGGGCGGCGGCGCGCATCGCCCGGGCGCAGGCGGCGATCTCGCCGACCGTCTCTCCGCGCATCCGCATGGCGGTGAGGGCGGCGGCGACCTGGGCCGGCGTCGGTTCGCCCTGCAGGCAGGCGGCGAAGAAGCTCTGGGCGTCGTCCTCGCTCAGCGTCGCGCCGTCCGCGAGCCGGGAGAGCAGGGGTTTGAAAGCGTCGGACACGGTCGTCAGGCAGGCGTCAGGCGGCGCGCCTTGGCCAGGCGCAGGAAGTTGGCGAGCAGGTCGTGGCCGCCTTCGGTGGCGATCGACTCGGGGTGGAACTGGACGCCGTAGATCGGGCGGGTCTTGTGCTGCACGCCCATGATTTCGCCGTCGTCGGTCCAGGCGGTGACCTCCAGCTCGGCGGGCAGGCTGTCCTCGCGGATCGCCAGGCTGTGGTAGCGGGTGGCGGTGAATGGGTTGGGCATGCCCTCGAAGACGCCCTTGCCCTTGTGATGGATGGGGCTGGTCTTGCCGTGCATGATCGACTTGGCGCGGACGATCTCGCCGCCCAACGACTGGCCGATCGCCTGGTGGCCGAGGCAGACGCCGAGGATCGGCAGGTCGGCCGGCGCGGCGTTCAGCAGCGGCAGGCAGATGCCGGCCTCGTTGGGCGTGCAGGGGCCCGGCGACAGCAGTACGCCTTCCGGCTTCAGGGCCAGAGCGTCCTGCACGCTGATCGCGTCGTTTCGATAGACGACCGTGTCCGCCCCAAGCTCGTTGAGGTAGTGAACGAGGTTGTAGGTGAAGCTGTCGTAGTTATCGATGACGAGGATCATGCCGCCTCTCTAGGCTGTGAACGGCGCCGCGCCAAGACCGCGTTGCGCCGCGCCGCCCCGGCCCCGATAACGGCGCTCGATGTCGTCGGCCGATTCCACCCTCGACCCCCTGGCGATGGCCCGCGCGCGGCGCCTGCTGGCCACGCCTGTGCGCCGTGAGCGCCTGTGGCCGCCCATCGCCGCGGCCGGCTTTGCGGCCGTGGGCGCGATCGCCCTGGCCGCGACGATGATCTTCGCGCCGCCCGTCGCGCCGGGGGACAGGGTCGCTGACGCATCTGCCGGCTGGGCGCGCCAGCCCTAGAGGAACCGCCAGGCCTCCTCCGCCGCGCGGCGCAGGGCGCGGGCCTTGTGCAGAGTCTCGTCGTACTCGGCGTCCGGATCGGAGTCGGCCACCACGCCTCCGCCGGCCTGGATGTACATCGTCCCGTCCTTGAAGCAGGCGGTGCGCAGGACGATGCAGGTGTCGACCGAGCCGTCGGCCCCGAAGTAGCCGACCGCGCCGGCGTAGGCGATGCCGCGCTTCTCGATCTCCAGCTCGTCGATGATCTGCATGGCTCGCACCTTGGGGGCGCCCGAGAGGGTGCCGGCAGGCAGGGCGGCCATCAGCACGTCCACCGGGTCGACGTTCTCGGGCGCGTCGCCCTCGACGTTGGAGACCAGGTGCATCACGTGGCTGTAGCGCTCGACGAAGAAGGAGGCCGTGACGCGCACGTGCGGGGCGCGCACCTGGCCGGACGAGGGCGGGGCGTTGCGGCCCTCCTGGCCGAGCATGGCGACGCGGCCCACGTCGTTGCGGCCGAGGTCGAGCAGCATCAGGTGCTCGGCGCGCTCCTTGGGGTCGGCGATGAGTTCGGCCTCCAGCGCCCGGTCCTCCTCGGGCGTCGCGCCTCGAGGGCGGGTGCCGGCGATCGGCCGGATGGTGATCTTGCCATCGCGCAGCCGCACGAGGATTTCCGGCGAGGATCCGGCGAGCTGGAACGCCCCGAAGTTCAGGTAGAACAGGAACGGCGAGGGGTTCGTCCGCCGCAGCGAGCGGTAGAGGGCGAACGGGTCGTACGGGAAGGGCGCCCGGAAGCGGTGGCTGGGCACCACCTGGAAGATGTCGCCGGCCCGAATGTACTCCTTGGCCTTCTCGACGATCTCCCGGTACCGCTCGCGGCTGACCGGCGTCTCGAAGCGGTCGGGCAGCGGTTGGCCCTGGCCCGACACCTGCGGCGTGGGCTTCGTCAGGTCGGCGACCACCGCCGAGAGCCGCGAGATCGCGGCATCGTAAGCCTCGCGCGCCGAGGCGGCGCCGGCGCGCACCGTCGTCGCGAGGATAATCTCCTGGGCCACACCGTCGAAGATGGCCACGATGGAGGGGCGCACCATCACGCCGTCCGGCAGGCCCAGCGGGTCGGGCGGCACGTCCTTTACCGGCTCAACCAGGCGGACCATGTCGTAGCCGAGCGCGCCGAACACGCCCGCAGCCATCGGCGGCAGGCCGGCCGGGATGTCGAGCCTGGAGGCGGCGACCAGGTCGCGCAACGAGTCCAGCGTCCCGCCGACGGGACGGAAGCGGCCGGCCGCGATGTCGTCGCCCTCGGCGATCTCGGCCTCCTCGCCGCGGCAGCGCCAGACGACGTCGGGGGCCAGCGTGATCACCGAGTAGCGGCCCCGCCACGCGCCGCCTTCCACCGACTCGAACAGGAAGGCGTACGGCTGGCCGTGACCGATCTTCAGATAGGCGGAGACAGGGGTTTCGAGGTCGTCGATCAGCCGGGTCCAGACTACCTGGGCGGCCCCCGACCGGTAACGCTGCTCGAAGGACTCGAACGCGGGCTCGACGTTCACTGGCCGGCCCCCTGGGCGCCCGCTGGGGTTTCGGCGGGATCGAGCCCCAGCGCCTGGCGGGCGCGGCCGTATTCCACCTTGGGTTTCAGCTTGCCGCGGGCGGCCCGATCGAGGCTCGCGATCATGTCCTCGAACAGACCCGGGGCGACCTGCTGTCGAACGCCCTCGGTGAATTGGGCCGCCTCGCTCAGCTGCGGCGCGCGCACCGCCTCCAGCTTGCCGATCGCCACGGCCAGGCCCTGGCCGGTTGCGGTGAAGGTTTCCCCCGGGCGGGCGGAAAAGATTCGTTCGAGGATCTGCGGCGGGATCTGGCTGCTCTGGCCCGCGGTGCGCCGGTTCAGGCCCACGGCCCGTTGCAGCGGGCTGCCGCCGGCCGAGGCCGCGACCGCCTCGAGGCTCTCGCCCTTCTTCAGCCGGGCCGCCAGCGTCTCGGCCTTGGCCTGCAGGGCGTTGCGGACCTCGCGCTGCATCCAGGCCTGGGTCAGGGGGCCGCGGATCTCTTCCAGCGGCGGCATCGCCGCCTTGATGACCTTCTCGACGCGCACGGCGTAGTATTCGCCGTTCCCGGCGTCCTGCAGGTCGCTCTCGCCGCCCTCTGGCAGGTCGAAAGCCACCTCAAGCATCTGCTGGCTCACGCCCTCGACGGGCTGGTTCTTCTCGTCGAGGCCCTGCTTGGAGACGGCCGGCAGGGTCCGGGCCGGAACGCCGGCCTTCTGGGCCGCCTCGGCGAGGTTGGCGCCAGAGGTGTGGGCCTGCTCGTAGACTTCGCTCTTCTCGTAGACGGCCTTGGCGGCGGCCTCCTGGCGCAGCTCAGCTTCGATGACCGCGCGCGCTTCGACCAGAGTCGGGGTGCGGCCGGGCGTGACCTTGCCGACCTTCACCACGGCCAGGCCCAGGTCGCCCTGGATCGCTCCGGACACCTGGCCCTCGGCCAGCTGGAAGGCGGCGTCGGCGACCTTGCGGTCGGCGACGGCGGTCTTGGGCTTGTCCTCGTAGATCACCGGCTCGACGCCGATCGACTTGGCGATGGCCTCGGGCTCCTCGCCCTTGGTCAGCCGCTGGGCGACCGTCTGGGCGGTGGCGGCGTCCTTCACCGGAATCTGCACCAGCGAGCGGGTTTCCGGCTGGGACATGGTGTCTTTGCGGTAGTCGAAGCGGGCCTTGATCTCGTCCTCGCTGATCGGTCCGGCCGCATCGACGGCGTCGGGCGAGAAGCGCACCAGCGTCAGCACCCGATATTCCGGCCGGGTGAGCTGGGCGGCGTTCTCCTTCATGAAGGCGGCGAGCTGGGCCTCGGTCGGCGGCGGGGGCCGCGGAACGCTGTCGCCGGTGACGACGAAGAAGGCCGCGTCGCGCTCCTCCAGAGCCTGGAGCACGGTGAGCGCGGCGTAGGCCCGCGGAGCGGTGAATCCAGAGGCGATCGCCGAACCGAAGTGCTGCTGGGCGATGCCGTCCACCCGCTCGGCCTCGAACTGGGCCGGGGTGGCGCCGACGCCCTGCAGCGCCTGCTCGTAGGCCTTGCGGTCGAAGGCGCCGGTGATCGGGTCGAAGAAGGCCGGGATCTTGCGGATCTCCTCGGCCACCAGCTTGCCGGAGGGGCGGATCCCCAGGCGGTGCATGATCTCGCCGAAGACCGACTTCTGCACGAGGTCGTCGACCACCTGCCGATCAAGGCCGTTCTGGGCGGCGAACTCGGTGCTGATCGGCTGCCCGAACCGCTCCTCGGCATTGCGGCGCGCATTCTCGAACGTCTGGCGGAACTCCGCCGCGGAGATGTTGCGCGAGCCGACCGAAACCACCGAATCGCTGGGCGTAGCGCGGAACACGTCGTTGATGCCGAAGATGGCGAAGCTGACGATCAGCAGCCCGATCAGCACCAGGGCGACCCAGGATTTGGCGAAGCGACGAGTGGCGGCGAGCATGGCGGTTCGGATCCTGGGAGGGTCGGTCCGGCGGGTATAGTGGAGGCCCCTCGCAAGGGGCAAGCGCGTGACAGAAGGCGCAGCTTGGCGTAACCGCCGCACCCGTCGCAATTTTCGAGGGTTTCAGATGAGCGCGCCGGTCCCCCTGATCGCCGGAAACTGGAAGATGCACGGCCTGTCGGCCTCGCTGGACGAGGCGCGGGCGATCGCCTTGGGCTGCAAGGACGTCTCCCCGCGGGTGGTCATCTGCCCGCCGTCGGTGCTGGTGCACCGCATGGCCCAGGCGCTGGCGAACGAACCGGTGGAGATCGGCGGGCAGGACGCCCACTGGGACGACTTCGGCGCCTTCACCGGCGATGTCTCGGCCGCGATGCTGGCCGACGCCGGCGCGAGGTTGGTGATCCTCGGCCACTCGGAGCGCCGGACCGGCTACCGCGAGACCGACGAGATCGTGGCCAAGAAGGTGCTGGCTGCGCTGCGGGCGGGACTGGAGCCGATCGTCTGCGTCGGCGAGACTCTGGACGAGCGCAAGGCCGGCCGGGCGCTGGAGGTGGTCACCGGCCAGGTGCGCGCCTCGCTGCCCGCGGAACTGGCCGACAAGCCCTTCGCGGTGGCTTACGAGCCGGTCTGGGCGATCGGCACCGGCCTGACCCCCACGATCGCGGAGATCGAGGAGATGCACCGCGCGATCCGCGCCAGCCTGGTCGAGAAATTCGGCGACCACGGCCGCGGCATGCCGATCCTCTACGGCGGCTCGGTGAAGCCGAACAATGCGGCCGAAATCCTGAAGGCCGACGAAGTGGGCGGGGCCCTGGTGGGCGGCGCCTCGCTGAAGGCCAGCGACTTCCTCGCCATCGTTCAGGCCGCCTGAGGCGGCCTTTTCGAGGAACCGTCGGTCAGAGCGAGAGGATGAACCGGCGCCGGTCGCGGCGCTGGTCGTCGATCAGCGGTCCCCGCTCGAGGCCCGCCTGCCGGAAACCGAGCCGCTGCAGGAGGGCCTCGGCCCGCCGGTCGCCCAGGCAGGTGCGGCCGTTGATGCGCCGAAGGCCCAGGCCGCCTGCGCAGCGGATCACCACCTCGAGCGCCTCCAGCGCCTGGTCGCCGTGCCAGGCCTCGGGTGCGAAGATGAAGCCGATCTCGCCGGTGCGGGCGGTGCGGTCCAGCTCGGCCAGCTCGCAAACGCCGAGGAAGCGGCCGTCGCGATCCCGCACGGACCAGAAGAAGCCGCGGCCGCAGGCCATCTCCAGCACCTGGCCGTCGACCATGTCGGCGACCAGCTCGGCCGCGTCCAGGCTCTCGCAGTCCCAATGGGCGATAACCTGCGGGTCGCTCATGATCGGGAACAGCAGGTCGGAGTCGCCGGATTCGAGCGGGATCAGGCGCAGCCGCTCGGTTTCCAGCGTCTGGATGCGTTTCAGGGCCAGCTCCCAGGGGCGGCGGGCGGCCGGCAGGGCGGGGAGAACGGGTCGAGCGGCGCGTTTCAGAGCGAGAATCATCATTGCCATCGGGCTGCGACCCCCTAGCTATGGCCTTGTGGCGAGCGCGGTGGTAGAGCGCGCGCTTCATTTCGGCGTGGTGTGTCCGCGCGGCTTCACTATGGGCCCCTTATGCTCCTCGGCATCCTGCTCACCGTCCACATCCTGATCTGCGTCGCGCTCATCGGCGTGGTGCTGCTGCAGCGGTCGGAGGGCGGCGGGCTGGTGTCTGGCGGCTCGTCCAATTTCATGACCGCGCGTGGTTCGAGCGACCTGCTCACCCGCACGACCTGGATCCTGGGCACCATCTTCTTCGTACTGAGCCTGGTGCTGACCATTCTGGCCGGCGGGGGCCGGCAGGGGACCTCGGTGACCGATCGTTTCGACGTGCAGTCGATCGACCCCAACACTCTGAACCAACCGCAGGAGCCGCAGGCCCCGACGCCTACCGCGCCGCTGCTGCCGGGCGCCGCTCCGGCCCCGGACGCCGCGCCCGCACCCAGCCAGGCGCCGACCCCGACGCTGCGCAATCCGCTCGACCTGCCGCCGGCGCAAGCGCCCGCCGCACCCGCGCAATAGGCCGCACGATGGCCACCATCAGGGCAGGGGCGACCCGGCCGAATCGGGTCTAATCTGGAGTCCCATGGCCCGGTACATCTTCATCACCGGCGGCGTGGTTTCCTCACTCGGAAAAGGCCTCACGTCCGCCGCCCTTGGCGCGCTTCTGCAGGCTCGCGGCTACAAGGTCCGCCTGAGGAAACTCGACCCCTATCTCAACGTCGATCCGGGGACGATGAGTCCCTATCAGCACGGCGAGGTGTTCGTAACCGACGACGGGGCGGAGACCGACCTCGACCTCGGCCACTACGAGCGGTTCACGGGGGTCAACGCCACCAAGGCCGACAACATCACCACCGGCCAGATCTACAAGACGATCATCGAGAAGGAGCGCCGGGGCGACTACCTGGGCGCGACCGTGCAGGTGATCCCGCACGTCACCGACGAGATCAAAAAGTTCGTTCTTTCCGATCCGGGTGAGGGCGTCGACTTCGTGCTGGTGGAGATCGGCGGGACGGTCGGCGATATCGAGGGGCTGCCGTTCTTCGAGGCCATTCGCCAGCTCGGCCAGGAGCTTCCGCGCGGCCACGCCTGCTTCATCCATCTGACCCTGCTGCCCTACATAAAGACGGCCGGGGAGATGAAGACCAAGCCGACGCAGCACTCGGTGAAGGAGCTGCGCTCGATCGGCATCCAGCCGGACGTGCTGGTCTGCCGCACGGAATACCCGCTGCCGGCCGGCGAGCGGCGCAAGATCGCCCTGTTCTGCAACGTCCGGGAAACCGCCGTCATTCAGGCGATGGACAGCGCCAACATCTACGCCGTGCCGTTGGACTACCATGCTCAGGGTCTGGACGCCGAGGTGCTGAGCGTCTTCGGCATCAACGACGCGCCGCCGCCGGATCTGAGCCGCTGGCAGGACATCGCCCACCGGCTGGCCCACCCCGACGGCGAGGTGAACATCGCCATCGTCGGCAAGTACACTGGCCTGACGGACGCCTACAAATCGCTGGTCGAGGCGCTGGTGCACGGCGGGGTGGCCAACAATGTCCGGGTCAGGTTCGACTGGGTCGAGGGCCAGGCGTTCGAAGAGGTCGACGCGGGTCTGGTCGCCGAGCGGCTGACCGGGGTTCACGGGGTGCTCGTGCCGGGCGCCTTCGGCGAGCGAGGCTCGGAAGGGATGATCCGGGCGGTCCGCTTCGCCCGCGAGCACGACATCCCCTATTTCGGCATCTGTTTCGGCATGCAGATGGCCATGATCGAGGCGGCCAGAAACCTGGCCGGGATCAAGCAGGCCTCGTCCACCGAGTTCGGTCCCACTTCCGAGCCGATCGTCGGCCTGATGACCGAGTGGACCCGCGGCAACGAGAAGGAAGTCCGCCGCGAGGGCGACGCGCTCGGCGGGACCATGCGGCTGGGCGCCTACGAGGCCGTGCTGGCGGCCGGCTCAAGGGTCGCCGAGATTTACGGCGGCACAGTGATCAGCGAGCGCCACCGCCACCGCTACGAGGTCAACATCCGCTACCGCGAGGCGATCGAGCAGAACGGCCTGAAGTTCACCGGCCTGTCGCCCGACGGCGTCCTGCCGGAGATCTGCGAGCGCGAAGACCATCCCTGGTTCGTCGGCGTCCAGTTCCACCCGGAGCTGAAGAGCCGGCCGTTCGACCCCCACCCGCTGTTCGCCAGCTTCATCGGCGCCGCGAAGGAACGCAGCCGGCTCGTCTGACGCCGGGGGAGGGGGAGACTTGAATCGCCCAAGGCTTTCGGGCATACACCCGCGCTCACGTCGGCGGCCCCTCCCGGCCGCCGTTTGAATTTGCACGCCCAAGAGATTCCCAAATGGCCGTTCCCAAGCGAAAGACCTCGCCGTCCCGGCGCAACATGCGCCGCTCGCATCATGCGCTCGGCCCGAACGCCTACGCCGAGGACAAGGAAACCGGCGAGCTGAAGCGGCCGCACCACGTCGACCTGAAGACCGGCATGTACAAGGGCCGCCAGGTCCTGACGCCGAAGGAAGACTGACCTTCCGCCAGCCGCCGCCCGGGCCGCATCGCCCGGGCGGCGCTCGCATCTAGACGCGGGCGACGGACGGGCTTGAGATGGCCAGGTCGTAGCCATCCGGATCGCGCAGCACGATTTCGTCGAGGCCGTATTCCTGAGCCTCCGGATCGGCCACCTGCAGGCCCTTGGCCCTCAGATCGCGCACGAGGCCGTGGACGTCGTCCACGGAAAAGCACAGCACCACGTCCGTATAGCGCTCGCGCGCCATCCGACCGGCGGGATCGCCGCCCCGGCCATTCAGCATGAGCCGCGCCTCGCCGCTGGCGATTTCGGCCCAGGCGAGCCGCCCCTCCCAGTCGAAGGTCCGGACCACCTCGAAACCCAGAATGTCGCGCCAGAAGGCGAGGCTGGCCTCGACGTCCTGGACGTTCAGCAGGGGCGTGACGCGCTTCATCGCCGGCCTCCCTTGGACGGCTATTCGTCCTCCAGGTCATCGTCCCGGAACTCGCCCCAGCGCGAAAGCCCCGCGATGCAGGTCGCCCCGTCACGCTTCTCGACGGTGCGGATCTTGGCTGCGCCCGTGCCCGCGATGGCGTCGGCGAGTGTCTCGGAGTGGGTGACCAGCAGAATCTGCGACTTGCGGGCGGCCCGCACCACCAGGTCCGCCAGCGGCCCCATCAGCGAGGGATGCAGGCTGGCCTCCGGCTCGTTGAGCGCGATGAACGGCGGCAGGCGGTAGGCCAGCAGGGCGCCCGCGAGGGCCAGGTAGCGCAGCGTGCCGTCCGACAGCTCGGTCGCCTCGAACTCGCGGTTGGGGAACTCCGGGAAGCGCAGGGCGAAGGCCACGTCCCGGCCGGAAGGCTCCTCGATGACCAGCCGCGCGCCCGGGAACGCGGCCTGGATCGCCGAATCGAGCTCGGTGGTGTCGCCGCGGATGTGGGCCAGCGTCGCCAGCACGGCCGCCAGGTTCGAGCCGTCCGAGGCCAGGTTGGGCGTGGCGACGGCGGGGCAGGGGCGCCGGAGCGGCGAGGCGGCGTCGGTTCGCAGGTCGTGGTAGAAGCGCCACTGCAGGAGGGTCCGCCGCACGAGGTCGAGATCCGGATAGCGTGAGGGATCCTCAAGCCGCCCGAGCGCCGTCTCCGAGGCCAGCAGGTCGGCGTCGACCTCGACGATGCGGCCCTCGTCGTCCCGGGCGGCCAGGGAAGGGCCCTTGCGGTGCAGGAGCTGCACCGGCCGGCGACCGCCCAGGAAGGTCAGCGTCTCCTCCTTCACCTGCGGCTCCTGGTCGAAGGCGGGGGCGGCGACCCGCTGGGGGAAGCCCACCACCACTTCGTAGCGGTAGCTCGGCCGGGCTCGGCCGGGCTCGCTGAGGCCGACCGAAAAGCTCATCTGCGCCGGCGCATTGCGCATTCGGGGGCCGGCCCACATGGCCGACGCCATGCCCTCCTGGGCGAGGTCCAGGCCCAGGGTGTTCGCCGCCGCCGAGCGGACCAGCTCCAGCGCCCGGTAGATGTTGGTCTTGCCGACGCCGTTGCCGCCGACGAACACCTCGAGGTCGGATACCGGATAGGCGATGCGGGTGAGCGAGCGGTAGCGGCTCGCCCGGAACTCGCGAAGTTCGAGCGCCATTCCCGCGGTCAGGCCTGGGCGCGGGCCCGGGCCTGCACGGCCGCGCGGCGTTCCTCGACCATCTGTGGCGTGACGCCGGCGTTGTGCGCGCTGGAGCGCTCGTGCTCGAGGGCCAGGCCTTCCTTCAGCGACAGGGCGTAGCCGTCGTCGATCAGCCGCTTCTGCAGGATCAGCATGTCGGCGTCGATCTGCGCCATCTCCGAGGCGAGCTTGCGCGCCACGGGCAGCAGGTCGTCGGGCGGCACGACGCGGTTCACCAGGCCCCAGTCCGCGGCCGTGCGCGCGTCCAGGAAGTTGCCGGTCAGCGAGAGCTCCTTGGCGCGATAGGGGCCGATCAGCCGGGGCAGCTTCTGCGACAGGCCCCAGCCGGGGGTGATGCCGACCCGGGCATGCGTGTCGGCGAAGCGGGCGCTCTCCGAGGCGATGATCACGTCGCAGGCCAGCGCCAGCTCGAATCCGCCCGTGATGGCCACGCCGTTCACGGCCGCTATCACCGGCTTCCTGCAAGCGAGCACCGCACGGGCCGGATTCTCGGCCGGATCGGTGGCGTTGGCGGCCCGCATGCCCTCCGGATCCGACCCCAGCTCCTTCAGGTCGAGGCCTGCGCAGAAGGCTCGCTCGCCGGCGCCGGTCAGCACGATCGCCCGAACCCCGGGGTCGGCGTCCAGGGCCTGCAGGGTCTCGTGCAGCTTGGCCCGCAGCGCCTTGGACAGCGCGTTCATCGCCTCGGGCCGGTCGAGGACGACGATCGCGACTCCCTCGGCCGGGCGTTCCACCAGCAGCATGTGCGCTCCTCCTTCGCTGCGGCCATCAGCGAAGCGGCGCGATGCGGAGTCAAGCCGAGCGTTGCCGGGGCGCCGCGGCATGGGCTAAGGCAGGCGCCTCCCAGACCCAGACTGAGGCCGCCATGACCGAGATCGTCGACATCACCGCACGCGAAATCCTCGACAGCCGAGGCAATCCGACGGTCGAAGTGGACGTCCTGCTGGAGGACGGCTCGCTGGGGCGCGCGGCCGTGCCTTCCGGCGCCTCCACCGGCGCCCACGAGGCGGTGGAGAAGCGCGACGGCGACAAGTCGCGCTACCTCGGCAAGGGCGTCACCCAGGCGGTGGACGCGGTCAACGGCGAGATCTTCGACACGCTGTCGGGCCAGGACGCCGAGGACCAGCGCCGCATCGACAAGATGCTGATCGAGCTGGACGGCACGCCGAACAAGAGCCGGCTGGGCGCCAACGCCATCCTCGGCGTCAGCCTCGCCGCCGCCAAGGCCGCCGCCGGCAGCGCGGGCCTGCCGCTTTACAAGTACGTGGGCGGGGTTTCGGCCCGCATCCTGCCGGTGCCGATGATGAACATCATCAACGGCGGGGCGCACGCGGACAATCCGATCGACGTGCAGGAGTTCATGATCCTGCCGGCCGGCGCCGACACCTTCGCCGAGGCGCTGCGGATGGGCGCCGAAATCTTCCACGCCCTGAAGAAGGCGCTGCACGACGCCGGACATTCGACCAACGTCGGCGACGAGGGCGGCTTCGCGCCGAACCTCGCCAGCTCGCAGGAGGCGCTGAGCTTCATCATGAAGGCCGGCGAAGCCGCGGGCTACCGCCCCGGGGAGGATTTCGTGCTGGGCCTGGACGTCGCCTCCACCGAGTTCTTCAAGGACGGCAAGTACGTGATGGCGGGCGAGGGCAAGACGCTCGAGCCGGGCGGCATGGTCGACTACCTGGAATCGCTCGTCGGTCAGTTCCCGATCGTCTCCATCGAGGACGGCTGCGCCGAGGACGACTTCGACGGCTGGAAAATCCTCACCGACCGGCTGGGCGGCAGGGTGCAGCTGGTCGGCGACGACCTGTTCGTGACCAACCCGGCCCGCCTGTCCGACGGCATCAGCCGCGGCCTGGCCAACTCCATCCTGGTGAAGGTCAACCAGATCGGCACCTTGTCGGAGACTCTTGACGCGGTGAACATGGCCCATCGGGCCTCCTACACCGCCGTGATGAGCCACCGCTCGGGCGAGACAGAGGACTCCACGATCGCCGACCTGGCGGTCGCCACCAACTGCGGCCAGATCAAGACCGGCTCGCTGTCGCGCTCGGACCGCATGGCAAAGTACAACCAGCTCCTGCGGATCGAAGAAGAGCTCGGCGACCAGGCCCTGTTCGCGGGCCGCGGCGCGATCCGCGCGGCCTAGCCGTCCCGCTTGCGCTTGCTCCTTCCTCCCCCACGAAGCGACGGGAGGGGGAGCAGTCGCCGAAGAGCGACTGGTGGAGGGGGCAGGCCGCTGCTGAAGCGCATCGACTGCTCTCGATGGCGGCGGAGTAGGGACCCGGGGCGGGGCCGCGCGCGTGGCCCGCCCCTCCACCCCGCGATCTTTCGCTGCGCTCGGCGCGCGGTCCCCCTCCCGCCGCTTCGCGCGGGAGGTAGATTCTACGGCTAAGCTTCTCGGTTAGCGTGGAATTAAGCATCCTGCGGCAGGTTGGTCGGCGCCGATCCTCCCTTCCGGATTCGACCCCTTGCTCGTCAGACTGCGTCCCTATTTTTCGACCGCCGCGCTGGCGTTCCTCATCTTCTATTTCGGCTTCCATGCGCTGACCGGCGAACGCGGGCTGCTCTCCTCGCCGGTGCGGGACGCCGAACTCGCGGCCAAGCGTCACGAACTGGCCCTGCTGCAGGCCGAGCGGGCTGATCTCGAGGTCAGGGCCAAGCTGCTGCGCGATTCCAGCCTGTCACGCGATCTTCTCGAAGAGCGCGCCCGCTCCCTGCTAGGCTACAGCGATCCGAGAGACTATGTGATCCGCATCGAGCACTAGCCGGGACCCGCAGGCCGCGGTCCGGAGTTAGGGCTCGCGACACGGGTTCTGGGAGACGTCGATGGCGCGTGCGCGGCAGGCCGCGAAAGCCGAAGCATCGAACGAGGCGCCCGAGCGGGCCGCCGGCAAGGACGAGCTTCTCAAATACTACCGGGACATGCTGCTGATCCGCCGCTTCGAGGAGCGGGCTGGCCAGCTCTACGGCATGGGACTGATCGGCGGCTTCTGCCACCTCTACATCGGCCAGGAGGCGATCGCGGTCGGCGTCCAGGCGATCAAGCAGGACGGCGACCAGGTCATCACCGGTTATCGCGACCATGGCCACATGCTGGCCTGCGGCATGGACCCGCGCGAGGTGATGGCCGAACTGACCGGCCGCGCCGGCGGCTCCTCCAAGGGCAAGGGGGGGTCGATGCACATGTTTTCGACCGAAGCCGACTTCTACGGCGGCCACGGCATCGTCGGGGCCCAGGTCAGCCTCGGCACGGGCCTGGCCTTCGCCAACCGCTACCGGGGCGACGGCAAGGTGGCCTTCGTCTATTTCGGCGACGGGGCGGCTAACCAGGGCCAGGTCTACGAGAGCTTCAACATGGCCGAGCTGTGGAGCCTCCCGGCCGTCTACATCATCGAGAACAACCAGTACGCCATGGGCACCGCCATCCAGCGGTCCAGCGCCGAGACGCGGCTGTTCCGGCGCGGCGCATCGTTCCGCATCCCGGGCGAGGAGGTGGACGGGATGGACGTGCTGGCCGTCCGCGACGCCGCCGCCAAGGCCGCCGAGCACGCCCGCAGCGGCGAGGGGCCCTACATCCTGGAGATGAAGACCTACCGCTACCGCGGCCACTCGATGAGCGACCCGGCCAAGTACCGCACCCGCGAGGAGGTGGAGGAGGTGCGCAAGACGCGCGATCCCATCGACCACCTGCGGGAACTGCTGGAAGCCCGCGGCTTCGCAGACGAGGCGGCGCTGCGCGAGATCGACTCGGAGGTGAAGGCGATCGTCGCCGACGCCGCCGAGTTCGCCCGCACCTCGCCCGAACCCGATCCCTCCGAGCTCTACACCGACGTCTACGTGGAGGCGGCGCAGTGACGGACGTACTGATGCCGGCCCTCTCGCCGACCATGGAGGAGGGCACGCTCTCCAAGTGGCACGTGAAGGTGGGCGCCAAGGTCTCCGCCGGCGACGTCATCGCCGAGATCGAGACCGACAAGGCGACCATGGAGGTCGAGGCGGTCGACGACGGGGTGATCGAAGAAATCCTCGTGCCCGAGGGCTCCGAGGACGTGAAGGTCAACACCCCCATCGCCCGGCTGCGCGGCGAGGGTGAGGCGGGCGGAGCCAAGCCTGCGCCGAAGGCCGAGGCGAAGCCCGAGCCGGCGGCGAAGGAGCCCTCCGGCGATCCGGAGAAGAAGGGCCCGGCCGAGGCCAAGGCCGACCGTCCGGAAGGCGAGGGGCCGGCGGCCGTACGCCCGGCGGCCGAGCCGCTGAAGGATCCCGAGCTGCCGGAAGGCGCCAGGATGATCCGCCAGACCGTCCGCGACGCCCTGCGCGACGCCATGGCCGAGGAGATGCGCCGCGACGAGACCGTGTTCCTGATGGGCGAGGAAGTCGCCCAATATCAGGGCGCCTACAAGGTCAGCCGCGACCTCCTGCAGGAGTTCGGCGACCGTCGGGTGGTCGACACCCCGATCACCGAGCACGGCTTCGCGGGGCTCGGCGTCGGGGCCTCGATGGCCGGCCTCAAGCCCATCGTCGAGTTCATGACCTGGAACTTCGCCATGCAGGCGATCGACCAGGTCATCAATTCGGCGGCCAAGACCAACTACATGTCCGGCGGCCAGATCCGCTGCCCGGTGGTGTTCCGCGGGCCGAACGGGGCTGCGGCCCGCGTCGCCGCCCAACACAGCCAGGACTATTCGGCCTGGTACGCCCACGTGCCCGGGCTGAAGGTGGTCGCCCCCTACGACGCCGCCGACGCCAAGGGCCTGCTCAAGGCGGCGATCCGCGACCCGAACCCGGTCGTCTTCCTGGAGCACGAGATGCTCTACGGCCAGGAGTTCGACGTCCCGGAAGTCGACGACTGGGTCGTGCCGCTCGGCAAGGCCAAGATCCGCCGCGAAGGCGACGGCGTGACGCTCGTGGCCCACTCGCGGATGGTGGGCCTGGCGCTGAAGGCGGCCGAGGAGCTGGCCGCAGACGGCATCGAGGCCGAGGTGATCGACCTTCGCACCCTTCGCCCGCTCGACCACGAGACGGTCGTCGAGAGCGTCAAGAAGACCAACCGGCTGGTCACCGTCGAGGAAGGCTGGGGGCCGATGGGCGTCGGCGCCGAGGTGATCGCCCGAGTGATCGAACACGCCTTCGACTGGCTGGACGCGCCGCCCGCGCGGGTGCACCAGGAGGACGTGCCTCTGCCCTACGCGGCCAACCTGGAGGCCCTGTCGCTGCCGTCGGTCGAGCGGATCGTGAAGGCCGCCAAGGCGGTGAGCTACCGTGGCTAGCGCGGCCGACGCCTTCTCCTGGCGGGTGGGCGGCTGCCACTGCGGCGGCGTGCGCTTCGAGGTCAGCCTGCCGCCCGTGGTGGAGGCCCAGACCTGCAACTGCTCGATGTGCGCCAAGTCCGGCTACGTGCACGTCATCGTGCCGGAGAGCCGTTTCCGGCTGCTCAAGGGCGCCGAGCGGCTGAGCGAATACACCTTCAACACGCGCACGGCGCGGCACCTGTTCTGCGCCGAGTGCGGGATCAAGAGCTTCTACCGCCCGCGGTCCAACCCGGACGGGTGGAGCGTCAACGCCCGTTGTCTGGACGAGGTGGAGGGGCTGACGCTGCACGTCACCGCCTTCGACGGCCGCAACTGGGAGGCCCACGCCCACGAGCTGGCCCACCTGTCCAAGGAGTTCTCATGACCTGCCGCGTCGCAGCCACGCCGAGCGCCTGAAGCCATGCCCGTCGATGTCCTGATGCCCGCCCTGTCGCCCACCATGGAGGAGGGCGCGCTCGCCAAGTGGCACGTGAAGGTGGGCGACAAGGTCGCCGCCGGCGACGTGATCGCCGAGATCGAGACCGACAAGGCGACTATGGAGGTCGAGGCCGTCGACGACGGCGTCGTGGAAGAGATCCTGGTGCCCGAGGGGACCCAGGAGGTGAAGGTCAACACGCCCATCGCGAGGCTGTCGGGCGAGGGGGCCGCCCCGCCGTCGCCCAGGCCGCAGGCGGCGGAGACGCCCGCCGAGACGCCGAAGTCCAAGGCCCCGGAAGCTGCGCCCGAGGCGGCCAAGCCCGTCCCGCCCGCGCCCGCTGCGGCGGACAAGGGCGGACAGCGGATCTTCGCCTCGCCGGTGGCCCGGCGGATCGCCGAGCAGAAGGGGATCGACCTCTCCGCCATCCAGGGCTCGGGCCCGCACGGTCGGATCATCCGGGCCGACGTCGAGAAGGCGCAGCCGGGCGCGCGGCCCGCGCCGGCGCCCGCCGCTGCGCCTCGGGGCGAGACGCGGCCGGTCCTGTCGCTGCAGCAACAGGGCATTCCGGAAGGCAGCTACGACCTCATCCCGCTCGACGGGATGCGCAAGACGGTCGCCCGACGGATGACCGACAGCTTCCGCGACGTGCCGCACTTCCCGCTGAACATCGACCTGGAGATCGACCGGCTGCTGGAGGCGCGGGCGCGGATCAACGCCATGCTGGAGAAGGACGGCGTCAAGGTCAGCGTCAACGACATGATCATCAAGGCCGCGGCCATCGCGCTGAAGCGGGTGCCCGAGGCCAACGCCTCCTACTCGCCGGAAGGCATCGCCATGCACCACCACGCCGACATCGCCATGGCGGTGGCGGTGGAAGGCGGGCTGATCACGCCGATCATCCGCCGGGCCGAGGAGAAGGGGCTGGCCGAGATCGCCCGCGAGGCCAAGGATCTGGCCGAGCGCGCCCGGACCCGAAAGCTGAAGCCCGAGGAGTATCTGGGCGGCACCTTCTCGATCTCCAACCTGGGCATGTTCGGGATCAAGAGCTTCGGCTCGATCATCAACGAACCTCAGGGAGCCATCCTGTCGGTCGGCGCGGGCGAGAAGCGTCCGGTGGTGCGCGGGGACCAGCTGGCCATCGCTACGGTGATGAGCGTCACCCTGACCTGCGACCACAGGGTGGTGGACGGCGCCACCGGGGCCAAATGGCTGTCGACTTTCAAGCCGCTGATCGAAGACCCCGTGACGATGATCGTCTAGGCCGGAGCAGTCATGGCAACAGAGTTCGACGTCATCGTCATCGGCGCGGGCCCCGGCGGCTACGTGACCGCGATCCGCTCGGCCCAGCTCGGCTTCAAGACCGCGATCGTCGAGCGCGAGGCGCTCGGCGGGGTATGCCTCAACTGGGGCTGCATCCCGACCAAGGCGCTGCTCAAGAGCGGCGAGGTCTATGAACAGCTCGGTCACCTGGGGGACTACGGCCTCTCCGCCGAGAACCGCAGCTTCGACTTCGCCGGCGTGATCGAGCGCTCGCGCAAGGTCGCCGCCCAGCTCAACTCCGGCGTCGGCTTCCTGATGAAGAAGCACAAGATCGAGGTGATCGAGGGCGAGGCGAAGCTGGAGAAGGGCGACCCGGCCCCCAAGGTGGCGGTGACGCTGAAGAAGGGCGGCTCGCGTACGGTCCAGGCGAAGCACGTCATTCTCGCCACCGGAGCCCGGGCCCGCACCATCCCTGCCGTCGGCCTGGAGCCTGACGGCGACCGTGTCTGGACCTACCGCGAGGCGATGGTCCCGAAGGCTTGCCCCAAGTCGCTGATCGTCGTCGGCTCGGGCGCGATCGGCATCGAATTCGCCAGCTTCTACAGGGCTTTGGGTGCGGATGTTACGGTGATCGAGGCGCTGCCCAGGGTGCTGCCCGTCGAGGACGAGGATGTCTCCAAGGCCGCCCAGAAGGCGTTCGAGAAGCGCGGCCTGAAGTTCCGCGTCGGCGCGACGGTCAAGAAGCTCGCCAAGGACAAGTCGGGCGTCTCCGTCGAACTCGAGGCCGGCGGCAAGACCGAGACCCTGAAGGCCGAGCGGGCCATTGTCGCGGTCGGCATCACCGGCAACGTCGAGAACCTGGGGCTCGAAGCTCTGGGCGTGCGGATCGAGAAGGGCCATGTGGTCACCGACGCCCACGGCGGCACGGGCGCGCCGGGGCTCTACGCCATCGGGGACGTCGCCGGCCCGCCCTGGCTGGCGCACAAGGCGAGCCACGAGGGCGTCCACTGCGTCGAGCACGTCGCGGGCCTGCCCTCGTCCAACCTGACCGCGCCGATTCCCGGCTGCACCTACGCTCAGCCCCAGGTCGCCTCGGTGGGCCTGACCGAAGCCCAGGCGAAGGAGAAGGGGATGAAGGTCAAGGTCGGCCGCTTCCCATTCCGCGCCAACGGCAAGGCCATCGCCGCGGGCGAGACCGAGGGCTTCGTGAAGACCGTCTTCGACGAGGCGACGGGGGCGCTCGTCGGCGCGCACATGATTGGCGCCGAGGTGACCGAGATGATCCAGGGCTATGCGCTGGCCATCACCATGGAGGCCACCGAGGCCGAACTGCACGCCACCGTCTATCCGCACCCGACGATGAGCGAGGCCATGCACGAGGCCGCGCTCGACGCCTACGGCCGCGTCCTGCACATCTGACCGGCGGGGGCGGGGCCCTCAGGCGGCGCGGGTCCGCCCCTCGGCCTTGGCCATCCGCTCGATGGTCACGTAGTCGGTCTTGCCGGTGCCCAGCACCGGCAGCTCGGGCACCTTGATAATCTTGCGCGGCACTGCGATCTCCGGCGCGCCAATGGCCTGGGCATGGGCCAGCAGCGGGGCGGGGTCGGCGTCGCGCCGGTCGGTGACCAGCACCAGACGCTCGCCCTTCTTCGGGTCCGGCATGGCGATGACCGCGTGGCGGCAGTCGGGCCAGACGGCGACCGCCAAGTCCTCGGCCGCGGTCAGCGAGATCATCTCGCCGCCGACCTTGGCGAACCGTTTCACCCGCCCGAGGATGGTGATCCAGCCGTCGTCGGTGATCGAGACCACGTCGCCGGTGTCGTGCCAGCCGTCGGGCGGCGGCTCGACCGCCCCGTCGGGCCCGAGGTAGCCGGCCATCACGTTGGGGCCGCGGACCAGCAGCTTGCCGCCGCCGGGGATGCCTTCCACAGGTTCCAGCCTGGTCTCCATTCCGGGCAGGAGTCCACCGACCGTGCCGCGACGGTTGTCGGTGGGCTTGTTCACCGCGATCACCGGCGAAGCTTCGGTCGCGCCGTAGCCCTCCAGCAGCGGGATCGATCCGAACCGCTCGGTGATCAGGTTGTGGGTCTCGTCGCGGACCTTCTCGGCGCCGCACACGACGAACTCCAGCCCGGCCAGCTCGTCGCGCTCGGCGGCACGGGCGTACTGGTTCACGAAGGTGTCGGTGGCCAAGAGGATTGAGGCCTTGGAGTCCTTAACCAGCGGCGGGATCTGCTTCACGTGCAGGGGCGAAGGGTATTGGAAGGCCTTCATGCCGGTCAGGATCGGCAGCAGCACCCCGCCGGTCAGGCCGAAGCAGTGGAAGATCGGCAGCGGGTTGAACATCACCCAGGCCGGGTCGAGGTCGATGTGCGCCGCGATCTGCCGGACGTTGGCCACCAGATTGGCCTGGCTCAGCACCACCCCCTTGGGCGCGCCGAAGCTGCCGGAGGTGAACAGGATGACGCCCGGGTCCGAGGCCCGCGTCGGGGTGCGGAAGCGCTTGGGCAGGGCGCCGGCCGCGGCGGCGAACAGCTTGTCCGTCAGCCCCACCGTGTTGCGCACGTCCTCCAGATAGGTGACCGCGCAGATCGGCTCCAGGGCGTCGATGAGGTCGTGCAGCTTGCCCTGCTCGACGAAACGGTGGGAGGTCAGCACCCGCTTGACGCCCGCCAGCTCGCAGGCCGCCTTCAGGCTGCGGATCCCGGCCGTGAAGTTCAGCATGGTCGGCACGCGACCGAAGGCGTGCAGCGCGAAGAAGGTCACCACCCCGCCGGAGCTGGACGGCAGCATGACGCCGACTCGCTCGCCCTTCTCGGTCATCGCCGCGATCCTGCGGCCGAGCGCGAAGGCCGCGCGCAGCAAGCCCTGGTAGGTGAGGGGATTGCGTTCCTGGTCCTCCAGGATCGGCTTCTTGGCGCCGTAGGTGGCGGCGGCTTCCACGAGCGAGTCGAAAACCGGACGCTCGCTGTCCTTCGGGTCGAAGGGGGGCGACAACAGGACGTTCCTCCCGGCCGTTTCGGCCGTGCTTTGCGTTGAGGCGAGGGTATCGTCCGCGTGATGCGATGCAAAGAAGCGTTACAGACCGTGACGACCGGTCACGGCGCAAAGCTCCACCGTAAGCCTCTCGCGGGTTGCGCCAAGCCCGTGCAAAGACGATTTAAGGCCGCATGGCCGTCGTCATCGACACCGTGGGCCAGCCCAGGCCCCGACATCCCGAAAAGCAGAACCGGCCGGACAGCCCGCTGCTTCGAAAGCCCGAGTGGCTGCGCGTGCGCGCCCCCGGCGCGCCGGGCTACTCCGCCACCCGCGACATCGTCCGCTCGAACGGTCTGACGACGGTCTGCGAGGAGGCGGCCTGCCCCAACATCGGCGAGTGCTGGAGTCAGAACCACGCCACCTTCATGATCATGGGGGAGATCTGCACGCGGGCCTGCGCCTTCTGCAACGTGGCGACCGGCAAGCCCGGCCCGCTCGACCCCAGCGAGCCCGAGCGGGTGGCCGAGGCGGTTCGCAAGATGGGCCTGAAGCACGTGGTGGTCACCTCGGTGGATCGCGACGACCTGGCCGACGGCGGGGCAGCCCATTTCGCCGCCGTGGTGCGCGCTATCCGCGCGGCCTCGCCCCCGACCACCGTCGAGATCCTCACGCCCGACTTCCATCGCAAACCCGGCGCGGCCGAGGTGGTGATCGAATCGCGACCGGACGTGTTCAATCACAACCTGGAGACCGTGCCGCGGCTCTACCTCTCGATCCGGCCCGGCGCGCGCTATTACCACTCGCTGCGGCTGCTGGAGCGGGTGAAGGAGCAGGACCCGGTCCAGTTCACCAAGTCGGGCCTGATGGTCGGCCTTGGGGAGACCAAGGAAGAGGTGATGCAGGTGATGGACGACATGCGCTCGGCGGGCGTCGACTTCATCACCATCGGCCAGTACCTGCAGCCGACCCGCAAACACGCGCCGATCGACCGCTTCTGGCATCCGGACGAGTTCAAGGCGCTGGAGGAGATCGCCAGGGCCAAGGGCTTCCTGATGGTTTCGGCCAGCCCGCTGACCCGCTCCTCGCACCACGCCGGCGAGGACTTCGCCCGGCTGCAGGCGGCGCGCCGGGCCAAGGAAGCCGCTGCTTGAAGCCGCTGCGCCACGACCTCGTCAGGGTGCTGCCCTACGAACCGGACCAGCTGTTCCGGCTGGTTGGGGACGTGGCCGCCTATCCGGAGTTCGTGCCCTGGATCAAGTCGATGCGGACCTGGAACGCGCGCGAGACCGCGCCGGGGATCGATTCGGTCGACGCCGAGGCGGCCGTCGGCTTCAAGTTCCTCAACGAGCGGTTCTCCACCCGGGTGCGGCGCGATTCCACGCTGAAGCGAATCGACGTGATCCTGATCTCGGGCCCGTTCCACACCCTGGTGAACAACTGGGCCTTCCACCCGGACCCCGGCGGGACCCGTGTCGAGTTCCACATCGAGTTCGCCTTCAAGTCGAGGATCCTCGAAGCCCTGCTGGCGGCCAACTTCCACCACGCGGTGGACCGCCTGATGCGCTGTTTCGAGGAACGCGCCCGCAAGCTCTACGGCCCCGACGCCCAGGCCGCGCAGTAGTCGCCGCCGCAGGGTGACAGGCAGGCCTTCGGCCAGCCAGTCACCGAGGGCGAGTGGTGACTGGTTGCGCGGAGCGCTACCTGCACCTCCGCCGTTAGGCCATGCGGTCGCGGAGGGCCTGGAGGGCGGACTGGACGGCGGCGAGCTGGATCTCCTCGCGGGTTTCGCCGTCGAACAGCTCGGCCTTGTGCATCAGCGCCTGATTGGCGCGCGCGGTGGCGATGTGGACGGTGCCGACCGGCTTCATCGGAGTGCCGCCGCCGGGGCCGGCGATGCCGGTGACCGCCACCGCAACGTGGGCGTTGGAGTTCTCGAGGGCGCCTTCGGCCATCATCCGGGCCACCGGCTCGGAGACCGCGCCAAGGTCCGCGATCAGGTCGCCGGGCACGCCCAGCAACTCCTGCTTGGCCCGGTTGGTGTAGGCCACGAAGCCCCGCTCGAAGACGTCCGAGGCGCCGGGGATCGAGCAGATGGCGCCGGCTACCAGACCGCCGGTGCAGCTTTCGGCGGTGACGATTCGCAACGAGCGCTCGCGCGCCTCGTCGATCAGCAGCCGCGCCAGGGTGACGATCTCCAGCGAAAACATGTTCGAACGCTCCGACAGGCCCTAGGCAAGCACAAGGCGAGACCACAACATCGGCTACGGCGCAGATTCAAGCCCCCGAGAGCCGATGACGTCCATCCAAGCCGGCGCCAGGCCGACCACCAAGATCTCGCCGGCGCTGTTCGCGGTGACGGTGTTCGCGAGCGCGGGGCTGGTGTTCATGGTCCAGCCGATGGTAGCCAAGCTGGTATTGCCGCTGCTCGGTGGATCGCCGTCGGTGTGGAACACCTCCATGGCCTTCTTTCAGGCCATGCTGCTGGCGGGATACGGCTACGCCCACCTCCTCCAGCGCATCGCATCGGCCCGGCGACAGGCGATGATCCACGCTGGTGCGCTGCTGGTCGCCGCGCTGGTTCTACCGCTTCGAGTCAGCGAGCTGGCCGGGCCGCCGAGCTCGGAGCATCCGATTTTGTGGCTGCTGGCGGTTCTGGCGCTCTCCATCGGCGCGCCGTTCGCCGTGCTCTCGGCCACGGCGCCTCTGGTGCAGGCCTGGCACGCGCGGGTGTTCCGCGAGGAGGGCGGGCCCGAGCCCTACGTCCTCTACGCGGCCAGCAACCTCGGCAGCCTGATCGCGCTCCTGGCCTATCCGGCGATCTTCGAGCCGACCACCACGCTGCAGGGCCAGCGGCTCGGCTGGAGCCTGGGCTATCTCGGCTTTGTGCTCCTCATGGGGGTTCTGGCCTGGCGCGTTTCGCGGGCCGCCTTCGACGCGCCGGCGACCTCGGCGGTGCTCGCGCCCCGCGCGCCGCCGGCGAGTTGGACCCGTCGCCTCGCCTGGGTGGCGCTGGCCGCGGTTCCCTCCAGCCTGATGCTGGGAGTGACCACCCACCTGACCACGGACGTGGCTTCGGCGCCCTTCCTGTGGGTGGTTCCGCTGGCGCTCTACCTGACCACCTTCATCATCGCCTTCTCGGAGAAGCCGGCGATCCGGCCGGAGTACGCGCTGATCCTCCACGCCCTGGCGGTGGCGGCCTGCGCGGTGATGCTGCCGTTCAAGACGGCCAACTTCCTGGTGCAGCTGGCCGTCCACCTGGGAGCCTTCTTCTTCACGGCGCTGGTCTGCCACCAGCGGCTGGTTTCGCTGAGGCCTCCGCCGGAGCGGCTGACCGAGTTCTACCTGTTCATGTCGCTGGGCGGCGTGCTGGGCGGGGCGTTCAACGCCTTCCTCTCCCCGGTGATCTTCACCAACGTCTACGAGTACCCGCTGATGCTGGTGCTGGGCTGCCTGGCCAGGCCCTGGGGCGGGCGCATCGCGCTTTGGCGCTGGTTCGTGTTCATCGTCGGTATCGCCGCGGCCTATGCGGCCGGGATTCTCGTCCAGTCCCAGGGGTTCGACGACAACGTCAAGCTGATGCTGGGCATCGTCGCGGTCTGCGCGGTGATCAACAGCCCGCGCGCGCTGCTGTTCTTCGCCCTCATCGGGGCCATTTCGGTCGCCGCCGAGCTGGTGGGCGACCGGGTCGACACCCGGCAGAGCTGGCGCAGCTTCTTCGGCGTGCTGCGCCAGTCCGAGGCGCCGATACCCGGCGTCGGCCAGGTGCGGATGCTGGCTCACGGCACCACCATGCACGGCGCCCAGGCGCTGAACCCCGACTACGACTGCCGCCCGTTCACCTACTACGCCCTGGAGACCCCGATCGGACAGGTGTTCCTGGCCGGCCGCGAGAAGCCGCATCCGCTGACCATCGGTGCGGTGGGCCTGGGGACCGGCGCCGTCTCGGTCTATCCGCGGCCGGGCGATCACCTGACCTTCTACGAGATCGACCCGCTGGTGCAGCGGATCGCCACCGATCCGAAGCACTTCACCTACATCTCCAACTGCGCCGAGGGGCGGATCGACTTCGTCATCGGCGACGCGCGCCTGACCCTGCAGAATGAGCCGAAGGACAAGTTCGACATCCTGCTGATCGACGCCTTCTCGTCCGATGCGGTGCCGGCCCACCTGCTCACCGTCGAGGCGATGCGCGGCTACCTCGACCGGCTGAAGCCCGACGGCGTGCTGATCCTGCACCTGTCGAACCGCAACCTGGCGCTGGCCGCGCCGGCCGCCGCCGTGGTCAAGGCCGCGGGCGGGGAGGGGCTGCACCAGATCTATTCGCACGACCCCAACGTGCCGCATCTGTGGGCTTCGAGCGTCGAGGCGATGATCGTCGGCAAGACGCCGGAGGCGCTCGAGCCCTTCCGGGCCGATCCCGACTGGCGACCGGCGGACGATCAGGGCGTGCGCCCCTGGACCGACGACTACACCAACCTGCCGGGCGCGCTTTACGCCCAGCTCCGCTCGCGGATGGGCTGGCTGCCCTAGGCGGGCGTCTCGACGGTGGCCACGGCCTGAGCCAGCAGGCCCTCGCCGCGACCGGTGAAGCCCATCTTCTCGGTGGTGGTCGCCTTCACGCTGACCCGGCCCAGCGGCAGCTCGAGGATCTCTGCGATGCGGACGCGCATGGCCTCGCGGTGGGGGCCGACGCGGGGCTGTTCGCACACCAGGGTCACGTCCACCGCCAGGATGCGGCCGCCGCGTGCGGCGATCCGCTCGGCCGCGTGCCGCAGGAAGCGGTCGGACGACGCCCCGCGCCACTGGGGGTCGGACGGTGGGAAGTGCTGACCGATGTCGCCGTCGCCGACCGCGCCCAGAAGGGCGTCGGTCAGGGCGTGCAGCCCGGCGTCGGCGTCGGAGTGGCCGACCAGGCCCTGGTCGTGGGGGATCTCCACCCCGCACAGCCAGACCCGGTCGCCGGGCCCGAAGCGGTGGGCGTCGATCCCTTGCCCCACCCGGACGATGCGGGCCGCGCCCGCCAGCTGCTCGGCCATGGCGAAATCCTCCGGATAGGTCAGCTTCATCAGGCGCGGATCGCCGGGCGCGAGGGCGACGCGGCCGCCGGCCCGCTCCATCACCGCAGCATCGTCGGTCGGCTCCTCGCCGGCCGGCCAAGCCCGGTAGGCGGCGCGCAGGGCGTCCAGCCGGAAGGCCTGCGGCGTCTGGGCCCGGAACAAGTCCGCGCGCGGGACCGTCGCATCGACGGCGCCGCCCTGACCGCGTTTCAGGGTGTCGGCGACCGGCAGCGCCGGGATGGCGCCGTCCGCATCGCCGAGCGCCACGAGCAGGGCGGCCACATGGCGGGTTTCCAGGAAGGGGCGGGCGGCGTCATGGATCAGCACCGGCTCTTCATCGCCCGCCGCGATGGCGGCCAGCCCCGCCTGTACGGACATCGCCCGGGTCGGCCCGCCCAGCACGGTGCGCCAGCGGGGAAGGCCTGCGAGGGCGGCCTCGGAGGCCGCGCGGGTCTCCTCGGAGACGGCGACGATCAGCTCACGCGCGCCGGCGGCCAGCAGCGCCTCGGCCGACCAGCGAAGCACGGGGCGGCCGACGAGCGGGCGCAGGGTCTTGGGAGCGCCCTGGCCGGCTCGCTGTCCGGAGCCGGCGGCGACGATGAGGCCGGTGAAGGTCATGGCGGCGCTGTTTAGCACGGCCGCGCGAAATCCGAGGCTTTACGGCGCCGCACAATCTGCCTAAAAATAGGGCTGTGGGAGTGGCTACAAAATGAGCAACACGCTCGAGGTCGGGGATGTTCGCGTCGGCGGGCGGGTTTGGATCGCGCCGATGACCGGCGTGTCCGACCTGCCGTTCCGTATCGCCGCGAGCCGCCTGGGCGCGCCCTACGTGGCGACCGAGATGGTCGCTTCCGCCGAATTCGCGAGAGGCCGGCCGGACGTCGTCCGCCGGGCTGCGGTGGGCGAAGGGCTCCCGCTGATGGTCGTTCAGCTGGTGGGCCGCGACCCCGCCGCCATGGCCAACGGGGCGGTGCTGGCAGAGCAGGCCGGCGCACAGATCATCGACCTCAATTTCGGTTGCCCTGCCAAAGAGGTCACCGGAGCCCAGTGCGGCTCGGCCCTGATGCGCGAACCCGAGCTCGCCGCCGAACTGATCGCGGCCGTCGTCGGCGCCGTCAGCGTGCCGGTCACCGTCAAGATTCGACTGGGCTGGGACGACAAGAGCCGCAACGCACCCGAGTTCGCCGCCCGGGCCGAGGCGCTGGGGGCCAAGGCGGTGACCGTCCACGCCCGCACCCGCAGCCAGTTCTACAAGGGCCGCGCCGACTGGGCCGCCGTCGCCGAGGTGAAGGCCGCGGTGTCCGCGCCGGTGATCGTCAACGGCGACATCGTTTGCGGAGCGACCGCCCGCGAGGCGCTGGAGCAGTCTGGCGCCGACGCCGTGATGGTCGGGCGAGGGGTCTACGGCCGCCCCTGGATCGCCGCCCAGATCGAAGCCGAGCTGGACGGGCGCCCGTTCGACGAGCCGTGCGGCGCCGAGCGGCTGGACATCGCCCTCCGCCACTTCCGCGACAGCCTGGCCTTCTACGGCGAACGGCTCGGCCTGAAGATTTTCCGCAAGCACCTGGCGGCCTATGTGGAGCAAGCGCCGCAACCGGCTTCGCCCGAGGTCCGCCGCGCCGCGCGCTCGACGCTGTGCCGCCTGGAGGACCCCGCCGCCGTGGAGGCCGGACTGGCCGCCCTGTGGCTGGGCGATCGCGAAAGGCTCGCAGCATGAGCGCCCCCCGACCCACCCGTTCCGCGCCCGACATCGACCGCCTTCGCGCGGCCGCCTTCGAGCTCAATCCAGAGCCGGCGCTGGTGATCGGCCCGGACGGCGAGCTCGCCGCGGTCAACGAGGCGGCGCAGACGCTGTTCGGCCAGGGCCTGGGCCTGTTGGCGCGGGGTCGGTTCGCTGCGGCCCTGCCGCCTGGCTCGGCGCTGGTCTCGCTGCTGGACCGGGCGAGCGCCGAAGGCGGGCCGGTGCGCGAGTGGGGGCTGGCGATCAGCCTGTTCGGCCTGCCGCCGTTCGAGGCCGATGGAGCGGCCGCCCCGCTGGGCGACGGCTCCGTGCTGCTGACCCTGCATGTGCGCGGGCCGCTCGGCATGGACCGCGGCCAGGATTCGGCGGGTCTGCGCTCGATCATCGGGCTCGGCCGCATGCTGGCGCACGAGATCAAGAACCCCCTGGCGGGCATCCGCGGCGCGGCCCAGCTGCTGAAGTCGGGCGCCAAGGCCGAGGACGCCCCGCTGGCCCAGCTGATCGTCGACGAGACGGACCGGGTCCGCCGGCTGGTGGACCGGATGGAGGCCTTCTCCGACGACGCCCCGCCGAACCTCAAGCCGCTCAACATCCACCAGATCCTCGACCGCGTGCGGGCGCTGGCCGCAAACGGCGTCGCCGACGGCCTGACGCTGCGTGAGCACTACGACCCGTCGCTGCCGCCGACGCTGGGCGACGAGGACCAGCTCATTCAGATCTTCCTCAACCTGGTGAAGAACGCCGCCGAGGCGGCCCACTCACGCGGCGACGGCCGCGGCGAGATTTCCATCAGCACCGCCTACCGCCACGGCGTGAAGGTGCGCGCGGCCCGCGGCCAGGACCTGCGCGGCGCGCCGCTCGAGGTGCGGGTGCAGGACAACGGCCCCGGCGTGCCCGAACACCTGCGCGAGAGCCTGTTCCAGCCCTTCGTCAGCTCCAAGTCGTTCGGCGCCGGCCTCGGCCTGGCGCTGGTCGCCAAGCTCGTCGCCGGACACGGCGGCCTGATCGACTTCGAGTCCGAGCCCGGACGCACCGTCTTCCGAGTGCTCCTGCCCATCGCCCCCGGAGATCCCGCATGAACGTCGCCGCCAAGAAGATCCTGATCGCCGACGACGACTCCTCGATCCGCCTGGTGCTCAGTCAGGCCTTCAGCCGCCTGGGCTATCAGGTGCGGGCCACCGGCAACGCGTCGACGCTGCTCAAGTGGGTGTCTGAAGGCGAGGGGGATCTGGTGGTCACCGACGTGGTGATGCCGGACGAGAACGTCTTCGACGTGCTGCCCCGCATCCGCAAGGAGCGTCCCAAGCTGCCGGTCATCGTGATGAGCGCGCAGAACACGCTCCACACGGCGGTCAACGCCGCCGAGATCGGCGCCTTCGACTACATCCCCAAGCCGTTCGACCTGGACGACATCACCGCCACGGCCCGACGCGCGCTGGCCCGGCCGGCGGACTCCGAGGCGGCCAAGGCCCAGGCGCGAGCCATGCGCGACGAGCGGCTGCCGCTGATCGGCCGCTCCGGGCCCATGCAGGACGTCTACCGCACCATCGCCCGGCTGGTGGGCGCGGACCTGACGGTGCTGATCCTGGGCGAGAGCGGTTCGGGCAAGGAACTGGTGGCCCGGGCGCTTCACGACATGGGCCGGCGCAAGGACGGCAAGTTCGTGGTCATCAACCTCGCCGCCGTGCCGCGGGAACGGGTCGAGGCCGAGCTGTTCGGCCGCGACGAGAACGACTACGGCAAGCTGCTGGAGGCCGACGGGGGCACCCTGTTCCTGGACGAGATCGGCGACATGCCGCTGGACGCCCAGACCAGGCTCCTGCGGGTGATCGACGGCACCGAGCCGGCGCTCAATCCCAAGACCGGCCGCCGGCCGAACGTGCGCATCATCGCCGCCACCAACCGCGACCTGCGCGCCCACATCCAGCAGGGGCTGTTCCGCGAGGACCTGTTCTTCCGCCTGAACGTCGCGCCGATCCGCATGCCGCCGCTGCGCGACCGGGTGGAGGACATCCCGGACCTGGCTCGCGCCTTCCTGCTGCGCGCCGCGCGCGAAGGGCTGCCGGCCAAGACCATCGACCAGAGCGCCCTGGAGCGGCTGAAGCTGCACAGCTGGCCAGGCAACGTGCGCGAGCTGGAGAACCTGATCCGGCGGATCTGCGCCCTCTACGCCGAGGAATGCATCAACGCCCGCATCGTCGAGCGCGAGCTCGCCGAGCAGGCGCCGCCGACGCCGGGACAGGAAGGGCCACCGACCCTGGCCCAGCTCGTCGAACGGCACCTGTCGGGCTACTTCGCCACCCAGCCCGACGGTATTCCGCCTGCGGGGCTCTACGACCGGGTGCTGGAGGAGGTCGAGCGGCCGCTGATCCAGCTCACGCTCGCAGCCACCCGAGGCAACCAAGTGCGGGCCGCCGAGATTCTCGGTGTGAACCGCAACACCCTCCGGAAAAAGATCCAGGACCTTGGCGTCGAGATGACGCGGGGCAAACGCTGAAGCGTCAGCGCCACACGGTGTTGAGTTTGGAGCACAGTTCGGCCTAGGCTCCGGCCATGGCGTCCATGGCCCTCAGCGGCGGACCTGGGGATTCGCGTCGGAGCCGGCTCTGGCGATTCCTGCAATCCGGCTACCTGTTCGGCGGGGTGTTCGCGCTCGCCTCGGGCCTGACGGCCGTGGCGGTGTTCCTGGCCGCCTCGCCGCCCGCCGCCGGCCCGGTGGACCGGCTGATCAGCGGGCTGTTCACCCTTCTGGGCTTCAACCTGATCCTGATCCTGGCGCTGGCCGGAGTGATCGGGCTTCAACTCCTCGGGCTGCTCAACGCCCGATCGCGCGACGCGGGCGCAAGGCTGCACCTGCGGTTCGTGACCCTGTTCGGGCTCGCCGCCGTGGTGCCGGCGGTGATCGTGGCCATCTTCTTCGGGGTGCTGGTCTCGCGGGGCCTGGAGAACTGGTTCAGCCCGCGCGTGCAGACCGTGGTCGAGAACTCGGCCAACGTCGCGCGGACCTACATCGACACCCAGACGACCTACGTCCAGGAGAATATGACCCAGATGGCCGGGGACCTGCGCGGCGCCGAGCCCGCGCTATCCGCCGACCCGGCGAGCTTCAACGACTTCCTGGCTACGCAGGCCGGCTACCGCGGCTTCCTGGCGGTCTATCTGATCGACCGCGAGGGGCAGATCCTGGCGAGAGCCGAGGCGGAGACCGCGCCGGAGTTCGTGACCCCTACGGCGCAGGCCTTCGCCAGCGCCGACCAGGGCGAGATCTTCATCGCCGACTTCGCCAACTCGGACTCCATGCGAGCGCTGTTCCGCCTCGACGGCTTCGGCGGCGCCTATCTCCACGTCGTCCGGCCGGTGGACGAGCAGATGTTCCAGTACCTGCGCGAGGCGCAGGACTCGCTGGTCGCCTATCGCGAGGCCGAGGTCAGCCGCGGCGAGATCCAGGCGGTGTTCGCCCTCAGCTACTTCGAGACCGCGCTGCTGGTGCTGATCGGCGCCGTCTGGCTTGGGGTCTCGGCGGCCAATGCCTTCTCGGCGCCCGTGGGGCGGCTGGTTCAGGCGGCGGGCCGGGTCGCGGCTGGCGACCTGACGGCCCGCGTGGACGCCGAGCGCGACCCCGAGGAGATCGCCGTCCTGTCGCGGGCCTTCAACTCCATGACCCACGACCTGCAGGCCCAGCAGAGCGCCCTCAGCCGCGCCCGTGAGGAAGCCGAAGAGCGGCGTCAGTTCATCGAGACGGTGCTGTCCGAGGTCAGCGCCGGGGTCATCGGCCTGGACGCCGAGGGGCGCATCTCGGCGGCCAACCGCCAGGCCGCCGCGCTGCTAGGGCTGGCGCCGGTCGAGGCGCGAGGGTCGCTCTTGGTCGAGGCCGCTCCGGAATTCGCCGAGATCGCCAGCGCGGCCTCCAGCTCCGGCGAGGCGGAGGCCGAGGTCGATCTGCTGCGCGGCCGCGACAGCCGCAGGCTCAGGGTGCGGGCCCGGCGCAGCGAGGGCGGGCTGGTGCTGACCTTCGACGACATCACCCGGCTGGTGGCGGCCCAGCGCAACGCCGCCTGGAGCGACGTCGCCCGCCGCATCGCCCACGAGATCAAGAACCCGCTGACCCCGATCCAGCTGTCGGCCGAGCGGCTGCGGCGCAAGTACCGCAAGACGGCTCCGCCGGACGACCTGGAGATCTTCGACCGCTGCATCGACACCATCGTGCGCCAGGTCGGCGACATCGGCCGGATGGTGGACGAGTTCTCGGGCTTCGCGCGGATGCCAGCGCCGAAGTTCACGCCCCAGGACGCGGCCGAGCTGATCCGTGCGGCGGTGTTCGCCCAGCGGGTGGCTTCCCCCGACCTGAGGGTCGAGCTGAAGGAGCCTGCCCCGGAAGTGACCGTCCTGGCCGATGGCCGGATGCTGGCCCAGGCGCTGACCAACGTGCTGAAGAACGCCGCCGAGGCGATCGCGGGGGCGGGCAAGACCACCGGCCAGATCACCGCCGAGCTGATCTCCGACGAGGACGGCGTCTCCTTCATCGTCGAGGACGAGGGCGTGGGCCTGCCCGCCAAGGACCGGCACCGGCTGACCGAGCCCTACGTGACCACCCGCGAGAAGGGCACAGGCCTTGGTCTGGCCATCGTCAAACGAATCCTGGAGGACCACGGGGGCGAGCTGATTCTCTCCGATGCGACGTCCGGGCAGGGGGCGCGGGTGACTTTGAGACTTCCGGCGAGCGTACGGATCGCGGCGGACGCCGCGCCCGAGCGGGCCGCTGGCGAAGAGGCGGTAGGGTGAGACATGGCGGCTGACGTTCTGGTGGTCGACGACGAGGCGGACATTCGCGAGCTCGTGGCCGGAATCCTCTCCGACGAGGGCTACAAGGTCCGGACCGCCGCGAATTCGGAGGAGGCGCTGGCCGCCATCAAGGCGCGCAAGCCGGCGCTGCTGATCCTCGACATCTGGATGTCCGGCGGCGGCATGGACGGGTTGGAGCTGCTCGACCTGGTCAAGGGGCTCGACGGCGACCTGCCGGTGATCATGATCTCCGGCCACGGCAACATCGAGACGGCCGTTTCGGCGATCAAGCGCGGCGCCTACGAGTTCCTGGAGAAGCCCTTCAAGTCCGACCGCCTGCTGCTGCTCGTCGAGCGGGCGCTGGAAGCGGCCAACCTGAAGCGCGAGAACCGCCGGCTGCGCGCCCAGGCGATCACGCCCGACGGCTTCCTTGGCCGCTCGATGGCCGCCCAGCAACTGCGCCAGATGGTCGCCAAGCTGGCCGCCGCCAACAGCCGGGTGCTGATCAGCGGCCCGCCGGGCTCGGGCAAGGAGACGGTGGCCCGGCTGATCCACGCCGCCAGCGCTCGCGGCCGCAACGAGTTCGTGGTCATCAGCGCCGCCGGCATGACTCCCGAACGGGTCGATTCCGAGCTTTTCGGCGAGGAAGGGGAGGGCGGCCGGCCGCACAAGATCGGCGTCTTCGAGCGCGCCCACGGCGGCACCCTCTACCTCGACGAGGTGGCGGACATGCCCAGGGAGACCCAGAGCCGGATCCTGCGGGTGCTGGTCGAACAGCGCTTCCGGCGGGTCGGCGGCGACACCGACGTGCAGGTGGACGTGCGGGTGGTTTCCTCCACCTCGCGCGACCTGCGGGCCGAGATCGCCGCGGGCCGCTTCCGCGAGGACCTGTTCCATCGGCTGAACGTCGTGCCGGTGAACGTGCCGGGCCTGGCCGAACGGCGCGAGGACATCCCCGAACTGCTCGCCGACTTCATCAACCGGATCTGCGAGGCGACCGGCCTACCCCGGCGCACCCTGGCCGAGGACGCGCTGGCGACGCTGCAGGTGCGCGACTGGCCCGGCAACCTGCGCCAGCTGCGCAACAACGTCGAACGGATGCTGATCCTGGCCTCCGGCGACCCGTCGCAGCCGATCACCGCCGACATGCTGCCGGCCGAGGCCTCGGTCAGCGGCGCCCAGTCGCTGATCGGCACCGAGAAGATCATCGCCCTGCCGCTGCGCGAGGCGCGCGAGGTGTTCGAGCGCGAGTACCTGAACGCCCAGATGCTGCGCTTCTCAGGCAACATCTCGCGCACCGCCGCCTTCATCGGCATGGAGCGCTCGGCCCTGCACCGCAAGCTGAAGTCGCTGGGCCTGTCCGGCGCGCGCAACCTCGAGACGGAGGACGTCGACTGATGGGGCGTATCGCCTATGTGAACGGCCGCTTCGTTCCGCACCGGGAGGCCGCCGTCCACATCGAGGACCGCGGCTATCAGCTGGCAGACGCCGTCTACGAGGTCTGGGCGGTGATGGGCGGCAAGCTGGCCGACGCCGAGGGCCACTTCGCGCGCCTGGAGCGCAGCCTCGCCGAGCTGAGGATCCGGCCGCCGATGAGCCGTAAGGCGCTGGAGATGGTCATGCGCGAGACCCTGCGGCGAAACCGCGTGCGCGAGGGCCTGATCTACCTTCAGGTGAGCCGCGGGGTGGCCCCGCGCGATCACGCCTTCCCGGGAGACGACGTCCAGCCCAGCCTGGTGATGACCGCCAAGAGCCTGGACCGCGCCGCCACCGAGGCGAAGGCCGCCAAGGGGGTGGCCGTGGTCACCGTGCCGGAGAACCGGTGGGGCCGCTGCGACATCAAGACGGTGGGCCTCTTGCCGAACGCCCTGGCCCGCCAGCAGGCCAGGGAGGCCGGGGCCTACGAGGCCTTGTTCGTCGACGAGCTGGGCATGGTGACAGAGGGCGCGGCGTCCAACGCCTGGATCCTCGACCGTGACGGCGTGCTCAGGACCCGCGACACCAACGCCAACATCCTGCGCGGCATCACCCGTCGTACGCTGATGGACGTGATCGCCGAGGCCGGCCTGCCGTTCCAGGAGCGGCCGTTCACCGTCGACGAGGCCAAGGCCGCCAAGGAGGTGTTCGTCACCGGCGCCGGCTCGCTGGTGATGCCGGTGATCGCCATCGACGGCGAGAAAGTGGGCGACGGAACACCCGGACCAGTGGCTATGCGCCTGCGCCGCCTCTATATCGAGCGCGCGCGGGAAACCGCGATCTGACCGGCCCCTTCAATTGCGGGGCCGGCAGGAGCCGGACTAGCGTCAACTTGCGTGTGTGGGGCGCCGCTTGCGCCCCGAATGAACGAGAAAAGAGCGGCAAGCCGATGAGCGACAAGAAGCAGAACCTGCAGGACACCTTTCTCAACAGCGTCCGCAAGGCCAAGACCCCGCTGACCATCTTCCTGGTCAACGGCGTCAAGCTGCAGGGCGTGGTGAGCTGGTTCGATAATTTCTGCGTCCTGCTACGGCGCGATGGTCAGTCCCAGCTCGTTTACAAGCACGCGATCTCCACCATCATGCCGGCTCAGCCCGTGCAGCTGTACGAGCCGGCGGAAGACGAGGCCGATTGAGTCAACTGATCGAGCACGACGCGCCCATCCAGGGCGCTCTCGTGATCCACCCCGTGCGGGAGGGCGCCCCATCGTCCCGCACCCCTGACGCGCGCCTCGAAGAGGCCGAGGGGCTGACCGCGGCCCTCGACCTGGAGGTCCGCCAGGGCCTCGTCGTCCCGTTGCGACGACCCACCCCGGCGACCCTGTTCGGCTCCGGCAAGGTCGAGGAGATCGGCCGCCTGGTCGAGACGATGGAAGCCGACGTGGTGGTGGTCGACGACCACCTCTCGCCGGTCCAGCAGCGCAACCTGGAGAAGGCCTGGAAAGCCAAGGTCATCGACCGCACCGGCCTGATCCTGGAAATCTTCGCCCGCCGCGCCCGCACCCGCGAGGGGCGGTTGCAGGTGGAGCTGGCCAGACTGTCCTACGAGCGTTCGCGCCTGGTCCGCACCTGGACCCACCTCGAGCGGCAGCGCGGCGGCTTCGGCTTCATGGGCGGTCCGGGTGAAACCCAGATCGAGAGCGACCGGCGGATCCTGGCCGAGAAGATCGGACGGCTTAAGCGTGAGCTCGCCGAGGTGCGGCGCACCCGCGACCTGCAGCGCGCCGCCCGCAAGCGGGTGCCGCACCCGACGGTGGCCCTGGTCGGCTACACCAACGCCGGCAAGTCCACGCTGTTCAACCGGCTGACCGCTTCCGAGGTGCTGGCCGAGGACATGCTGTTCGCGACCCTCGACCCCACCTTGCGGATGCTCAAGCTACCCGACGGGCGGCCCGCGATCCTCTCCGACACCGTCGGCTTCATCTCCGACCTGCCGCACGAACTGGTGGAGGCCTTCCGCGCCACGCTGGAGGAGGTGCGCGAGGCCGATGTCATCCTGCACGTCCGCGACATCTCCAGCGACGAGAGCGACGCCCAGGCCGACGACGTGCGCGCGGTGCTCGAGCGGCTGGAGATCGACCAGGAGGACCGCCAGATCCTCGAGGTCTGGAACAAGATCGACCTCGTGCCCGATACCGAGCGCGAGCGGGTGCGCGGTGATGCGCGCCGCCACCATCCTCCGGCCATCGTCGTGTCGGCCGTGACCGGAGAGGGGATTGACGCCCTGCTGGCCGAGATCGCCCGGCTGGTGGACGACGAGGCGCCGGTCGAGGCCCACGTGCCGGCGAGCGAAGGCGCGGCCATCGCCTGGCTCTACCGCCACGGCCGTGTCCTCGAGCGCGAGACCGAACCCGACGGCGCCACCCGCGTCGCCGTCCGCCTCTCCTCCAAGGCCCTCGGTCAGTTCGAACGCCTGTTCCCGCAAACCGAATTGCGGCACTAGCGGGCGGGAAGCGCTACCCCTCCCGCTTCATCTTCTCCCGGCGGGCGAGCTCGGCTTCAGAGGGGGTGTCGAACTCGAAGGTGCCGGTGTGCTTCAGCGTCAGAGGCCTCGCGCCGTCGCCGAAGAAGCGCTTTCCCTTGCCGAGCACGATGGGGATCTGGAGGCTTCGGTGACTGGTTGGGCGTAGCCCTACCTGTCACCGATCTCCAGCCTCACACCTTGTCCGCGGCGCGGATCTCGTCCCAGAGGGCGTCCATCTCCGCGAGGTCGGACTGTTCCGGCGTCTTGCCGCGCTCCTTCAGCCGCTGCTCGATGTAGCGGAAGCGGCGGGCGAACTTGGCGTTTGAGCTGCGCAGGGCGTCCTCGGGCTCGAGGTCCAGCTTGCGGGCCAGGTTGGCGACCACGAAGAGGATGTCGCCGAGCTCGTCGCGCATCTTCGCCTTGTCGCCGGCGGCGATCTCGGCCTGCAGCTCGGCCAGTTCCTCGTGCAGCTTGGCGATGACGTGGTCGGCGTCGGGCCAGTCGAAGCCGACGCGGGCCGCGCGGCCGGTCAGCTTCACGGCGCGGGTGAGGGCGGGTAGGCCCGTCGGCACATCGTCCAGCAGGCTCTTGGCGCGGCCCTTCTTCGCCCGCTCGGCGGCCTTGACCTCCTCCCAGGCGGCGGTCTGCTCGGCGCTGGTGCGCAGTTCGGCTTCTCCGAACACGTGCGGGTGGCGGCGGATCATCTTCTCGCTGATCGCCTCGGCTACGTCGTCGAAGGCGAAGGCGCCCTGTTCCTCGGCCATCCTCGAATGGAAGACCACCTGCAGCAGCAGGTCGCCCAGCTCCTCCTTCAGGTCCGCCAGGTCCCCGCGCTCGATCGCGTCGGCGACCTCGTAGGCCTCCTCGACCGTATAGGGGGCGATGCTCGCGAAGGTCTGCTCAAGGTCCCACGCGCACCCGTCCTTGGGGTCTCGCAGCCTCGCCATGATGGCCAGCAGGCGGTCGATCGGCTTCTCACTCGGCGGTTCGGACGGCGGCATGGGTCTCTTCGTCGGAGGATGAGGGGGCTTCGGCGCTGTCGCGTTCGGCGAGCGCCGCCCGGATCTGCGCGTGGCGTTCCGCGGTCAGCGGGAAGGAGAGTATGATCCAGCTGGCCAGCAGGGAGAGCAGGATCGGCAGGACGAGGAACATCACCTGCAGCCCGACTAACCCCTGGTCGCCGCCGCCGGTGCGGGCGTCGAAGCCGATCAGCTCGAGCCCCACGAACGTGATGCCGATGGCCAGGGCCGAGCCGATCTTCACCGTGCCCGAGAGGATGGCGAACAACAGGCCGGTGCGGTCCACGCCGCTCGCCAACCGCTCCTCGTCGGCGATGTCGGCCATCATCGCCCGCAGCAGGAAGGCGCCGGCCGAGTAGGGCAGGCCGATGAGGAACATCATCACCGCCGCGCCCGGGTAGTTGCCGGCCGGCAGGAAGTATACGGCGGCGATGACGACGGCGTAGAAGACGCCGGAGATCGCCAGGGCGACGTGCTTGCCGGTGCGAAACGCCATCCGTGTCCAGATCGGCGCGCCGATCAGGCCGCCGATGAAGTAGATCAGCAACAGCGTGCCGGACGCGGCGTGCTCGAACAGCTTGACCCGCTCGAAGTAGAAGAAGAACAGCCCGCCGGTGATCGCGGGCCCCACGCCCACGAACAGGTCGGCCAGCAGCAGCTTGAAGACGCTCGGCCGTCGGATCAGCGCCAGGTACTCGGCAAGGCCGGCCTTGTGGACCGCCGGCGGCGCCGCCCGCTCGGGCACCGCCGCGATCGCCAGCGCCACCGTCACCGGCATCAGCGCGAGAATGAACCAGCCCATCGCCGCCACCCCGGCCGCATCGCCGCTCACCCCCACCGCGCTGAGCAGCGGAGCCAGGGTGAGCACCAGGATGATCCCGACCACGTTTCCGGCCTGCCACCAGGCATAGATGCGGCTACGCTGGTCGTAGTTGGCCGACAGGCCGGCCGCCCAGGCGAGCTGGGCCAGGGTGGTGATCGAAAAGCCCGCGTAGATCACCAGAAGCCAGAGCCAGAGGTAGCCGACGCCGACCCCGGGCCTGGCCATGAACAGCATGTAGGTGGCCAGCATGACCACCGGCGTGCCGATCGCAAACCACAGCTTGAAGCGGCCGAAGCGGCTGCGGGTCCGGTCCATCACCCCGCCGATGAAGGGGTCGAACAGGATGTCGAGCAGGCGGACGCCCATGAAGGCCAGGCCGACCGCGCCGAGCGGCAGGCCGAGCTCGTTGGTGTAGTGCTCCGGCAGGTAGACGACCAGCGGCAGGCCCAGTCCCGCCATCGGCAGGCAGGGCCCGGCCAGGGCCGCCAAGGTCCAGCCGGAACGCCTATCGGACTGCATCGACGACCCTTCGGAAACGACTGCGGCGCGGGCCGATCTGACCGCGCGCCGCAGGGATGTAAAGCGCTAACGCCGCATGGCGGCTGTGCGCTTATCGCTGGGCCACGGCCTGCCCGCGGACCAGGCGGCTGGCGAACCGGTCGATGGTCCACTCCGCGTCCGTCCAGGTCCCGTGGTGGGCCGCCTGGCGGATGTCGCTCTCGTACCAGCTGTAGCCGACAGGCGTGACGGCCCCGTCCGCGGCGACGATGCGGCCCTCGATGGTGGCGCCGCCGACGCTGAAGCTCTGGAAGGAGAGGCCGGGCGTGGCGGAGAGCTGCTTGAAGGTCGGCCGGTTCGGCTTGGCGTCGACCAGCGTCAGCTCGACCCGCGCGCCCTCGCCCAGCCCGCCGGTGCGGGCCAGCTCGCGTTCGACGTCGCGTTGCAGCTCAACGGCGAGTCGCTGGACGTCGCGGACGCCGTAGGTCTTGACCGCCTTCTCCTGCAGTTCGGCGCCGATGGTCACCGTGACGCTGCCGGGGGGAAGAGGAGCGGCGATGGCGGCCGGCGCCAGGGTCAGGGCGGCGGCCGCGGTCAAAGCAAGAGTGCGCATGCAAGGCTCCCATGACATGGGGACGGATCCGGACATTTGTGGCGCGCCTTGCGGACCGCCGCCAGGGCGACGGCGCCGAGCACGCCGCGGAAATGCTCCCGCGCCGTCCCTGAACCTTGACTGAACGGTGAGCGCTCCTAGCGGCGGATGAGGAGGCCGAGCAGCAGCCCGACACCGGCGGCGATGGCCACCGCCTCGTAAGGCTTGGTGCGGATGAACTCGTCCGCCTGCGAGCGGGTGATCTCCGCCTGGCCGCTGACCTTGCCGTAGGCTTGCTGGGCTGCGCCGCGCACCTGGCGCAGCTTGCCCTCGGCCTGTAGCTTGAGGTCGCCCTTCAGCGCCCCGATCGCGTCCTGGACCTTGCCGACCGTGGTGTTCGCCGCGCCCTCGAGGCGGTTCTCGTCGATGCTCATTACGCCCACTCCGTGGTTTGACGCCGTAGCGTGACAACTCATCAGGGCCGGCGATGTTCCGCTCAAGCTTGGACTGCGACGGGCGGTCGCAGCACGGAGTGGGGGAGGGGCCGCCTCAGGCGACGAGGTGGCCCAGGGAAGCCTCGGCCGGGCGTACGCCGCAGGGAAGCTGGTCGGCCTCCTGGGCCGAGCGGCGGGTCAGTTCGTCGTGCAGGCGGTAGAGGCGGCGGCGCTCGCCGCGGTCGGCGCGAAGGATGCGCTCGCAGACATCCTCGATCGCGCCCGAGCGGCCGAACTGCAGTTCCAGGTCGTCGGCTTCCAGGGAGAGCTCCAGCGACCGCCGCCGGGCGGAGAGCATCGAAAGCATGGCCTCACCGTCCAAACATTAACAAATGTGGCCGGTTTGTGACTCGGAGGCGTTAACAACTCCTTCCGCGCCTGGGTCGAAGAGCCGCAGTTTGGGAGCCTACCTCAGCACCGCGTTGATCCGCGCCAACGCTTCGACGCCAGGGACGAGCTCGCTGTCCGAGAGGGCGTTGAGCGGGGTCTCGACCGTGCCGAGGCCGTCGTGCAGGTCCTCGGCCTCGGGATCGACGTAGAGCAGGCCGGTGACGATCTCGCCGCGGGCCTGGGCCGACTGCAGGTAGGCGATGGCCCCGACGCGGTCGGTGGGATCGTAGCTGTCGGCCAGTTTATGAAGCCGAAGGATCGAGGCGTCGTGCTGGGCGACCTCGATGGTCTCGCCGGGGGCGTAGTCCACGTCGATCGCCTCGCGGCCGACGATGACGTCCAGCCTGTTCACCGCCTCGTTGTGCTCGCGCACGAAGTCGTAGCTCTTGGTCGAGCCGGCGTGGTTGTTGAACTGCACGCAGGGGCTGATGGTGTCGATGAAGGCCGCGCCCTTGTGGGACAGGGCCGCCTTGATGAGCGGTACGAGCTGAGCCTTGTCGCCGGAGAAGGAGCGGGCGACGAAGGTCGCGCCGAGCTGCAGGGCGATCGAGACGAGGTCGATGGCGCTGTCGTGGTTGACCACGCCGCGCTTGGACTTCGAGCCCTTGTCCGAGGTGGCCGAGAACTGGCCCTTGGTCAGGCCGTACACGCCGTTGTTCTCGACGATGTAGGTCATGTTCACGCCGCGCCGGATGGCGTGGGCGAACTGGCCGAAGCCGATCGAGGCGGAATCCCCGTCGCCGGAGACGCCCAGGTAGATCAGCTCGCGGTTGGCCAGGTTCGCCCCGGTCAGCACCGAGGGCATGCGCCCGTGCACGGTGTTGAAGCCGTGGCTGGCGCCCAGGAAGTAGTCCGGGGTCTTCGACGAGCAGCCGATGCCGGACAGCTTGGCGATCCGGTGCGGCAGGATCTCCAGTTCGTAGACCGCCTGGATGATGGCCGCCGAGATGGAGTCGTGGCCGCAGCCGGCGCAGAGCGTCGAGACCGAGCCCTCGTAGTCCCGCCGGGTGTAGCCCAGGCTGTTGGTCGGCAGCTTTGGGTGATGCAGCTGGGGCTTGAGGATGTAGGTCATTCGGCCGCCTCCACCTGGCCCGTGGCGGTCAGCATGGCGATCTCGCCGGCGATGAAGCGGGCGGTGATCGGCGTGCCGTCGTAGTGCAGCACCGAGGTGAGCCGGGCCGGGTCGACGCCCCCCTCGGTGACGATCAGGGTCTTCAGCTGGGCGTCGCGGTTCTGCTCGACCACGAACACCCGCTCGTGCGCGGCGATGAAGTCGTAGACCGCGTCGGCGAAGGGGAAGCCCCTCACGCGCAGGCCGTCGAGCTGCAGACCCTGGGCGGCGAGGGCGGCCAGCGCCTCGTCCATCGCCGCCGAGGAGGACCCGAAGTAGATCACCCCATCCTTGGCCTTGCCCTTGGCCTTCTTCAGGATCGGGGCCGGGATCAACGACTTGGCCGTCTCGAACTTGCGCAGCAGCCGCTGCATGTTGTCGACGTAGACCGCTCCTTCCTCGGAGTAGCGGGCGTAGGGGTTGCGGCTGGTGCCGCGCGTGAAATAGGCGCCCCGCGTCGGGTGGGCGCCGGGGTAGGTGCGGTAGGGAATGCCGTCGCCGTCCACGTCGAGGTAGCGGCCGAAGTCGCGGCCGGACTCCAGGTCCTCGTAGGTCATCACCTTGCCGCGGTCGAGCTGACGCTTCTCGTCCCACTGGAAGGGCTCGACCAGCCACTCGTTCATGCCGATGTCGAGGTCGAGCATGACGAAGACCGTGGTCTGCAGCCGATCGGCGAGGTCGAAGGCCAGGGCCCCCATGGTGAAGCACTCGCCAGGATCGGCGGGGAACAGCAGCGGATGCTTGGTGTCCCCGTGGCTGGAATATGCCGCGGCCAGCAGGTCGGCCTGCTGCGTCCGGGTCGGCATGCCGGTCGAGGGGCCGCCGCGCTGGACGTCGAAGATCACCGCAGGGATCTCGGCGAAGTAGGAGAGGCCGACGAACTCGGTCATCAGCGAGATGCCCGGGCCCGAAGTGCAGGTGAAGGCCCGCGCGCCGTTCCAGCCGGCGCCGACGACCATGCCGATGGAGGCGATTTCGTCCTCGGCCTGGACGATGGCGTAGCGCGCCTTGCCGGTTTCCGGGTCGGTGCGCAGCTGCTGGCAGTATTTGGTGAAGGCTTCCGCCAGGCTGGTGGAGGGGGTGATGGGATACCAGGCGCAGACGGTCGCCCCGCCGTAGACGGCGCCCAGAGCGGCGGCCTCGTTGCCCTCCACGTAGATGCGGTCGCCCACGCGGTCGGCCCGGCGCACCTGCAGGGGCAGGGGCTCGAGGTGCTCGCGCACGTAGTCGACGCCCATCTGCAGGGCCGCGAGGTTGGCGTCGATCAGCCGCTGCCGGCCCTTGAACTGCTCGGCGAACAGCGTCTCGAAGACCTCGGGCTCCATGCCAAGAAGGGCGCACAAGGCTCCGACGTAGATGATGTTCTTGAACAGCTGCCGCTCGCGCGGGACCTGGTAGGCGGCGTTGCACATCGCCGTCAGCGGCACGCCAATCACGCTGATGTCCTCGCGGAAGGCGGAGGCCGGCATCGGCTTGGTGGAGTCGTAGAAGAGAAAGCCGCCGCTCTCGATCTCGGCGACGTCCTTGTCCCAGGTCTGCGGGTTCATGGCGACCATCAGGTCGACGCCGCCCCGGCGGCCCAGATGACCCTCCTCGGTGATCCGCACCTCGTACCAGGTGGGCAGGCCCTGGATGTTGGAGGGGAAGATGTTGCGGGCGGCCACCGGCACGCCCATCCGCATCACGCCCTTGGCGAACAGCCCGTTGGCGCTTGCCGAGCCCGAGCCGTTCACGTTGGCGAACTTGACGACGAAATCGTTGTACCGCGGCGTTACCGGCATGCCGCCCCCGCTTGCGCCGTCTCGATCATGAACTTCTGCATGTCCCAGGCGCTGGTGGGACACCGTTCAGCGCACAGTCCGCAGTGCAGGCAGACGTCCTCGTCCTTGACCATCACCCGCCCGGTCCCGAGCGGTCCGGAGACCAGGAGGTCCTGTTCGAGGTTGAGGGCCGGGGCCTTGAGCTTCCCGCGAAGGTCTGGCTCGGGCTCCTCGGTCGTGAAGGTGATGCAGTCGGTGGGGCAGATGTCGGCGCAGGCGTCGCACTCGATGCACAGGTCGTCGGCGAACACCGTCTGCACGTCGCAGTTCAGGCAGCGTTGGGCCTCCTTGAGGCCGAGTTCGCGGTCGAAGCCCAGCTCGACCTCGACCCGCACGTCCTTCAGCGCCACCTCGGGGGCGCGCAACGGCACCCTGTAGCGCCTGTCGTTGGAGACGGCGTTGTCGTAGCTCCACTCGTGGATGCCCATCTTCTGGCTTATCAGGCTGGCCTTGGGCGGCGGCCGGTCCGAGACGCGCTCGCCGCGGCAGTGGGCGTCGATGCTGATCGCCGCCTCGTGGCCGTGGGCGACGGCCCAGATGATGTTCTTCGGCCCGAAGGCGGCGTCGCCGCCGAAGAAGACCTTAGGGTGGGTCGACTGGAAGGTCACCGAGTCGACCTTGGGCATGCCCCACTCGTCGAACTCGACGCCGATGTCGCGCTCGATCCAGGGGTAGGCGTTCTCCTGGCCGACGGCGATCAGCACCTCGTCGCATTCGAAATGCTGGTCGGGCTCGCCCGAGGGGACGAGGCGGCGGCGGCCCTTTTCGTCGTACTCGGCGACGACCTTCTCGAACCACATCCCGGTCAGCTTTCCGCCCTCGTGGGTGAAGGCCTTGGGCACCAGGTAGTTGAGGATCGGGATGCCCTCGTGCATCGCGTCCTCCTTCTCCCACGGCGAGGCCTTCATCTCCTCGAAGCCGGAGCGGACGATCACCTTGACGTCCTCGCCGCCCAGGCGGCGGGCGGTGCGGCAGCAGTCCATGGCGGTGTTGCCGCCGCCCAGCACGATCACCCGCCGGCCGATGGACTCGATGTGGCCGAAGGAGACCGAGGCCAGCCAGTCGATGCCGATGTGGATGTTGGCCGCCGCCTCCTGCCTGCCGGGAACGTCGAGGTCCCGTCCGCGCGGTGCGCCGGCGCCGACGAATACCGCGTCGTAGCCCTCTTCGAGCAGCGCCTTCAGGCTGTCGATCCGCTGGCCGAGCCGCAGCTCGACGCCGAGCTGGGCGACGTAGCCGACTTCCTCGTCGATCACCTCTTCGGGCAGGCGGAAGCGGGGGATTTGCGAGCGGATCATGCCGCCGCTCTTGGCCTCCTGGTCGTAGCAGACTAGCTCGTAGCCGAGGGGCGCGAGGTCGCGGGCGACGGTCAGCGAGGCGGGTCCGGCGCCCACCAGGGCCACGCGCTTGCCGTTCTTCTGCTCCACGGGACTGGGAAGCAGCTCGGCGACGGCGCCCTTGTTGTCGGCGGCGACCCGCTTGAGCCGGCAGATCGCCACCGGCTCCTCTTCCACCCGCCCGCGTCGGCAGGCCGGCTCGCAGGGGCGGTCGCAGGTCCGCCCGAGGATCCCCGGGAAGACGTTGCTCTTCCAGTTGATCATGTAGGCGTCGGTGTATCGGCCCTCGGCGATCAGCCTGATATATTCAGGGACCGGCGTGTGGGCAGGGCAGGCCCACTGGCAATCGACCACCTTGTGAAAGTACTCGGGCCCCTCTGCGCGGGTGCGCTGCACTTCTCGTTTCCTTCCCGCGACACTCTACTCTGGCGGAGGCGAACGGCCCGATCTCGACCTTGCCTGCCCCGACGCGGCGTCATTCTGACGGCATCGTAGGCCCCTATTCGCGGCAGCGCCAAGCCTGAAAGTGATCAACGATCACGCAAATCGTGAGCGCTCAAAGGTTCGTGAGGCTTACGGTCAAGCTCTTTACCCCGAACGCCGTTTCACGGTTGATGGATGGTTAACGGGTCGCCTTTGGACGGGAGGCATCGATGACGCTCAATCTCGAGACCGGCGCGCTGGCCGCATCGGGCGAAGAACTGGCCCATCGTGCGGCCCTGCAGTGGCTGGAACCGGAGGAGGAATCCGCCAGCCTGTCGCTGTTCCAGCAGATCAACGAGCGCCGCGCCGCCGTCGAGAATCCCGAGGCCCTGCGCATCCTGCGCTCCCTCTGAGTTGGAGCCCCGCCCGCCGGCCATTGCGGGCGCGCAGCCCCTGCGCCTACCATCCCGCCGCGTCTCGAGCGCCGTATCAGGAGAGGGTAGGGGATGGAGTATCGCAGGCTGGGCAACAGCGGGCTGAAGGTCAGCGCCGTCGGGATCGGCTGCAACAACTTCGGCATGCGCATCGACCAGGAGGCGACCAACGCCGTGGTCGCCGCCGCGCTCGACGCCGGAATCAACTTCTTCGACACGGCCGACGTCTATGGCGGCAGCCAGTCCGAGGTGATGCTGGGCAAGGCGCTGGCCGGCCGGCGCGACGAGGTGGTGATCGCCACCAAGTTCGCGAGCCCGATGGGCCAGCGGCCCGATCAGAAGGGCGGCTCGCGCCGCTACATCATGCAGGCGGTGGAGGCGAGCCTGAAGCGGCTCGGCGCCGACTACATCGACCTCTACCAGATGCACAGGCCGGATCCCGACACGCCGATCGAGGAGACGCTGGCCGCGCTCGACGACCTGGTGAAGGCCGGCAAGGTCCGTTACCTCGGCAATTCCAACTTCACCGGCTGGCAGATCGCCGACGCCGACTGGATCAGCCGCAGCACCAACCGCGAACGGTTCGTCTCGGCCCAGAACCTCTACAGCCTCCTGGAGCGGGGCTCGGCCCGTGAGGTGCTGCCCGCCTGCGAGCGGTTCGGGCTGGGCTTCCTGCCGTTCTTCCCGCTCGCCTCGGGCCTGCTCACCGGCAAGTACAGGAAGGGCGAGCCGCCGCCGGAAGGCACCCGCCTGGCCGCCTGGGGCAAGCGCGGGCAGGAGGCGCTGTCCGAAGGCAACTTCGAGAAGCTGGAGAAGCTGTCGGCCTGGGCCGAAGCGCGGGGCAAGGGGCTGCTCGATCTCGCCTTCGCCTGGCTGCTGGGGCAGCCTGTGGTCTCCTCGGTCATCGCCGGCGCGACGCGCCCGGAACAGGTTCAGGCCAACGCCGCGGCCGCCGCCTGGGCGCTGACCCCGGCCGAGGTGGAGGAAGTGACGGCGCTGGTCGCCTGAGGCCGCGCGTTCATCCTCCATGCCCGAAAAGAAGATCATTCCCCCGCCCCAGCCTCACGTCGAGGAGGTGGTGGGCAACGAGGCCCAGATGGCTTCGGCCAGCTACCTGCTGCCGGCGCTGGACACCGACTTCCTGCTCTCCGACGAGATGCGGGGCGTGCGGTTCCTGCTGGAGTACGCCAAGGCCGAGGTCATCCTGCGCAAGTGGGGCATCGTCTCCACCATCGTGGTGTTCGGCAGCGCCCGCAGCCACGAGCGGGGCAATGGCCGGGCCGCCTTCTGGTACCAGCAGGCGCGCGATTTCGGCCGCATCGCGTCCGAACGGGGCGGTGCGCTGCTGCACGGCGAGCCGATCCGGCGCAATGTCATCGCCACCGGCGGCGGCCCGGGGGTCATGGAGGCGGCCAACCGCGGGGCCAGCGACGTCGGGGCCCCCTCGATCGGCTACAACATCACCCTGCCGCACGAGCAGGAGCCGAACGCCTACTCGACGCCGGAGCTGACCTTCCGCTTCCACTACTTCGCCATGCGCAAGATGCATCTGGCGATCCGGGCGAGGGCGCTGGTGATCTTCCCCGGCGGCTTCGGCACGCTGGACGAGTTGTTCGAAATCCTCACCCTTCGCCAGACCGACAAGGCGCCGGTGATCCCCATCGTTCTGTTCGACAAGGCTTACTGGAGCAAGCTGATCAACTTCGAGCACCTGCTGGAGGCCGAGATGATCAGCCGGGTGGACCTCGAGCTGTTCAAGTTCGCCGAGAGCGCCGAAGAGATCTGGGAGATCCTGGTGGCCAACGGATTGGAGACCTTCGGCCCGATGGTGGGGAGCGTCGCAGGGGGCTGAGCGGATGTCCGACCGCGCCAGACTGGCCGAGATGATCGCCGAGGCCCGCGACGTGGTGGTGTTCACCGGCGCCGGCATCTCGACCGAATCCGGGATCCCCGACTTCCGCAGCCCCGGCGGGGTGTGGAGCCGGATGAGCCCGATCTACTTCCAGGACTTCGTGCGCAGCGAGGAGAAGCGGCGCGAGGCCTGGACCCGCACCATCTCCGGTCGGGCCGGCTGGACGGGGAGGGAGCCCAACGCCGGCCACCGGGCGGTCGCGCGCCTGGTGGAGCAGGGCAAGGTGTCGGTGGTGATCACCCAGAACGTCGACGACCTGCACCGGGTCAGCGGCGTGCCGCCGGAGCAGATCATCGAACTGCACGGCAATGCGACCTACGCCAGCTGCCTCGAATGCGGCCTGCGGCACGAGCTGGAGGAGCTGAAGGGCCCCTTCCTCGAGCGCGGGGTGATCCCGGCGTGCCGCAACTGCGGCGGCATCGTGAAGACCGCCACAATCTCGTTCGGCCAATCGATGCCGGAGGAGCCGATGCAGCGGGCGCAGGAGGCGACGCTGGCCTGCGACCTGTTCCTGGTGCTGGGCTCGTCGCTGGTGGTCTACCCGGCCGCGGGCTTTCCGATCATGGCCAAGCGGCACGGCGCCAGGCTCGCCATCGTCAACCGCGAGCCGACCGAGCAGGACATGCTGGCCGACCTCGTCCTGCACGACGAGATCGGGCCGGTGATGAGCCAGATCGTGAAGGTGAACTGATCAGCCGCGGCGCAGGTCGGTTCGGACCGTCCGCTGGGCGATCATCCGGCCGGGGTCGACGCGGCCTTTTCCTGGCGCGGCGATCTCCAGGTGCACGTGGTCGGTGATGCCGGCGTAGCGCGGCTGCAGGCTGTCGGCGCGGCCGATCGGATCACCCACGCGGACGGCGTCGCCGACCTGGACGTCCGGATCGACGTAGAAGACCCGCGCCTCGTAACCGAGCGCCGGATTCGTGATCTCCACGTAGCGGTAGTGCGGGGCGTCGCCGTAGCAGTAGCCGATGTGGCTGACGTAGCCACTGATCGGCGCGACCACGGTCTGGCCGGGGTCGGCGATGTAGTCCACGCCCGCATGGCGGCGGCCGCCGCCGTCGCGCGAAGCCCCGAAGGCCCCCGAGCCGAAGGCGTCGTGCTCCCGTGGGTCCTTGCCGGTGGGGTTGGCGAAGTCCGGCGCGCCGTCGCCGTCCACGTCGAGGCCGCGCCAGACGGTCATGTAGGTCGGGGCTGTCACCTCGCGGGGGAGCAGGCGGTTCATCACCGGCGTCTCGCCGGCCGAGGCGGGCCGCGACGTCAGGACGGCGCTGGCGTAGCCGCGCGCCTGCGCCGCGACCGCGAAGAACGCCACGCACCAGGCGGCCAGCAGGGCGAAGGTAGCGAGCTTCTTCCAATGCGGGTGTGCGGGCGCGTTCCGGCGCGTGCGGTCCAACGGATCCACCTTTCTCGATTGATGCGATTTCGCCGCTTAACGGCTGTATTTTCTAAGGTTTGGCGGCTCGGCCGCCGTCCCGCCCGAGCGGGAGATGGTCTGTCCTAATATGGGACACAGGGCCCCGGCCGCGATGCGGCATGGCGCCGCCCGGGCGGGCCGGGCTGGGCCTTGGCGGTTGAATCATGTGGAAATGCGTTCCGCAGGCGGTGGCGCCGCCCTGCGAGTTCTGCTTTTGTTCCGTGGAGGCGAGATGGCGTACGACAGCGCAGGTCGAGGGTTCATGGAACAGGCGGCGAAGGCGGCGGCCCCGGAGGCGGGCGGGCTGGTGGCCAGGTGCATTTCGGTCGGCTGCGGAGCGTCGAGCGCCGTCGATCTCGCCGACTGGCTGGACCTCGGGCCTGGCGTCCCGCTGCGGGCCTTCGAGGCGCGGCTGCGCTGCGCCTGCGGCGGGCGGCGCATACGGCTGGAGCCCTGGGCCGGCGAGCCGCCGCCGGCCAACCCGTCGATCTACCGCTTCCGCTGACCGGGAAAGGCCTCGCCGGGGAAACGGCGAGGCCTCGGGGGGCTTGGTCTTGCGCGGCCTGTGGGGTGGGGTCGCGCCCCGGATCAACGGCGTACCGGCTTGCCGGGTTCCCGCATGGCGCGAAAATGTGAAAATGCAGCGCTCCGCGTGCGTACAGCAAAGTCGGGCTGGGCGCTCAGACCACGCCGTGGGCCTTGAGCGCGGCTTCCTCGTCGCCCGTCACCCAGCCGAATATCCTCGGGCCTTCGCCCAGATCCTGGACCAGGTAGGCGACCTCGAAGTCGATACGCGTCTCGGAAAGGTCCGGCCGCGCGTAGGTGGCGATCCAGGCCACGTGCGCCAGGGCGTGCAGGTCGTCGACGGGCGTGACGCGCACGCTGCGGACCCGCATGTCCCGGGTCCCGATCGCGCGATAGCGGTCGTAGCCCTGGGCCATTACGGCGCGCAGTCGATCGTCGTTGCGGCCCGTGGCGACGCCGGCCGGCGAGGCGGCGATAAACTCCGGCGCATAGAAGGTCGCGATCTCGTCGAGGTCCGGCTCGTCGACGAGCGCCTGGTTGAAGGCCCGAGCGTAACGGTCGAAGAGGGCTCGGATTCGCGTTTCCAGGGGAGCCTCCTTTCGTACACCCATTTTTCGCCTAAGGAAGATTATCAGAAATAACGCGCGCGCCGCTCAAGGATCAAAGATTCTGAGCTTTCCTAAACCCTGTCATTGTCACAGGGCACCGCATCTCAATGCGCTATATCGCTGACAATTCGCCGTATTCGTGTCGCTGCCCTCAGGCTTAGGCAGGCTCTAAAGCTCGGATTGACAGTCATGGAGTTCAGCGCCCAGATGCCGAGCGTGATCAGAACCCTCACCAGATGCGTAGCGGCCACCGGTCGTGCGGTCCAAACCGGGTTCGTCAACGGTTTGGCCCAGGCCGTCTCCGTGAAAGGCACGCGTCCAACACACAAATTCCCGCCCATCCGATCGGCCTCTGATGCGTTCTGGGCGGACTGGGAGAAGCTTGGCGATGACACGGCGCGGGCGGTCACCAAAGCCACCACGGGGCCCACGGAAATAGGCACAGGGGCGCACGTCCGCCCGCTACTCCAGCCCAAGAAGTCGGGGTTCATGCGAGCTTCGGACGGCGCTCGTGCGCAAGAATGCAGCGCCCCCTCCGCATACGCCGGCGGTGCAAGGGAACGAAAACGCCGAGACATCTCCCTGGAGGGGCGAGAGATCGGACCGGAACGGTCCCTGGTCCAACAAGAGTCGCATCAGCTCTCGCTCGGAGGTACGCAACGCCAGCGCCTCTGAGATCCGGCCGGCGGCCACACTCTGACCGCGCCCGATGACGTCCAAGCCCGCCATGAGACCCGCCAACGTCAGGCCGACGACCGCCAGAGCGGCGACGGCGTCAGCAGTCGTATAGCCGTCCTGGGTCACGCCCCATCTACCTTCGACGGGCAGATGCGATCTGTGGTGGCCAGATATCGCCTCCCACTACTCGCCTCAATCTCCACCTGCCGCCGGCACCTTGCAGCGGCCCCGAGCGTGGGGCTGGGACCGCCCAGAGCCAGTGACCAGCGGAAGTCGGCGGTGTCGCCCCGAAGAACGAGGACACTATCGGTGTCAGTCCGGAGCAGATCTTCCAGGAGGGTTGCCGCGCGCCTGGCCTCCAGGGCCGCGCCCGAGGCGCGGACGGCGGTATGCAATGCGGCGGTCGCCATGAGAATGGTGACGGCCAGCAACGTGGTTGCGACGAGGGCGTCAATTGTGGCGAACCCGCCTTCCGCCGCGGCGACAGACGCTTGCTCCACGGCACCTGGAACTGGCTTGGCCAGAACTTGAGCACAGGATCGAAGTGAACCTGAATGCACCTTGCGAACGCGCCCCCGAGCACTCGCGGTTGTGATTCCTACACGGCCCGCAACCCAGTATGGCAGCGCCAAACTCGCCCGCAAGATGCAATCTCAACAATGACACGTCCAACGCGCTCAGCGAAACGTGGCGAACTGCCAGAAGCTGCTCACGCCAGGACGACCATCGGCAGCGAGTTGGACAGGAGGCCCGTTGCCCATTCGATCTGCGTGATACGATCTTTGCGGCGGCCATAGAGCTTGGTGGTTCGGGGGCTGGAGTGCTTCGCCATCTCTCGGGCGAATTCTAGCGCCGCGTCGTTCAAGAGAAACGGCGTGATCCCCCTTCCCCATCGCGGGCGTAGGTGCTGACGCCGTCGCTCTGCAGGTTGCCGATGGCGTCGTGGGTGATGGCCTGCCCGCCCCACCTGGCGGAGGCAGCATCAATCGTGTTTAACCTCTCTCCCATGATGAGAGCAGAGCAACGGACGATTTCGCAAGTCTGGGCAGCTCAGAAATAGCAGCTTCACGAAATCTGATTGTGAACTTCAATTCCTTGTATGAGTAGATTGCTGCGCACATCCCGCCAAGATCATCCGGCATTGCCGCGTCGGCGCATACTGCTATGTACCTGTTGGGCTCGTTCCGGTAGACATAGTAGGACACGATATCGTCGTCATCCGGCCTGATCTTTGCAATACCACTATCCAGTCGCTCGTCCTTGAGTCGATAACTAGCAAGATCCCCGCACATGGACCTTAGATATGGAGAACTTTTGGAGCCTGCGCAAACCTGATTATACTCTTGCAGCAACACGATAATTTGGCCTTTCGGCGGCGCAGAAGGGTTCAAGGTAAATATAAGGCCATCTTTCGGTTCAAGTGGCATCCACGGTATGCTGGAATCAAGTAGGTAACTCTGCGGAACCACAAAGGTTCTACCGCCCACGCTCCGGGTAGCGTCTTTCTGGCTGCAGCCTTGGCTTAACAGAAGGAGCACACTTACGCCGATAGCCTTTAGGGTCACCGTGATATCTGTCACCCGCCGCATTGAAACCAGGCCCAATCAGTCAACATCGCTTCGACTTCGAAACCGAAGAAGGGAGTCCCATCAAAGGTGTTCCGTCCGTATCCATATCCAGCGAAGATCTGGTGGTGGTAGCCAGCCACGCCACCGGGAGTGACCATGCCTCCAGAGGCGTCAGTAAAGGCGAGATTCTGCCTCATTAGCGACACGCCAATGGTATGCATCTGCCTGCTTACCCAGGCTGAATTCATGTAATTGCTCGGACTACCTCCTCTCACTGCCGCTGCAAGCCGCTGATTGGCAAACCGCCCTACGCCGCGGTTATGCAGGATATCTAGCGCGGTGCGTGCGATGGGGTCCCCTCGCGCAAAGCGAGACTTCCAGTACCCAAGCCGGTCGCCCTTCGCCGCAGCCGCACGCTCAAAAGCGGTGTGGTCCGGGGAGCGGCACGCATTCTCGTTCCCATTCCCGTTTCCCACCTCGCCAAAGAACGCGACCTCCGGCAGTTGGAGGCTGGAACTCATACGCAGGAGTCCAGAGTTCCGCCTCGAAAGAGGTGTAGCAGCCATTGATTGGCGCGCAGCCAGAGACTTCAAGCTCACCAACAACAGTATAGCTTAGGCCCATCGGATCGATCCTGTTGACCGGATCATTCCCCACGTAGGCGTATGGGTTGAGCCCGTCCTCGTATCCGACGGGATCGGGCTCGAGGAACCGCCCGTACCTCGCCGAGTAGAAGCGGCTCTTGTAGTAGTAGAGGTCGATCTCGGGGATCCGCACCTGTCCGGTGTACTGGAAGCGGCCCTCGTTGCTGGCGCCAGGCACACCATACTCGTCGTAGGTGTTGCGGCTGCGCGTTAAGCCGCCGTTTCCGGTGGCGGCGATGATAGAACCTTGGTGGTCGGCGTGCAGCCAACGCCGGGCTGAGCCGCTAGTCCCCGCCCCCTCGTACCAGACGAGCGGCTCGTCGATGTTCGGGCCGTGGACGTAGCGGTGCAGCACGCCCCCCGCCCCGTCCAGCTCGGCGATGAGATCGACGCCGTCGTAGATGAAGCGCGTGGACACTCCGGCGG
>Ga0172382_10000333_pt1 | contig 87685 bp, 67 predicted proteins | sample Leawel138RmetaG_FD_122245 | JGI IMG/M metagenome (GOLD analysis project Ga0172382, IMG submission 122245) | Leachate microbial communities from a municipal landfill in Southern Ontario, Canada - Leachate well 138R metaG | ecosystem: Engineered > Solid waste > Landfill > Unclassified | place...
TCATGATCTTCTCCTTGTCTTGTAGTTTTTGGATTTAAACCATCAAAACAAAGTGTGGGATCTGGCTCAACCTTTTTCTTCATTGGGCTCACCTAATTTACACCAACCTTTGAGACACTACCTAAAAAAGCAACCCCCGCGTGGCGTTATCAATAAAGGAAAACAGGCTGCCGCGCACATTGTTCTTGACAGAACAGCGCCGCGGCATTTTTGTGAATTTTCAGTGCGCCCTTAGCTCAATTGGATAGAGCATCTGACTACGGATCAGAAGGTTAGGGGTTCGACTCCCTTAGGGCGTGCCATCTTTTTACTTGCCGGCTTTTGCCGGCTTTTTTTTATTGCACCATCATGAAAAATACCCAGAAACCAAAAGCCGCAAAAAACCTGCGCCGCATCTATGCCACCATGTTTCAAAGCTGGCCTCTGTTAGCTTCGGGCACAGTGGCGATGCTGCTTTACGCCGTTTTCAACGGGATCAGCGTGACGCTGGTAATCCCGCTTTTCGATTATGTTTTCAAGCCCGGTGATGGTGGCTTTGTTATCACCACGGTTTCCGGGCTGTTCAAGGCCCTGGGGCAGGCTTGGCAGTCCTTTTGGAGCGGCGGTGGAAATGGTTTTCCCCGGGGTGGGATAAACGCGCTGAGCCCGCTGTGGGAGCAGGTTCAACGGATTATGCTGAATTCAGATCCCATCTCCCTGCTCTATGGCTTTTGCATCTTTCTGCTGGTGATAATCCTGTTGAAAAACATCTTTTTCTATCTGCAGCGGGTGTTGTTTATCAAGCTGCGAGCCAACGCGGTGCGCAAGCTGCGGGAGGACATGTTTGGTGCCTATCTGCATCAGTCGCAAGGGTTTTTCAATCAAGCCCGCACGGGAGACGCCATGGTGCGGATGGTCAGTGACGTCGAAATTGTTGGCGAAAGCTATGTCCGTTCGCTTTTGGAAGGGTTTCTGGATATCGTCACCATCCTCATTTTCGCGCGCATAGCAATGCTGCTCAATTCGCGGCTTTTTGTGTATGGGCTGGTGGTGGTGCCTGTTTTCACGCTCTTTGTGGGCTGGCTTGGCAAACAGGTGAAACGTAATTCCGCCCGCATCCAGGCTCAGCTTTCCACGCTTTTTTCCTCCGCGGAAGAGGTGTTGACCGGCATGAAGATTGTGAAGGCCTTCCGGCGCGAAGAAGCTGAAAGGCAGGATTTTAACCGTGTCAATTCAGCCTATGTCCGGTTTTGGAAAAAAGCGCAGTATTACACCTCGCTCAGCGTTCCGCTTTCAGAGATAAACACGGTTCTCACCGGTGTGATTGTGATAATTTTGGGCGGTAAAATGATTCTGGCGCCGGGCTCGGTGTTTTCCCTGGGCGATTTCACCGCCTTTTTGCTTGCCATATTTTCGCTGTTGCATCCGATGAAAAACCTCACCCAAATCTATGCCGACCTGAAAAAAGCGACGGTTTCCCTGGAGCGGATTTTTGAGGTTTTGGATAGGAGTTCCGAGGTGGAGGAAGCGCCGGAAGCCTTGCCCAAGGAGGGTTTTGAATCCGAAATAGTTTTCGACCAGGTCAGTTTTTGCTATCGAGAGAACCAGCCTGTGCTCAAAGATGTGAGCTTCAAGGTTCGCAAGGGCGAAAAGCTGGCTCTGGTTGGTTCCAGCGGCGGCGGCAAGACCACTTTGGCGAATCTTTTCAACCGCATTTTCGATGTGGGTGAGGGCTCTATCATTTTGGACGGCAGAGACATCCGGGATTATAAGCTCGACGCGCTGCGCAAGCTTTTCGGGGTGGTGACCCAGGAGAGCATCCTGTTTTCCAAAACAGTGAGGGAAAACATTGCCTATGGCGCTTTGGAGGAGCTTTCTCTGGACAGAATTCAGCAGGCGGCGAGGATTGCCCACGCTGAGGAATTTATTCTGGAACTGCCCGCGCAATATGATGAACCGCTGCAAAACAAGGGCGCGAACCTTTCCGGCGGGCAGAAACAGCGGCTTTGCATAGCCCGCGCCATTGCGGGAGACCCGCCTATTTTGATTTTTGACGAAGCCACCAGCGCGCTGGATACGGAAAGCGAAAAGCTGGTGCAGGAAGCAATTGACGCCGCCACCCAAAACCGCACCGTGATCATGATTGCGCATCGGCTTTCCACAGTTATGAAGGCGGATCGCATCCTGGTTTTGGAGCGCGGAAAGCTGGTGGGTGAAGGTTCTCACGAAGAGCTTTTGCGTTCCTGTCCGCGCTATCAGGAATTGTATTCCGCCCAGTTTAAAAATGGTGTAAACAATAGCAATGATATTGGTTGACGCGCATTGCCATCTGGCAAATCTCGGGGTGGGGATGCCCCTGGAAACGCTTTTGGATGAAGCCGGCAAAAAGGGGATAAAACGTTGGCTGTCTTCAGCTTTAACGCGTTCCGAGCTTTTGCGTTACGCGGAATTTGAATTTTCCGGGCTGATGTACAGCGCGGGGGTGCATCCCAATTTTGATGAGTGTGACCTTGCCATTGAGGATATCGCGCGCCTCTGCGAGGAAAAACGCATCTGGGCGGTGGGAGAAATCGGTTTGGATCGGGGCGGACCGGAGATTGAGACGCAGAAAAGCCTGATGGTTAAACAGTTGGAACTGGCTGTGGAGCATGAACTTCCGGTGGTTTTGCACATTGTTGGGCATCAGCAGGCAGCTTATGAAATCCTGAAGCGTTATCCCCTGCGCTATTTGGTTCATGGCTATGCCGGCAGCCTGGAAGGTTACAGGCTTCTGGCACGGTTGGACAGCTTTTTCACCATCAGCGAGCGCATCTTGAAGCCGGATAAGTTGTTGCTGCTCAAGGAGATGGTTGCAGGTGGCAAATATCTCGCGGAAACGGATATGACCCGCTATTACGTCCTTCCGGGCGAGAAAAATCCTCTGTTGCGCCTGCTGGAAGTGGTGGAGCGGACTTTGGAATTAGGCGGGATTTCCGAAAGCGAGTTTGGCAGGGTTCAAAATGAATCTTTCCAGGCTTTAACCGGAGTTTGCCTTGACTGAAGCGGCTTTTTCCCGCACGGAGCTTTTACTGGGAACGCAAGCTTTGAAGCGTGTGCGCGAAGCCAGGGTCTGCGTGATTGGCTTGGGCGGCGTGGGTTCCTACGCGGTTGAAGCTTTGGTGAGAGCCGGGATTCAGCACTTCACTTTGATTGATTTTGACAAGGTGGGGGAGAGCAATTTGAATCGGCAGATTATCGCGCTGCAGGATACGATTGGACTGCCAAAGGTGGAGGTTACACGCGACAGGATTCTGGCGGTAAACCCCAGTGCCAAAGTGCTTTGCCATCAGGTTTTTTTGGACGAGACGAACCGTCCCAACCTGTTGGTGGAAAACGATTTTTATATAGACGCCATCGACAGTTTGGGGCCAAAGATTGGGCTTTTGGAACATGCCGCGCAGCAGGGTTTGAGCATCGTGACGGTCATGGGCGCGGGAAATCGCCTGGATCCGGGTTCGGTCAAGCTTTCTCCGCTGCGCAAAACACATAACTGCCCGCTGGCGCGTCGGGTTCGTAAAAGCTTGGGCAAGAGAGGGATAGATGCCTCTTTTCCCTGCGTTTGGTCCAGCGAAAAACCCTTTTTGCCCGAAAATGATTTTGACCCGCCGGATGATGAACCAGATCAGCAGCGCGGCAGAAAACGCAGAACTGTCGGCTCCATCAGCTATTTACCTGCCATCATGGGCATGCACGCCGCGGCTTGGGTGATACAATCCATCCTGGAGCCGGAGGAATAGTTTTATCGTCCATTTACACAATAATTAACAATTCGGAGGGATAAAATTGCCAAACGGGGTCTGCCTGCCCATCCCAAGCTAAATTTCCGCTTGACAGCAGATGCCCTGCTCAGAAAATGTGCTCTAAAGTTAGAAGCGGTGCAAAGGCCGCTTTTCCAGCGATTGGATTGCCTTTGCTAAGAACAAATAGCTACGGGAGTTAGCTATTTTTTTTGGCACAAAAAGAGTGTGTGCCTCTGCCGCCGGATTTTGGTTTGGAACCATGGGTTTCAGCCCGTGCCGGCGGTTTGAATTGTGAAACATTTAAAGATATGAAGGAATGTACGATGGAGTTTTTCCGTGCCCAGATCGAAAAGATTGCCCGCAGGATTAGTCAGGAACAAAACCTGGCGCTTTATGATATTGAAGAAAAAATGACGGGCAAAGGACGCATCATCACTGTTTACCTCACCAAAATTGGCGGTGTGGGGGTGGATGATTGCGCCTTGTTCAGCCGCGCCCTTGGGGCCGAGCTTGAGGAATTCGACCTGATCCCAGACCGTTATTTCCTGGAAGTTTCCTCCCCGGGGCTGGAGCGTCCTTTGAAGCTCAAAAGCCACTGGGTGAGTGCGATAAATGAAAAAGTTGCGGTGCAATGGACTGATGGCGAGCAAAAGCGTTCCGCCATGGGCACATTGACCGAAGTGAACCCAGATACAGTGATTTTGGACGACCGGGGCACAAGGGTGGAAATCGGGTTGAAATCCATTTCCAAAGCCAAAACTGTTTTCCTGGAGAAAACGAAGGGGGAAGAATGAACGCAAACATTTTGGATGCCGTGGGCAAACTTGCCGCCATCAAACAGCTTGACAAAGAAACGATTCAAGAGATGATTATTGAAGCAATTCACTCCACCTTGAGCAAAAGGCTGGAGCCGGAAAGCGACCTTCAGGTTTATGTGGAGGAGAAAACCGGGACCATCAAAGCCTATTTCCTCTGCCGCGTGGTGGAAACTGAGACCCAATTGGGAGAAATGTCCCTGGCTGAGGCGAGAGAGCTTTATGGGCGGGAAGTGCAATTGGAAGAATTCTGGCCCCGCAACATGGCCATGAATGAATTTGAGCCCAAATTGATTAAAACCGCGCAAAAGGCGATTCACGATAAAATTCGCACGTTGGAAGAAGAAAAAATCCAAAACGACTTTAACAAACAAAAAAATACGATTGTGAGCGGAAAGATTAAAACCATCGACGACCTGGGTGGATATCGCATCGATATCAGCTATACGGAAGCGCTGCTGCCGGCTGAAGAGCAGGTGGAAACCGAAGCCTACCGCGTCGGAGACAATATCCGTGCCTATGTCACAAACATCCGCTCCCATCAATCCAGCATCACCATCATCCTTTCCCGCACAAATCCGGAATTTGTGAAGAAACTGTTTGAGACCGAAATCCCGGAAGTGTATGATGGCAGCATCAAGATTTTGAAAATTGTGCGCGAACCGGGCATCCGCACAAAGCTGGAAATCATGACCGAAGATCCAAAACTGGATCCGGTTGCCGCCTGCATTGGCCCCAAGGGTCAACGCATCGAAAGCATCCGCAAAGAATTGCGCGGAGAGCAGATAGATATCGTTGTCCACGATGAGGATCCCGGCAAAATGATTGAACGCGCCCTGGGTCTGGAAAGCACCCTGAAAGTCATTATTGAGCGCAACCGCGCTGCCAACGTGATTGTTGACGCGCAGGACAAGGTTGTCGCCATCGGCAAGGGTGGCAAAAACGTGAAGCTGGCAGCGAAATTGACCGGGATGAAGATTGATATTTTCACACCTGAGGAATTCGAGGAAAAACTGGCCAAGGAACGCCGCACAGTTAGCCACGTGACTGATCTGGACGGGGTTTCACCCAAGATTGCCGAAGTTTTGCGCAGCGCTGGCTACACATCGGTGCAGGATATCTTTGCCGCCTCGATTGAAGAGCTGTGCAACCTGGAGGGTGTGGGCGAAAAAACTGCTGAAAAGCTGAAGGAAGCAGCGAAATATTTCTGATGCCAAACCGACATAGCAAAGCCGGACACCGACCACAGCGAACCTGCGTGGTTTGCAGATCACAAAAAGATCTGCGGGAGCTGCTTGCCTTTTTTTTGCTGTCCGAAGGCCTGGTTTTCGATCCCCAGCGCCGGGTGCAGCGGCGGCGGCAATATGTGTGTCCTCAGGAAAACTGTCTGCGTGGTTTGGACAAGTGGCGGCGTTCACAGATGAAACGAAAATTTGGCTTGCGCAACATAACTGCCATTTTCCCACGGGAGGAGGCTCAATGACACGCGAGCTGGCTGAAAAGAAGATTGTGAACCTGATGCAATTCGCCCGCAAAGCCGGGAAAATCGTGGCTGGAGCGGATGCCTGCATTCGGGAGCTTAATTCCCGCGGGCTTCGCCTGGTTGTGATCGCAAATGACAGCGCGGAACGCTCTGTTCGCAGGATCGAATATGAAATCAAGGAACAGGCGCCGCGAACCCCGCTCTTGCGTCTGGGAAACCAGGAAACATTGAGTACTGCTTTGGGAGTGCATCAAACCGGTATCTTCGGGGTTAAAGACAAGCAATTCGCCGCCCGGATGTTGGAATATCAATCCAGCATCGCCAATGTGGAGGAACAAAGTGCAAATTAGAGTACATGAACTTGCCAAAGAGCTGAAAATCAGCACGATGGCGCTCAGGAAACACCTGACCGATATGAACGTGATCGTGAAAAGCCACATGAGTTTGGTTGATCCCGAGGTGGCGGATATGATCCGGACAAAATATAACGAACAGATGGCCGCGGAGAAAAAGGCGGAGAAAGACAGACGGCGCCTTCATGAGATGCGCCAAGCTGCCAAAGCTGGAAAAACCGCAGCGGAACCCGAGCCGAAGAAGAAGGCTGCCAAGGCTGAGTCTGAGGCTCCCAAAGAGAAAAAAGCCGCCAAACCTGCCCGCGAAAAGAAAAAGGCAGCGAAAACTGAGCCGGTTGAAGAACCGGTTTTGGAAGAAACGGTTGAAGAAGTGGTGGAAGTTGAAGCGCCTGAGCCAGAACAGCCGGAAAAATATATTCCTCCCGAAAAGGAAGCTCCCACGCACAGGATTATCGTTCCCTTCACACAGGCAACACCGGTTCAACCTCGTGGAAAAAGGGTCACCAAACCCAAACCAGCAGATGAAACTCAGGAAAGAAAGCCCGCCCGAGGCAGAAGGAAACCGGATGCCCCACGCGTTACAGTGCAACAGGCACCACCTCCGGAAATTCCGGTGCAAACTCCGGATGCCAAAAAATTTGGCAAAGCCAAACCCAAACATGATGATTTGGGCGAAAAGAGCAAACATAAAAAGGCTGTCGCCAGCACCACCAGAAGATCCAGGCGCAAAGAAGAGCCCCTGCATGAAGCGGATGAGGCCGAAATTTCCCGCAACATCAAGAAGGTGATGCAAAAAACTTCGAAACGTAAGAAATATCACCGTGAAGCCCAGCATGTGAGAGAAGAAAGCGATGGGCCAGCCATCATCAGCGAATATACCTCTGTGAACGAATTGGCAAAAATCCTGAACGTGACAGCGGCGGAGATTATTTCCAAATTCTTTGCCATGGGCCAGCTTGTAACCATCAACCAAAGGCTGGATCGGGATTCGCTGGAAATGATCTGTGATGAATTCAATGTTGATTTCAGTTTTGAAGAAGAGTATGGCGCGGAGATATTGGATCGTGAACTGGAGCAGTATGACGAGGTTGAAGAAGAACCCAGACCTCCGGTGGTGACCATTATGGGCCACGTGGACCATGGAAAAACCTCCATTCTGGATTATATCCGGAGCACAAACCTGGTTGCCGGAGAATCCGGAGGCATCACTCAACACATCGGTGCCTACCAGATTGAGATAAATAATAACAAAATCACATTTTTGGATACCCCGGGACATGAAGCTTTCACCGCCATGCGCTCACGTGGCGCAAATATCACGGATATCGCTGTGATCGTGGTTGCCGCCAGTGAAGGTGTGAAGCCGCAGACGAAGGAAGCGATTGACCATGCCAAAGCGGCGGGGGTGAACCTGATTGTTGCCATCAACAAGGTTGACCTGCCGGATGCCAATGTTGACCGCGTGATTGCGCAGCTTTTGGATTATGGCGTTTTGTTGGAACAATATGGTGGCGACGTGCCTTGGTGTCGCACATCGGTTGTTACCGGCGAAGGAATCTTGAATTTGATTGAACTGATTCTTCTGACCGCGGAGATGATGGAACTGAAAGCACGTCGTGAAGTGCCCGGTATGGCGGTTGTGATCGAGGCCAGCAAAGACACCCGCATGGGTTCGGCTGCCACGATTTTGATGCAGGAAGGAAAACTCAGCAAGGGTGATATATACGTTTGCGGCGCCACCCATGGCAGGGTGCGACGGATAGAAAATGAACGCGGACAAGAGGTTGAATCGCTCTATCCCGCGGACGTGGGCAGAATCTACGGGCTTTCCGACACGCCCAAAGCCGGCGATAATTTGAACCAGGTTGACAGCGAAAAAACCGCGCGCTCCATCAGCACGGAACGTAACCAGATACGCTTGGAACGCGAGAAATATCAGAATAAATCATCGCTGCAAAATATCTTTGCCCGCATCCAGGAAGAGCAGGTGAGCGAACTGAACATCATTATCAAGACCGATACGGATGGTTCGGCTGAGGCTCTGGCAGACTCGCTGCAGAAGATTTCCAACGAAGAAGTGCAGGTGAATATCATCCACAAAAACGTTGGCGGCATCAGCGAAGCGGACGTGAACCTGGCTTCTGCTGCCAACGCGGTGATAATTGGTTTCCACGTTCGCGCGAGCCAGCAGGCACGCAAATTGGCAGAAGATGAAGGCGTGGAAATCAAGCTTTACCAGATTATCTACGATGCCATCGAGGACGTGCGCCAAAGCCTGATTGGAATGCTGGAACCGGAATTTGAAGAACAGATAATCGGCGCTGCCACCGTGCGTCAGGTTTTCAAAATCAAAAAAGTGGGGACTGTGGCTGGTTGCCAGGTTGATAAAGGCTCCATCAAGCGCGGCTGCAAAGTGCGCCTGTATCGAAACGACGTTTTAGTTGCCGAAGATGATCTTTCCACCTTGAAACACTATGCCGACGATGTGAACGAAGTCCGCGCTGGCACGGAATGCGGCCTTTCCCTGGAGAACTATTCTGATATCAAGGAAGGTGACGTTTTGGAATGCTTTGTCCTGGAAGAAGTTGCTAAAAAACTATGAGCAAATCGCATCGCATCCCACGTTTGCAGGAAGCGCTGAAACAGCTGTTCAACCTCGCTCTTCAGCAGAAATTGCGTGACCCGGCGTTGGAATGGGTGAACATCACCGAAGTGTTGATTTCCAAAGACCTTCGCCATGCAAAGCTATATTTTTCACACTATAACAACCCCGCTTCCCATGATGCCATCAGGGAACAATTGACTAAAAGTTCTGGATTTTTCAAAAAACAAATCGCAGGAGCACAAATTATGAGGACCATTCCCGAACTGACCTTTTTCTACGACGAAACAGAAGACCGTGCCGAGAAGGTGGAAACCTTGCTGGCCAGCATAAAACAGAATTATGACGACGATGACGGCGCCTACGATCCGGATATCAACTTGGATGACTATCTGGATGATGACGAAGTTTTCGAAGTTGATGAAGACGAAGAAATCTATAAAGAATTTCTGGAAGAGGAAGAAGAAGAGGAGGAAGCGGGAAAATAGAGCCGCTTCAGCGCCTAAGCCTTGACGGGGCAATAGCTCCCAGAGAGGTTTTTAACCCCAAAATCATCATGAACGACACACGACAGTTGAAAAAAGTATTGTTGGAAAGCTTGGAACCAGGCATCAGCGTTGGCATCATGTCCCACGTTGAGCCTGACGGAGACGGATTTTGTGCCAGTGTCGCCTTGCAGCGGTTTTTGCTGGAACGGGGCATGCAGAGCGAAATCTTGGTGGATCCGGATTCCAACCTGGAGCGTTTCAGCATGTTTATGCAGAACGTCAAGCTGCAAGTTTTTGACGGTTCTCAAGCATACGACTTACTTGTCATCCTGGATTGCAACAGCTACAGCCGGATAAATTCGCGCGCGGAGGCCGTGAAAAACTCTCGCAAAGTGATTCTTGTGGATCACCATGTGCCTGAAAATGGGGTCATTGATACCGATTTCAGTTTTGTGGATACCAGCGCCGTTTCGGCTGGAGCAATCCTGTTCGATGCCTTGAAAGAGGAAATCCAAGCCCTGCCTGCGGAAGCCAGAAAAGCTGTGGCAAGCTGCATCTATGTATCCATCATCAACGATACGAACAATTTTATCAACAACAACACGAACGCCAAAGTTTTTCGCCTGAGCGCGGAGCTGACGGATCTCGGTATTTCCCCCGCGCGGATATATAAACAGTTTTACATGAATCACGCCGCTCTGGAAATGCGTTTTGTGGGCGAGGTGCTTTCCACAATCGAACTGCACCACGGCGGACGTATTCTTTTTATGCATTCCACCCTGAAGATGCAGCAGCGAAACGACCTGGACGCGGAATCCATCATGAATATCACCCGCTGGGTGCAGGGTGTGCGGGATATTGATATTGTTGCTTATTTCAGGGAAGACAGTCCCGGCGGATACAAGCTCAGCCTGCGTTCGCCCTGGGTGGATGTGAATGCCGTGGCAGCGTCCTATGGCGGAGGCGGACATAAAAGCGCTTCCGGAGCCACGGTACAGGGAAATTTGGAGAGCATCAAAGCCGGTCTTTTGAATAAATTGACCCAAGCGATGAACGAACATCCGGATCATGCCTGAAAAAAGCGGCTTTTTGTTGATTGATAAACCTGCCGGATGGAGCTCTTTCGACGCTGTACGTTGGCTGCGCAAACTCTCTGGCATCAAAAGAATAGGGCACACTGGAACCTTGGATCCCTTCGCCACCGGACTGCTCATCTGTGCTTTGGGTCCGGTCACGCGGCTTTGCCGTTTTTTGGAAAACGCGGACAAAAGCTACGAAGCGGTATTGCGTCTTGGGATTCAGACCGCCAGCGGTGACCCAGAAGGTGAAGTGATTCGCGAAAGCGGGGAGATTCCAAGCGAAGTGGATGCCGTGTTTTTGCGGGAAAAGCTGCTTTCCATTCGGGAATTGCCTCCTCCGCTGTTTTCAGCCATCAAAGTAAAGGGTCGTCCCGCATACGATTATGCGCGCAAAGGCCTGCATTTGGAATTGCCAGCCCGCCCCGCGCAGATTTTGGATTTTGAACTGTTATCCTACCAAGCGCCAGAGCTGGTTTACAGGTGCCGGGCCAGCAAAGGCACCTACATCCGCAGTTTGAGCGAATATATCGCAACTTCATTGGGAACAGTTGGTTACACCACCTCTCTGCGCAGATTGAGCATTGGAAAAGTTTCGGTTGATGATGCTCACCATCCTGAACATTTTGAAGCAGAAAAGCTGGCGGCAAACTTTTATCCCCCTCGCAAACTGTTTGAGGATTTTGAAATTTTGGAACCGGGTGAAGCCGAGCTTTCAGCCCTCAAGCAGGGCAGAAAAACTCCCAATCCCGGTCAGGATTGCCAACGGATTTTACTTCTGGACCAAACCGGCAAGGCTTTGGGCATGGCCGAGCGCAAAGCGGGAATGCTTTTCCCAACGATAAACCTATAAAGATATGAAACAAAGTGTTTTAAGCATTGGAAATTTCGACGGTTTGCATCTGGGGCACCGCAAGTTTATAAACGAAGTGGTTGTCACAGCCAAAAAGCTGGGACTGCGCAGTGTGGTTATGACTTTCGACAATCATCCTGCCGGAGTAATCAGCGGACAAAAATACACCACGCTTTTGCCAATCAAGCAGAAAATACGCTTGCTGCACGAGCTTGGCGTGGATGAGATCCCTATTTTGCATTTTGACGAGGAAATGGCGAAAACCTCCGCTGAGGATTTCCTGCGTGAAGACATGGTTAAACCTTTTTCTCCCGCGGTGATTGTGATGGGTCACGATTCCCGTTTTGGCAGCGGCCGCAGTGGCGATCTGGCTTTCATGGAAAGCCGTCAAAGCCTCTATGGATTTGAACTTCGCGTGGTCGAGCCGCTGTTTGATGGGGATCGGGTTGTGAGCAGCAGTTTGATTCGTAAAACACTTGCCGCAGGCAATTTGACCGAAGCCAACAGACTTTTGGGTGCGCCCTACACCTTATTCGGAGAGGTGGAACACGGAGCCGGTCTTGGTAGCGGACTGGGTTTCCCGACCGCTAACCTGCGTTTGGAGGAGCCTTTGCAGCTTCTGCCGCGCTCTGGTGTTTATCACAGCCGCGCTTGGCTGGATGGAAAGAGTTTTTTTGGGTTGACAAATATCGGCACCAGTCCCACAGTGAAACACACAGGTCAAACCGAAGTGGAAACCCATATCCTGGATTTTGATCAGCAAATTTATGGTCAGCCACTTCGGGTGGAACTGCTTTCATTTCTCAGGGAGGAAAAGATGTTCAACTCCAAAGAAGCCTTGCTCGATGCCATGCGGGAAGACCTTTCCCAGGCTCGGAAATTTGCTCAGCAGGTGGAGCTGTGAGGGTTTTTCTGGCAGTTGTTTTGGCGCTTTTTGCCGTCAGTGCCATGGCCCTGGATTTTGTTCCCGGTTCTGGGATGCAGGTCTGTCCCGATCAGGGCAGGGAATACAGCTTTGCCTACCACACCGGCAGCGACGATCTAAATCTTTTTGGTTCTGACACCTGGGCGGTGCGCTTCAATTTTTCGGAAGTTTATCCACAAACTTATGCCAGCCAGTTTGAGGTCACCAAAGCCTTGCTCTGGCTGCCACAAACCGGTGATTCAGTGCGGGTTGCACTGTTTTCGGAATCCCATGGCAGCCCTGGTGTAAGCCTCGCTTCAGCCGCCGCCTTGGTGAGTTCCAACAGCGTGGAAATTCCTTTTTCCAATTCCGTGGTGGCAGACACGCTTTGGCTGTTGGTGAACTATGCCACAAACTTTTCCAATCGTTTTGTTTCAGCTTCGATGGGCGGAGGCAGCCACAGCTATTTTTGGAACACCAGTTTCAGCAATCCGTTTTTCCAAAGCTTTGGCACGGCAGGTTTTAATGCGGAACTTCTTTTCGGTTTGGGGGGGGATTTTGTGCTTTCCACCCCTGATCTTGAATTGGAGGAATTTGAGCTGGAAGGTGAGCTGCAACCCAGGCAAAGGGTTTATCCCACTTTCACGATTTACAACCATTCCGATCTCACTGTGCATGACGCCAAAATGGAGATTACGGGAAGGTCTCCATCTCCGCAGTTTGCCCCGTCTTTCATTATAAATATCCCGGAGCCGATTTCTCCGCGTTCGCGCTTCGTTTTCGATTCCCAAAGTCCAGGCTATGAGGATGCTGGAATCGACCTGCCGGATCAGCCTGCGCAGTTGCGATTGAAAGCCGCCCTCAGCAGTGTGAGCGTTGGTGAAACATATACCACAAACAACGAAATTCGGCTCAACCGCTTCAGCTTTCAGGAAGAATATCCCCTGTTTTTAACCGAAAGTTTCATGCGCACGGATGCTTCGATGCAGATTACGGTTTCGCAAGACCAGCATGAATTTCCCAACATTCACCGCCTGAACTATTTTCCCATTCTCACGGATTCCCTCAGCAATATCGCCGCCCAGATCCGTTTCAATTGGTATGGCTTCAATTCATTGCCCCGCACAGCTTTAAATGGAAACCTGCGAATAAATGGCTTCTCGACAGATTATGCGGATTCCTATCAACAACATTGCCAAGACCTGCAAAACTCAAAAAGCTTAATCTCTTCCTCCCGCTGCGATTTCACCCATGTCCCGCAAAATGATATGGTCTCGGTGGCGCTCACTTTCAGAAATGAAAACACTTTGCTTTATGCCACCGCGTCGGAATATAACCTGATTGGAGACACTCGCCTCTGCGTGGGGCTTTTCAAAAAGCATAATTTTGACGGAGCCGAACGCTGGGTGATTGAACGCTGGATCAGGCACGGAGCTGCTTTGGAAGGGCCTCTGGGACAGGGAGAGCAGCTTGATGTGAATTTCAATATCTCGCTGAGCAACCTCAGTTTGGCAGACCTGGCTCAAGATTATCGCCTCTATTATTGGCTGCAGTTGAAGGGCGGAGGCCAAATCCTCTATTCCTCATTCGCGGATTTCACCGAAGTGGTCTCGGTTCAAGATGAGCTTTTGCCATTGCCCCGGCTCCAGGTCAGTCCAAACCCTTTGCGTGGCCAGGCTTCGCTGCGTATTGGCCTGGATGGCGCACAAAAACTGGGAAAAGTGAGGATTTTCAACCTTCGTGGTCAATTGATTTTTGAAATAGCCGGACAGGTGGATGAAATAAGCCTTAAAGCCATGGATTTTCCCGCTTCGGGCATCTATCTTTTGCGCGCTGAATTGCCCGACCCAAAAGGTGGCAACTTCTGGCTGGAACGAAAAATTACCATTATTAAGTGAGTTTAAAATGACTGAACATATTGATATCTCAGATTTTCAGGAACTGATTGGCAAAGAGGTCATCGGCTTCTATCTTGTTGCGGAAATGGAAGTTCGCGATGGCAAAAATGGGCCTTTTTTGCGTCTGAAATTGCAGGATCGCAGCGGTGCGCTCACCGCTTACGTTTGGAAAGAAGCCAAAAAAGTGGCGGAAGGTTTTTCCCAGGGAGACGTGGTCAAGGTCAAGGGTTTGGTGAATCGTTATAAGGAACAGATCCAACTCAATGTTTCCCAAATCCGTTTCGCGGACCATTCCGAATATGAATTGGAGCAGTTCGTTACGCGCAGCAAAATTAGCCCGGAAGCCTTGGCAGAACAGTTTTTCTCATTTGTGGACAAGGTGGAAAACCCCTGGCTGAACAAGCTCTTGAAAAACATCTTTGAAGACAAGGATTTTTTCAACCAATTTCTGGAAGCGCCCGCCGCCAAAAGCTGGCACCACAACTATATGCACGGCCTCATCGAACACACCGTCTCCGTGGCGCGCATCTGCGATTTTGTTTCCGCGCTTTATCCTGTGAACCGTGATTTGCTCATCACCGGCGCGCTTTTACACGATATGGGCAAGGTTTTTGAATACAGCGGACGTCCGGCAATCGAATTCACCGAAATCGGGCGCCTGGTTGGCCATCTAAGTCTCAGCGATCAATATGTTTGTGAGCAATCGAGGTTGATTGCCGGTTTTCCTGATGAAGTGCTGCTTAATCTCAGACACATGATTTTGGCCCATCACGGCGAATATGAAAAAGCCTCGGTGCGCCTGCCCCAAACTTTGGAGGCGCTTGTTTTGCATCTTTGCGACAATCTGGATGCGCAAAGCGTCGGTGTGGCACAGCTTTTGGAAGCCGCTCCCCTGGGCGCGGTTTGGTCTGAATTCGACAAACTCAACAACCGTTATTACCACCTGACCAGAATCTAAAAGATGTTTCAAACCTCGGTTCTGATGAGTGGATCCAAGGGCAACGCCGTATTGGTGCGCACCGCCGAAACAGCCCTGATTTTGGATGCCGGTTCCTCCGCCCGCGCGATTTTGGCTGCCTTGGAAAAACTGAGAGTGGCTCCTGGTGAGATTCATGGCCTGATTGTCAGCCACGAGCATTCCGATCACACCCGCGCTGTGGGACCTCTAGCCCGAAAGCTTGGAATTCCTTTATATATCAATGAAGACACGCTGGAACACTGCGATCACCGCATCGGAAAAATCCCCGGCGGCATCAGGTTTTTTGAAACCGGAGAAAGCTTTCAGGTTCGAGACCTGATTGTCCATCCATTTTCTTCATCTCACGACGCCGCGGACAGTTGCAACTTCACTTTCAGGCGCCATGATGATGAAGAGCGCAAGCTGGGTGTGGCAACTGATCTGGGTTTCCCGTCCCATTTGGCGGTGAACAGGCTTAAATATTGCAGCACCCTGATTTTGGAAAGCAACCACGACGTGACCATGCTGATGGAAGGGCGCTATGAATGGCCGCTAAAACAAAGAATCAGAAGCAATAACGGCCACCTCTCAAACGAAGAGGCTGTGGGCGTGGTGAGTCAGGTGATGCACCAAGGCTTGAAAAACATTGTTTTGGCGCATCTCAGCGAAGAAAACAACAACCCCCAGCTCGCTTTTAAAACCATGCGAGACTATCTGGATTCAATCCGCAGCGAAGCTCTCCTTCTCGTTGCGGGCCAACATGAACACACGCCACTACTGAGTGTTTGAGCTATGAACAAATCACGCAACCTTTTCTATATCTCTCTGCTCCTGATTTTGGGGCAGTTTTTTTCTCTCGCCGCGAAAGCGGAACCTCTGGCGCCAAGACAGCAGGTCCAAACCGAGGCGCATGGCCAAATTCTGACAGATGACTGGGCTTGGCTGGCAAATCGGGAAGCCCCGGAACTTTTCAAAGTTCTGAAAGCCGAGGAAAAATATGCCAAAACCCAGATGCAAGGCTCAACCAAGCTGGCGCGCGAACTCTACCGCGAATTCATCCGCTTTGAACCGCGCCAAAGAATCAGCCACCCATATCTAAAAGACGGATATTATTATTTTTCAAAGTCTTTCAAGGGCAAACCTTACGATAGTCACTATCGTGTCAAAAACGAACCTGGCGCCAAGGAAGAGCTGCTTTTGGATGAGCAAAAACTTGCCAGAGGAAAAAAGTTCTTTTCCCTGGGGCTTTTGCGCGTGAGTCCAGATGGCGAAAAGCTTGCCTACAGCGTGGACTATGATGGCGATGAAAACTACAAACTGATGCTGCGCGACCTGTCTCGGGCAAAAACTGTGGACAGCGGAATCAGCCAGTTGAACCAAGCCCTTTGGTTTCGGGATGGAAAAAGACTGCTTCTCACCACAAACAACGCCCGCTTCCAATGTGACGAAGCTTGGATTTACAATTTGGAAAGCGGCGTTATCCAAAGCATTTATAAAGAGGAAGACCCCGCCCGCAATGTGGGGATTTGGACATCCACAGACCGTGAACTGTTTTTTTTGAATTCCAGTTCCGCAAAAGATAACCGGGTTTGGTGTTTGGATGCGGGGGCAGGGAATCCCGAACTGATTGATATTTCAGTCACTTGGGGCGATTGCCAGGCCTGGCCTGACCACTATGGCGGAGCCTTCTATGTGATGACAGATAAATTCAATCCGGATCACGGTATCTACCGCTTCCAAGCCAACGCGCCCGAACCAGAAAACTGGGAGGAAATCGTCCCCGGTGAAAGCGGAAGACCCATGGATTCCATGCTTTTGATGGATTCCGTGATTGCGATAACCCGCCGCAACGCTGGTTTTAAAAGCATCGAGCTTTATGACATCAATGGTGGCGGCCACATCCGAACCATATCTTCAGACATTCCCGCCGACATTGATTTTTGGTACAATTATGACAGCTCCTCACCCCAGATTTTATACAGCTTGGAACACGAACTTCAGCCCTACACCATCATCAGCCACGACCTGGAAAACGGTACGGAACAAACTGTGTATCAAAGCGATGCCGCAAAACAAAGAAACCTTGGCGACTACCAAAGCGAACTGCATTGGGTCGCGGCGGAGGATGGAACCCAAATCCCGCTGCGTCTGCTGAAAAAGAAAGACCTCGATCCCCAAAACACCCATCCCGTCTGGCTTCAAGGCTATGGTGCCTACGGTTCCTGCGAGGATCCCTACTTTTCCAATCTTCTGTTTCCCCTTTTGGACCGAGGCTTCATCTGCGCCACAGCCCACATCCGCGGAGGAGGCGAATTCGGTCGCGATTGGTATGATCAGGGGCGCCTGCTTTCCAAAAAGAACACATTTTCAGATTTCGAAGCGTGTATCGACTATCTGATTCAAACCAAGATGACGGAGCCTTCCAAGCTCATCATTGAAGGTGGCAGTGCCGGCGGACTTTTAATCGGCGCGGTTTTGAACCACGCGCCCCACAAAATGCGCCTCGCCATCGCGGATGTGCCTTTTGTGGATTTGATAAACACCATGCTGGATCCCGAACTGCCGCTCACCCTGCAGGAATATGAAGAATGGGGTGACCCCTCCAACCCGGAACATTTTTCCTATATGCTGTCCTACTCTCCATACGACAACGTGAGCCCGCAAACCTATCCCTCGGTTCTGGTTACAACAGCCTGGAACGATATCCGGGTGGGCTATTGGGAATCCCTGAAATGGGTGCAAAAGCTGCGCGACAACAATCTTGGCGAAAACCCGGTGATCTATCTGATGGGCTGGGATGAAGGTCATTCAGGCTCGGAGGACTATTATCGGCGGCTGAAAAGCTATTCAAAAATAATGGCTTATATGATCCGCACCATGACTCAGGAATAGAATCAAAAAAGGCCGGACATCCATCCGACCATTCAACTATCTTAAACTGTTCAATCTCCAAGCGCGTAAAGCCAAGCTTGGCTACGATTATGCAATCCAGCCCGAGCCAAGGGCAATATCAACAGCCACAGTCTTCATAACAGTCTTCATAATCGTAATACTCATTATCCCAATAATATTCATCTATGTCGTCATCAAAATCGTATAAATAAGGATTAATATCATTCACTTTTTTCTCTTCCAAGTTCTTCTCGAAAGAGGCTTTGGTGTCGATAAGACGAAATTGTTCCAGGTCAGTTAAAACAACAGTATCCCGGTATTTGGTCACAGTATATGTGTCCCATCCACCATCATAATAATAACCATACCAGTAGTCGTAATATCTGTATTTTCTGGGATTGTAATAAGTGAGCATGACAACAATTAGCAGGAATGCTACTATGCCAATAACCCAATACTTTTTTTTCATCGTTTATCTCCTTTTTGTAAATACTTTTCACGTCATTATTCTTTGTTTCATCGAGCCAAGACAATGTAGAATCCTATGTTGCAGTTTTTTCCAAGTTTCATCTGCGCAAATTTGACCGATGCCAAATTTAATCATTTTATCCATACTATTTTTGTCAACATATTTGTGAAATCGGCAAATCTATCATTAAGTTTTTGTTGGATTATTAACTCATTCTCAATTCATAATCCATCTCCACAAACCTAAAAAGTGATTCTGGCTCTCAAAGAAAACCTGCATCAACAGTGACATAAATCTCAATTTCACCTTCAAATCCATAATTGTCATAGCTTTACCCCTTCTTTGCTGAAAGCCTTAATCACTTCTTAATCAAGCCTTAATCAAGTCTTAATTATTAACGCTTGATTAAGGCTTGATTACCACTTGATTAAGAGCTTAAAACAAGAAAGGAAAGGGTTTTTCTGAGGTGTTTTGCGTGTTTTTCTCATCAAAATTTCGCCTGAAAGCCCGGTATCTGCTTGAAAAATGGAATTATTTCTACAAAAATCGGTGGCAAACACAAAATATTCATTGACAGCAATAAATGGAGCGATAACTTGACGCAATGAGGAAAATTCTGTATTCGACGTTTAAAAATTTGAGAAACGCCCGCTTGGCAGAGAGATTTTGCCATGCGGGGCAAAGATATTTTCAATCACTGCAAGGCGCAGTCTTGGAAGGAGTTAGAGCATGAAAAAGTTTTTGACATTGATGATCTTGACAATGAGCGTATTTGCTCTTTTGGCACAAGCTGGTGTGACGGCAAAACCGAATGATTCCGGTTTGCCCCCAGAAATCTTGGAATTGATTGCCGCCAGGCAAAGCCGGGACGCGAGTTTTTATTTTGTGTTTGATAACAATCAGAACAAAAACTTTCCCGACGATGTTGATAAAGACGATCCAGAGACCGGAGAGTTTTTGGAAGACATCCCCTGGACCAAGGATTTCACGCGGCACATTGTGAATCCCGAAGGACTCAACCTAAGGTTATCGACAGTGCCGCGTTATCCAAATAATGTAAATCTTTTAGTCACTCAGCCTGATCCTGACAATCCTTTGAAGCTGCGTTTTGAACCTATAGTAGAACATTGGAACGGTACAGAGGCTCTTTTTTTGATTGCTACCGACATGGACAGTGGAGAAGAGATATCGGAACTAATTTACGTCAACGTTACGCCTGTTCCGGATCCACCCTTATGGATTGGGCTGCCGGAAGGAAACCTTTTTTCCACTCTCGAAGAGACCGACCTCATCATTGATTTCAAGGATTTTGTGCAGTGCATTGATGCTGAAGATCCCACTGATTTTGATCTATTTATTCTTCATGAAGAACATCCCATCACCATTATCCAGGATCCACCCAATACGGGCTCCCTGGTCACTTTCAGACCTCATTTGAATTTCTATGGCCTTGTGAGCTATGAAGTTAACGCGGTGGATAGAACGTCGAACGGATTCAGCAGCCAGACCATCTGGATTGAGGTGATAAATGTAAATGACCCGCCGGAAATCACGGCTTGGCACCCTTTGGAGCTTGAACAGAGCGTTGATCAAGGTGAATCCCTCAGCTTTTGGGTTACGGCAGAGGATGTGGAAAACGATCCTCTGACCTACGTTTGGACACACAGTGGCAGCCAGGATGGGGAGCCTTTTTCCAACACTGTGTCCACAGAAGCCAGTCTGGAACTGCAATTCGATATCCCTGGCACCCAGACAGTCAGCTGCGTGGTTGATGACGGTGAAGCCCAAGCCAGCATTAGCTGGACCGTGACCGTCAGCCCTCATGGCCCAATTTTTGAGCCTGTGGGCGGAATCTATACCAGCGGCGTGAACGTTGCCCTCAGCGTTCCGGCTGGATTTGAAGGTGCGATAATCCATTATACTGTAAATGGTGGCGCTCCGGATGAAAGTTCTGAGGTTTACGCGAGTCCGATTGAGGTTCCAGCTTTGGAAAACGCGGAAAAAAGCGTGACCATCCAGGCCTTTTTCATCGCGCCGGGATTTCCGCCTTCTCAGATTGAAAGTGCAACCTACCGCATCACTGGAACCGTGGCTGCACCGACGTTCAACCCGCCTGGAGGTTTACACCATGCCGCCCAATATGTTGCGTTGAGCAGTTCCACTTCTTCCGCGGTGATTTATTATACCACCGATGGGGGAGAGCCTGTTCCCGGCGAACCGGGTACCCAGGTTTACGAAAATCCGATTTCGATTCCCGGTGAAAGCAGCCTGACCCTGAAAGCAAAAGCCACGCGGGAAGATTGGCTGGACAGTGAAACGATCACCCATGTTTATCAAATTACGGGAACAGTGGAGGTTGTTTCCCATGATATGAATCCGGCGCCAATTCCGGAAGGTTTTGTGATCAATCATGGTGAAAGCTTGGATGTGGAAATCCTGGGGCTCAGCGTGTATCCCAGTGCTGCAGCGGTTTACTACACGCTGGATGGAACCGACCCTGTGCCGGCAAATCCCAGCGCCCAGATTTATTCCAGCGGACAGCGGATCGAACTGACACAATCCACCCTGATAAAGTTTCAAGCCCATCTGGAAGACTGGCTGCCCAGCTTGGAATACGAGTATCAATATAATATCAGCACGCGCACGGTGTTTAATCCCTTTGCCAACGGTACGGTTTTTGACCCCGAGCCCGGTTACAGCACCATTCCCATGTTTGTGAGCCTCAGCGAGAATACGTCTCCGGCTGGCGCTCCCATCTATTTTAGCACCGATGGCAATGAGCCAATTGCCGACCCAACCATGCTTTACAGTGGACCAATCTGGCTGGAGGAAACCACCCAGATTAAGGCTTTTGCCCAGTATCCGGGTTTTGAGCCCAGCGCGGTTTTCAGCGGAAACTTCATCATCACGGGCACAGTTGCCGCGCCAGTTTTTGACCCCGCTCCGGGAAGTTATTCCTCTCAAGTTGAACTGCAGATTAGCAGCACAACCGAAGACGCCGAGATTTGGTATAGTGACGACGGCAGCGATCCTTTCCCTGAAGCGGTAGGCTCAACTTTATACACAACACCAATAACTCTATTAAATGGTTTGCACACCATCAAGGCGCGTGCTTTCAAGGAATTCTGGGATGACAGCGCCGTCACCGAAGGCGTTTACAGCATCGGCATTTTGCCTGCCCCGGAATTTGATCTTGCAGCAGGCATATATCAGGATCCCATCACTGTGAGGCTCAGCGTTCCCGGCGCACCGGAAGCGCAGATACATTATACAGATGACGGTTCCGAGCCGGATGAATTTTCCACATTGTATGATTTTGTGAACGGCATCCAGATTGGCTTGGAAACCAGTAAGACCATCAAAGCCATTGCCACTCAAACTGGCTGGTTATCCAGCTCTGTGGTCGAACGTTACTACGAAGTGACGGGAACAGTTGCCACACCGACATTTAACCCCGATGGCGGCACGCATTCCGTATCCGTGATGGTGGAAATCAGCAGCGCCACAGAGGGAGCCGAAATCCGCTACACCACTGACGGCAGCGACCCCGACCCCACGCATGGAGAAATTTATTCTGGTCCCATCCAAATCACCAGCAGCAGCACTCTTAAAGCCATGGCCCACAAAGAAAACTGGCGGGAATCCCAAGTTTATGGAGCCATTTTCACCATCATCGGAAACATTGCCGATCCAGTGTTCACGCCTGGTGCTGGAACTTATACCACCCCGGTTGATGTTTATGTTTCGGTGAATCCACCCGACGCTTCAATTTATTATACAGACAATGGTACGGAGCCCAGCCAGACAAACGGAACCCTGTATGTGACGGGCACTCCCATCCACATTGACAGCGATGTTCTGCTGCGCGCCCGCGCCTATAAAACCGGCTGGAACGTAAGCGGGATCAGCGACGCGCAATATTACATCACCGGCACCGTGAGCGCTCCGCAATTTGATCCGCCATCCGGGCAATATGCCACCGCGCAGAATGTTACGCTTTCCGCCATTCCTGAAACCGCTGAAATCCGCTATACCACGGATGGCAGCACTCCCAGCCCCACCCATGGTGAGGTTTATGCCGGTCCCATCGAGGTTTCAGCAAATAAAACCATCAGAGCAATGGCCTGGCTGGAAGGCTGGGATGATTCGCCGGTTTCATCGGCTTCCTACGTGATTAACGGTCCTGTGGCAATGCCGGTTATCAGTCCCTCCGGTGGGTATTTCACCAGCTCGCAAACCGTTGGCATCAGCGTGATTCCCGCCGCGGCAAGGATTTATTATACGACCGACAACAGCGATCCAATTCCTGAAGTCAGTCCGCTTTACACAGGCCCCTTCAGCGTGCAGGGTCACACTGTGGTCAAAGCAATTGCCAGGCTGGAAAACTGGCTGGATTCGCCCATCGCGATGGCGGAATATCAGTTTGTGGTGGCAAATCCCAGTATCACACCTCCGGCTGGAAGCTATGCCTCCACGCAAAATGTGACGATAAGTACCAGCACGGCAGGCGCTTCCATCCGCTATACCACCGACAACAGCATCCCCAGTCCGGAGAATGGAATCCTGTATGAAGGCCCCTTCGACGTGGAAGTTACCACAACCGTCAGGGCAATCGCGTTCCGTGACCAGTGGATCAGCTCAAGCGTTATTTCCCACAGTTTTGTGATCAACGGTCCTGTGGCGGATCCGCTCTTTTCCGTGTTGGGAGGCGATTATTCCGATCCTTTCAACGTGTCGATTTCCACCCTTCCGGCTGGTTCAGCGATCTATTACACACTCGATGGAACTGAGCCAAGTGAAAGCAACGGAATGCTTTACAATAGCCCCGTTCATATTGATCAAAACAGAGTTTTGAAGGCCAGGGCATATCGCGCGAACTGGCTGCCTTCCAATGTTAGCACCGCGACTTACGACTTTTATGTGAAGCCTGTTGGCATCGTGCCCAATGGGGGAACATACACTTCGGCGCAGCTTGTGACCCTGAACACAGCCACCCCCGGAGCCTTGATAAATTACACTCTTAACGGTGCGGAGCCCGTTCCCGGAGAGGGTTTGGTTTATGATTCGGCAAACCCCATTTTGGTGAATGAAGATTTGGTTTTGAAAGCCATTGCGTCGCTTGAAAACTGGCATCCATCCTCCATCAGCAGTGCCAGCTTTGACATAAATATCCCGCTGCCGGTGGTTGCCGTGCCGGTAATTCAGCCTGGCAGTGGAGTTTACAACACACCGCAGACGGTGAACATCACCAGCGCGACCCCGGAAGCCACACTGGTTTATACAATTAACGGGGATGAGCCCACTTTGGAGAATGGAACCGTTTATGAAGGCAGTTTCGTGGTTTCCAGCAACGCCGTGATTAAAGCGCGCGGCTTCAAAGATGGGTTTGATCCTTCGCCTGTGACCACGGTGCAGTATGTGATCGTGATTCCGATTGAGACTGTGGCAACACCGGAGATTAATCCAGCTTCCGGTATTTACACGGAACCGATTCAGGTTACGATTAGCACCCAGACTCCGGAAGCCACCATCCGCTATACCACGGACGGAAATGAGCCCTCCACTTCGGTTGGTGAGATTTATAACGGACCCTTGAACATTTCTGAAACCACCACCGTGAAGGCGATTGCGTATAAAACTGGGATGAATCCGTCTCTCATCTCGAACGCCAGCTATGTTATCAACATTGCTGTGCCGGAAGTGGCGGCTCCGATGTTCACACATCCCACCGGTACGTATTTTGAGCCCATTAATGTGGGTATCAGCACAACCACCGAAAATGCGTCCATTCGCTATACCACTGATGGCTCAACACCTTCACCCACCAGCGGAATTCTGTATGAAGACCCGATTATTGTGGGCGAAGACAGCAGCCTCTTTCTGCAGGCCATCGCCTATCGGGATGGATGGAACCCAAGTCCTGTGGTTTCAGCCAACTACAATGTTACAGGAACCGTTGCTGATGTGAGTTTCAGCCCCGCAGGCGGCATCTACACCCAGGCCACATCCGTGGTTTTGAATACCTCCACGCCGGGAGCCACAATCCGTTATACAACAAATGGAGACGAGCCCACACAAAGCTCAAATCTATATAACACACCCATCATTGTTAATCTGGATAGCAGTGTCACCATCCGCGCCCGTGCTTTTAAAAGCGGTTGGCAATCCAGTGAGATTACACAGGAAAGCTACACTGTCACAGGGCAGGTGAGCATCCCAGCGCCTGTATTCAGCGTTCCCGCCGGGGTTTATGCTACAGAGCAGACGGTTGTTTTGAACAGTCCTGTTCCAAATGATGCGATTGTCCGCTATACCATAAATGGTGATGACCCCACGGAACTGTCTGACATATATGAAGATCCGATCCAGTTGCCTCTGAATACGAGCATCATCTTGAAGGCCAGGGCTTTCAAGGAAAACTGGCTGCCCAGCCCGGTGTACAGTGCCAGCTATGTGATGACGGGACAGGTGATTCTGGCTGAGGAAACCTTCAATCCACCCGCAGGAACATATCAGAGCGCGCAGACCATTACGCTCGTTCCGGCGCTTTTGCCCACAACTGCAACCCTGCGCTACACCACGAACGGCAGCGAACCCAGCCAACTTTCACCCGCGTATGTGAATCCCATCTCGGTGGGACCTGGAACCACTGTGATCAAAGTTAAGGGTTTCATGAACGATTGGACCCCCAGTGAAACTGTTTCCGCAACTTATCTTGTCACAGGCCAGGTTGCTTTCAACACACCTGTGTTCACACCGGCACCGGGAGTTTACGCAACGGCTCAGCAGATTACAGTGAATACCGCCATTCCCGCCGATGCGGTTGTACGATACACAACTGATGGCAGCGAACCCACAGAGCTTTCTGCTGTTTACGCAAACCCGATTGCGCTGCCGCTGGACAGCTCTCTGACCTTGAAAGTACGTGCCTTCAAGACAGACTGGGCTCCCAGTGAAATCCATACTGGAAACTATACCACCACGGGTGCTGTAACCATCACCCTGCCGGTATTTGACCCCAGTCCTGGAACATACACCACGCCGCAATCTGTAAGCATCAACACGGTGACCATTCCAGCCAACGCGACCCTGAGATATACAGTTGACGGCAGCGACCCCAGTGAAAGCTCACCCATTTATCAAAATCCGATTCAAGTGAACAATGGTCAAAGTGTAACCATCCGCGTTCGTGCCTACGCTCCGAACTGGCAGCCAAGTGCGATCCACAGTGGAACCTTCGCCGTTACCGGTCAGGTGAGCATTGCTCAGCCTGTTTTCACGCCTCCTGCCGGGACTTATCAGACTGCTCAGGTTGTGACCCTGAACACTCAAACCACACCTGCTGGAGCTACTTTACGCTATACCACGAACGGAGATGAACCCACAGCCAGTTCGCCTGTTTACAGCAGTGGCATCACGCTTGGGCTTGGAACCGTGACCACCATCAAGGTCAAAGCCTTTTTGAACAACTGGCAGCCCAGCGAAACCTACAGCGCCACCTACACAATCACGGGTGCCTTGAGTATCGTTGAACCTGTGTTCACGCCTACAGCCGGAACTTATCAGAGTGCCCAGAGCGTGGTGATAAACACAGCAACCCTGCCGGCTGGAGCCACGGTTCGCTATACCACAAATGGCAGCGATCCAACTGCTACGTCCCCAGTGTATCAAAACCCCATCCAGATTGGTTTGGACAGCAGCATGACCATCAAAGCCCGTGCTTTCCTGAGCGGTTGGACTCCCAGTCAGGTTTACACGGCGCAATATACAGTTACCGGTCAGGTTCAGTTGCCCACCCAGGTTTTCAGCCCTGCCGGCGGAACCTATCAAACCGCGCAGACTGTAACCCTGAATACAGCTACATCACCTGCGGGAGCAACTCTGCGTTACACCACCGATGGCACCATCCCAACTGAAAACTCAGCCGCGTACACGGCTCCGATCAACCTGCCTCTGAACAGCAATACCACCATCCGGGTGAAGGCTTTCAAGGCCGATTGGACCCCCAGCGAGACAGTTGCCGCCACCTACGTTATCACAGGCCAGATTGCTTTCAACACGCCAGTTTTCACCCCAGCAGCGGGAACCTATCAAACCGCGCAGAACGTCATAATTGCTGGAACAATTCCAAGTGACGCCACAATTCGCTACACCACAGATGGCAGCGAACCCACGGCATCTTCGCCCATCTATTCTGCTCCCATCAATTTGCCTCTGAACACCAGCACCACCATCAAGGTCAAGGCTTTCAAGGCAGACTGGACCGCCAGCGAAACCCACAGCGCCTCTTATACAATCACAGGCCAGGCAAGTATCGCCGCACCGATATTCAGCCCTGAACCAGGCACTTATAACACTCTGCAGCAGGTGACTATCAACAGTTCGACGGTTCCGGCCAACGCCCGGATCCACTATACCACAGATGGCAGCGATCCCAGTGCCTCATCGCCCATCTATGGAAGCCCGATCAACATTGGCTTAAACAGCAATGTGACGATCAAAGTCCGTGCTTTTGCGACAGATTGGAATCCCAGCCAGATTTATACCGGAAACTATGTGGTGACAGGCACCGTCGACATTCCTGAACCGGTTTTCAGCCCTGCGGCGGGAACTTACACCTCAGATATCCAGGTGGTTCTGAACACTCAGACAGATCCTCCCGGAGCCACTCTGCGCTACAGTTTGGACGGCAGTGAACCCATTGAAACGCACCCTGCCTACACGCAGCCCATCCAACTGCAAACGCCAGGTGATTACACTTTGAAAGTCAGGGCTTTCAAGGCTGATTGGCTGCCCAGCCAAACCCACACGGCGCAATATTCCCTCACCGGGCAAATTCAACTGATGCCTCCATACCTCAGCCCAGCGCCTGGCACCTACACAGAGCCAATTAATGTTACATCTGTTGGAGGAACAAACCCTTCAGGAGGAATCATCCGCTACACGATCGATGGTTCCGTTCCCACAGAGAGTTCACCCGTGTTTGATGCGCCGATTGAAATTGGCTTGAACACCATCGATGTAAACATCAGCATCCGCGCCTTCAAGGACGGCTGGATTCCCAGCACACCACAAACCGGTGTTTACAGTGTGACCGGACAGGTGGAACTGCCAGAAATCCTCTTCAGCCCTGCCGCCGGGACTTACCAAACGGCTCAGAGCGTGAGCTTTGCCGAGCCAATTCTTCCCGCGAACACGACAATCCGCTACACGCTGGATGGAAGTGAACCCACGGCATTTTCCGCGGCTTATGTAACACCCATCCAACTTCCGCTGAATTCTGTAACCACCTTAAAAGCCAAAGGCTTCGCTGAAGGATGGATCCCATCCGCAACGAAAACCGCGGTTTACACAATCACTGGAACCCTTTCACCACCTGCATTCTCACCTGCGGGAGGCGTTTTCGGCGCTCCCATCCAGGTCGTGATTTCCGCTCCCGGAGAGGATGTCAGCATCCATTACACCACCGACGGCAGCGAACCCACGCAGGATTCACCTGTATATTCACAGCCCATCACGGTTCCCAACTATGCCCAAAACATGGTGATTTCAGCCCGCGCCTTCAAGGACGGCTGGACTCCCAGCAGTGTCACCAGCGCCAGCTACAGCATATTTTCGGCACCCGTGAACACACGCGGCATAAACTACGCGGGCTTCATCCGCGTGCTTTGGAACATGCCCGGTTCCGGCAGAATGCTGCAAGGTTTCAATGTCTATCGCCGTGCCTTGGATGAAACGGATTTCACTCAGCTCAACATTCTGCCTGTGAACGATCAATTGGATGGAAACTATTACTACGACGACTACAACATTTCGATGGACGTATCCTACGAATATTACGTCACAGCAATTTACGACAACGAGGAAAGCCCACCCAGCGCTTCCACAGTGCAACAATATCAAACTCAGGATCTTGACATCAGCGACGCGTCCTACGCTTGGCCAAACCCAGCCACCGACAGCGCTGAAATCGTGGTGGTCCTGAATCGCAACAAAGACGTCACCCTGACCATTTCAATATTCGATTTTTCCGGAAAGAAGGTCAGGACAATCACCACGCCGCCTCAGGATTCAAACCGAATCCGAATTCCCTGGGATCTGAAAAACGCCAATGGATCCAAGGTTGGGCGTGGAACCTATTTTGCGCGCGTGGTTGCAAACGACGGCGTGAACAGATCTGAATACGTGATCAAGATCGCGGTCAAATAAGGAGGCGAAAATGAAAAACAAAACATACCTGAAATACTTCCTGCCGGCGGTCTTGCTGGTGATATGTGTGCTGCCGCTGTCCGCGCAGGGGATGAATAATTCCCTTTTGGCATACTCCCGCATGGGTGTGGGAGCGCGCGTCATCGCCATGGGCGAAGCCGGAACAACCGTCACAAACGATGTAATCTCAGGCTTTTGGAACCCCGCCGGGCTCACTCGTATGAAGGATTTTGAAGTGGGAACCATGGTCAACGTGAACATGGGCATGGATAGAAGCCACAACTATGCTTCATTTGGCAATCGCTTTGGTTTTGGCGCGCTGGCGCTATCCTGGGTGAACGCCAACGTTGTGGGCATCGATGGCTACAATGAAAATGAAGAATCCACCGGAACTTTTGCCGACAGCGAAAACACTTTAAGCCTGAGCTATGCAAACAACATTGGCAAATTCAGCTTTGGTTTTGGTCCCAAATTCCATCTGAGCTCTCTGGACGGTGAAACCGAAACCGGCTATGGCGTGGATGTTGGCGCCAAATTCGACATCAACCAATTTCTGGAAATCGGTGTGATGGCTCGCGACATCTACGGTCAATTTGATGGAGATAAGGTTCCATACCAGATTTCCGCAGGACTTGCAGCCTACCCGCTGAAAGGTTTAACCTTGGCAGCGGACGCGAAAATGGAAGCGGATGAAGACCCATATTTCTGCTTTGGCGCGGAATATTGGACTTCCATCAGCGGTGATCCGGAAGCGGATTCGCGGCTCACAACGGTTTCCGTGAGTGAGCAAAGTTCCTGGCAGGATGCGCTTTCATCCCTGCAAACCGGGCTGCGCCTTGGTTACAACCGTGGCAGCCTTTCCGCCGGAACCGGTGTGAGGCTGCGCAATTTCCAGTTGGATTACGTGTTTCGCTACAACAACCATGAGGTATTCGCGAACGATCACATTCTGTCTCTAATCCTCAGATTCTGAGCACGTGGGTGACAAAATGAAAAAAATCTTTGTAAGCCTGCTTCTGTTTGGCCTGCTTGCCAGCGCTTGGGGGCAGATTCTTTCTCCCGGACACAGGTATGCCCAGGAAGGCATGGAATATTATCAGCGCGGGAATTACGATCGCGCCATCCGCGAATTCCTGAACGCCGATAAAAGCGCGGGGGGAAAGATGCCTGAATATCACTATTGGCTGGGGCGTCTGCACATCGCGGTGGCGGATACCACTGAAGCCATGGCCTGGTTTAACAGCTATGTTTCCTCCGGTGATACGGTTTATAAACAACAGGTGGAAAACTATTTACGCATCGTGCAACGGCAGAAACAGATTTTCAGCCGCGTGAGCGTGACCCCTTTGCCGGATTATGTGAACAGCCGCAATTCAGATTATGGCGCGATTCCCGATCCCGAAGGCAAGTATCTGTATTTCACCTCATTACGTCCCGCCGCCAAAGCCAAGGAAAACATCTGGCGAACCGAGATCTTCAGCTCTGGGTTCGGACGTCCGGAACTGGTTAAAGAGCTTTCCACAGACAAGAATGAAGCTTTTGGCTGCTTTTCAGAGGACCCACCGGGAGCCTGGATTTTTGGAAATTATGAGACCAACAAACGCGATGGAGACATCTATTTTGTACCCCGCACGGACAAATGGTTCCAACCTCAAAATGTGACGCAACTTAACACATCCCAGGTGGAAACCCAGCCCATGGTTTTTCGTGACCGCCTGCTTTTTTTCACCTCCTCGCGTGAAGGAGGCTACGGTGGCACAGACATTTACGTGAGCGAAAAGATTGGCGGCTACTGGACCGAACCCCAAAACCTGGGACCCATGATAAACACCTCGGAAAATGAACAGACGCCGTTTTTGGATTGGGATGGCAAAACCCTCTATTTTGCTTCCAACGGACATCCCGGCTTCGGTGGCTATGATATTTTCAAAGCCTACAAAACCGGGACAAGCTGGCAGGAATGGTCTTTGCCGGAAAACTTGGGGCTGCCCATAAATTCAACCCGCAACGACCGCTATTTCTACCACGCGCGGGGCAGCAACGAAGGCTATATCAGCTCCGACCGCCAGGTTAGCGGATTTGAAAAGATATATCAGATTAGCTTCACGCCCGTTTCCCCAGCCAGCTATCTGATTCGTGAAGAAGACGGCAGTGTTAAAAGTGTTGATTTGGTTAAACCCCAGCCGGTTCGTCGCCAAGCCGCGGATGAAGAAAGCATTTTTGATTTGATTGATAAAAGTCTGGCTGTAATCAGCTCTGGATTGCCCAGTCCGGATTTTGTGCCGCCGCCACTGTGGTCTGAAGACGATATCCACGAAACCGCTGAGGAAGAAATCCAGATCCAACTTGTGCGCGTTCTCGGCAGCGTGAAAGACAACAGCGGAAAACCAGTTCAAACCGAAATCCGCTTCAACAGCGAGACGGAGTTTGGGCGAAATCTTGAAATTCTCGAAAGCGATGCAGAAGGTTCCTTTAGAGGCAGCCTGCCGCGGGCGGATTCTTACGACGTGGTGGTAAACTCACCTGGCTATCTCATTTTTTGGCAACAAAAACCGCTGGGCGAAGAGGCGACAAGGCTCACGCTGGATATAACCCTGCAGAAATTGGAAAAGAAGAGCAGCCTGCACTTTAGCGATATTTATTTTAGCCCAAATCACGCTGGACTCGATTCCAAAGCCACCGCAAAGCTCGACCTGTTGGTTTTGACTTTGCTCACAAACCCGGAACTGAAGGTACAGCTTGCCGGTTACGCCCAGGAAGGCGGTACCGCGGTATACCACAAACAGGTTTCGGAGCTGCGCGCTCGCTCTGTGGCGGATTACCTCATCGACAAGGGCATACCCAAAAAACGGATTTCCTGGAAAGCTCATGGAAGTTCCAAATTTTTGGACGATTCTGCCGGCGCTGCAAAAAACCGTCGGGTGGAAATAAATCTGCAGATGTAGATAAAACCATAATTTGATTTCATAAGCCGGGAAGCGCCAGACAGGATTTGCTCCCGGCTTTTTCTTTTCCCGTGCCATTGACAAGCGACATGAAACTTGTCCAAACCCCCATCCAGCATGACTTTCACTCATCACCAAGTCTTTGTTTTTCCGTGATTCTCCGTTTTCCGTTTCTTGGTTCTGAGCCTTAATCACTTCTTAATCAAGCCTTAATCAAGTCTTAATAATTAACGCTTGATTAAGGCTTGATGACCACTTGATTAAGACCTTGAGTAAAGTTTGACCCGTCCTGAAATAGGTTGACACAGGAAGGGGCTGAATAAAATGGAGCACGTCTCAGACTGAGATTTTGGACGGAATGGCAATCAATGAGTTTTATTGCGCCAATGGTTTTAAGGGTTCAAACAGCTTGTTTGGGGGCTTTTTAATATTTTGGCTGCATATCTTGGGCTTAGCTTGCTTCTCCATGGTCACCTTGAGGATTTTTAGATAAGCAATAAAATCGCGTGTTTTGGGCATGAAAAGTCCGTTTGAGAGCAAAAAACGATTTGCTGATTTCTTCCTTTCAGATTTTTGAACCCATAACTCATTGATAGATAAGCAGATAAAAACTTTAAAAAACTATCGATTGTTCTTGACAAAAAAGCCATATCTGTTTTTATGGCAATTAGATATGGATGTTATCGCTCTGAAGCTTGGGGAAACCGCTCAAGAGCGTCAATAAATAGCTTTATATTCTTAGGAGACAACACATTATGTCCAATAACAACTACAGTGCAAGTAACATCAAGGTGATGAAAGGCTTGGAAGCCGTTCGCAAACGTCCCGCCATGTATATTGGCGGCACCAGCGAGCGCGGCCTTCACCACTTGGTTTACGAGGTCGTGGATAACGCGATCGACGAAGCTTTAGCCGGATATTGCGATCAAATCAAGATTACCCTCACCGCTCAGGGCGAAGTGGAAGTTGATGACAATGGTCGCGGCATACCGGTTGATGAACACAAAGATGAAAAAATTCCCGCGTTGCAAGTGGTGATGACCGTTTTGCACGCCGGCGGGAAGTTCGACTCCGCCAGCTACAAGGTTTCCGGCGGACTTCATGGTGTGGGCGTTTCAGTGGTGGTGGCGCTTTCGGAATATCTGGAAGCCCGCGTCCATATCGATGGCAAACTTTATTATCAGCGCTATGAAAGAGGCTTGGTGGCGTCTGAACTCAAGGTTTTGGGCGATACCGACCGCACCGGTACGGTGATTCGCTTCAAGCCTGACCCCACCATTTTTGAGACGGTGGAATTCAGTTTCGACTATCTCACAACCCGCCTGCGCGAGCTGGCTTTCCTGAATCGCGGTGTTCGCATTGTTTTGAAAGATGAGCGCTCAGGCCGTGTTCACGATTTCAAATATGACGGCGGCATCGAAAGTTTTGTGGAATTTTTGAACCAAAACAAGAAACCTTTGGGAAGCAAACCCTTCTATGCCAAGTCCGAACGTGACGGCATGGAGTTTGAAATCGCGATTCAATATAATGAAGGGTATCAGGAAAACATTTTCAGTTTCGCAAACAATATCAACACAACCGAGGGTGGAACCCACCTTAGCGGATTCAGAAGCGGTCTGACCCGTGCTGTGAACAGCTATATACGCAGCGCCGACTTGCTTAAGAACGAAAAAGTGAGCCCCTCCGGGGAAGATATTCGCGAGGGAATCACCGCCGTGATTAGCGTGAAACTGAGCAATCCGCAATTTGAGGGTCAGACCAAGACCAAGCTGCAAAACTCTGAAGTGGATGGCTTTGTGAACTCTGTGGTCTATGAAAAACTGACCACATATTTCGAGGAGCATCCCAGCGAGGCGAAAGCCATTACGCTGAAAAGCATTTTGGCGGCACGGTCCCGTGAAGCCGCTCGCAAGGCGCGTGAACTCACCAGACGCAAATCGGTGTTGGAAAGCGGTTCCCTGCCTGGAAAATTGGCGGACTGCACCATTACGGACCCAACCCAGACCGAGCTTTTCCTGGTTGAGGGAGACTCCGCTGGCGGCAGCGCCAAACAGGGTCGCGACCGTGCTTTCCAGGCCATCCTGCCACTTTGGGGCAAGATGTTGAACACCGAAAAAGCCCGCGTGGACAGGGTTTTGAACAACGATAAAATCCAGCCCATCATTCTGGCCATTGGAGCCGGTGTGGGTCAGGATTTTGATGTGAGCAAGATTCGCTATGGCAGCGTTGTGATTATGGCTGACGCGGACGTGGACGGCGCTCATATCAGCACCCTGCTGTTGACTTTTTTCTACCGCTATATGAAGCCGCTGATTGAGTATGGTCATGTTTACATCGCCCGTCCGCCGCTGTTTTTGGTGCGCAAAGGCAAACAGAAAAAGTATGTTTTTTCCGAAGAAGAGCGGGATGAAGCCATTACCGATTTTGGTGATAAGGGCGTGATTGTCCAGCGTTACAAGGGTTTGGGTGAAATGAATCCGGATCAGCTCTGGGAAACCACGATGGACCCTGAAAACCGCACCATGATTTCGGTTAAAATGGATGACGCCATCGAAGCGGACAGGATGTTCACAGTTTTGATGGGTGACGAGGTGGAACCCCGCCGCGAATTCATCCAAGCGAACGCGAAATTTGTTCGGAACCTGGATATTTAAGGAAGCTGGAGCGAAAAATGGACGATAAAACAAAAATTCTCAATGTACAAATAGAAGACCATCTGCGGCAAGCATATCTGGATTATTCCATGAGCGTGATTGTGGCACGCGCGCTGCCTGATATCCGCGACGGATTGAAACCTTCACAAAGACGCATCATTTACGCGATGAGCGAACTGAACCTTTCACCGGGCGGGCATTTCCGAAAATGCGCAAAAATCGCGGGTGATACCTCTGGAAACTACCATCCACACGGTGAGCAGGTGGTTTATCCCACACTTGTGAGACTGGCTCAGCCCTGGAATATGCGCTACCCATTGGTGGACGGGCAGGGAAACTTTGGTTCCATCGATGGTGACCCACCTGCGGCAATGCGTTACACTGAAGCCCGGATGCAAAAAGTTACCATGGAAATGCTGGAAGAGCTGGACAAAGATACAGTTGATTTCAAAGGAAACTATGACGATACGCGCAAAGAGCCGGAAGTTTTTCCAGCCCGTATTCCCAACCTTTTGGTAAACGGTTCTTCCGGAATCGCGGTGGGAATGGCAACAAATATGCCGCCCCACAATTTGGCCGAGGTTTGCAACGCCGTGATTGCCGTCATCGACAATCCGGAACTGGAAATATCTGAACTGCGGCAATATATCAAGGGTCCGGATTTTCCTTCCGGTGGCTTTGTTCTGGGTTTGGATGGTGTGAACGACTATTTCCAAACCGGGCGCGGCAGGGTTCTCATTCGTGGCGAAGCCGAGATCGAAGTTGGCAAAAACGAGCAGGAATCCATCATCGTGCGCTCAATTCCATATCAAGTGACCAAAACCGCGCTAATCGAACGGATTGTGGATTTGGTGAAGGAAAAGAGAATTGATGGCATCAGTGATGTTCGCGACGAATCCGGCCGCGACGGAATGCGGCTTGTGATTCAGGTGAAACGTGGCCATGACGGCAATACAGTTTTGAACCACCTTTATAAATATACCCAGTTGCAAACAACCTTCGGCGTGATCAACCTTTGCCTGATTGACGGCGTACCTCAGGTTATGAACATGAAGGAAATGCTGGAAAACTTCATCCAATTCCGCCATGATGTGGTTTTGCGCCGGACACTTTTTGAACTGAGAAACGCTGAAGCCAGGCTGCATATTCTGGAAGGGTTGAAGATTGCTTTGGACAATCTGGACGAAGTGATTGCCACAATCCGTGCATCGCAAACCCCGCTGGAAGCAAACGAAAGCCTGCAAGAGAAATTCGGGCTTTCAGAGATTCAAGCCAAAGCCATTTTGGATATGCGTTTACAGCGCCTGACCGGATTGGAAAGGGAGAAAATCGAAGCCGAATATCAGGAGCTTTTGCAAGTGATTGCCAGGCTGCGCGAGCTGGTTGAACACAAGGAATTGCGCATGGATCTGGTGAAAGAAGAAGTGAAAGAGATTCGTGATAAATATACCGATGCCCGCAGAACCACCATTTTGGAACATTACAGCGGTTCGCTGCGTCCGGAAGATATGGTTGCAGACGAGTTGGTGGTGGTCACCATCACCCACGACGGCTATGTAAAACGCCTGCCAGTGGACACATATCGCGTTCAAGCCCGTGGTGGACGCGGCCTCACAGGCACCAACCTGAAAGAAGAAGATATCATTCAATATATCTTTGTGGCTTCCACGCATTCCTATTTGCTGCTGTTTACAGATCACGGTAGATGCCACTGGCTCAAGGTTTTCGAGATTCCCGAAGCGGGACGCACAGCGCGCGGAAAAGCTGTTGTGAACCTGGTTCAATTCCAGGATAAGGAAAAGATTAAGGCCTTTGTGACCCTGCGTGATTTTGATTCCCAGAGAAACATTGTGATGTGCACCCGCGGCGGAACCATCAAAAAGACAGCTTTGTCCGCGTTCAGCCGTCCCCGCAGCACTGGTATTTTGGCGATTAGATTGATGCCGGGAGATGAATTGATTGACGCGCGCATCTCCGAGGGAAATGATGACATCATTCTGGCGACAAAAAACGGCTACGCCAACCGGTTCAGCGAACAGGATTTCCGAGCCACAGCCCGCTTCACCAAAGGTGTGCGTGGTATCAGGCTGCGTGAGGAAGACTATGTGATTTCCATGGCAATTATTTCGCAGGATGATATGATTAAGAATGGAAACGAAGGTGGTAAGACCGTTTTGGCAATCAGCGAAAATGGTTATGGAAAACGAACCTCGACTTCCGCGTATCCCACCACCAGGCGCGGCAGCAAGGGTGTGATCACACTGAAAACCAGCAAGCGGAATGGACATTTGGCTTCGCTGAAAAACGTGGATGATAGCGATGATCTGATGATTGTGACCCGTGAGGGAATGATTATCCGCCAGAAGGTGAGCGAGATTACTGTTATCAGCCGCAACACCCAGGGCGTGAAGCTTATCAACCTGCGGGAAGATGACAAAGTGCGTGATATCACCGTCATTCCGCACGATCCGGATGATGAAGAACTGGACAAGGAAGTGGAAAAAATCAAGAAAAGTGCTGATAAGCCGCTTCCACCGCCGGATGACGACGATGAAGACTTGGATATCGATATTCCAGAAGAAGAAGACGATATCGAATCCGATGAAGAATAAAAATACTTACGGCCCCCAACTCGAAAGAAGAGGGGGCTTTTTTTTGGTTAGGTCGATTACGTTTTTGGTTTTAGCGCTTTGTGGAGCTTTGGCTTTGTTTGCCTGCTCCACAAAAGCTTGGCTGCCAAGGGCTTCAAACGATTACGCAATTGACGAGGGTTGGGCAATCGTAAAGACGGACAGCCTCACTCTGTTTGCCCGTGTTAAGCCATATTCTGACAGTTCTCACAGAATCTCCTCAGACTATTTTGGAATTTACCTGAAGGTGAAAAACATATCGGGCAGAACGGTTTCATTGGGGCGTGAAAAATTCATTTTGCACTCTTCAGAACAGGCGCTTTTTCCACTTCCACCACAAGTTGTGGCAAGTAAATTGAGGTCGAAGAACTCGATTGATCCTTTCGCGGATAATTTTTTCGATGAAAACCCTCCTGATTGGGAAGAGCGGGAACGGTTGCTGCAAGAACACTATTTGCGATTGGCGGACAGTCATTTTGGTTTTGGAAATATATTGTCCGGCGGCAGCAAGGAAGGCTGGATTTTCTATGATGCCAAGGCTGTGAGCCAGGATGTCATTTATTTGGAATTACCCGGTGGCAGAATTGAATTTGGGTGGGACTGAGCCGGTTTTACAAAAACGAGATTTTTAGAATATTAAAACAAAAGTCGTGAGCTAATCCTGCGATCGTCTCACGACTTTTTATCTAATGTTGATGAAGCTTATTTTGCCAGAAGATCCTTCAGGTGCTTCACATACGCTGCCGCACCACCATCACGATAGCCAGTGCGCGCGATTTCCTTCCCATTGGCATCAATCAGCAATATGGTTGGGAAACCTTGAACCCCAAACTGATTCATAAGCCTTTGGTTTTGAGCCACTTCCTCGGCGGGAAGCTTTTTGCCGCGGGGAAAATCCAGGGTCAACAGAACCAGATTCTCACGGGCATAGGCTTTGAAAGCGTCTTGGGTGAATATCTCATCGCGGATGCGGTAGCACCAGACACACCAGTCTGAACCGGTGAAGTTTGCCAGGATGGGGCGTTTTAACTCTTTGGCATATTCGAGGGCGGCTTTGTAATCCGTGATCCAGGAACCATGCTCATAAACGGGTTCTTCGGCTTGAGGCTTTTCAGCGATCTCATCTTTTTTTTCGATATTCAGGGTTGGCGAGCTGTCGGAATTATCTGCGGGTTTGGCTTCCTTGGCGGTGCATCCCACCACAGAAAAAGCCAACAGCAAGATTAGTAGCAGAGTTGGTTTCATGTAGTTACCTCTTGATCGTTGATGTAAATTTTGGAAATAATGTTTGCAGAACGGGACAACATGGCGTGGGCGCCGCAGTAACGTTCAATTGACATAGTTACCGCTTTGACCACCTTATCCTGCGGAATATTTTCTCCCCAAAAACGAAAATCCATGCGAATAGTGTGGTAAGTTATTGGATGGTCGGAAGTTGAATCAGCTTCCACGTCCACCCTAAACTTATAATCCTGCACGCGCATTTTTTCCAATAGAGAAACTGTGTCCATTCCGGAACAGCCACTCAAAGCGAGCAACAACAGAGGTTTTGGCCTGGGGCCTTTATCTTGTCCGCCCCATTTGGAGTCGGTATCAAGAATGATGTGATGTCCGTTTACGACACCATCAAAGGACATGCCGCCTGTCCATTCAAGCGTGGTCTTTGAGCTCATTTGTTAGATTCCCACCACTGTTTTTTGCAGCACTTTCTCATATTTTTCCACATAGCTTTTCAGGGATTTATAAACAGCTTCGATTTCATTTTCAGGGATCTGGGAAATGATCTTCTTTTGATGGTCAACAACAGTTTGGCGGCTGTTTTCAGCCAGCTTTTTACCTTTATCGGTGATGATGGCAAACCAGCAGCGGCGGTCTTTTTCAGAGGGTTTGCGCATCACGAGTTTTTTGCTGACCAGATTGTCCATAATCCTGGTGATACGGCTGTGGGAAACGTTGAGAACTTTTGCAAGCTCGTTCATGTTGATGGGTTCTTTTACCACGTAGAGGTGGTTGAGTAACTGGCATTCCATTTTGCCAGCCTGCAGACACGCCTTCTGGGCATAGTCAATCTCGCTCAGAACTACCTGAAGCCTGGTGATGAGACCATGGAAATGATCGGCGTTTACTTTCATGACTTTCTCCTTCTATTGTTGTATTTGCAGCAGGCGGTTGATTTTGCTTTTGTCGAAGCCCACCACTGCGTTGTTATTTATCCAAAGCTGGGGGACGCCCAATTGTCCGGTTTTGCGCTGCATATCGCGCAGGGCTTGATCATCTTTTGACACATCTATATATTTATATTTAAAGCCTTTATCAGAAAGATAGGTTTTGACTTTTTTACACCAAGAGCAAGTTGGTGTTCCAAAAACAATTATCTTTGTTCTCATAAATCCTTTTACCTCTGAATACATTAATAATGATTCTGTTAGATTATGCAAGGAAAATTTTCCATCCCGCGACGGTTTTTCGCCATCATTTTTTCGGGGAACATCCTTCAAAGCCGCATAGAAAAAAGTTCTTGCCATATTTTGGGCTGTCGAATATTTGCAACACTAAGAGGAAAAAAACATGGCAAAAGCATTTTTTTGCACCGATTGTGGTTTTGAATCCAGCAAGTGGAGCGGTAAATGTCCCTCCTGCGGGAGTTGGTCCACGATGAAAGAAAGCGCGCGCGTGACCGGAAAACCGAGCAAAGGTGGAACGCCGGATCACCGCGCTCCCAAACCAGAACGGTTGCGTGACCTGAAACTTAGTGATACAACCCGCATGGCAACAGGAATCAGGGAGTTTGATCTGGTGATTGGCGGCGGGATTGTGAATGGAATGCTTGTTTTGATTGGAGGCGAGCCTGGCATTGGGAAATCCACCCTGATGATGCAACTTTCGGAGTGGATGGGCAGCAAGGGCAAAAAAGTCCTTTATGTTTCAGGTGAGGAAAGCGATGAGCAAATTCATTTGCGCAGCGTGAGACTGAATGTGCAAAGTGAAAATGTTTGGCTGCTTTGCACGAACGACGCGGAGGCGATGCTCGCGGCGATGGAGGAAAGCAGTCCGGATATTATGATTGTGGATTCCATTCAATCGGTTAGCTTGCCGAGCGTGGATTCACTGCCTGGCAGTATCACGCAATTGCGGGAAACCAGCAACCGAATTCTGCGCAGTGCCAAAATGTTGAAAATACCTGTGTTTATGGTTGGACACGTGACCAAGGAAGGCTTTGTGGCAGGTCCCAAAATCATTGAGCATATGGTTGACACGGTATTGTATTTTGAAGGTGAATTGCGGGGACAATATAAAATCCTGCGTGCGGTCAAAAACAGGTTTGGCTCCACCAACGAGATTGGTATTTTTGAGATGACGAATGCCGGTTTGATGCAGGTTTCAGAACCAAATCATGTTTTTCTTTCCGATACCGGTGAGCATAATGGAAGTTCGATTGGCTGTTTGATGGAGGGTTCCAGATCGTTTTTGGTGGAAGTGCAAGCGCTTGCCACTTCTTCAAATTATGGAACTCCGCAACGTGTGGTGGTTGGTTTGGAACAAAAGAAACTGGCGATTTTGCTGGCAATCCTGGAGAAAAACTTGGCTCTGTATCTGCGTTCCAGCGATGTGTTTATAAATCTCGCGGGGGGGATTAGGTCCACCGATCCGGGTTTGGATCTGGCAATTTTGGCCGCCATTATTTCCAGCCTGAAAGACAAGCCTTTGCCAGATAAATCCGTTTTTATCGGTGAAGTTGGTTTGAACGGTGAGGTGCGCCCCGTGACACAGCTTGAGGCTCGTGTGAATGAAGCAGCCAGGCTGGGCTATGAAAAAATATTCGTTTCCGCGCACGCGAAGCTGCGCCACAAGGGCAAGGCAATTCGCATCCGGGACGTGCGTGAGCTTTATAACAGTTTGGACAAGTGATAGTTGTGAGCTTTGGATGGATTCTGATCATATAGAGAAAACTATGCTTATGAAGTGGCTTGACAAAATTACCTATGGCGGAAAGCTAAACCCATGAAATCGAAACATGTATTGGTGGCAATAATCACCGCTCTTTGCGTGGCAGGGCTATATCAATTGACCCTGGCCAACAGGCAGAAGTATCCCGATTATCCATATTCGGCTGGCCAGGTGGCAGAATATGATATTTTGGCACCGTTTGATTTTCCCATTCTGAAAACAGAAGATCAGGTTCAGAAGGAATATGAACTCAAGCTTGCTCAGGCTGGCAAGCCCTATATGCTGAGCGAAGATGCCGAATTTGACGCATACATTGACCTGAACCGGTTGTTTGACCTGATTTATGAAGCCTCTGGCAGCCAAGACCCTGAAACAGCGGTCCTCAGGGCAAGACAACAGGGTTTCCAATTGGAAAATTCTGAACAATTATTGGGTATGGATCTCAAACGGGTGGCCGCTGCTCATGCCGCCATCAAAAGAAATCTGGAAAACCTGTATCAGGCTGGGATATACGAAAATGTTGAAGGTGACAGCGTTTTGGTGAATTCTGAGAAGGGGATTCAAAAGCGCAGTTTGAGCCGTTTTTTTGAGAGGGAAGAAGCCAAGCGTTTGGCTCTGCTGAGGTTGGATTCCATCCAAGCAACCTTGGTGGACGCAAACTCCACAAAACTAATTGTTCCAAACCTTGTGGTTGACACCCAGAAATATGCCCAGATGCAGGATAGCCTGAAAGCAAGCATTGATCCTGTTGAGGGAACTTTGCGCGAAGGCGAGGCAATCGTGCGTCGAGGGCAGAAATTGGGTGATGATGACATCAATAAACTTGCCTCACTTTCCCAGGAATATCGGGTTCGCGGAGAACACCGCTCCGCGTTTTTGCAGTTGCTTGGTTTCATCAGTCTTTTGGCATACAGCTTTGCAGTGGTTTTCGCGTTTAATCTGCATTTGATGCAACTTCCACTGCGGGAAGGAGATGGAAACCTGGGAGTGTTGTTTTTGAATGCGGGTCTTTTGATTCAAGCGCTGTTTTCCCTGATTACAAGCCAACTGTTTGGACAGAATATCAGTTTGATTCCCTTTGGTTTGGTGGTGCTATCTTCCGCTATTTTGATGGGATATGAATATGGCTTTTTGTTTTCGGCTTTCAGCGTTTTGGTGGTGGCGCCATTTGTGAATTGGGACGCTGGAGGCTTGGCAATGCTTTTGGCATCGTCTTTGTTGACTCTGGCTTTGATTCGTCGATATGAAGCGCGGCATGCTTTTTTCCGCATCTGGATTTTTCAATTTCTTTCATTGAATATCATAAACGTTGCGGTGCGGCTGCTTTTTTTCACCGGGGAAAACCTAACCGAAACTTTGATGAACCTCTTTAAAAATGCTGGTTTTTCGATGGTTTCCACGTCGTTTGTTGTTTTGGGAATTCTGGGCATTGTCAGCTTTTTTGAGCGCAGATGGAACCGCGCCACCAAGCAGCTTCTGCTGGAGCTTCAGGATTTTAATACACCTCTGTTGAAACGATTGGCAACAAGCGCGGTGGGTACATATCATCACAGTCTGATCGTGGGAAATCTGGCCGAACAAGCCGCCGAGGCTATTGGCGCAAACCCGCTTCTGGCCAGGGTTGGCAGTTATTATCATGATATTGGAAAAACGGTGAATCCGGATATATTTACCGAAAACAACGATGAAAGCTCAGATTTTTATGAGAAACTTAGCCCGGAAGAAAGCGCCGATGTCATTCGCGACCACGTTCGAGAGGGTGTGGCTCTGGCAGAAAAACATGGACTGCCCCAGGCAGTTACAGATTTTATTTTGCAGCACCACGGCACCAGCTACATTCGCTATTTTTTGGATGAAGCGCAACGGAGTGGGGAAGAAGTGAATCTGGAAGATTTTCGCTATCCCGGTCCACTGCCTCAAACAAAAGAGACGGCTTTGGTGATGCTGGCAGATGTTGTGGAATCCATCAGCAAATCCAAAAAAGAAGCAAGCGACGATGAGATAGCCGAATTGTTCGATAATACTGTGTTACGGCTCATCCGGGAAGGGCAGTTTGATGAAGCGCCCATCACGATTAAAGACCTTGCTTTGGCAAAAAAAGCCATGTTGCCCATTTTGGAAAGTGTCTTTCGTAAGCGGCTGGAATACCCGGAAGAAAAAATAAGTGAGTAAGATACAGCTAAACATCGAAAACGAAACTGATTATGAACTGGATCCAGAGCCTTTGCAAAACGCGGCACGGATTATTTGTGAAGCTGAGAGGTCTGGCATCCAGTGTCAGATTGGGGTTCTGATTTGCGGTGACGAAATGATGCGAAAATATAACCGGCTTTATCGAGGTGATGATTCTGTGACGGATGTGCTGAGTTTTAATTTGGAAGCAGAACTGCCCGAAAAAGCTGCCAGCGGGGTTCAAAGGGTTTTTTGCGATATTATTATTGACATAAATCAGCTGCAGCGCCAAAAGGGTTCAAACAGCATCGAACAAGAACTGATGGATATTTTTATCCATGGATTGCTGCACGGATTGGGTTACGACCATATCCGCGTTGGAGACCAAAAGTTGATGAAAACAAAAGAAACATATTATAACGAATTAATGCGAGGTGTTCAGTAAAGTGGACGAAGGCCATTTATTGCTGATGATTTTGGCTTTGCTGCTGCTTTCAGCATTTTTTGCCGGATCTGAAACAGCTTTCTTTTCGCTTTCCCGCATCTACCTTAAAAAACTTGAACAGAAAAAGGGAGGCAGCGCCAGACGCGTCCTTAAACTTTTACGGCAGCCCCGGCGTCTTTTGGTGACGGTGCTTTTGGGAAATACTTTTGGCCATATTGCAATCTCGTCGTTGGCAACATTGCTGGCACTTCGCATCGCTGAGAATCAGGCAAACGCATCTTTGGCGATGAGTTTGCAGGTGGTGATTACCACCTTTGTGATTGTTGTTTTTGCTGAAATCATTCCCAAATTAGTTGCCTTGGCTTCGGCAGATAATTTTGCCCGCATTGCCAGCCTGCCATTGCTCTTAATCAGTTACATTTTTTATCCGGCCGTGTGGTTAATCGAGAAACTTACGTTCCTCATCACAAAAAAACACAGTCTGGATTCTCATCTTTTGCCGCGCCTTACCACCGAGGAATTTCATAATCTGATTCAATCCCGCCACTCGCAGCACAGCCTGGACGAAAACGAAAAGCAAATGCTGGTGGGTCTCTTCAGGTTTCGCGAGGCAAAACTTACCGAAATCTATGTGCCGCGTGTGAAAGTTGTGGCAATTGAGGCGTCTCAATCTTTGGACGCGCTGAGAGAATTAATTACCAGTTGTGGACATTCCCGCATTCCTGTGTATCGCGAAACGATTGATGATATAATCGGTGTGATTCACGCCAAGGACTTGCTGCTCTATCCTGAAAAAAGGACACTTACAGAGCTGATGCGACAAGCTTGGTTTGTCACCGAGAATATGAAAGTGCAAGCCCTGCTCAACCAGTTTAAAATCAGAAAGATGCAGATGGCTGTGGTTGTGGACGAATATGGCGGCACATCCGGTATCATTTCTCTTGAAGACATTTTGGAAGAGATTGTGGGCGAAATCCATGATGAATATGATCATGAGGAAATTCCTGAATTTGAACGGGTTGACCTTAAAACCTGCAAAGTGAGCGGTTCCTACAGCATTCGCCAATTCAATCAAGAATTCAATTCTGCCATCGATACCGACGAATATGACAATGTGGCAGAATATCTGCTTTCCGTGTTCAACCATGTTCCCGTCGCAGGAGAAACTCATAATTTGGACGGAAATTTGGTATTCAAGATTTTGGAAAGCGATGGGAAAAGCATTAAACAGGTAGAGGTCATTCAATATGAGGATGTTACGGATTAACAATGTCCCAAAACTTGAGCCCAAAACCCAGAAATAAAGCGACAATACGTTTTGTGCTTCCTGTGGTTTTGTGGGTGGCAGTCATTTGGACCGTATCATCCCTACCCGGGAGACATCTGCCTTCTGGTAAAATTGTTGGCTTTGACAAAGTGGCGCATTTTTCAATTTATTTTGTTCTTGGTATATTAACAAACCGGCTTTTGAAGGGATTTGGGATAGCCACAAAAAGAGTTTGGTGGATTTATCTGATCCTGGTTGTCAGCGCCGCTTTGGACGAACTCCACCAATATTTCATTCCTCAGAGATCCGTGAGCGTTTGGGATTTTGCGGCAAACGCGGCGGGTCTGGGAACTGCATTTGCGGTTTTTTGGATTGTCCGTGATCGAAGTTAAAAATCTAAGCCTCAGTTTTGACAATCAGCCCATTTTGCGAGACATCAGTTTTCAGTTGGAGAATGGACAAAATTTGGTCATTATCGGGAGGAGCGGCTCGGGAAAAACTGTATTGATAAAAACCATGATGGGGATTTTCCAGCCTGATTTTGGATGGGTGCGCGTGGATGGCAGCGAAGTTGTTTGTGGTGGAACTCGAACGAACACAGATGTTTGCCATAGTTTCGCCATGGTTTTTCAGAATTCCGCCCTTTTGGATTCCTACACTGTTTTTCAAAACGTGGCTCTTCCACTCTACGAAAGAGGGGAGATGGACTTTGAGACCATCCAGAAAAAAGTGAGTGAAAGCCTTGCCGTGGTTGGGCTTGAAGGGATCGAAAACAAATTTCCTGCAGACCTTAGCGGTGGCATGCGCAAAAGAGTTGGTATCGCCAGAGCTTTGGTATATGAACCGCGCTACATCATTTTTGATGAACCGACCTCAGGATTGGACCCCATCACAGCCGCTGAAGTTTTATTCTACATCACCCAGATCATAAATTCTGGCAAGGCGACAACAATCACAATCACCCACGATACCCGGGATTTACAAAACATTGGCGACCAAATGTTGTTTTTGGAAAAAGGAGAGCTGAGATATTTTGGCCCTCTAAATCAAGTCCATCAAAGCCAGGACCCGTTGATGCGGCAATTTCTGAATATGGGCACAAATGACACTTTTTTCGAGATTCAAAAATGACGAAAAAAGCGCCAAATCAGCTTTTAATGCTGGCTTTTCTGACAGCCACTGCCTGTAGCATCCATGTTTTTGAAAGTTTGATTATGCGGCTGATGCCACTTCCGTTCATCAGGCTGGGTCTGTCAAACATTGTTGTCATGTATCTGCTGTTCGAAAAAAAGATTCTGCCGGCTATTGTGGTTGCCATTACCAAATCTCTGGTCGGTGGCGCGGTAACTTTTTCTCTGCTGTCCCCTGCAACATTATTATCTTTGGGGGGAGGATTGGCCGCGGTTTTTGCCATGTGGATAGCAATTGCAGTGAGGTTTGGTTTCACAGAGTATGGGGTTAGCGTAACCGGCGCTGTTGCTCACAATCTAACCCAATTGGTTTTGGTTCAAACCGTGGTTCTGCCTGGAACCCGAGTTTTTATGTTGACACCATTGCTGCTGTTTTTAGGCTTGCTCAGTGGGATTCTGACCGCATGGATTTTGGTTTTGATAAAATCAAGATATCAGCGGCAAATAAATGGTAAAAAAATGCAAAATGAATAAAGAAAAACTAATGAAAATCCTCAGGATACTGGGAATAGTTGGCTGTGTTTTGATCGGCTTCATCATCGGTATATTTTGGTATTATCAAGATGACTTGCCTCCCACAGCGGAGCTGAAAAACTATACTCTGCGCACCGGCAGCGAGGTTTATGACCGCAGCGGCAGGATGGTCTATCTTTTCGCGTATGAAAAAAGAAAGCTGGTTTCGCTCAAAGAGTTGCCACCGCATTTGATTGATGCGCTTTTGGTTACGGAAGACAAACGTTTCCGCTATCACCTGGGTGTGGACCCAATCGGCATCATGCGTGCTTTTTTTGCAGACCTGAAGTCCGGCCGCTACTCTCAGGGTGCCAGCACCATCACCCAACAAACAGCCAGAAATATGTTTCTCACCAAGGATAAAACCATGGCCCGCAAACTGAAGGAAATGGTTTTGGCTTTCAAAATTGAAACGGCGTTCACCAAAAACGAAATCCTTGAGATTTATCTGAATATGATCTTTTGGGGCAAAGACAATCATGGGGTTGAGACCGCTTCCCTGCGCTATTTTAATAAACATGCCCGGGATTTGAGCCTGCCGGAATCAGCATTGTTGGTGGGGATGATCCAGCGCCCCAATGTTTATGACCCCCTGAAATATCCGGAAGCCGCTAAAGCGCGTCGGGACAGAGTCTTGGAGAGGATGCGCAAAGCCCGCAAAATCAGTGAAGCAGAATATCTGGATGCCATTGCCACGCCCGTAAATTCTCAGGACGGAGGCAGCTATGCCCGTTTTTCTTCGGACTATTTCATTGAACGCGTACGCAGTTACATGGAAAATAAATATGGAACGGAACGTCTCTATGAGGGTGGGCTAAAGATATACACCACACTCGATACCGATATGTCTTCCGCCGCGGATTCTCTTTTTAACAGCTATTTGACACGAGTGGAAAACAGTGGCGGTTTTCCCAATAAATTCTCTTCCGTACCCAAGGATGCCCGGGACATCGATACCAAATATATTCAGGGTGGACTTGCCCTGATTGAAAACAAAACCGGGCATGTGCTTGTTTTACTGGGAGGACGAAGTTTTGAACACAGCAAATTCAATCGCATAACTCAAGCCAAAAGACAGCCTGGCTCTGCCATTAAACCGATTTATTATACGCTGGCACTGGAACGGGGCTATCATCCTGCAAAGATTTTGCCTGATGCGCCCATAACAATTGGAGACTGGTCGCCTCACAACGCAAACCGCAGCTACCATGGAAATACTCGCATGAGAGTGGCACTGCAATGGTCTTACAACACTTGGGCTGTACGTTGCGCTCAGGATATCGGACTTGATGCCGTGAATGAATCATTCAGCAGGTTTGGATTGAATGTGAAGGCAGGAGATCTGACTGCCGCTCTTGGAGCTTATGAAGTTACACCGCTAAATTTGATTGCCGGTTACACCGCTTTTCCGAATGATGGTGTGCGGGTCAATCCGGTTTTTGTGACCAAGGTGGAGGACATGAAGGGCAAAGTGCTGGAAAGATCAAGTCCGCAAAAATCCCGCGTTTGCTCTCCTCAGGTTGCGTATTTAATGACCAGCATGCTGCAAACTGTGGCCCAATCCGGAACGGGAGGTTCGTCCCGAAGTGGATATTCCTGGCCCAGCGCAGGCAAGACAGGTACCACAAACAATAATAATGATTCCTGGTTTATCGGGTTCAACAAAGCCTATACCATGGGCATTTGGACTGGTTACGACAGCAGAAGGCACAAAGTTGGCCAAGCACTTGCAGCCAGCACCTGGGGTCCAATTATGGCAAAAATGATAAAAATTGAAAACAATGGACGAACCCCTGCCGCCAATGATTCTCGCTATGCATTTGTGGAACCACCCCGGATCGTTCATTTGAATATAAACCCTGCCACAGGCCAAGTTGTGCGAGGGGGTGGCATCCCGGAAATCTTTGCTGAAGGCAACGAGCCTTCAGTGTCTCGAGATTCCCTGGGTTACAGTTATCCTGCTGGCTCTGGTTTCCACGATCAGTTTGAAGAGGATCTTTAAAACATAACAAAATGCAGGATCACGAATTATGATTATATTTGATGACTATCGCACAGCGGCATTTTATCCCTTGACCCAGAACAGATGTTTGGGAGATCTTCGCTGCGGCATTTTAAAGCTGCGGCAGAGGCTGGAACAGTTTTTGGACGACAGGGACGATGTTGAAATCTGGATGGATCCTCTTTTGGCGAAACTTTATCAGCAGCGTCAGCCCCAATGGCTTGTAAACCAACCCGCCTCAGAAGGTGATTTACTTGTGAATTCCAGGCTGAAAGTGGATCAAAACTCGATTGAGGCGGTCAAACGCCTTATAGTGGGACAATGTCTTGCCAAACAGAATGATGTCATCGCTCTAAAGACAAATCAAAAGCTTAGCCGCATTCCACAGCTTTCCGAACTCCGCGAGATGGGTTTTCAGATTATCGAAAGTGATGTTGCACTGTATCAAGACTTAAGCGACCTCATTCACGACAACGACCGCCTGCTGCGTTTCGATTTTGAACACCTGTTTTATGATAACGAAAACTATTTTGAAACCGAACCCGGCGTTACAGCTCTAAACCCATACAGCATCTGGATTGGAGAGGGAGTGTCTCTGAAACCGGGAGTGGTTTTGGATGCTTCCGACGGTCCAATAATCTTGGATCAGGGGGCAAAAGTCTTGGCAAATGCTGTGATTATGGGGCCGGCATTTATAGGGAAAAATTCAGTGGTAAAAATTGGCGCGAAAATTTATGGCGGAAGCTCGATCGGACCTGTCTGCAAAGTGGGCGGAGAGATTGAAAGCAGTATTTTTCAGGCCTATTCAAATAAGCAGCACGATGGCTTTTTAGGCCATAGTATTGTGGGGGAGTGGGTTAACATCGGCGCGGACACAAATAACAGTGACCTCAAAAACACATATCGCAGCGTGGGTTTTCATTCCTACCTTGCAGGCGGCAGAGTCGATTCCGGTAAAATGTTTTTGGGTGCCATGATTGGCGATCACGTCAAGCTTGGCATAAACGTGAGCCTGAACACCGGCTCTGTAATCGGCATTGGATCAAACCTTTGGGGATCCGAACTCATCTCTGGCTTCGTTCCAGATTTTTCCTGGGGAACCGCATCCAAGCTCGATAAATACCGTTTTGACAGATTTTGTGATACGGCGGCAAGGGTAAAAGCCCGCCGCAATCTGGAATTTAGCCCGGAGGAAACTGAACTTTACCAAGCCATTTATACGAGGACAAAGAATTGAAAATTTCTGAAGCAGAAATGCAAGAATACATTGAAGTGGAATTCCGGACAGGAAGATTGGGATACTATCAAAACCATGGTGAATTGAGCATAGATCCGGAAGAGCTGATTATTGTGGAAGTGGAACGCGGGGAAGATATTGCTCAGGTTACACATCTCAGCATTGGCGAACAAGAAATAAACCCTCAGCCTGGCAGCGGAGGCAGAATCTACAAAATCAAGCGCGTTGCCACGGAGCAGGACATTGAAAAACTACGGAACCTGCCTTTTGAAGAAGAAAAAGCCGCGCAGAGTTTCCGAGACATTCTGAGGCGCTATCCCTTTGAAATGAAATTAATTGAAACCGTCTATCAATTTGATGGCAACAAGCTTACCTTTTTCTTTTCAGCGGATGGACGCATCGATTTCAGGGTTTTCGTGCGGGAACTGGCAAATGTTTTCCGCACCAGAATAGAATTGCATCAAACCACTGGGCGTGACGAAGCCAAACGCATGGGCGGCTTTGGAATGTGCGGAATCCAGTTTTGCTGTGGCAGTTTTTTGAAACGTTTCAGCCAGGTCACCATCAAAATGGCAAAGGATCAAAATTTGGCGGGAAACTTGGCAAAAATCTCCGGACCCTGCGGGCGTCTGCTTTGTTGCCTGAATTTTGAAGAAGATTTCTATGTGGAGGAATCCAAGGATTATCCCATCCCAGGCACCTGCGTGGAATTGGAAGGCAAACGCTTATACGTCTTCAGAAACGATGTTTTGAACAAACGCGTGCATTTGTCTGACGAAAACCAGATGCTCACCGAGCTTGAGCTAACGGATTTCAACAAGCTACAAGTTGTCTCCGCGCCTGATATTGAGCAATGCTGAACTCTTTTTACGGGATTCTGCCCCAGGACCTCGAAAGCTTTTTTGCCAGTGGTTTTCCAGCCTACCGGGTGCGGCAGCTTTTAAGCTGGGTCTATCGCAAATATATCTTCGATCCGGCTCAGATGACAGACCTCGACAAGGGCTTCAAAGCCGCGTTGGAAGCGGCTTTCGATCTTTCAATGCCCGAGCTTGCCGAAAAGCATCTTTCCCGGGATGGAAGCACAAAATACAGGTTGATTCTTGCAGACGGTGCCCAGATAGAAATGATTTTGATGCCAGAGGGAAAAAAGCGCACCTTGTGTGTTTCCAGCCAAGTGGGCTGCGCGCGCGCCTGCGCGTTTTGCGCCACCGGCAGGATGAAAAAAAGGCGCAATCTCCAAACCCACGAAATTGTGCAGCAAATTCTGTTGGCAGCCAGTGATTCCGATGCTCCGCTAACCAATATCGTTTTCATGGGTATGGGCGAGCCGCTTGATAATCTGGACAGCGTTTTTGATGCCTTGACCCTCATCCAACATCAAGCTACTCTGGCTTTTAGCCCCAGACGCGCAACGATTTCAACCTGTGGCATTGTTCCTGGAATACGACGTTTGGCGGATTCAAAAATCAAGGTGAAACTGGCAGTGTCCCTGAATTCAGCTCGTGACGAGGTTCGGGACACCCTGATGCCTGTGAACAAGCTATATCCATTATCCACATTGAAAAGGTCTCTCTTGTATTACCAGAAAAAAAGCAACTTTCGCATCACATTGGAATATATCCTGATTCCAGACCTGAACATGGCAGCAGAAGACCTTAAAGCCCTGCGAAAATTCAGTGGAGATCTTTCCTGCAAAATAAATTTTATTCCCTACAATCAAGTGCCGGGTCTTCCTTATAAAACACCAACTGAGGATGAGATACAGGCATTTATGGCGAAAGCGCGCGAACTTCCTCAAGCTGTGATGCTGAGAAGAAGCAAGGGAACCGATATCAGTGGAGCCTGCGGTCAGCTTGTGACCGACGCCTCTGCCAAACAGACAGGAGAAAAAAATGAACAAAATTGAAAAGATTGCCCGGCATCTTTTTGGTGACAACCAAGCCTGTAAATGTGGCGGTGGACATGTAATCTGTCTTGGTTGCGCAGTGTGCCGCGCTGAGAAGCCGGATCAAATCTACGATCCCAATGCGGGCATTGCTTCCATCGTTGATGCAACTTTGCTGAAAGCTGACGCCACCCAAGCTCAAATAAATGCACTTTGCGACCTCGCAAACGACCATGAATGCGCCTCTGTCTGTGTAAATTCCCACTTTTCCCATCCACTGCAACTGCGTCTCCGCGCCGCGGTAAAATCCTGCACAGTTGTAAATTTCCCTCTGGGTGCAGGTTACACCTATGCTGTGGTTGCGGAAACTCTTGCTGTTATCAACACCGGCATCGAAGAACTGGATCTGGTGCAAAATCTCAGTGCTGTAAAAAGCGGGCAAATCCTGCAATCCTACGAGTTAATGCGAAATATCGCTGAACTCTGCCGTAGCAACGAGGTGCTCCTGAAAGTGATTTTGGAAACATGTTATCTCACGGAAGATGAGATAATTGCCTGCTGTCTCTACGCCAAAAAAGCCGGCGCGGAGTTTGTTAAAACTTCCACAGGCTTTGGCACCGCCGGAGCGACAATTGAGAACGTACGTCTGATGCGAAAAACCGTGGGACCAAAAATTGGCGTAAAAGCTTCCGGTGGCATCCGCACTCGCGAACAGGCTTTGGCAATGATTGAAGCCGGCGCGAACCGCATCGGCGCCAGCAACGTTACAGCTCTGATCTGAGGTTTGTTTCGATGAAAGTGACTTTAGCAGGATATAATATCGACAACTCCCTAATCCAAAAACTGGATAATGAAGCCGCGACTCCGGAAGTGATTTCCGCGGCCTACGCGCGCATCAGCCGCAGTGAAAAAACGGTTACAGAACTGCGTGAAGAAGCGCTGGCGGAACTCCCCAAAGCCAGAAAATCCAATCAGACCATTGTTTTCGAGATGGGGCACGCCTCTGTGGCAGAACACGCGGTTTTCAATTTTGACATCATCGGAATTTCCCGTCTGCTCACGGAAACGCTTGAAACTCTGCGCTTTGCCTCGTTCACCGAAAAATCCCAACGCTACGTGACTTTTTCCCGGGATTATCTGATTCCGGCTGAACTTGAAGCCCCGGAACACGCGGAGCTGAAGGTTTTTTACCTGGAAGTGATGGATGCTCTCTTTGCCGAATATGAAGCCAGTTTTTTGGCTTTGAAAGAATATCGTTCCAAAGGATTCCCGGATTTCTCAAAACGTGACCTTGAAGGCATGGCAAAGGAAGACGCACGCTACATCCTGCCGCTTTCCACCAAAACCCAGCTTGGCATGACCATCAATGCCCGCAGTTTGGAAAATCTGTTGCGCCGCCTCGCTGAAAGCCCGCTTCTGGAAGCTCATGAACTCCATAAAACTCTGCTTCCACAGGCAAAAAAGGTTTGCCCATCTCTCGTGCGTTATGTGGAACCTGAGTTTTTTCCCGGTGGCTTGCCCATTCCCAGGGAGTTAATGGATTTCGAAACTCCGGATGATGATTTTTGGGGACAAATGATTGACCAAACCAATAATTCGGACAATATGGTTTTGGCCAGTCTATTTTATGAAAACAGCCGCAGCAGTTGGGGAAAATGCCTCAAATATGTGAATAACTTATCTGATGACGAAAGGGAAAAACTCTGGCAGCAATTTTTCCAAGGAATCCGGCCTTGGAGCAAGATGCCGCGTGCTTTTGAGATGGTGGATTTTCATTTTGAACTGAGAATGAGCGAAAGCTGTTGGGCTCAGTTTAAGCGCCACCGCGTTGGCACCATAATTCGTCAAAAAATTCCAGGTGTCCGCACCTGCATTATGCCTGATATCATTTCCAGAATCGGAAGAGAAAGCCAATGGACTCAACTACTTGGCAAGAATACGAAACTAAAAAAACAGCTTTCCACCCTTAATCCCGATCTTGCCCGCTATGCCAGCCTGAACGGTGACCCAGTTTGGGTGCTGGTAAAGATGAACCTGCGTGAGTTTTATCATCTTATTCGGCTTCGTTGCGACGAACACGCTCAATGGGAAATTCGGGATCTCGCAGGCGAAATGGCGAATCAATTGCGCACCAAGGCTCCAATGGCAACAGCTTTCCTTTGTGGCAAAAGCGATTTTGATGCCGTGGAAAATTTGCGGAACCAAAAGAATTGACAGATTTCAGGGTTTGAAATTTCATGTATGAAAGTCTTTGCGTCCCTGTAGCTCAGCTGGATAGAGTGGCACCCTCCGAAGGTGAAGGTCAGGCGTTCGAATCGCCTCAGGGACGCCATCCATTCTCAAATCATGGCATCTGATGTAGCCATAACCATCGAAAACCTTGCCAAGCAAATTGGCAGCAAGGTCATTTTCTCATCCCTTGATCTTGGTATTCATCTTGGTGATAAAATTGGCGTTGTGGGCATAAATGGCTGTGGCAAAAGCACTTTGCTAAAAGTTTTGGCAGAGGTGATAGAGCCCAGTTCAGGCGCGGTTGTGGTTCGTGGCGGCCAAAAAATCGCCTATCTGGCTCAGGAAGCCATTTTAACCGATGATGTGAGCGTTCTGGACTATATCCAGCCCCCGCAAGCTTTAAAGCCGGAAAGTGACGAAGAATACCGCTACAAAGCCATACTGACAGTTTTGGGAATCACGGATTTTGAAAAACCACTTTCCCTGCTTTCAGGCGGCCAGCGCCGCAAAGCCGATCTGGCCAGGGTTTTGGTTTCTGAGCCGGACATCCTGGTGTTGGACGAACCCACAAACCACCTGGATCTGGATGCCATCGAATGGCTGCAGGATTATCTGGCTCAAAGCAAAAAAACCGTCATTTTCGTTACCCACGACCGCTATTTTCTTGACGCCGTCTGCAACAGAATTCTGGAAATTGACCAAGGTCGCTGCCACATCTACGAAGGCAATTATTCCGAGTTTGTGCGGGGAAAACTACTCCGCGACACTGATTTTCGCCGCAAGGAAACCAGACGCCAGGCACAACTGAAAAAAGAACTGGACTGGCTGAATCGCGGCGCCAGGGCGCGTGCCACCAAACCCAAAAACCATGTTGACCGCGTGCGCGAACTGCTTTCCAAGAGCTATTTGATTTCCAATGCCGAACTGGATATCTCCTTCAAGACGGATCGCTTGGGAAAAACCATTCTGGAACTGCATAATCTGAGTAAAAGCTATGGAGACCACAAACTGTTCCAAAATATCGAACACACTTTTCAAGCGCGGGAACGCATCGGCATTTTGGGTCCAAACGGTTGCGGTAAAACCACTTTGCTCAAAATTATCATGGGTGAAGTTCAGCCAGACAAGGGCAGCATCAAGATTGGCGTGAACACCAATTTTTCCTACTATCGCCAAAGCGACGAAAGTTTCGAGCCGCATCTCTCTGTTTATGAATACATTGCGCAGTATGCCGAAGTGATTCGCACTCAAGACAACAGCAAGGTGACCGCTTCCGTGATGTTAAATCGATTTTTGTTCGACAACAAAATGCAGCAGCAAAAGCTCTCATCCCTTTCCGGAGGCGAGCTTAAACGTCTTTATCTGCTGAAATCTCTGATGTTTGGCACGAATTTCATTATCCTGGATGAACCCACAAACGATCTGGATATCAGAACCTTGGAGATTTTGGAGGATTATCTGGATGCCTTTTCAGGCTGCCTGCTGGTGGTGTCTCACGATCGATTTTTCCTGGACCGCTGCGTGGACCATCTCTTTATTTTTGAAGGAACTTCCATCAGAAAATTCCCCGGCAATTATTCCGATTGGCTGTTGGTGAAAAAATTTAAAAAAGAAGAAGAGACGGAAAAAGCCGCCAAACCCATTGCGCAACGTCCTAAAAAACCTCAAAAAGGTCTAAGTTACAAGGAAAAACGGGAATTGGAACTGCTCAACGTTGAAATTGGGGAGATTGAAAAAAGGATTGCGGAACTGGAAACAAAACTGGGCGATCCAGCGCAACAGCTTTCACATCAAGACTATGCCCAGATTAGCGGAGAATTGGAAGAGCTGAATCAGCGTCATCGGGAAAGCCTGGAGCGTTGGCTGGAACTGGAAGAAAAAGCAGAATCCTGACCGCTGGGCAGTGAAACCTGAACCCACCCTTGCTTCCTTCTTTATTCCAAAAAATGAGTTATTTCAATCCCTTTCGTTAGTTGCCCGATGCGGCTTCGGGGGTCTGGGGGAGATCTATCGTCCAAGACATGCGCTGGAATCAAGAATGAATCAGGTTTGGGTTCCGGATTTTAGCAACATTGCCTAAAAAACAAGCTTTTACACTTCTCCAGATTAAAAAAGTCGAAATAACTCCAAGCGTTTTCTACCTGTATTCGTAAATCATCCAGCCATCCTTGCCCAGAGCGAGGAAAATGAGGTCTCCATCCAGCGCGATATCGAACACTTCATGGTAGGGGATGATGGTGCGCAAGTCTTCCACTTTGAGGGGGTTTGTGACGTCCAGAATTTTCACACCGCCCATGCCCAGTGCCAGATATAACAGATTATCCTTCAGTTCCATATCGCGGATGTCGTTGGAAAGCCGTGTTTGGAAAATGAGCCGGGGATGATACATATCGGCGGCGTTGATTGCCAAGAGCATTTTGCCCGCGCCCAGCCAGACGATATCTCCGTTTTTTGCCATCACGGTGGCGTCGGTAATTTCGTAGTTCACGCCCATGCTCAGCGGGAAATTCAAGTCGGTAATATCCACGGTGACCAAGCCAAAATCGTTCAAAGCCCAAAGGTAGGGATACTCCGCGATGAAATCCCGGATGCCCCATTTTTCTGAGAAAGTGCTGCGCAATTCACGCGAAGCACCCTTGCCGATATCGATGATATCAATGCCGCGGAAGCGATCCGCCACATAGAGCATGGAACCTTCGCGGGTCATTTTGTTGCCAATCGCGATATTGGGAAAGTAAATGCTGCTGGGGTAGGAGAGAGTGTCAACCGTACTCACCAAGTTTCCCGGTTCCTGGCTGCAGATATATAGATGGTTGTTGCTCAGCATATTCACATCTTCGATGATATATTGTGAAAAAAAGACCGCTTCCAAACGTGGCGACCAGGGGTTGAAGATGGAATTTATCCAAACGTAATTTTTGTTGCGCAAGATAACTTGTTTTTCCTGAAAATCTATGTTGTAGGGTTGCGGTTCCTTCATGTGTGCCAAAAGCTGGGGAACGCGAAAATCGATGGCCACAGCGCTGGCGCAGGCCAAAACAACAAGCGTGAACAACAATGCTTTTTTCATTTATCTCTCCTCAATGGATGAAGCCAGCCATTTTTGGCTGTTACAATATATACTTTGCTGATGCCGGTTTCCCGCATCAATTTATCAATTCTTTAATGATGTCGGCAGGTCTGATTCCTTCTGCTTCAGCTGCGAAGGAAATCAAAACCCTGTGGCTGAGTACCGGAAGCGCCACTGCGCGCACATCCTCTTCAGAAGGTGTGAGACGTCCATCCAGAGCGGCTTTGGCTTTGGCTCCCAAAACCAGATATTGGCTCGCGCGGGGGCCTGCACCCCAGTTTATTTTTTCAGCGATGGAGGGTTTGCAGCTTGGGTCACCGGGTCGGGTTGAACGTGCCAGTTTCACAGCGTATTCCAGAACGTGGCTGCTGAGCGGCATATTTCGGATTGCGGTCTGTATCGCGATAATTTTTTCCGCGGAAAGCAGTGGATGTGGTTCCTGACCGGGCGCGCCGGTTGTGTTTTGCACGATGGCGAGCTCTTCTTCATAGCTGGGATAACCAATGTCGATAAAAAGCATGAAACGGTCAAGCTGCGCTTCCGGCAGGGGATAGGTTCCTTCCTGCTCGATGGGATTTTGGGTGGCCATCACGATGAAGGGCAGATCCAAATCCATGGTCTTGTTTCCACTACTGACCTGATATTCCTGCATGGCTTGCAACAGCGCTGCCTGTGTTTTTGGAGGTGTGCGGTTAATCTCGTCCGCCAGAATGATGTTTGCGAAAACCGGGCCTTTGATATATTGAAATTCCCGGCTTTCCCCACCGCTGCGGGAAACCAGAATGTCTGAACCAGTGATATCTGAGGGCATCAGGTCAGGCGTGAATTGAATCCTGCCAAAGGACAGGTTCAGCGCTTTCGCGATGGTGGAGATGAGCAGGGTTTTTGCCAAGCCTGGCACGCCTTCAATCAGCATGTGACCATTGGCAAAAAGGCCGATTAAAACTTTTTCCACAACATCGTCCTGGCCAACAATCACTTTGCGAATCTCGTCCAAGAGCTGTTGTTTCAAGGGTTTCAATTCTTCAATTATTTGTATCATTTTTTCGCTGTTCATATATCTTTATCTCCGTGAATCATTACTTTCAGCGCCTGTCCGCCATAACCGAGGATGGCACCCAAACCAGTGATACCGATTAAGACGGATGTCAAAACATGCGCGAAAGCCATGATCGCGGAGGCGCTATCTTTTGTCAATGCAAATCCCACCGAAAAGATGATTATCATCATCCATTCATTGCTGCCCAACTGTGCCGGTGGCTGTGGCAGAGCGTAGGAAAGGTTTATCAGAGTATAGCCAAACAGCACTTTCAGAAAATTCAATTCAACTCCAAAGGCTTGGAAAAGCAGGAAAAAATAAAAGCCATCCAGAGTCACTCCCAGGGCTGTGAGCAAGACCGCGAAAAGCAGGTGGCTCCAATGTTGCTCGAACACGTTCAAACCTTGCACAAAAACTTCGATATGGCGGTCGATTTTGGTTTGGAAGCGCTGAGGCAGCCAGGAGAATAGGGCATGTAAAAGCTTTGCCACCTTGTCTTTATGCCAAACCGAAAGTAGCAGGATAGCCATGGAAGCCAGGAAAAAAAGTCCCAAAAGAATCAACAGAACCGCCAAAGCGGGTGAAACGTGAATTTTGAGAAGTGGCAACAAAAGTAACACGAACAGGATGCCCAGAGTATCGAAAGTTTTATCGATGAAAATGGAGGGGAGGGTTTTAAAAATGGGGATGCCATGGTTATTCTTTATAAACCAAGCTTTTACGACTTCTCCAGCACGAATTGGAATGAGGTAGTTCACCCAGTTTCCACCCATGCTATATAGAAATGTTTTGCCCACAGGGATTTTCACCTGTTTGCGCAGGAGCAGGTTCCAGCGCCAGCTACGGACCGCGTAGGCAGAAAGATAGATAATTGAAGCCCAGACAACCAAATCCGGCTTGACGCTGCGGATATTCAAAATCACCTGCCGGGGATCGATACTGCGCAGCCAGAGCCAGATGAGAAGCAGGCCTAAAAGCAGGCCAACGACCAAATAAATCAGGCGTTTACGAGACAGATTTATTCTCCGGCATTGCCCTGGCGCGAAAAAACCAGCCTGTAATGATGCGCCCAAATCTTTTTGAAGGCTTCAGGCACGGTTTTTTCGAACCATTGCAGTTTTCGCATTCGTTTTTCAAAGCTTGGATCCCGCCCTTCGTAGTGGCTGAGAATGCTGAGGCATTTTTCCACTTTTGGGGGATTATCCGCTTTGGGAGCGGTTTTGAAGCCAAGCCATTTTCCCAAAAGCTCTTCCTTGGTCATGCCAATGTCGGGCCAGGGCGGGCAATCAAAAAAGCCGCTGTCTTCCAGCCTCCAGCCCAGTTTTCCCAAGATTGAAATGATGGAAGCGGGGTCGATGTGCTCAAGTTTTAGCTCGGGATATTCCTGGGGACTGTAATCACGAAGCTGCAGCTTGTAGCCGATTCCGGAGCGGTTTGGAACGCTGATGAAAATAACTTTGGCAGTGACGCGGGAAAGCTCTGTCAAAAAAGCTTTCAGCTCCGGCACAAACCACAGCGCGGAAAAAGAAAAACTGAGGTCGAAGGATTTATCCGGATATTCCAAGCTGCGAAAATCCGGGTTCAGTTCCGCGCGCAGAGGGCGGTTCAGCCAGTTCCATAGCTCTCGAATCAATTCCAATCTCTGCGCATCGTTATCCTGCAATGTAATTTGCACGCCGGAATCCGCCAAAGCCATCAAATTGATGCCGCTGATACCAGTGAAACCAAAACTGGGGCTCTCCAAGGCTGTTTTCACGTCGTATTTTTTCGCGGTTGCCAAAATCAGGTCGTTCAAAACCACCCGTTCGTAGGAAGAACCAAGCCCCTCATGGGGTTCACTGTAATATTTTTCCCAGTCCTTGATAATCGGGATGGCCATTATTTCCCCAAATAATCCGAAATCGTGAGCCGGATATCCGGAATCGTATAACTTTCCGGGAGATTCATAAGTTCATAGGTATCAGAAACTTGATAGAACCAAGAGCGCGAGATTAGCTCAAAACGGCTCACCCAGAGTTCATTTTTTGCCCAGCGTGCCAAGCTTTCACCCCAGCGGAAGAATTGACGGTCAAGTTTTAGCAGCGTGTTGTAGTTGCCGCCACGTAGTTCGCGAGAGATAAAATTCACCAACTGATGCAGTTGCACCGGCTCGCGGTCCGCAACGTTGAGAGCCGTTCCCGGGGTAAAATCGTTTTCCAAAAGCCAGAGAAATGCCTGGGCGATGGTGTTCACATTACACAGATGAATCCAGATTCTTTTGTTAATCAGTGGGAATTGTTTTTTGTGTATCATTTTCACCATCTGGTAGGGGAAACCGTAGTCACCGCTTCCGTAAGTGATTGAAGGGCGTAGGATTGCAGATTTTAAGCCACGCAGTGTGGCACGTTGAATCATTTTTTCACTTTCTATCTTCGTGTAGTGGTAAAAATTATCCGGGTTGCGTTCGGTGCGATTGTTTGCGGGCAGTTCTTCTGGGATGGCACCAAACACTCCCACCGACGAGCAAAACATGAATTTTGCCCCATATTCAAGGCTGAATTCCGCAAGTTGCTGGGTGGAGAGAAAGTTTGCCCGCAAAAATTCGTTTTTATTAAACTTACGTCCGCCACGCAGGGCTCCAATGTGCATCACCGCGTCAAAAGAATTGTCTGCAAGGAAGTTTTTCAGACCATTGATATCAGCGAGGTCGATTTTTGCCAGTTCAAGCTGGGTGCTGAACGCGTTGTAACGCTGAGGTTTTGTTCCGGGACGGATGAGCGCGGTGATGTGCCAATCGTTGTTTTTGGCTAAAATGGCATCAAGTACAGCCCTGCCGATGAGTCCAGTGACACCGGTGATGAGGAGTTTGGGCATTTATTCAAAAATCCTGCGCCAGAGACTTTTTTTCCGGCGGCGCCTTGATTGTGGAGCCGTTCTCAGGTATACGTATTTATATGGAACTCTCTCATTTTTAAGGATTTTGGCGGGAAAATCCTGCGTGAGCAGTTTCGCCACATTTACATCCAACTCCGCTTTCACCATTTCAACAGCTTCAAAATAGGATCCGTAGGGCATTTTGGCATGGTCATCAGAGGCCATAAAGTGGGCCCAGCCATTACGAAGCAGCAGCCATGCCGTTTGACGCACTTTTTCGCCATAATGACCCAAAAGGCTGCCGGCATTCACCTGAATATAAATATCCTTGCGGATTAAGTCCTTGGCGTCGTGGACGTTGTGCATGATGCTGACATAGCGCTCTCCGTGTGCCAAAATGGGTTTGTAGCCTTTGCGCAGCAATGGGTAAACATTTTCATAAAAATCCGACGGCAATCCGTTCAAATCTGATTCCACCAGAACGTAGCGGGAATTTCCCAGGCGGAGATTGTGTTTTTCAATATCTTTCAGGCTGAAGGGATGCAGAAAGATTTCAAAGCCTGGGTGCAGTTTTATCATAATCTGGTTCTGATTTGCCAGTTCCTGAAGTTCGCGCAATCTGGCATCATAATCTTTGCGCTCATAGTGATAGCGCCCGGGCATGAAGTGTGAAGTGAGGAAAACATCGCTGATGCCGCCATCCGCCATTGCGCGCAGTTGGTTTAGAGAATCCTCAGAGGTTTTTGAACCGTCGTCGAGCTTTGGCAGGAGGTGGCAATGTATGTCTATCATATCATCAAGGCAGATGTTCTTTTATCATCTGGATGAATTCGAAAAGCACCTCTTTGCTATCAAATGGCACAATCATCCGTTCGCTTTCATCCAACATTTCTTCCACAGCTTGGCGAGCTTTGTCGAAGCCCAAAAAAGCCGTGTAGCTGTTTTTGGATTTTGGCACAAATTCTTCATCAAAATCCAAGCCTTCGCTGCCGCGATTATAGTCCGCGCTGATATTTTCAATCATCTGGAAAGCCAAGCCGAGGTTTTGCGCGTAGGTGTTCATGATTTGTCTGATGTTTTCATCCGCTCCCGCCAAAACACAAGCCATATCGGATGCGGCCTGCAGCAAGGAACAGATTTTTTTAAGGTCAATATAACGTAAAATGTTCAGCTTCATCTGGCGATGTTTGCTTTCCAATTCCACAGCCTGGCCTCCGATTAAGCCATAGCTGCGGGTGCTGATGGACAAAATACGTGTGCAGGCAAGGGATTTGGAAGGCGGCACAATCTCGCCCAAGATTTCGAAAGCCAGGGTGTAGAGCGCGTCACCCGCCAAAATGCCGACCGCGTTGTCAAATTTTAAATGCAAAGCCTGTTTGGATCGACGTTCCGCCTTGTTCATCAACATCGGCAAATCATTATGCACCAGCGCCGCGTTGTGGGCCAATTCTATTGCTGTCGCAGCTTTGACCGCCTCAGCCAGACCTTTTTTACTCTGTTTCCCGGCAAGCATTTCATAAATCGCAAGCAATAAAAGAGGGCGCCAGCGTTTCCCACCGGAAAAAACCGCGTAATGCATCGCTTTTTTTAGTTCCTTGGCAGGTTGGGTCTGAGTTCCGAGATAGTGTTTCAGACTTTTTTCGATCAAATCCAAACGGGTCTCAAAATACTTCTGTAAAAGCAAGTTATACTCCTGATGGCAATCCATCTCAGTTTTATACCATTTTATATTTCATTACTATGAATCGCCGGTTGTTGTCAAGTGTTTTCTGACCCCATTGATTTTTTGAGGCTCAAAGCTTGTGCCATAAAGACTTTGACATATTTGTGATTCTGTTTCGGGTGAGCTTGTAATGGTTGCTGCCTTATGTCAACCTTAACTTTCTAAAGCGAAACATAAGGAATACATAAGGCGGCAATCAAGAACGCTGCCAAACTATTTTCTCTTGACCCCAAAACATCGACTGAGAACATGGCGTTCAGGATAAAAAACAATGCGTACAGGAAAAATCATCGACATCGAATGCCGTTGCGGTTACAAGCTGTTCCGATATTTTAAAGCGGGAAAAGGCAGACTGATAAAGTGCATGATCAACCGTTTAACCGAGGATAATGTGGGTTTGGCTGGTGCGGCAACTTTTTCCCGACCGCTTTGCCCTGCCTGTGGGCGCGAGCTGGGAATCATCATGATGATTCACGGACAGCCCGCACTGAAGCTGAATCAGGGCACAATTAAAAGCATTAGAATCTAAAAAAGATATTTTATAAGGGAAGGGAAATTCTTTTGCCAGTTTTGGCGGACTGGTAGATGGCTTGGATGATTTCCACTGATTTACGACCGTCACGACCATCTGTAAAAATGCGACCGTTGTTTAGCAAAACATCAACCACATTGCGGTAGTAGGGGTTGTGGCCAAATCCATAAACATTTGGAGGCTGGTAGTTTGCATCCCGAGCAATACGATCGTCGTCGTCGTAATCCTCAAATTCCCATTTTTCGATTTTGTTCACTGCCACACCGCCAACTTTAACAGTTCCATTTTCACCAATAATTGTGATGGAACCTTCGAAATTTTTGGGATATGTGAGCATGGTCACGTTCAGGGTGCAGATGGCTCCGCTGCGGAAATGCAGGATGGCGCAGCCGGTGTCTTCCGCTTCAATGCGGCGCGCCATGGTGGATGTATATGCCATCACGCTTTCCACGTTTCCCAGCAGCCAATAAAGCGCGTCCACATAGTGGCTGGCTTGGTTCATGAAGGCGCCACCATCAAATTCCCAAGTCCCGCGCCATTTTTCAGCATCGTAATAGGCTTGGGGACGTTGCCAAAAAACGTTTGACTGGGCCAAAAAGATACGGCCAAAACGATTTTTCTCAATGGCATTTTTAAGCAGTTGCATGGTGCTGTTGAGCCGGTTTTGTTTCACCACGAAGAGTTTTACCTTGTTGGCATCACAGGCTTTAATCAATTTATCCGCGCTTTCGATGCTGATTCCCATGGGTTTTTCTGTGATCACATTAACTTTATGTTTCGCCACATCGATACCCAGGGCGGGATGCAAGCCGCTGGGAGTGCAGATGCTAACCGCATCCAGCTCTTCCTTTTGCAACATTTCCAAGTGATCGGTATACCAGTTTTTGATGTTATAGGTTTCAGCGGCTTGGCGAGCTTTGTCTTCCAAAATGTCTGCGCAGGCAACAAATTCTGCTTCAGGGATTTGCGACACTGCTTCAAAATGGTTTTTGGAGATGCGGCCGCAGCCGATCAAACCCAGTTTAATCTTTTTGCTCATACAACTGCTCCTTTAGTAGTTTTTCGGTGTTCCAGATACCAGGCGCACATTTCGGCGATACTGTCTGCGATACTCTTTTTTTGAACGAACCCGGCTTCGCGAATTTTTGGGGCACGGAAGTCTGTGGCAGTGGAGAACTTACGCATTCTGTCGCTATTCACAGGCAGGTCCAAGCCCAGCAAAGACGCGGGGATATCAAAAACCTTGCCAATCCCAACCGCCACAGATGCCGGGATTCGCAAATGCGGCATCCTGAAACCGGGCTGCGAGGCGATTAACTCCATCAGTTCATGCAGGCTGAGATAAGGCTCATCCACACAGTTGAAATGCTGGAAGCCCGGTTCAAGTAAGCTCAGGGAAAACATGATCATATCTGCCATTGTGTCCAAGGAAACCACGCTTTTTTTATGGTTGCCTTGTCCCACCATAGCAATTGGGCGCCGATGCATTGTATCCATCAGTTTATACATATTGGCAAAATTGTTGGGACCATAAATGACAGTGGGACGCAGCACAATCAATTGTCGCGCTGGGTCTTTTTCCTGCCAACGGATGCAAAGCTCTTCGCCAGCCAGTTTCGATTCACCATAGGGGTGATCCGCTGCATACGGAGCGTTTTCATCTGCAGGGCCTTCAGGATGACCAAACACAGCCACCGTGCTGAGGTAGATGAGCTTGTTGATTCCGGTTTTTTCCGCGAAATCCAGCAACGTTCTGGTTCCATATTTATTATGGTCAAAATATTCGCCACGCTTAATGCCAAAATCGTGTTTCGCGGCGGCACAATGGATAATTAGATCGATTTCAGAATTGTTTTCCAGTTCAAAGGCGCCATTTACGCTTTTGAGATCTTTGGCGTCGCGGATGTCGCCGATCAGAGTCTTGGGATGGGGCTCACTGTTGCAGTTGGGGCTGATATCAATCCCCGCCACATGGTAGCCCGCGTGGTCAAAATCCCACATCAATCTGCTGCCAACGAATCCGTTGCTGCCTGTTACAAGAATATTCATAATTTTAGGTGTCTCCTAACGCACCGGTTCCCAAGTGTTCATTCTGGTTCTTGTGATATAGCGGAAAAAAGCCGCCATTGAAGACCAGATCATTGCCATAAGATAGGCTGGAGCTGTGGAAAATGGCAGACGCAGGTTTCTTTTCTGCAAGAGCAGGCTCAGTGCTCCATAGCCATAAACTGCAGCCTGAAGGCAAAATATGATCCTGTAAAACAATATACTCGACAAAAAAACAGAGGCAATGAATCCTGTCAACACAAAAACGAAAAAAAGCCAACGCAGCAGTTTGTGGGAAAAAAGTTTGAAGCAAACTGCGGGATGGCGAAAGGGGTTGAGCAACGCGAGATTACGTTCCACCACAAACCATTCGCGGGTGACGATGCGGATTTTGCGGGACATTTCCTGTTTAGCGGATTGGGTTTCCTCTTCAAACACTTTCGCGCGGGGCTCGTAGGCAGTTTTCCAAGCTTTTTTCAAGACTGTGAGCACGCGTTCAAAGTCATCCACGGATTGAGGATCAACCTTTTCAAAAAGGTCTGTCCGGATCAAAAAAATGCCGCCATTTGCGCCAATGATGCAACCAAGCTCACTTTCCAAGCTTTTCAGCCAGGATTCATAACGCCAATACAGGCCTTCTCCCGATCGATTTCCTTCACCAGGAACGATGCGCACTTCTCCTGAAACCAAGCCCAGGCGAGGATTGGAAAGCATTTTTTCCATTAACAGGTTCAAGGCGTCGGGTGCAAACATGCAATTTGCGTCTGTGGAAAGCACGTAATCCGAATCCATCTTAGGCAAAACCATGTTCAGGGCGCTGGGTTTTCCGCGACGCGGTTTTTGGATTAGAAGCTCCACGTTTTGCCCGGAAAACGATTCCACGATTTCATTTGTGCGGTCGCTGGAATCGTCTGAAATCACGATCATTTTGACCCTGTCTCTGGGATAGTCCATTTGCAGGAACGATTCAATCTTCTTAGCGATGGATTCTTCTTCGTTGTAGGCTGGGCAAAGAACCGTGACCGTGGGTAAAGGCTGTGGCAGCTTGCAATTTAGCTCTTTTTGTTTGGGTTTGATCTTGTTAATCAGAAGCAATAAAAAAGGATAGCCAAACAGATGGTAGGCAAGCAGCCCAAAAGAGCACCAAAAAAGGACTTTGGCAATTGTCATATCAGGTTTTACCTCTTCCGCGCCATATAGTTGATTCGCGATATTTGCCGGCGATTTGCATCCAGCGCGGGAATCGATCTTTTCAAGCTGGGAAAAGCTATAACACCCTGATAAACAGTGGCATTGCTGTTGACTATGAAATTGAGGCTCCTGCCTTGCATAAAGTTCCTTTTTTTTGAATATGTAATTATGATGATGCTTAGCCTGACTTTTATGTGCCCTATTCTGTCAAGAAAATTCACAGAGATGCAACTTTTCGTGGGTACTTGAATTATTGCGGAATCACCAAGGGAAATTTGGACTTGACAAGGCTCAGCCGTTTGAAATCTTGATTTTTCCGCTTGGTATTATCGCGGCTGTCACAGCAATGAAAACACCAAGCATAAGTATAATATAAAGTTATGGATGTTGGATGTCCCAAATCAACCTGAAAAAGAATATCGCCGTCAGCGGCGGATTTCGCGTGGTCATATTGGTGCTATCTTTTTGCGTCAGTTGGCTTTCCGCGCGCTATTTGGGCGTGGAGGGAAAAGGGCGTCTCAGCTATCTCATGACCATGGGTGGGTTTATTTGGGCTGTTTTGGGCATGGGTTTGAATCACAGTTATCCATATCTGATCAGGAAAAATCCGGATAAACGGAGCGATTTGTATGCTTGGACCTTGCTGCAGTTTGCCTTTGAAACCCTGTTATTCCTGGCTGTGGGGCTGGGCTTGATCAAGTTTTGGAACCAAGTTCTGAGCTTCGATTTCACCCCTCTTTACATGGCGCTGTTTGTGATTTATATCACCTTCACGAAAGCAGTTATGCAGATGCAAGCCTTCTATATTGGGGTGGATAAAGTCTTTCAAAGCTCCATGGCACATTTGATTAACACCGGTTCCTGTCTGCTGCTGCTTATGGCGGGCTTCATTCTGGTTCCAAGTGGTGACCGTTTTGGCTACTATCTGGGTCTCACAGTTATTGGTTTGGCAATTTCGCTGGCCTATTTAAGTTTTGGGCATCGAGAGCGCATAAGTATATCCAGTATGGACATTTCCTTCATCAAACATTCCTACGGTTTTGGAATGAGAGCCTTCGTTTCCATGTTTTTAATCTCGCTTTTGGTGAGGGCAGATATCGTGATTGTAAAACGCCTCTTGGACTACAGCCAGGTTGGAATCTATTCCATTGCGGCACATGTGGTTGACATGCTGCAGGTTGCTTCAAATCTGGTGGGCAGCCTACTTTTGGCAAAGCTTTCTGACACCGCCGAAGAAACCGAAAAATGGCAACTCATGAAGAAAATGTTGATGCTTTTCAGCGTGTTCCTCCTGGTGGGAAACTTGGGGTTTATGTTGCTGGGTAAATATGTGTTAGGCATATTCTTTGGCCTGGATTTTGTTCCAGCGTACGCGGTCTATTTATGGCTGATCCCTGCAAGTTTTGGGCTCAGCTTCGGTTCGCTTTTTAATAACTATCTGAATAGCAAGGGTTTCCCGATTGTTACCATCGTGATTGCGGGTTTGGCCTTACTGCTGAATGTTGGGTTGAACTATTTGATGATCCCGCTTTGGGGCATCAACGGCGCTGCATTGGCAACTTCGATAGCGTATCTTTTTTGGTTTTTCCTAATCATTGCGTACGAGCAGAAGGCTACATCGGGAAGGCTTTTACCACACTTGATTCCCAAACGCGAAGACTGGCGGGAGCTTTATCTTTCAATCCGTGAGCTGTTGACCCAAATATCCAAAAAGAAGATGGGTGGCATCTGATATGCGCAGTGTGAAAAATCATCAAAAGCGTATTCTGATTATCCACACCTGGGGCATCGGCGACATGATTTTGCTCACTCCCGCGCTCAGGGTTGCCAAAAAAATGCATCCAGAGCTGAATATCACCTTGCTCGTGTTGCCACATGCGGCAGCGCTTCCGGTGCAAAACGCAAGCTATGTGGATGAAATCATTTTTGGAGGTTGGAAACCACGGGAGCTGATTGCCAGCCTCAGAAAACTTCGCAAGGAAAAATACCACGCGGCTTTCTTTTCATCAGGTGTAACAGCTTGGAAAACATGGCTTTTCCTGCTATTTATTAAAGCAAAACATAAGATAAGTGAATATAATAAATTTAAACTGCCATGTTTAACAGATTATGTTCCACGCAAGCCTCAGCAAAGCAGAGCGCATTCGAACTATGAACTTTTAGCCACCGCGATTGAACTGCCAAAATGGGAAGAAGCTGTGCAAAAGAGGGAAGAGCTGGACTTGGCGACCGACTTCACACTATCTGAGGAAAACCTGGAATGGGCTGCTAACTATATAAAAACACAGCAGCTTGGAAGTAAAAACATTCTGGCCATCCATCCAGGCTGTATGGCAAGCAATCGCTTCCGCCGCTGGCCTGTTGAATATTTTGCCACCTTGATTGAATCAGTGAAGAAAGATTTTGACCTGAACATAGTGGTCATTGCAGGTCCTGATGAAGAGGAAGAGGGTCGATATCTATCTCAAATTGAAGGTGTTAAGCTGTTAGAGCGCAGCTCCTTGTGCAATGTGGCTGCCTTCATATCTCTTTGTGATGTTTTTGTGAATACTGATTCCGGTTTGGGGCACATAGCGTCTTGTTTCCAAATACCTTCTTTAACCATTTTTGGCCCTGGGGATGAAAATCAGACTGCGCCCTTTTCCCCAAAAAGCGAGATTGTGCGCCTTGAAATTGATTGCGCCCCTTGCGTGCGAAATAAAAAACGGAATTGTAAAGCGGAGTGTCTGTTAGGTTTAAGTCCCCAGATGGTTTACGATTCTTTGAAGCCGATCTTGGAAAAACTTTGACCTCAATAACTGGTCAGTTTTTCGGATAAAGGCTCAGCAGCTTTCTGGTCAGCTCTCTGCGGGTAAATTTTTCAATGTTTTTGGCTGTGGTGGAGAATTGCTCAGGATTGTTCAAAATCTGCTGTAAAGCTTTGCTGATAGCTTCGGAATCCCTTGCCAAAACGTGAATTCCAGAGTTAGTTTCATAAATCAGGTCTTTTATGGCTGAGCGTTCTGGCCCAAGCGATAAAATCGGTCTTCCAGCTCGTAAAAGCTCAAATAATTTCCCTTGCAAAACAAGTTCAGATTCGGGGTCTTCTTCAATCATGATCAAGTTTGCCCATGCCCCCAAAGTGTGTTCCAGAGCGTCTTTATGGGGCAAATAGCCTAAATAGGAATAAAACGGATAATTTCCACCTTCGATGCGAGCCAAAATATATGGCGCGATACTGCCCAGATGTAAAAACCGAAACCCCGGGATATTGCAAGCTGCCATGGCGTCCAACATTGGGATCGGGTCACCGTAATTGCGGTCCATCCTGCCCATGTAAACCAAGGTTGGTTCCGAGAATTGTTTTGCTGGCAAGCCTTCAAAATCATCTTCATCAAAGCCATTGGTAATAACTTCCGATTTTTCTGAAAGCCAGGTATATTTATCCACATAGTGAGCGCGGGTTTTTTCAGTTACGAAAATAACCCGATCACTGTTCCGCAGAAATTTCTCGTCCATTTTTCGGATGTGTTTCATTCTGAAGCCATGTACTTTACGCTCGATGAGTGGGCCGAATTGCCAGGCGTCGCGATAGTCTGCCACCCAGAATAATTTGTTGCCAAAACGTTTTTTTAACCAAAGTCCCGCCACGAAAGACGAAAAAGGATAGGCAGTGATATATAGATTACTTATCTTGTAGCGTTTGATGATGTTAGCTGCCTTCCAAGCCGCAAAAGGTGTCCAGCCAATTTGTTTGTCGATGGGCCAGATGATGTCGTTCACCAATTTTGCCAAAGTCCAGAAAGCTTTGGAAACGGGATTTTTGGGCATGGTATCTTCAAAACGAGTGCAAGTGATGCGGCTCACGTTGCGGGAGCGGATACCCAAGCCGCCAACCCTGTGGATGTGGGCTTCAGGAGGAATTTCCTGCAACAAACTATGGTCGGTTTCTTTGCGCACCGGCTTTTTGGGAACAACAGCGTGTACTTCCCAACCCTCGCGGCAGGCGTATTTCATGAATTTGAGCGCTCTCTGCACTCCGCTGAGGCCGGTGGGCGGAAATTCGTTGATAATCATCAGTAACTTATTGTTGTTCATACACTTTTCTCAATCTTGAAATCAGATCCGGCAGCATGAATTCCCGCTTAACCCTTTGCTGGGCAGCCTTTGAAATACAATCTGCCATCTGTTTGTCCTGCATAAGGCTGCGTATCGTTTCTGTCAAATCTGAAACATCCTGCGGTTTGGCGAATAAGGCTTCTTTTTCATCTTCAAAAAGACCATGTATCCCTTCTCCAATCGTTCCTATAACTGGAATCCCGGCATACATTGCCTCCAGATAAACAATACCGAAAGTCTCACTGTAGCTGGGCAGCACGAAGACATCGAAATATCGATACAGATTGCGCAGCAGCCTGTTTTCCAAACCACCGGCCAGTTTCACGTTTTCACCCAAGCCCATTGTTTTAATTTTTGCTTCCAAATCGCGGCGTTCATCACCCTTTCCCAAAATAAAAAGCTGGATTTCCCAGCCTTCCTGTTTAAGCTGAGCCACGGCATCAATCAAGTGGCGGAAGCCTTTTTCAGGGGTTAGGTTTCCCACGGAAATAATCTTGTAACTAACAGCCCTAAATTGCTTTGTGATGGGCTCAAGTTCAGCTTCTTCACAGGGAATCGTGGGACTGATAGCATTGCCCAAAATACTGGTTTTTTCTTTTGGCAGAAATGGAAAAAGCCATTTTTGCAGTCTGGCATTCACCGTGAAAACGTGATCCCAGCAAGAAAGCGCCTTGCGCAAGGTTTTGCGGTAAAATGGCAGCATCCGGTTTCCCATCAAGCGGGCGGGATGGGTGCGAATGTTGTGCAAAATGAGGAATTTTGGGATGCGGACTCGATCCAGCCAGGTTTTCAACCAAAAAAGCTCCGGAACATGCCGGAAATCATGAACTTGAATCAAATCCGGCTTCCAGCGCGCAAAAGCTCGTCTCACTGCGGGCAAAACACTGGCCGGAAAAGTTGCAAATGCGGATAAAAAAGGATTGCGAAGAGCAGGGTATGTAACATGGCAAATCTCAATTCCATCCTGCTCATAATTCTCTACTCTGTAACGAGTTCCGATCTCATACGCCAAAACTTTGACTTCATAATGTTGTGCCAATTCCTGAGCCTGATGTTGCACAAAAACACCCTGCAGGCTATTTTGCCGGCTCGGATAGAGGTCACTGATCAGCATGATTTTTTTCATTTTAGGCACCAAACGTGTTAAAACACACCAAGAAAGGACAGAAACGGACGATGCGGGTTTTTGACAAGGAATATTTCCCAAGCTCGAACGTGTCTTCGCAAAAGAAGATGCCAGTAAATCTCTTGACTGTGGTGCTGCCTCCAAAAAAATGGTACGAAGCAAAGAATCAAAGGTGACCAATATGGAAAACATCGAAAAACCAGTGGTATCAAATTTTATCCGCACGATTATAGACCGCGATCTCGAAAGCGGAAAACACAGCAAAATCGTAACTCGCTTCCCGCCGGAGCCGAATGGCTATCTGCACATCGGACACGCCAAATCCATCTGCCTGAATTTTGGCTTGGCGCGAGATTACGGCGGCATTTGCCATCTGCGTTTTGATGACACCAACCCCATCAAGGAAGATATAGAATACGTGGATTCCATCATGGAAGACGTGCGCTGGCTCGGTTTTGATTGGGCAGACAAGCTTTTTTATGCTTCGGATTATTTTGATCAGCTCTATGAATATGCTGAGATGTTGATCCACAAAGGTTTGGCGTTTGTTTGCGACCTTTGTCAGGAAGAAATCCGCGAATACCGCGGCACCCTCACCGTTCCTGGAAAAAACAGCCCCTGGCGTGAGCGCAGCATCGAGGAAAACCTCGATCTTTTCCGCAGGATGCGGGATGGCGAATTCGAGGAAGGTGAAAAATCCCTGCGTGCCAAGATTGACATGGCTTCTCCAAACCTGAACATGCGTGATCCCGTGATTTACCGCATCAAAAAAGCCGAACACCACCGCACCGGAACAAAATGGGTCATCTACCCCATGTACGACTACACCCACAGCCTTTCAGACTCCATTGAAGGCATCACCCACTCTCTTTGCACCCTGGAATTTGAAGACCACAGACCGCTGTACGAATGGTTTTTACAAAACCTGCCGGTTCATTCTTTTCCTCAACAGATTGAATTTGCCCGCTTGAACCTCAGCTACACCGTGATGAGCAAAAGGCTGCTCTTGGAATTGGTGAAAACCAATGTGGTAAAAGGCTGGGACGACCCCCGCATGCCAACCATTGCAGGAATGAGGCGCAGGGGTTTTCCACCCGCCGCCATCAGAGATTTTGCCGACCGCATCGGAGTGGCGAAAGCCAGTTCCATGGTGGATTTTGAGCTTCTGCAGTTCTGCGTTCGAGAAGAATTGAACCAAACCGCGAAGCGCGTGATGGGGGTTTTGGATCCGATTCCGCTCATCATCGAAAACTATCCTGACGACAGCTTTGAAGAGCTGGAAGCGATAAATAATCCCGAGGATTCCAGCGCCGGAACGCGCATGATTCCATTTGGCAAGGAACTCTATATTGAAAGGGAAGATTTCGTGGAAGACCCTCCCAAGGGCTGGTTCCGTCTTTCTCCGGGCGCTGAAGTGCGTCTAAAACACGCCTATTACGTAATTTGCAAGGAAGCCATAAAAGATGAGGATGGCAATATCATTAAAATAATCTGCAGCTATGACCCCGCTTCCAGAGGCGGCTCCACTCCAGACAAAAGAAAAGTGCGGGGCACCATCCATTGGGTCAGCGCAGCCCACGCGATTGATGCTGAAGTGCGGCTTTACGAACAGCTTTTCACCCTGGCGGACATGAACGAAATGGAAGAAGGTAAAAGCCCTGAAGACTACCTGAACCCTGAATCTCTGAAAGTGCTAACAGGCTGTAAAATGGAGCCTTCGCTCGCCTCAGCGGAAAAAGGAGAACGCTTCCAGTTGCTGCGCCAAGGCTATTTTTGCGTGGATTTGGACAGCAGTCCCCAAAAACCTGTTTTCAACCGCATCGTGACCCTCAAAGACGGCTGGGCGAGACAGCAGCGTAAACAATAAAAAACAACCGCGGAATCACTTCTGCTCAGGCTTTCTCGGCTCTTCTTCCTGCGGTTTATCCTCAGTCTTGGGTTCCTCGTCGTTAATAGAATAGAGCGCGAACCCGCCCAAGACGCTGAAAAGCATGGCGATATCAATAATCGTACTGCCAAAAATTATTCCCCCAAACGAAGCGGCAATAATGATGGCGCCCATTAATTTCCGTTTTGTGGAAAAAGAGATGTAGGCCAAAACCGCAATCATGACGGCAAGTACCGCCGCCACAACCAAAAACTCTCCACCCGCGGAAAATTCATGGTTCCAAACAGCTTTGAAAGTGGGGGAGACCATTGCCGCTACCGCCACAATCAAAACAATTCCCGCGCCAATCATGGCCAAAACGCTTCCCATAAATTTCATTTGTTTACTCCTGTTTGATTTTCCCAGACAACATAGTTTACCTTCTTGTCATGTCAACACAATTTTCCATCCACAAGCTTTTTAAAAAAAAGTGTGGACAGATAAGTACTGTTTTTCCAAATGGCTCCGGGAGGTAAAAATGACCTACAAAGTGATCATGATCAAGATCGACAGTCGTATCAGTGATGCGGCAAAAGTGCAGAGCATCCTCACAGAATATGGATGCAACATCAAGGTTCGCCTTGGTTTGCATGAGGTTTCCAAAGAACTCTGTGCCAATGATGGCCTCATTCTTTTGGAAATGGACGGTGACAAAAGGCGTTTGAACTCCATCGTTAAAAAACTTAACGCGGTGGAATTTGTAACAGCCCAGCTCGTCGAAATGTAAGCCACTTTTTTGGCTTTGGCGCCAGGCTGGAATGTCCTCAATTTGAGGCACGAATCGGCTTGGCGCCATTTCTATTATTTGAAATATGCCGTTTCAGGGCAGCAGCTTTGATTTTGTGGCATCAATATAATGGGAAAGATTTTCATCCATTTTCTTGAGGTCTTCCAGGGTGTGCCGTTTTATCTCAACTTGTGTGGGAGCCTCGCTTTCCACCAATTCGATGTTCAGACGCGGACTGGGCTGAAAAAGCTCATCCAGAATCTTTTGGAATTGATCCTTGAAACCCAGCAGACTACTGTGGTATGTACCTCCAGAAACTTTAAGGTTCAGCTTGTTTGAGTTTTTGATTTCGGCTTTGGTCTGCCCGAGGGCGATGGAAGCGGCACCGCTTTCACGTTTCACCCGGGCAACGATGCGTTCCCAGTTTTGGTCCAGATTTTCCTGGTTGAATTCCATCCGACGCGAAACAGGCGGTTCCGCGGCTTGCGCTTTTGGAGGCGGAACACTTGTCGTGGTCGGGCGTGGAGCCGGTTTTGGCGAAGCTGTGGGCGCGGGTCGAACCGCTTGCGGCTGAGGTAAATTCTGCGAACCAAGCTGTAAAACCAGATTTGCCACATCTTCCATTTCATCCAGCCGACACATCTTGAGCATCACCAGCTCAAAAATCAGAAATGGATTTCCGCTGCTTTTGATTTCGCTCCTCGCTTCCATCAGCATGCTGAGCATATACAAAAGGTTTTCCTGGCTGAAAAGAGCGGCAACATCATCGTAAAGAGGAAATTCCTCGGGGGTGATTTCGCTGGGCGAGCTTCCCACCTTGCGCAAAATCACAATCCGGATGAATTCCATCAAATTGTTGATGAATTCCTGCAAATCCGCCCCTTGCTCAAAAATCCGCTGAAGATTTTCCAAAAGCGCGGGCGCGTCTCCGGCTTCCACCAGATGCATCAAATCCCCAAAAACCTGCGTGGGAATGAGTCCGAATATGGGTCTCACCTTATCGATAGTCACTTCGTCCTGGCAATATGAAAGCACCTGGTCGGTCAATGAAAGCGCGTCGCGCAGGCTGCCATCAGCTTTTCTGGCAATGAGATGCAGGGATTCCGCGTCGATGCTAATGTTTTCTTCCTTCATCAGTTCCTTCAGCCTTTTCACGATGGAATCGATGGGAATGCGTTTAAAATCATAGCGCTGACATCTGGAAATGATGGTGGGTGGAACCTTGAACGGTTCGGTGGTCGCGAAAATGAACAACACGTTTTCCGGCGGCTCTTCCAGCGTTTTAAGCAGCGCGTTGAAGGCGCTTTTTGAAAGCATGTGAACTTCGTCGATGATATATATTTTCCAAGGCGATTGGCTGGGCGCGTAAAGAAGCTCACGCTGAAGCTCGCGGATATCGTCCACACCTGTGTTTGAGGCACCGTCAATCTCAATCACGTCGTTCGAGGTTCCGGAAGTGATTTCCAAGCAGTTGTGACATATATTGCAAGGCGTTACGGTTGGTCCTTCCACGCAGTTCAGGTTTTTGGCAAATATCCTCGCCATCGAGGTTTTTCCCACCCCGCGCGGTCCTGTGAAAAGATAGGCATGCGCGATGCGGTTTCCGATAATGGCGTTATGCAGGATCTGTGTGATATGATCCTGCGCGTAAACCTCCGCGAAAGTCTGCGGACGGTATTTTCTGGCAAGTACAATGTAGCTCATCTGTTCTCCAAATCCATTCTTTTTGAATCCCCTTTTTCAGGCAAGCATTTTCTACTGGACAAATTATCCCTCTGTTTTAATCGGGATTTACCCCGGCTTGTTCCGGGTATCTCAAAAAAAAATCAAGAGCAGTGGAGGTAAAAGATGAAACTACAAGGAAAAGTGGTGATTGCCCAGGGTGGTGGCCCCACCGCTGTCATCAATCAATCTTTGGCGGGCGTTGTGTTGGAAGCCCGCAAATTTGCCCAGGTTGGCCGGATTTACGGCGCTCAATATGGCGTGCAAGGCATTGTGAATGAGGATTTTGTGGATTTAAGCCAGGAAACCGTTCAAAACTTGGAAAAAGTGGCGCAAAGCCCTTCCGCGGCCCTGTTTTCGACCCGTGATAAACCGGACGAAAAATATTGCAAAGAGATTTTCAAGGCGCTCAAAGCCCATGATGTGCGCTATTTTTTCTATGTCGGTGGAAATGACTCCGCGGACACCGTGCGCATTGTAAATGAAGAGGCAAAGCTGGCTGGATATGATTTTCGAGCTATCCACATACCCAAAACCATCGACAACGACCTTGTCCTGAACGACCACACCCCCGGTTTTGGCTCCGCGGCAAGGTTTGTGGCGTCCGCCTTCGCCGGTGTGAATCTGGACAACCGCGCCCTCCCCGGCGTTTATATTGGAATCGTGATGGGACGTCACGCGGGTTTTTTAACCGCTGCCTCCGTCATGGGACAAAAATATCCGGACGATGGTCCCCATCTCGTTTATCTGCCAGAACGCCCTTTCAAGGAAGAACAATTCCTCTCCGACGTCAAACGCGTTTATGACCAGCACGGCCGCTGCGTGGTGGCGGTTTCCGAAGGCATCGTCAACGAAAAAGGTGTTCCTGTGATTACCACGCTCACCCAAAGCACCGAAACCGACGCGCACGGCAATGTCCAGCTTTCCGGAACCGGCATGTTGGGCGACCTGCTTGGCGATTTGGTGAAGGAAAAACTCAAAATCAAACGCGTGCGTTCAGACACTTTCGGCTATCTCCAGCGCTCATTTTTGGGCTGCGTTTCTGATGTGGACCAGCGCGAAGCGCGTGAAGCCGCGGAAAAGGCTGTCCACTTCGCTATTTGGGACAATCTGGATGGCTCAGTTTCCATTCAGCGGGTTGGCTCCTACGCCGTGGACTATCGCCTGCAAAAACTGGAGGATGTTGCCCGCAAAACCAAGCTTATGCCCCCTGAATATATTAATCAACAAGGAAATGGCGTGACGGATGAATTCAAAAAATATCTGCTGCCCCTTGTGGGAAGCGGCTTTGAGCTCTCTCACAGGCTGCGTGCCCCCAGCGTGGCAAAACTGCTGGATTGAAACACTTGACATATTATTGCTTAACAAAATACTGGCTTAAAATCAAAAAATACACAGATGGAGGAAACCATGACCTTTAATGAATTCATGGACAAGGTTATTGCCAAGAATCCGGGAGAGACCGAATTTCATCAGGCAGTAAAAGAAGTTGTCGAAACCATTTGGGATGCCTATGAAAGCAATCCCCGCTTCGTGAAAGCAAACGTGCTCGAGCGCCTCGTTGAGCCCGAACGCACCATCATTTTCCGCGTCCCCTGGATGGATGACAATGGAAACGTGCAGGTGAACCGCGGCATCCGCGTGCAATACAACAGCGCCATCGGCCCCTACAAGGGCGGCATCCGCTTTCACCCCAGCGTGAACCTTTCCATCATGAAGTTCCTCGGCTTCGAGCAGATCTTCAAAAACAGCCTCACCACCCTGCCCATGGGCGGCGGAAAGGGCGGAGCAGACTTTGACGCCAGAGGAAAATCCGACGGTGAAATCATGCGCTTTTGCCAATCCTTCATGGCAGAGCTTTACCGCCACATCGGCCCCGATACCGACGTCCCTGCTGGCGACATCGGCGTTGGCGCCCGCGAGGTCGGTTTTCTCTATGGCTACTATCGCAAACTGGTGAACGAATTCACCGGCGTTTTCACCGGCAAAGGCCGCACCTGGGGCGGAAGCCTCATCCGTCCTGAAGCCACAGGCTTTGGTATCATTTATTTCACCCACGAAATGCTCAAAACCAAAGGCCAAAGCTTTGAAGGAAAACGCGTTGCCGTTTCCGGATTCGGTCAGGTCGCCTGGGGTGCCGTCCAAAAAATCAACGAACTGGGCGGAAAAGTTGTAACCATCTCCGGCCCCGACGGTTATATCCTTGACGAAGAAGGCATCAGCGGCGAAAAGATTGACTGCATGGTCGAGCTTCGCGCTTCCAACAACGACCGCGTTGGCGACTATCTGAACACATATCCCAACGCCAAATTCTTCCCCGGCAAGCGTCCTTGGGAAGTCCCTGTGGACATCGCAGTCCCCTGCGCCACCCAGAACGAACTTGATGTTGAAGACGCGAAAAACCTCATCAGCAACGGCTGCACCTGCCTCTGCGAAGGCGCAAACATGCCTTGCACACCCGAAGCCATCGAAGTCTTCAGGAATGCAAGAATCCTCTTTGCCCCCGGAAAGGCTGCCAACGCCGGCGGTGTCTCCACCAGCGGATTGGAAATGACCCAAAACTCCATGCGTCTCAGCTGGGACCGCGAAGAAGTGGACGAAAAGCTGCAGTCCATCATGAAAAACATCCATGCCGCCTGCGTGGAACACGGAAAACAGCCCGATGGACACGTGGACTATGTGAAAGGCGCAAACGTGGCTGGCTTCATGAAAGTTGCCAACGCCATGTGCGACCAGGGTGTCATCTAAAACCCACAATCAACTCTAATAAATACAGAAAACCCGGCTCCCGCAGCCGGGTTTTTCTATTTTCATGAAATTTTCTTTTAAGCGTCTTGCCTTAAAGGCGGTGATTTTCAGGTTTTTTTACAACCTCCTTCCTTCTTGATTGCAGCTAATTCCTTGCCTGACAAACCCCTGACGAGTATCCGAATCCCTTTCGGGGGTGGGAAAAGGGTGCCAAAAACAATACAAAAGCCGCATTCAAGAAACGACCCTATATATAGGGGCAGAATTGGGCGCTTTGTCAAGGGGTTTCGCTTTTTTTCACGCAGATTACGCTGATTTTTTATAATAGATTAGGGATGCACAGGATTATCCGGATGAAAAGGGATTTGCGGAAGCACCGGAATACCGGATTCATCCGGTCGTTGGTGCCAGATTCATCTGGCACAGAGAGCAAATCGGCTATCGAAACCGCATGAGAATGACCTACAGCCTGAACCCTGTCTTGGAAGGAATTGACCTGAACTAAGGTAAATCAGAACCCCGAGGCCGTGGATGCCGAACCTGGCATCTGCGGCCTTTTATCAATTATATGAAATTCAATCAATTCCCAAGGCACTTTTTGGGGAAACCTTATCGTAACTGCCTATCAACAAATCAATTAGCCCATATTATGAGTCTATCCGCTTTATCAATTTATAAATTCCGCTTTTACGGGAGCTTTTCAAAAGTCCAAATTCGGGACTCTGTATCCGTCTTGACAAAAAGAGAGCCAAGACACAGGAGTCCAGAACCTTAGCTACCCTATATATATCATATATAATATATAAAAATATTGAATTATATAGTAATATATATACTATATATGTATATATACCTATATCTTATGTGTATTCTCTTTTTTCCATTCTCTCCCTTTTTCTAAAAGGGACGGTATAAGAGAAAATGTTTAATTGATTAAACCATTAACTCCCATCAATACCGACCATGCAAGTCAAGCTACTGAACATCAAGGACTTATATTTACGAAAAAGCTGGTTTAAGCCGTTTTTGAGCAAAAAACAGGATGGGAATCGATTGAGAACCGGAGAATTGATAAACCCTATACGCTCAGCATTATCAATTTCAATCATTTTATCAGTTCGCAACAGGCTGTTTTCATCCATTCAAAGGCTGAAACCCTGTATCCATCGAGTTTACAGCCGTCCACTCCCTATGAATTTTAACAGTTTTCACAAGTCTTATACCCCGGCGCTTCGCAATTCTCCAGCCTGCATCTTCAGTATAAAAACCCGAAGAAATGCGTCATTCCGGAGCACCGGAGAAGAGCTCGTTGGAACGCCGAATTCATTCGGCCGTTGGTGCCAGATTCATCTGGCACAGAGAACAAAGCCGGCATCCTTTTCCACCGGAGAAATCCGGCGGCGCCGACCGGTTGAAAACCGGTGCTCCATCCGTCTGGTCGCCATCTCCCAGCCTGCATCTTCAGTATAAAAACCCGAAGAAATGCGTCATTTTGGAGCGTAGTGACGGAATCAAGCCCTTTTCTTTCTGCGGTTCAAAAAGTCCGAAAAAGGCTCTCTTTTGCAAAGTGGAAAAAAGATACGAGTCGATTCCGATCGCTCAAAATACGAGGGATTTAATCCCGCAAAAATGAAATGAGAGCATCAACGGTCCAGAAACTCCAAAGGCTTATTCAGGTCTTTGAGAAGCCGGGAAATCACCCCGTCGGGACTGGCATATCCCACAACAATTTTATCCGCCAATTCTATGATCAGTTTGTTACGTACCATGGAGGTGAAACGGTCAACCTTTGTAACGCCTTCGTCAAAGGGACTGATGACAAGCAGGTTCCCCTTGTCCAGCCTGGCTCTGATTTCCGGAGTCCAGCGCTTGTAGAAGCCGCGCGCCAGAACAATGATCAACGGTTGATTTCCCTTCAAAAGAAAGTGGAGGACATCCCTTTCCAGCTTACTGTGAAACCCTCCGATTACACAAGTTCCACTTTTAACCTGTTCAAGTGCCCAATCATAGGATTTCAAAACGCTTGCAGCGGATACTTTCCGGCTGCAAAGGAAAGCAGTGCTTGACAATGTTAAAAGAGACCTATCTCCAAGAGACTGATATTTATTCACTGTTAGTCAAGCTACCGCTCATGCGGTATTTAAGATTGTAATTTATAATATAATCTACCTCTTCTTTACTCAAGTTGAGTAACTGGCCTAAAACAATATCTAAATTGTCCAATATCGATTTAGAAAGTCTATGATAATATTCATAATCCGTTTGTTTAGTCTGTACGAATTTTTTGTTTTTTTCCAAATCACTCATTAAGATTTGATTCACTTTTGACAGTTCTTCTATATATTCAAAATTGTTCGTGAGACATCCATAATTGAATGCTTCGAGTTCTTTATTTGTTATATGCCATACATCACTGATTGCTTCCCACAGCCAAAAAAACAGAGTTGAGTTAAATGCTGCACACGCCGCATCACGAATTTGAACATCTGAATAACCATACTGCTTGTATTCATTCGACGCTATTGGAAATACAAAACATTTACACCAATACATCATTCTCATATTTAAATAAATCGAATACGACTTGTTGGAGGAAATCCGCAACTCATTTAGCTTTTTTGTTAGTTTTCCTAATATTTGAGTATCCAAGTTACTTCCAAATTTGTACCATCCATATTGTCTTTCGGAATTAACAACGTAATAGCAAGTACTCATCAATTCTTCTAATGCAGATGGATGCGAGCTATACCAATGGTAATATTGTGTAGTATAAAGATTACACTGCGTTTCATCTTTTTTCTTCATTGTGCAAATAATAACTGATAGTTTCTGGTGAACACCCTTGAACAAACACCCAGGCCTATCTGCAAAGTTACTACACCATAACGTGCCGCTTGTTTGAGTAAAATAATATCTCAAATTTGACATTCTGGGTGTGCTGGCAAGAGAAATGGGAATAATCATACCAAAATATGCTTTCTTGTTTTGCAATAAGCGGCTTCGGTGCATTACATATGCGTAAAGATTTCCACATTTTTGAATATCTCGAACATTATATGAATAGCCGATTTTTCGTGATTCCACATACGGCGGGTTCCCAATTATTACATCAAATCCCTGATTATGATGGATAATTTCATAAAACTCCGCATACCAATGGAAGGGTTGGTTGCTCTTTTTCCATTCGTCAAATGGTTTTGTGGCAGAATGCTGATGGAGCATACTATCCAGCGTGGAGGTAAGCTCTTTAAGGCGATTTGAGAGTTCAGTTTTAGCCGGAATAAAGCTCTCTTCGTTTTGAGAGCCTTCCAACTGCAATTCCTTGAAGCGCTTGAAGGTCAATGCCACTTGTTCGCACATCTGCGGAATGCTCTCTTTGTATTTTACAGCGTTAACGACGTCGCTTTCAATATCTTCGATAATTTCATCCCAAGTTGTGTAGCCCACAAGGGTATTGCCACAGCGGATATTGAAGTCGATATCGGGCAGGGGTTCCAAGCCATAGTTCGGGTCGGCTTGATCTGGGTCAACGCATGCCACAAGCTTGAGAAAGAGCCTTAACTTTGCAATTTCCACAGCTTCGTTCATGATATCCACGCCATAGAGGTTGTTCAAGATGATGCTTTTGTAGATGAAATATTGCAGGTTAGGGTGGGAAGGGTCGTCCACAATTTTCAGCTCTTTTTTCAGGTGGCTGGCAGAATATGCGGAACTATCTTCCACAAAATCTCCCATTCTGCCGATGCAGGCTTCATAGAGGTCTTCCAAGATGTTCATGGCGGCAAACAGGAAAGCGCCGGAACCGCAGGTTGGGTCCAGGATTGTAACTGATTTCAAGGCTTTATAGAAATTATAAACGAGCTTGGAGTCCGAAGTTTCGTTGATGAGATCGAGGGCAAACTGCCGGATGTCAAGATTGTGGGTAATCAAATCGTTAATCTGGAGGATATCGCCGTTTGAAATGAGCTGTCTCAGCTCCAAATAACGCTGCCTGCGGGCAATCGTTTCGCGCCAAATCTCTGTGGGCAAAGCCAGCTCTTCCGGGGCGGCTGTGTTCCAACTGCGCCGGAGCTCCACCAGGTTTTCCTGCCGGGGGTTCAGCCCTGCTTTGATGTCTTCCGGCAGGTCCTGCCAAATGTCTTTAGGGTTTATTCCATGCTTCACTGCATTGTGGATATATTGGTCTTCGCTGGCTTTCAGCTTTTGCCAAATTTCTGCATCAGGTTGGAAGGCTTGAGGATAGTTGCGCTGGACTTCATCAAAGAGGTGGGGTATGATTGTGTTTTTTCCGATGTAGTCGGTGATGTCTTCCTTGGTGTAATAGGCTCCCATTTGAGCCCGGTCGTTGATATATTTTTCAAAGATATAGCCAATCACGTCGGGATTGATGTCTTTGCCTGTGGCGGTGATATTGGTGTCCAGATGCCAGTTGTATTCATCAAAGAAATTGAACAGGGCTTCAAAGGCATCGTCTTTGATTTGGATTTCACCTTCATATTTTGCCTCAAGCTCGTGCACGGAAAATATGCCCCCGTTTAAGAAGGGGATTTTGCCAAATTCGGCGGACTGTTCTTCTCTTTCCGGGCTGCCCAACACATTGTGAAACAGCTGCAGCAAAAAGCTGCGGTAGAAGGTGTAGAACTTGTCGGCACCGTGAATCAACCTACCTGTTTCCAGCTTGTGCATAAGATAATCCAGGTTGCCATCCAAAAAGCCGCGTTTTTGGATGAAATAGCAAAACATGAGGCGGTTCAACATCACTGAGGTGTACCAGTTTTTGTCAAATTCATCTGGTATGCCCGAAATGAAGGACAGAAACTTTGTGTGCTGCTTTTTGAAGCCATCGTAGAATTTTTTGGTGACCCTCTCGGAATTTTGGTCCACAGCGGCACTCATGCGCGTGGTCACGTCCACCAGGGTGATGTCTTCCTGCTCGTCGATGGTGAAGACCAGCCCACTGGTTCGCTGGAACAAAAGCTGGGGGTCCTGCTGCACGTAATATTCTGTTACAACCGTTTTGATGGGCTTTCCTGCGGGTCTGTAGGCATATTGCCAAATTTGTTTTTGTCTTTTGTGGTCTGTGAAAATCAGCAGGTGCTCATAGTATCTGCGCTTCACGATGGATTGGATGCGCATTCTGTCGTTTTTTGGAGGAATCTCCATGCCATCAGGGGGCGTGCATTGCAAAAAGCGAAAGCCGCTTTTTTCGCAGATGGCGCTAATCGTGTAGCTAATGTCTTTGTGGTCAATCTGAAACTTTTCGTTGGCGTTATCCCAGCCCATTTGGTTGAAAAGCTCTTTGAACCTGAATTGCCTGACCAAATTTGTAAATGTGATTTTATCCATATCAAACCTTCTTTTCCACCAAGCCCATCGAGCAGATGATCCGGGGTTCCTTGGAATAGCCGCCTTCATCCGGCTCTGTGCAGAGTTTGTTTTCCTCCCAAAGGGTTTCCACCAGCCTTACCAGATAGTCTATCGGTTCCTTGTTCTTAAAGGAATTTCTGATGAGGGTTTTTGCCTCTTCTTTCAGGGGAAAGCGGTAGATGGCTTCAACCGCCTTTTTCAGCGTGTTTGTAACAAAGATGCTGTCTCCCTCATTCTTGATGAACCCAACCAAGCTTTCATAAAGCTGCCTTTTTATGCTTCCCTTTCTACCCAGGGCGCCTTCTGTGTTGCGCTCGGAAACATCGATAAGAGAGATTCCCTTTCCAACAATTTCGTGGTGTGCTTCCAGCTTTGGCAGGGCACGAGTGTCTTTATCGCATGCCGCCACTTCAAGTATCCTTTTTTGGGATTGGGAAATTATGTTTTCATTCATGTCCAGCCAAGCCAAAACGTCGTTGTCGTGCTGGGTTCTGGCATAGATGATAACGCCATCACCTCGGTTGGCTGCATCTTTTGAGGAATATACGATATTGGGCAGATTCGGAATGATTTTTTCCAGATTTTTGTCGGCATCGATGGCATTTTTCCAAATTTGATAGGCGTAGGAGCCCAAGTCTATTTCCGTGTCTGTCTCTTCGTCCAAAATTCCGGCTTTTTCGTTGTAGAGGTCTGCAATATTGGTCGGGTCTCCTGCAAAGAAAACTTCATCGGAGCCGAAAACTTCGGCGTTTTCTTTTATCCTTTCCCTCAGCCTGGAGCGGATTCGTATCACGTCTTCAACGCCATCTTCCGGAAAAACGCTGTAGCAGAGGATTTCCCTGGCATTCTGCCCAATCCTGTCTATCCGCCCAGCTCTTTGAATCAGCCGGATTATCGCCCAGGGAAGGTCGTAGTTTAGCATGATGTGGCAATCCTGAAGGTTTTGCCCTTCGCTCAGGACGTCGGTGGTAATCAAAACCCTGATGTCGTCCAAACCGGGCTTCAATTCATGGCTGATGGGGCTGAATTTTTTGGCAATTGCGCTGGGATTGGCGGAATCACCAGTTGCCACTTCAATGTGATAGACGTTCATTTTTTGCAGCTGCCTGTGCAGATATTCGGCGGTGTCTGCAAAATGGGTGAAAATCAGTATTTTGTCCTTGGGATGAGTTTTTGTGATCAGCTTGTGCAGGGCTTGGAGCTGGTGGTCTTGATTTGGGTCCCAGCAACAGTTCTCCGATACAATTTTAAGCAGGGTGGCTGTGTCTTTTTTCAGGTCATTCAGCAAGTCATCTGTGAAAAGGGAACTGGGTATCCAATTAAACTTTTTGCGTATGCCGGATTCGTTGAACTGTTCATAAGCCTTTTCTGCCTCTTCCATGTAGTGTTTTTCGTCATCATTGAACTGAATGGAAGAAACCTGAGCGGCGTCGTCTTCAAAGTCGTCCGTGTCGTCAAGATCGAAATATGCGCTCACCTGCTCCGTATAGTTTTTTCCAATGGGGAGCGGCAAATCGTTTTCAATGGCGTGGATGAATATATAGTTTCTTTGAATATGGCGACACAGGGAGAGCAGATAGGAATATCCGCTGCTTTCCAAACGCTTGAACAGGTTTGTGCGGCAAAAGCCAATCAGCCTCTTTCCGGCGCGGGATAGGTTTGTTACCATCTCATCTTCTTTTGCAGACAATTCTTTACGTTTAGCTTCGTCCACATAGGAAGCCAGCCCGTAGCGGGGAAGCATCAGAGAGCCGATTTTATCCACTTGGTCTTCGTTGTAAAGCCTTGTATATTGATTTTGGCTCACATCCTCCGGCATTTCATAACCAAGCTTTTTGGGCGTTCGGAGGGGGAAATATGACCTCCTGCCATCGGGGAATCCAAGATATTTATCACCTCTTTCATCTTCTTTGGCATAGTTTTCCTTGATGAATGTTCGGGTTCGACGAATCATATACAATCTGGTGAGCTCTTTCCAGTCGTCGGAAGATTCACTGTGTTCAAAAGCTCTGATGCTGCGCAGGGGCGTTTCAGGATGCTGCATGGCATACTTGTGGTATCCACCAATCTTTGTAATGTAGTTCTCCGGGCTAATGCCCAAATCCAAATCATCGGAAATGAAAAGCCTGAGTTGGTTCGATAAATCCTTGTATTCCTTGTTGTAGGGCGTTGCAGACAGCAGAATGACCTTACTTTCGTTTTCGCTGAGATATTCCTTGATGGCTCTGTAGCGCTTGCCTTTATGGTTCCTGAGGTTGTGGCTTTCATCCACTATAACCAGCCTGAAGCGTTTTTTGTCTTTGAGGTGATTGGGCGCAGCGCCTATGGAAATAACCTCCGCCTTCAAATCGAACTTGGAAATATAATCCTTCCACATATCAACCAGATTTGCGGGACAAATTATGAGGGTTGAATAGAAGTAGTCTTCTTCAAAGATTTTTGCCACGGCACAGGCGGTGTAGGTTTTCCCAAGCCCAACCACGTCTCCGATGAAAACTCCATTGCGCTTATATAGCTTTTTGGCAGCAATCATCACAGCGGCTTGCTGGAAGGGGAACAGCTTGTCTCTGAATGCTTTTGGAATCCTATATTCGTTTAATCCGGCTCTTGCTTCCTGCGACAAATGGTAAACCATTTTTAGGTAGATGTGGTAGGGAGGGATCAGCTCTTCCCGAGCCCAGCTGTTGTCGATAACTTCCACCAGATCATCGGAAATATCCAAACAGTATTGGTCTTCCCATCTTTCATTGAACCACTTTTGTAGTTTTTGGGTGGCATCGGAATCCAAAACGTCAACGTTCAATTCGCCCTGCTTTTCCAAGCCGGACATTGTTAGGTTACTGCTTCCAATCACGCCAACAATGGGAGTGTTTTTGTCTTCCTTGTGCATTAAATACAGTTTGGCGTGCAGCCTGAAGGACAGATGCAGCTTTACAATTACCTTTTTGGCTTTTAGCTGTGATGATAGCTTTCGCAGGGCTGCCTCATCGGCATTTGTGGGAGCCCCAACCAAGAGCTGTTCCTTGAATTGTTCGGCACACCTCTTTTTGAGTTGTAAAGATGTTTTCATGTCCATGGGAAGGGCGCTGTTCACAGTTCTTGATGCTTCTTTCAATTCGTCGATGGGAAGCTTTTGCATCCCCACTAAAACCCTGGCACAGGCACCGTCTTCTCCGCTCCATTTGTCAACATTGCGATCAATGCTTGCCCATCCCTTCAGATTCAGATAGCCAACGCAAAAATCGGCTCTGTAAGAATTTTCAAGCGTATCTTGAAGATAGCTTAGTAGAGATTCGTTTATGTTGTCAAAAATTCTGGGCATTACACCTCCACATTCTTCTTCCATGTTTTAATCATTTATGCAGCCCACTTGAAAACATATTTCCATGTGTATAGCCAAATGCCAAGAGGCTGAACTTATAAACTTCCATTGTGTTGTTTGTTCCGAATTTGTGTCTGTTTCACTTTTTTCCAGCAATACAAAAATCTGATTCTTGTCAACCTAAAAAAGCTTCTTGGCATTCCCCCATTTTTTAAACCAGCCTTATTTTCATTTGCCAAGGATCGGTCAAATCAGGTCTATATGGAGATGTATTATAGTGTGTAGTTCGCTGCAGGCAGATTTTCAGTACCTGGCA
>Ga0172382_10000335_pt1 | contig 87465 bp, 86 predicted proteins | sample Leawel138RmetaG_FD_122245 | JGI IMG/M metagenome (GOLD analysis project Ga0172382, IMG submission 122245) | Leachate microbial communities from a municipal landfill in Southern Ontario, Canada - Leachate well 138R metaG | ecosystem: Engineered > Solid waste > Landfill > Unclassified | place...
AGACGTTGGACCCCAAGGTGCAGGAGGCGGTGAACCGGCGCGAGAGCTACGAGGAGATCGCCGAGTGCGTGGCGGCGCTGCGCGAGATCCGGGTCCGCTCGCTGAACCTCGACCTGATGTACGGGCTGCCCTACCAGACCACCGAGAACGTGCTCGCCACGGTCGACAAGGTGCTGACCTTCAAGCCCGAGCGGCTGGCCCTGTTCGGCTACGCCCACGTGCCGTGGATGAAGAGCCACCAGCAGCTCATCAAGGAGGACGCCCTGCCGGGCCCGGCCGCGCGGCTCGACCAGAGCGAGTCGGCCGCCGAGCGGCTGCAGCGGGAAGGATACGTGCGCATCGGCATCGACCACTTCGCCCTGCCGACCGACGAGTTGGCCATCGCCCACGCCGAGGCGCGGCTGCGGCGCAACTTCCAGGGCTACACGACCGACGAGGCGCGCACCCTGCTGGGCGTCGGGGTGTCGGCCATCGGCTCGCTGCCGCAGGGATATGTGCAGAACATCGCCCAGGAGGTCGGCTGGCGGGCCGCCATCGACGCCGGCAAGCTGCCGATCGCCCGCGGCGTCGAGGTGACGGCCGAGGACCGCTTCCGCGGCGAGATCATCGAGCGGCTGATGTGCGACTTCGCCGTGAACCTTTCGGCCGTCTGCGCCCGTCACGGCCGGCAGGTGTCCGAACTCGCGTCGGCGCTCGAAAAGCTGGCCCCGTTCGAGGCCGACGGCCTGGTCGAGGTGAAGGGCGACAAGGTCGCGATCACCGATCTCGGGCGGATCCTGGTGCGCTCGGCGGCCGCCTGCTTCGACGCCTACTTCGCCCCCGAGGCGGTGCGTCACTCCAAGGCTCTCTGAAACAGCAGCGGCGGCGTCGCGGTCCGCTTGACGGCCATCAAGGCTCTTCGCGCGGGAAGGGTTCAAACAAGTGTTTGAACAAGGGCCCTCGCAGGAGAGACAAGGTGGATTTCTCGCTTTCGGACCGGCAGGTGGAGTGGCGCGTTCGGGTGCGCGCCTTCATGCAGGCGCACGTCTACCCGGCCATCCCGACCTACCAGCAGCAGACCCGGACCGAGGGCGCGGCGCGCTGGGCGGTGATCCCGATCGTCGAGGAGCTCAAGGCCAAGGCTTACGCCGAAGGGCTGTGGAACCTGTTCCTGCCGCCGTCCGAGCACGACGAGGGCGAGTACCGCGGCGCCGGCCTCAGCAACCTCGAATACGCCCTGTGCGCCGAGGAGATGGGCCGGGTCGGCTTCGCCTCGGAGGTGTTCAACTGCTCGGCGCCGGACACCGGCAACATGGAGGTCCTGCACCGCTACGGCACGGCCGAGCAGAAGGCCAAGTGGCTGAAGCCGCTGATGGACGGGCAGATCCGCTCTGCCTTCCTGATGACCGAGCCGGACGTGGCCTCGTCCGACGCCACCAACATCCAGACGGTGATGGTCCGGGACGGCGACGACTACGTGATCAACGGCCGCAAGTGGTGGAGCTCGGGCGTCGGCGATCCGCGCTGCAAGGTCGCCATCGTTATGGGCAAGACCGATCCGGACGGCCCGCGGCACGCCCAGCAGTCGCAGATCCTGGTGCCGATGGACTCGCCGGGGATCGAAGTCGTGCGGATGCTGCCGGTGTTCGGCTACGACGACGCGCCCCACGGCCACGCCGAGGTGGTGTTGCGCGACGTGCGGGTGCCGGTGGAGAACCTGCTCCTGGGCGAGGGGCGGGGCTTCGAGATCGCCCAGGGCCGGCTCGGGCCGGGACGGATCCACCATTGCATGCGCACCATCGGCGCGGCCGAGGTGGCGCTGGAGAAGATGGTCGACCGGCTGCTGTCGCGGGTCGCCTTCGGCAAGCGGCTGGCCGACCAGTCGGTCTGGGAGCAACGCATCGGCGAGGCGCGGCTGAGCCTGGAGATGACCCGGCTGATGTGCCTGAAGGCCGCCGACATGATGGACAAGGTGGGCAACAAGGCCGCCCAGCTGGAGATCGCCATGATCAAGGTCGCCGCGCCGCGGATGGCCCTGAAGATCATCGACGACGCCATTCAGGCGCACGGTGGGGCGGGGGTGTCGGAGGACTTCGGCCTGGCCCGCGCCTACGCCAGCATGCGCACCCTGCGCCTGGCCGACGGGCCGGACGAGGTGCACCTGCGCGCCATCTCCCGGCTGGAAGTCGGCCGGCACGGCGAGCGGATGCGGGCCTGGCGCGAGGGCCAGGCGGCGGTGGCGCAGTAGCGCCCCGTCAGTCGGCGCCTTCCGTCCCCCGATGCGGGCGGAAGGTGACCAGCCGGTAGAGGTAGACGAGCACCGCCAGCAGCAGGACGGCGTTGCCCACCGGGTCGATCCAGTGGGCCACCCGCTCGTAGTGCTCGCCGAGCTTGTAGCCCGCGCTCGCCAGGAGCAGCGTCCACAGCGCCGTGCCCGCCGCGGTGAAAGTCAGGAAGACCCGCTTGCGCATCCCCGCCAGGCCAGCCGGGATCGAGATCAGGGTGCGCACGGCCGGCGCGAGGCGGCCGAAGAACATCGCCGCCGCGCCATGCCGGCGGAAGAAGGTCATCGCCTTGTCGACGTCGGCGGGGGTCAGGGTGATCCAGCGGCCGTGCCGGCCGGCCCATCGCTTGAGGCGCTGTTCGCCGAACGCCCGGCCGATCTCGTACCAGAGCGCCGCTCCCGCCAGGGCCCCGACCGTGCCGGCCGCCACCGCGCCGAAGAAGTCGAAATGGCCCTGCGCGGCAAGGAAGCCGGCGAGCGGCATGATCACCTCGGAGGGGATCGGCGGGAACAGGTTCTCGGCGAACATCAGCGCCGCCACGGCGGCCAGGCCGCCGATGGTGACGAAATGGATCAGCCAGTCGACCATGAAGCTCCCTTAGGTGAGGTGCGCCAGCTGACGTCCCCGGCGATCGCGCGCAAGCCTTGAGCGGATTCGCCCGGCCGCGCGCCCTTTCGAGGTGCAAGTCTGGGGCCACAAAAATCGAGAATCCTCGACGGAACTCTGGTGGGGGACTGCGGTTCTAGGCCGCTGGCTGGGGGCCGCTGCCGCCCCGGCGCGCGCTTGTCAGAGTGGGGAACTCAGCATCATGGCGACCTTCAACGTCCTGGACTACGGCGCGGTCGGAAACGGTATCGCCAACGACAGGGACGCCATCCAGGCTGCGCTCGACGCCGCCTACGAAGCGGGCGGCGGCATCGTCTACATTCCCGCGGGCGTCTACGCGATCGACGGTGGTGGCGCCACGCGCACCTATGCCGGCCTGCAGGTGCGCGACAACGTCACCATCGCCGGTGACGGGATGGGCCAGACCGTCATCAAGGCGATGGACGGCAACTCGGTAGGCTTCACCGGCCTGATCCGCACGCCGGTCGGGGAGGACACCAGGAACGTCACGATCCGCGACCTGACGCTGGACGGGAACCGGGACAACACGACCGGCAAGGTCGACGGCTTCTTCTGCGGCACCGAGCCGGGCAGCCTCGAGCAGTGCTCGGACATCACCCTGCTGCGCGTCGAGGCGATGAACTGCTCCGGCTACGGGATCGACCCGCACGAGCAGACGATCCGGATGTGGATCGAGGACTGCGTCAGCCATGGCAACGGGCTGGACGGCTTCACCCTCGACTTCCTGATCGATTCCACGATCCGCAACAACGTCGCCTACGACAACGACCGCCACGGCTTCAACGTCGTCACCCAGACCCAGAACACGGTCCTGGAAGGCAACATCGCCTACGACAACGGTTCGGCCGGCATCGTCGTCCAGCGCGGCAGCTTCGACGTGCCTTCGCCGCACGACATCAAGATCATCGGCGGCGAAGTCTACGGAAACCTCGACGGCATCCTGCTCAAGATGTCGAACGACATCGAGATCACCGGCGTGCACGTCTATGAGAACGATCGCGAGGGCATCAAGATCCACGGCTCGCGCGACGTGACCATCACGGACTCGACGATCGAGAACAACAGCCAGTCGAAGCCCAACGGCTACGCCGAAATCTATCTCAATCCCTACGTCGACAGCCTCACCAACTCGACCTTCGAGGTCACCGACGTCACCATCACCGGCAACACCATAGGTTCGACACAGTCGTCCTACGGCATCCGCGAGGCGGTCGACGTCACCGGCAGCCACATAGAGGACAACGACTTCGTCGGGACTTTCGTGCGCGGCGAGACGCTGACCGGTCCGCAGGTGCGGGTGGAGATGCCGGACCTGGTGGCGCCGACCGACGACTTCTACTTCCAGATCCCGCACACGGCCTATGTCGACATCGACGCCGGGGATGCGGTGAAGCTCAGCCTTCAGCTGGTCGACGCCAGCGGCCAGCCGGTGGGAGACGGCTCGCTGCCGTCATGGATGAGCTTCGATCCGCTGAAGAAGCTGATCGTCGGCGACCCGCCCGCCGAAGGGGTCTTCTGGCTGCGGGTGGCGGCCACCGACAAGTCCGGCAACGCTGAAACCGACCTGTTCAAGCTGACGGTCTCCGACAGCCTGACGCCCAATGTGGGCGTCGGGGATCCGCCGCCGCCGCCGCCGCCGGGGACGTTCAACGTCATGGACTTCGGCGCCGTCGGCGATGGGATCGCCAACGACCGGGCCGCGATCCAAGCGGCGGTGGACGCCGCAGCGCAAGCCGGCGGCGGCATCGTCTACCTGCCAGAGGGGGTCTACGGCATCGGCGACAGCGGCCTGAACAAGACCTATTCGGGCATCCAGCTGGCGGACGGCGTGACCCTGAAGGGCGCCGGCATGGGGGTCTCCGTCCTGAAGGTGCTGGACGGGACCAACATCAGCATCACCGGGGTGGTGCGCACGCCGTTCAACACGCCCACCACCCATGTAACGATGGAAGACTTCACCATCGACGGGAACCGGGCCAACAACCCGACCGGGAAGGTCGACGGCGTTTTCGTGGGCACCGCGCCGGGCTCGACGCTGCAGGACAGCGACATCGCCATCCGCCGCGTAGAGGTGATGAACGCCTCCGGCTACGGCTTCGACCCGCACGAGCAGACGGTGCGGCTGACCATCGAGGACAGCGTCGCCCACCACAACGGGCTGGACGGCTTCACCCTCGACTTCCTGATCGACTCCGTCATCCGCGACAACGTCGCCTACGCCAACGACCGGCACGGCTTCAACGTCGTCACCACCACCCAGAACACGGTGCTGGAAGACAACGTCGCCTTCAGCAACGGCGGCAACGGCATCACCGTCCAGCGCGGCAGCGAGCTGATCGAGGGGCCGCACGACATCGTCATCACCGGCGGCGAGGTCTACGACAACGCCCTGGCCGGCGTGCTGGTGAAATACTCGCACGACATCGTCATCGACGGTGTGGACATCCACGACAACGGCCGCGAGGGGGTGAAGATCGACGGTTCCGACAATGTGTCGGTGCTCAACTCGACGATCAGCAACAACTCCCAGATCGGCGTCGACAAATACAGCGAGATCTACGTCGCCCACTCCACTGACTCGACGTCGGGCGCGGTGATCACCTCGGACGGCTTCGTGATCAGCGGGAACACCATCAGCACGGTGAACGCCTCGTGGCTGATCCGCGAGACGCCGCAGTCCACGGGCGGCTACGTGGCCGACAACACCCTGACGGGGACCGGGATCGACGGTGTGTCCCGCACCGGCCCGCAAGTGCGCACCGAGATGCCGGACCTGGCCGCGCCGGTGGATGCCTTCCACTACATCGTGCCCCCGACGGCGCTCGTCGATGTGGACCCTGGCGATGCGCTGACGGTTTCGCTGGTGCGCGTCGACGCCACCGGCGCGTTGGTGAATGGAGGCGACCTGCCGAGCTGGCTGACCTTCGACGCCGCGACCTGGACGATCAACGGCAACCCCACGTCGGCGGAGACCATCTACATGAAGCTGGTCGCCCGTGACGCCAGCGGGGACACCGAAGGCGACCTGTTCGTCCTCACCGTAAAGCCGACCGGGCCGTACAACGTCGGCGAGGGGAACAGCGACGGTCCGCCGCCTCCGCCGCCGCCTCCGGGCACCGGCACCGACGGAAACGACACCCTGATCGGGACCGAAGGTGACGACACCTTGAGCGGGCTGGGCGGCAACGACTCGCTGGACGGCGCGGCCGGGGCCGACACCATGGTCGGCGGCGACGGCGACGACGTCTATGCGGTGGACAACGCCGACGACAAGGTCGTGGAACTGGTCAACGGCGGCGCCGGCGGCGTCGACCGCGTGGAGTCGACGGTCAACATCCTCGCCCTGTGGGACGAGGTCGAGAACCTCAAGCTGCTGGGCACGGGGGACCTGATCGGCGTCGGCAACGGCAGCCACAACCTGATCGAGGGCAACGCCGGCAACAACCTGCTGGACGGCGGGCTCGGCAACGACACCCTGATCGGCGGTCTGGGCGACGACACCTATGTGCTCAACGTCACCAAGGACGTGGTGATCGAGGCGGCCGGGGAAGGCGACGACACCGTCCATGCCGCGTTCAGCTACACCTTGGGGGCGAACCTCGAGAACCTCGTGCTGACCGGGACGGCGGCGAACGGGACCGGCAATGCGCTCGACAACCTGATCGTCGGCAATGCGCTCAACAACAAGCTCAAGGGGCAGGAGGGGAACGATACGCTGGTCGGCGGCGGAGGAAACGACACCCTCGAAGGCGGCGCGGGCGACGACACCTACTACGTCGCCGCCGGCGACAAGGTCAGCGAGTCCTCGGGCGCCGGCACCGACACGGTGTTCGCCGAGGACAGCTTCACCCTGAGCTCGAACGTCGAGAATCTGGTGCTGACCGGAAGCGGCGACATCAACGGGACCGGCAACGGCGCGGCCAATCAGCTCGTCGGCAATGCGGGGAACAACAGCCTCTCCGGCTCCGGCGGGACCGACACCCTGACCGGCGGCGAGGGGGCCGATACCCTCTCGGGCGGCAGCGGCGCCGACGTCTTCGTCTTCCTCAGCGCCGCGGATTCGACCGAGGCCGCCCCCGACCGGATCGTCGACTTCAAGAAGGGCGAGGGGGACCTGATCGACCTCTCCGCCGTGGACGCCGACGTCAACACCGACGGGGATCAGGCCTTCGTCTGGGCGGGCAGCTTCACCGGCGTCGCCGGACAGCTGGTGGCCAGCTACGACTCCGGGACCAACCAGACCACGCTGCGCATGGACACCGACGGCGACGGCCAGGGCGACGACATGGTCATCGTGCTGACCGGGAACATCAACTCGACCTTCCTATTCGCGCTCTGACAGGACTCGGCAGGGCGGAGCCGTTTGGCTCCGCCCCCAGTTCTCTCCGCCTTAAGTATAATGAGGAACTCGCCATGGGGCGTTGTCCGAATTTTGGACAACGGCCGCTCGGTCCGTGATCAATCCTCAAGTTGAGCACGGGAACTCGCGCCGGAAGGCGCAAAGTCTCGGCGATCTTAACCTCCGGGCAAGGGCTGGCCCGTCCATTCCGTCGCAGGCGAAGGGGGCCCAGCGATGGACAGTCTGGACGCGGAGCAACGGCGCTCCGCCGAGACCAGCGAAACGCTGAACGAGCAGCGGCTGAGGCGGGCCATCGACGTGCTGCCGGACGGGATCGTGATCCTGGACGAGGAGCGCCGCTACGTCCTGTGGAACCGGCGCTACGCGGAAATTTACCACCACTCGGCGGACCTGTTCGCGCCCGGGAAGAAGTTCGAGGACACCCTGCGGGTCGGGGTGGCGCGAGGCGCCTATCCGGAAGCGGCCGGACGGGAGGAGGCGTGGCTCGCCGAGCGGCTGACGCTGCTCAACGCGCCGGCCGGCCGGCACGAGCAGCAGCTCACCGACGGGCGCTGGATCCTGATCGAGGAGCACAAGACGGTCGACAACTGGGTGGTTGGCGTGCGCGTCGACATCACCGAGATGAAGCAGAAGGCCCAGGCGCTGGAGGCGGCGCTGGTCCGGGTCGCCGAGTCCGACCGCGCCAAGACCCGCTTCCTGGCGACCATGAGCCACGAGATCCGCACGCCGCTGAACGGGGTCATCGGGATCGCCGACGTCCTGTCGCGCACCGGCCTGTCGGCGGAGCAACAGGAGCTGGTCGGCGCCATCCTGGACTCGGCGCGCACCCTGAACCACCTGCTGAGCGACATCCTGGAGTTCAGCCGGCTGGACGCGGCGAAGGTGGCGCTGACCCGCGAACCCCTGGACGTGGCCGAGCTGGCCCGGCGCAGCGCGGCGTTGTTCGCGCCCTCGGCCCAGGCCAAGGGGCTGGCGCTGAGCGTCGATGTGGAGACCGCGCCGGCGCTGGCGGTGGTCGGCGACCGGGCGCGCCTGGGGCAGATTCTGAACAACCTGCTGAGCAATGCGGTGAAGTTCACCGACAAGGGCGAGATCCGCCTGTCGGTGCGCGGCGAGACGAGGGGAGACCAAGCGGCGCTGACCTTTACCGTCAGCGACACCGGCGTCGGCTTCTCGCCCGAGGAGTGCGAGCGGCTGTTCCGCGCCTTCGAACAGGCCGACACCTCGACCACGCGGCGGCACGGCGGGACGGGCCTGGGGCTGACCATCTGCCGACAGCTCACCGAGCTGATGGGCGGGCGCCTGACCGCGACGAGCACGCCGGGCGAGGGCTCGCAGTTTCGCCTGGAGGTGGAGCTTCCGGTGGCGCAGGCCCCGGCTCGGGCCGCCGAAGCGGACGAAGGGCCGACGGCGAGGGCTTGGACGCGGCCGCCGCGGGTGCTGCTGGCCGAGGACAACCCGACCAACCGCAAGGTGGTGCAGCTGATGCTGGGCGGCCTCGACCTGCAGCTCGACTGGGTCGAGGACGGGGCGGCGGCGGTGGAGGCGGCCGGGCGCGAGGCTTACGACCTGATCCTCATGGACCTGCACATGCCGCGGATGGACGGCCTGGAGGCGATCGCCGAGATCCGCCGGACCGAACTCCGCAACGGCCGCGCACGCACGCCGATCGTGGTGTTGAGCGCCGACGTGGACGATGCGCAGCGGCTGCGCACGGCCGCCGTCGGCGCGGACGACCACCTGGGCAAGCCGATCCGCGCCGACGAATTGCTGGGCTGCCTGGCGCGGCAGCTTTGCGCCGCGCCGGAGGACGAGGTCAGTTGCGCGTCGGGATGACCACCGGCAGCCGCTCGTAGCCCTTCACGAACGAGGAGTAGACGCGCCGCGGCGGGCCGACGACCTCGATCTTCGGGAAGCGCCTGAGGATTTCTTCCCAGATGATCTTGAGCTGCAGCTCGGCCAGCCGGTTTCCGACGCAGCGGTGGATGCCGAAGCCGAACGACATGTGGTGGCGCACCCGGGGCCGGTCGATGATGTACTCGTTCGGCCGGTCGATGACCTCCTCGTCGCGGTTGCCGGAGACGTACCACATGGCGACCTTGTCGCCCTTGCGGATGGTCTTGCCGTGCATCTCGACGTCGCGCGTGGCGGTGCGGCGCATGTAGGCGAGCGGGGTCTGCCAGCGGATGGTCTCGGAGACCATCGAGGGGATCAGGTCGGGGTTCTCGCGCAGCTTCTTCTCCTGGTCGGGGTTCTGGTGCAGCGCCAGGACCGAACCGGAGATGGTGTTGCGGGTGGTGTCGTTGCCGCCGACGATGAGCAAGATCAGGTTTCCCAGATACTCCATGCGGTCCATGTTCCGCGTCGCCTCGCCGTGGGCGAGCATGGAGATCAGGTCGGGGCGGGGCGGGGCGTTGATCCGCTCGTTCCAGAGCCGCGTGAAGTAATCGACGCACTCGAACAGCTCCATGCGCCGCTGCTGGTTGGCCTGCTCCGGATCGGTGCTGTCGAACAGGCCGCTGTCCGGGGCGGCGGTGGCCACGTCCGACCAACGGGTCAGCTTGCGCCTGTCCTCCCAGGGGAAGTCGAACAGGGTGGCGAGCGTCATGGTGGTGAGCTCGATGGAGACCTTGTCCACCCAATCGAACTCCTCGCCGACCGGCAGGTCGTCGAGGATCTTGCCGGCGCGCTCGCGGATGATCGGCTCGAGATAGGCGAGGTGGTGCGGGGCGACGATCGGGCTGACGGTCTTGCGCTGGACGTCGTGCTTGGGTGGGTCCATCGCAATGAACATCGGCAGCGTGAAGTCTTCTTCCGGATCCGGCAGCACGATGGTCGGATCGGAGGAGAAGGTCTCGTGGTCGGTGTCCACGGCCATGATGTCGTTGAATCTGGTCACCGACCAGTAGCCGCCGACGTCCTCGAAGCGGGAGGTGGCCCAGTGGACCGGGTCCTCTTTGCGCAGGCGCTCGAAGTAGGGCCAGTGGGTGTCGGTACGGAAGAGCTCCGGCTCGGCCGGGTCGATCTCCTCCAGCGGCATGGAGTAGGCGGCCTCGCGTGCCGCACGCTGCAGGTCCAGGGCGCCGTCGTCCATTGCGCATCCTCCCATCGGCTTAGCTGAACACCGTTCAGTGGAGCATCGCGCGCAATCGCGCCGAGGGGAAGCGACTTATGGTTGGGGAATGGCAGTCCGCCCGGCCGCCTCAGCCAAGCTTGCGCCTGGCTTTCCACTTTCGTGGAGGGCGGAGACTATTCCGACGGCGCGGTGAATTCCTGACGTTGCTGCGCCACGAGGCGACCTTCGTGAAAGACCTGCAGCTCGGCGCTTCCACCGGCGTTGACCCGAACCGAACTCAAAGCGCTACCGGCCGCGCCATCGGTGTCGCCGGCCTGGGTCGACCGGCTGGAGCCACCGGAGCCTCGGGTCTCGACCGCCAGCCTCCAGTGCAGCGGGCGAGGCGGGTCGGCGGCCACGCGAGCCTCGATGATCACCTGCGGCCCGGCCTGGACGACATCGATGACCGGATGGACGTCGAAGGGCATGGCTTCTCCTCAGCGGACGGTGACGCCCGCGGCGCCCTGAACGATCGCTTCGATCACGGCGCGGGCTTCCGGGGTGAGCTCCGGTTCGAGCGGCGTGCGCGGGGCGCACGCTCCTCCTGACCCGGCCGGTTGGCGGCCCAGGCGACACCCTGGGCGGCGAGGGAATCGTCCACGTCGCCGCTGGCCAGAGCCTGGGCGGCCGCGCGCGCGCTGGTTCCATCGCCAGCCCGCTGGGCGTGCAGCAGGCGCTCCTCAGGCGAGGGTTCGGGTGGCGTGGGCCGGGAGAACTCGGCCGAGCGGCGTTCGATCACCTGAGCGCAACGCGCGCGTTCGGCGGGCGCCAGGCGGCTCAGGTTCTGCGGATCGCAGCGGTCGTCGCCTTTGGGCGTCTCGACGCGCGGATCGCGGCCCTGGGCGGGGCTGGAGAGCGCGGCGGGGCCCTCGGCGGTGCGGCCGGTGGCGAGCTGGTCGGTAGGGGCGGCGCCCGCGGCCGGTGAGGAGAGTTGAGGCGTCGGCGTGCGCGCTTCAGCCGGGCGGCTGAGCTGTGCGGCCCCCGGCGAGCCGTCGTGGACGGAGATCTGCGGGAGGCGTTCGGCGCGCGGTGTCGGGGCGCCCACCTGGGACGCCTCGTGCGAGCGGCCGGCGCCCGGCTCGAGCTGTTCCACGGCCGTGCGGGACTGGGCCAGGGCCGGGCCAACCAGGAGCAGGCCGGCCGCCGCCAGGATGGCCGCCCTGAAGGTCACGATCCGTTGCTCTGGTGGATGCTGATGGCCATGCCGCCGGTCTGATGGACGCCGAGGTCGGGCAGATGGTTTCCGTCCTGGGTCCAGGTCAGCCTGTCGCCGCCGCTCTGCGAGGCGGACATGCTGTTGCCGACGCCGTACTGGGACAGCACCGCATCGTTGCCGGAGCCGGACTGGTCGAGGCTCAGCCGGTTGCCGTCGCCGGACTGGACGACGGCGGCGACGTTGACGCCGGAGGCGGCGTGCTGGGCGATCTCGGCCTGGTTGCCGAAGCCGCTCTGGCCGGCAAGCAGGCTGTTGCGGCCGGCGCCCGACTGAGCGGCGGAGAGGAAGTTGAGCTCACCCTGCTGGACCGCCTCGGCGACCGAGCCGCCGAGGCCGGACTGGCGCAGCTCGGCGAGGTTGTCCTCGCCGTCCTGGCGGATCAGGGCCCGGGCCTTGCGGTCGGCCCCCGTCTGGTTGATCCGGGCGATATTGCCCTCGCCGATCTGGCTGATGTAGGCGCCGCCGTCGCCGGACAGCACCGGCGCCCCGCCGCCGCCGCCGCTGCCGTTGTCGCCGTTGCAGGGGTTTCCCACCGCCTGGCCGGTGGCGCAGGGATCGTTCCCCGGCCTGTCCTGCGGCGGGCCGCGGTCGCCCGGCGCCGCCGCGGCCGGCAGGGCGAGGGCGAGGGCGAGTCCGAAGCCGGCGGCGAGGCTGACGTGGGCGCGAGTCATGGCCATCCCTTGCGGTTCACTACGCTAGCACGCGCGCCTGCGGCGCGCTCGGTCGACTGCGGAAGCGCCGGCGTGGGCGCTTGCGGAGTTGGCCGGAAAAGGGTGGCCGGCGCACGCGGGGTGCGCCGGCCGGAGGGTTGTTATTGGTGCTGAGTCACAGTCGCGGTGTGACCGCTGCCACTTTGAATGACCTCAGAGAAGTCACCGGTCCCGTGTTGGTAGACGTTTGCGACGTGGTTCGATCCGTTCTGCGTGATCTCCGAAATGTTCTCATCTCCGGTTTGCACGACAGTCGCGTCCTGGTTCGTCCCGCGCTGGAAGATCATCGAGGTGTTCAAGTTCCCGCCTTGGTCCACAGACGCAGTGTGGAGCGATCCGAAGTCACCACCCTGATCGATGGTGGAGTGGTTGTTGTTGCCGCCCTGCTTTACTTCTGCGCCCTGATCGATACCGCGCTGCGTGATCAGCGAGGTGTTGTCGTGGCCGATCTGCGTTACGCTGGCTTCCTGAGCGACGCCCGCGCCGATACCGAGGAAGCCGCCCGCAGCGCCTTGATCGATGATCGAGTCATTGCGCGACCCGATCTGCTCGACGTACGCCGATTGGAAGCCGCCCCGCTGCTTGATGTCGGAATCGTTGTCGTCGCCCGACTGGATGACGCCGTTCTCGGTTTCGTCGAGGAACTCGCCGGCTTCCTGAGCGACGCCGCCCTGGTCCACCTTCGAGTAGTTGCGATTGCCGTCTTGCCACACGTTCGCCTGGTGGCCCCCGGTCGGGCGCTGGGTGATGATCGACTCGTTGTCGTCACCGCTCTGCTCGACAATGGCGCCGCTGAGCGTGGTCGCCGACTGGTTCACCGTAGAGGTATTCCCACTGCCGGATTGGGTGACGAGCGCGGCGGCGAGGTTCCCGGACTGGATCACCGTGGAGGTATTGTTGTCGTCCGATTGGACTACGTCAGCCAGGTTGGCGGCGTTCGACTGCGTGACAGTCGAAGTGTTGCCGTCGCCTTCTTGCCTGACGCTGGTGATGTTGTCGTCCGCGGACTGTGTCACGGTCGAGTTATTGCCGTCGCCGTTCTGATCGACCGTCGCGGTGCTATCGTCGTCGGTCTGCTCGATCTTCGAGTAGCTGTCGCCTTCCTGGGTGACAGTGGCAACGTTCCCGGTGTCGGCATTTCCGGTCGCCTGCCCCTGCAGGATCAGAGATTCGGAGCTATTGCCGTCTTGAGTGACGCTGGCCGTATTCGATCCACCCTTTTGATCGATCGTCGACAGGGCGCCGGTGGCACCGGACTGGTCGACGGTCGCACCCTGATTGGGGCCCGCTTGGGTGACATTGCTCGTGCTGGAGTCGGCGAATGCGGCGCCCGCAGCGAGGAGGGCCAGGGTCGAGACCCCGGCCATGATGAAGTGCTTCATGGCTGAATATCCGATGCTGAGTATGGCGGACCGGCGCGTCAGCGCCGGTCCAGCGCCTTATTGAGTTACAGTGGCGACCGCGCCGGAGCCCGTCTGGGTCACCGTCGAGATGTTGCCGTGGGTGTTCTGCGTGACGGTGGCGGTGTTGAGGCTGCCGCTTTGGGTGAGCGTCGACAGGTTGTTGTTGCCGTTCTGGGTCACGTACGCATCGTGGCCGTCACCGTTCTGCGTGACGAAGGAGTCGTTTTCCGACCCCAGTTGCTCCACCTCGGCATAGTTCTTGTCCGACGTGGGACCACCCGTGCCGACGAACGGATCGCCGGGGCCCTGATCGATCTTCGAGAAGTTGTCGGATGCCTGCTGGGTGACTTTCGCGACGTTCTCCGTGTTGATGCCGTCAGAAAGCGAGCCGATGTTCTGCCGGATCTGAGACTCGTTGTTCGATCCACCTTGGGTGACAGTGGCGCTGTTGATCCGGCCGCCTTGCTCGATGTACGACTTGGCATTGGTGCTGCCAGCGAGCTGAGTCACGCCCGCTGTGCTCGTCGTGCCCACGGCGTTGTTTTCGCCCGTTTGCATGATCGTCGACTGGCCCAGATCGCCCAGTTGGTCCACGTGAGCGACACCACCACGCCGGCTCTGGCTGATGAAGGAGGTGTTGTCACTCCCGTTCTGAAGGACGTTGGCGGTGATCGCGTCGCCAGTTTGCTGGATTTCGGAGTCGTTCCGGTCACCAATCTGTTCGACGAAAGCAGTGGTGGCGTACCCGGGATTACCGGTCTGGTTCACCAGCGAGGTGTTGTCGTCACCGTCCTGAGTAACGGTCGCGAAGGAATTGTGGCCCTGTGTCACATCCGAGACGTTGTTGTCGCCGGTCTGCGTGACGGTAGCCTCGGCGGCGTCGCCGTTCTGAGTGATCTCCGAGTCGTTCGACGGCGCGCCGTTGGTCGGATTGTTCGCAGTTTGGGTCACGGTGGCGGTGGAGTCACCGTTCTGCGTGATGAAGGAAAGGTTGTCTCCTTGGCCGACCCCCGGCCCGCCCGTCGAAGGGACGCCCTCTTGCCTCACGGTTGCCGTCGCGCCAGCCGCGTTCTGAGTCACGGTGGAGAAGTTATAGATTCCCTCTTGAGTAACATCCGCTTCGGCGGCTGCGTTCTGGGTAACCAACGAGTCGTTGAGTTCGCCCGTTTGGTTCACGATCGCGGTCGCGCCGGCCGCGTGCTGGAAGATGTCCGAGGTGTTGCCGCCGCCGAACAGCTCTTGGCTGCGCGTCTGGTTCACAGTCGCGCTAGCGCCCGCAGTTTGTTGAACGTTCGAGGTATTGCCGGCGCCGTCTTGTTCGACGTCAGCGAAGGCGTCAGTTCCGCCAGTCTGATTGACGGTCGACTTGTTCCCCGCTCCGTTCTGATCAACGCGAGCTTCGGCGCTCGTGCCAGCCTGCGTCACGTCGGAGTCGTTGTTGGAACCAGCTTGATCGACGTCCACAACGCCGGACGTGCCGGTCTGAGTCACGTCGGAGTCGCTGCCCGAACCGCCTTGATCAACGGTGGCGGTGTTGGTCCCGCCAGATTGGGTCACGGTCGAGGTGTTCTGGGCGAAAGCCGGAGCCGCCGCCAGGAGTGCCACGGCCGAGACCGAGGCCAAGATAGTGCGCTTCATGTTATAGCGTCCTTGCACGTTGGTTTGCTTCGTTGAGTCCCAAAGCCGGCGGTGGCTTGCCGACGTCGCCCGACCCGCGGGTCGGTGTGGCTCGGGCGTTGCTGCGCCCGGGCCACGTTTTACTTGCGCCCCTGCGGGGGCGTTGGTCGGAGCGGCTTAATCGCTATGGCGCCCCTCCCTGTCCGCCCACGCTGCTGAGCAGCGCGGACTGATTCTGGACCCGGCCGCCGGAGACCTGGCTGGCGGCGGCGGGCGAAATGACGACGGGTCTGGCGCGCGCGTTCTCGACCGGCCGAACCACTTGGGGGCGGTTCTTGCGGGCCTCCCGCTGCAGACGCTCGACCTGCTCGGGGGTGATGAGGCCGTCGCGCTCCTGCTGGTAGATCCCGAACAGCGGCGCGCCGGCGATCGGATCGGCGAAGTTCCAGAGCTTCTGCTCCACGCCCTCCATGATCAGGGAGTAGACGGCCTTCTCGATGGCCTGCTGGACGGCGATCAGGTCCGGCTCGTTGCGCGTGTAGCCGACCTCGGTCTCCAGCAGCTCCTTGAAGCCCACGTAGCGGAAGGCTCCGCCGCCCAGCGCCTGGGATGCGATGGTCTTGGAGGCGGTGACGTTGACCAGCACCTCGCCGGTGCGGACCGAGACGGCGCGCAGGTACACGGTGACGGTGTCCTGGCGGTACTGGACGTTGCCGCCGATGCCCAGGAAGCGGGCCCCGGCGCCGCCGGTCAGGGTGTTGGTGTCATAACCGATGATGCCGCCCTCGAGCAGCACGCCGGCGAACAGCAGCGAGGGCAGGGCCTCGGGATTGGGGTTGGCCTCGCCGAGGTAGCGCTCGCGCATCTCGCGGATGATCTGCCGCTCCTGCAGCAGGTTCCGGAGCATCTCGCGCTCGACGACGGTGAACCACTGGCGCTGACCGGCGTCCTGCAGCGCCTTGACCAGGATGGAAGCACCACCCTGGCTGACGGCGCGCGACAGGGTCTGGCCGGTGTCCGACGGCTTGTACTGGCCGGTCTGGTCGACGAACGAATAGACGGCCACGGCGACCGGGCGGTTGGGCGACGGCAGCTCGCGCAGAGCCATCTGCGTCGAGGTCTGCTGCGGAATGTGCGCCACCCGTGTGGTCTCGGTCGCGATGGGCCCGACCGCATCGACGGTGGCGCAAGCGGACAGGGCGAGCGCCGCTGCGATGGCAAGCACCGTGCGGAACATCAGTTCACCTCGATGAAGGTCGGCACTTCGATCACCGTTTCGGCGCCGGTGGCGTCGTCGACGATGGTGACCGTTACGGCTTCCAGGGTGCGGACCCAGGAGATCTGCTGGCCACCGAAGTTGACGTTCCCGGTCTCCTGCGGGTTCTCGCCGAAGATCGCGCCGGTGATCTGCGAGGACAGCGCCGAGAGCAGCCGCGATTGCAGCTGGCGGGCGAACAGGTCGGACTGGCTGCTCCCCGTCGACGTCTTGGCGCTGGGATCCTTGTAGTCGTTGATCGCACCGGCCACGCCCAGCAGGTGGGCGGAGTTGAAGGGGTTGCCCCCGAAGCTCGGATTGATCGGCTGATAGACGAGGTCCTGGGCGCAGGCCGACCCGGCCCAGGTCATCAGACATGCGGCCGCAACGCCGCTGGCAACGGTACGCACGAAAGAGACTCCCCCCAGATGGTCCGTCCGACGCCCGAAGGGGCGCCCGACTGGTCCGAGAGGCCCACTACCTGTGCGGGCGGGCGGACCTCTAGGACTTAACAAACTCTTAACTCAGCTCGGCGACCGGTGCAACTTGATTTGCGTCAAAATGGCGTCTTGACGGAATATTCGCCCAATATTCAGCGGCAGTGCGCGGGGGAGTTGAGTAACAGGATGGGTCGACAGTTCGCGTATCAGGCGAACTATTAACCATGTCTCCTGGGGGCGCTTTGTTTGCTTGTCGTGAGGCGGCGAGAATCCGCAGACTGGCGAGCTAGCGACGGATGTCGGACAACTTCAACGCGGCGCGCATCGGTTCACTCGGGTGGCGATACTCATATGGAGGGGCGCGCACGCGTGAGCCGGGTGCGCGCGGGGCGAAACAACCAAGGCGCGTGTGGCGAGGCCGCCTCAATTCGCGTGGGCGGTCCCGATCCCGGATTTGGCGGCTTCGGGCTCGACCACAGCGCAGAGACCGGCGAGTTCGAGTTCCTCGACGATCTGCTCGAACGCCTCCTGGCGGGTGATCGGCGCGCCTGGCTGCGAGGCGAGGGTCACGATGCGCCAGATGTGCTGCAGCGCTATCTCGGTGTGCGGGGCAGGCATGGCGGCGTACGTCCTTTCGGGCTCCGACACCTCAACTCCGCGGCTTCGCTGGAGGTTGCAGCAAAACCTGCGCGGTTGTCGAAAGTCGTCGCGCGCGGTGGGGCGTGGTCAATCCCGAGGAGGCGTGGACACCATGGCGTCGGCGAGGCGGTAGACGGCCTCGGCGGCCGCGGTTTCACCTTCCAACAGCGACAGCCCAGCCGCGGCGTGGGCCAGGACTTCCTTGATGTACCGGGCGCGCTGGTCTGGCGGTCGGCGGCCGAGTTCGGCGCGAAGGAGTTCGGCGGCCGAAGTCATGGCGCCACGCCCAGGGCGTCGGCCGACCGGCCGAGCCGGGCCCGACGGATCTCGGCCCAGCGAATGGCTTCCTGCTCGAGGGCTTCGTCGCTGGCGGGGTCGAACGGGGCGGGAGCGGCGCCCGACCAGCAGACGCCGGAGGCTCGTCTCGCCTGCTTCTCCCAGGCCGCGCGGCGGGCGTTCTCCCGCCGTCGGGCGAACTCCCGGCCCCAGGCGATGTGCTCCGGCTCCAGCATCCCGGTCCCCCCAACGAAGACCTCAACGGTAGGAAAAATACCGCCAAGAGTCAAGCGGGCAGGTATGTAAGGCGCCAATCCGCAAGCCGAGGTAGGTGCGGCTCCGTGTGCAAGAGCGGCCGAGTCGGCTCAGGCGGTGTCTTCGGCGCGGACGACGATGCGCTGGGCCACGTAGGGCGGGACGATGGCGGTGATCAGCGAGGCCCAACGAAGCTTCACATCGCGCATGAGCGGGCCGGCCAGGCTCTCGAGATCCCAGAGATCGGGGGCCGAGCCGCGTAGCAGCCGCTTGACCAGCACCTCGTCGTCCTCGGTCTCGACGACCACGATCTGGCCGATCATCTCCGGCGTCGGCGGGGTGCGCTGGTCCTCGAAGTAGATCAGGGCGCCGTCGTCGGCGAGGCCGCGCATGGAGTGGCCAACGACCTTCAGAGCCACCGCCTTCTCGGAGCCCCCGGGAGGAATGGGAACGACCTCGCCGGACTCCTGGCCGGTGGCGAACAACACGCTTCCGTCGGGGTTGGCGCCGGCCCGTCCGATCACCGGTACGTAGCCGGAGGCGCGCATGGCGCCGGTCCCGTCGTAGAGCCACTCCGGACGCACGCCGAAGGCGTGGCCATATTCCTTGGCCTTGCGGAAGGAGAAGGGCGCGTTGCCGTTCTCATTGCTCTTGTATGTGGACGCCTTGTGTCGTTGGATAACCGGGAAGTGGCCGTGGGTGCTGGGGCTGGGGCTCTACGCCCTGCAACAGGTCTCGCCGGAGATCTACGAGGCGGTCAAGGCGGCGCTGTCCGGCATCTCGCCCGCGAGCTGACTTCGCCGTGCGATCAGGAGGATAGAGGAAGATGTTGAAAGCGATCGGAGCCGTGTGCGCGGCGGGCCTGCTGACCGGGTGCGCCGCCATCGGGACCGCGCCGAAGCTGGCGGTGGTGGCCGACCGGCCGGGCTGTTCCAGCGTCGCGCGCGCCTTCATGAGCCGGGACGGGGCGCAGCTGACCGCCGCCCAGGTGCTGGCGGGCGTGGCCGAATGCGAGAACCGCGACCGGCTGGGGGCGCTGCAATTCGACCCGAACGCGCTGGGGCGGTGAGGGCGCCGCGTTCTTGGAGTGGATGAGCGTAGGAAGGGCGGCCGGGCTGCGATCCTCCTCGCCCTTGTGTGCCCTCTCCCGACGCCCTGTGGGCGCCACCCTCTCCCACAGGGGGAGAGGGAGACAGATGAGAGGCCGCGGTTCAGAACGCCTGGCCGCCGGAGAGGAAGTCGGCCTTCACGAGCGGGACGCCCTGGGCACGGAGCAGGTCATAGGCGGTGACGACGTGGAAGTGGAAGTTCGGCAGGGAGAACTGGAACAGGAAGCCGGAGGCCGTGAAGGTGAGGGTGCGGCCGGGGATCGGCAGTTCGACGGTGCGGTCCTCGTGGCCGTCGACGTCCTCGCGGCGGATGGTCTCCAGGAAGGCGATGGTCCGGTCGATGCGCGGCTTCAGCTCGGCCCAGGTGATCTCGACATCGGGAAAGCTGGGGACCGGGACGCCGGCGAGGCGGGCGGCGCCGCTCTTGGCGGCGTCGCTGGCCATCTGCACCTGACCGATCAGCGAGGCCATGTCGGGCGCGAGGCGCGCGTCCGCCCAGGCCTGCAGGTCGGCGCCGGTGGCGGCGGCGTGGGCTTCGGCCTTGTCGAGGATGGCCTCGAGGCTGCGCAGCAGCCGCAGGTAGCCGAGGATCGAGGCGTCGTAGAGGGACAGGGACAAGGCGCGCTCCTGTAGCCGAGGTTGGTTCGGCCAAAGGGAAGGCCTCGTCCCCGCCGATCGGTCAACCCTTGGTAGGATTGATCAGATATTTCTCGCCGGTGGCCTTGCGATTGTAGGCCCGCAGCGTGTCGAGGTTCAGGGCCTCGGCCAGGCCGATCTCGGCCGTGTAGTGGCTGGCGAAGGTGGTGGTGATCTCGTCGGCCACCCGCTGGCGAAGCTGCTGGGCCCGCTCGGGGCCGATCTTGGCCAGGAACGGGGTGAGCAGGAAGCCGCCGACGCCCCAGGCGAAGCCGAAGCTGCGGGCGAGCTCGGTCGGGCCGGTGTCGAGGCCGCCGTAGATGTAGACCTGCTTGTAGGTGTTGGAGCCGTAGCGGCTGTAGGCCGAGGCGTTGCGGTTCGCCGCCTGCTCCATGGCGGTGAGGATCTGGCTGGCGAGCTTGCCGCCGCCGATGGCGTCGAAGGCCAGGGTCGCGCCGGTCTCGGCCACCGCTTCCACCAGGTCGGCGGCGAAGGTGGGCGAGCTCTGGTCGACCACGTATTTGGCGCCGATGCCGCGCAGCAGCTCGGCCTGCTCGGGCCGGCGGACGATGTTCACCAGGTCGACCCCCTCGGCGAGGCAGATCTTGTTGAGCATCTGGCCGAGGTTGGAGGCGGCGGCGGTGTGGACCAGCGCCTTGTGGCCCTCCATCCGCATGGTCTCGACCATGGCCAGCGCAGTCAGCGGGTTGACGAAGGCCGAGGCGCCCTGAGCGGGCGTGACGCCTTCCGGCAGCACCAGGCACTCGGCGACCTTGGCCAAGCGGTACTGGGCGTACATCGAACCGCCGAGCGCGGCGACGGTCTTGCCGAGGAGGTGCTGGGCCTGGTGGCCGGCGGCGATCACGACGCCCGCGCCCTCGTTGCCGACCGGCATGGATTGGTCGACCCGCGCGGCCACCGCGCGCATGAAGCGCTCCGGCACCTGGGCGGTGATCACCGGGCGCTCGGCGGCGCCGCCGGCTTGGGCGGTGGACAGGTCGGCCGGACCGATCAGCAGGCCGAGGTCGGACGGGTTGATGGGCGAGGCCTCGACGCGGATGACGACCTCGTCGGGGCCGGGCTGGGGCACGTCGACTTCGACGAGCGAGAGGGCGAGCTCCCCGCTCGACTTGATCAGCGAGTGCAGCTGCAGGCCCTTGCCCGGGTTCGCGTTGGTCACCGGCATTTCTCCCATGAACGGCGTTGGGTCGGCGCGCAAGGAAGCGCAGCCGGCGGCGGGTGGCAACAGCCGGCGCCGCCGTTGCTCCCGTGCGCGGGGCCGGTTAGCACTCGCATCAAAGGCCCCGCGCGGCCCGACCTTGAAGGAGGAACCATGGCCCGTCCCATGCGGCTGCGGCGCTCGCAGCTCTCGGCGCCCGGGGTTTCGGAGAAGATGATCGCCAAGGCGGCCGCCTCGGACGCGGACCACGTCTTCCTGGACCTGGAGGACGCGGTGGCGCCTTCGGCCAAGGCCGGCGCGCGCAAGACCATCGTCGAGGCGCTGAACAGCCTCGACTGGGGCCGCAAGACCCGCTGCGTGCGGATCAACGACGTCACCACGCCCTGGTGCCACGACGACGTCATCGAGGTGGTGGAGGGGGCCGGGGCCCGGCTCGACACCCTGATGCTGACCAAGGCCAACAGCGCCGGCGACGTGCGCTTTCTCGACCTGTTGCTGACCCAGCTGGAGGCGAAGCTCGGCCTGGAGCCCGGGCGGATCGGCATCGAGGTGCTGATCGAGGAGGCTCAGGGGTTGCAGCGAGTGGAGGAGATCGCCGCCGCCAGCCCCAGGCTCGAATGCCTGATCTTCGGCATGGGCGACTATTCCGCCAGCCAGCAGATGAAGCTGAAGGAGATCGGCAGCGGGGAGGGCTATCCGGGCGACGTCTTCCACTATGCGCGCTTCCGGGTGGCGATGGCGGCGCGGGCGGCGGGACTCGATCCCGTCGACGGGCCCTACGCCAACTTCCGCGACGAGGCCGGCTACCGGGCCGAGGCCGAGCGGGCGGTGATGTTGGGCATGGCCGGCAAGTGGGCCATCCACCCGGCCCAGATCGCCCCGGCGCTGGAGATCTTCTCGCCAACCGCCGAAGAGGTGGCGCGGGCGCGCAAGCTGAAGGCGGCCTACGAGGAGGCGCTGGCCCAGGGCGTCGGCTCGGTGAACGTCGACGGCACGATGGTCGATGCGGCCTCGATCCGGATCATCGAGAACACCGTGCGCCGCGCCGACCTGATCGGGATGTAGGCGATGAGCGCGGGGCCTCTGACGCCGGAGCGGACGATGATCCGCGACCTGGCCCGCGAGTTCGCGATGAACGAGGTGCTGCCGGTCGCCAACCGGCTGGACCCGGAGAAGGGCGACATCCCGCGCGAGCTGATCGAGAAGATGGGCGAGCTGGGCTTCTTCGGGATTCTGATCCCGGAGGAATACGGCGGCCTGGGTCTGGGCGCCTTCGAGTACTGCCTGGTGGCCGAGGAGTTGTCCCGCGCCTGGATGAGCGTCGCCAGCATCATCGCCCGGGGCAACAGCTTCTACACCTCGATCCCGGGAACCGGCGAGGCGCGCCGGCGCAAGATCGAGCTGATGGCCAAGGGCCGGTACCTGGGCGCGGTGGCGCTGTCGGAGCCGGGCGTCGGCTCGGACCTCTCGGGCGTGACCTGCCGGGCCCGGCGCGAGAGCGATACGTGGGTGGTCACCGGCAACAAGTACTGGTGCACCTTCGCCGACGGGGCCGACTACATCAGCGTGCTGTGCCGTGTCGACGATCCCGACGCGCCGGAGGGCGCCAAGGCGCCGACCATCGCCATCTCGGTGGAGAAGCCGCGGGGCGAGCTGCCGGAGGGCTGCTCCGGCGCCCCGATCCCCAAGATCGGCTATTTCGGCTGGCGGACCTGGGAGCTGCGCTTCGAGGGCACGCGCGCGCCGGTGCGCGTGCCGGGCGGCACGGTCGCCGACGAGATCGCCGCAGCGCAGGGCGCGGCCTTCGCGCTGGAGCTCGCGCGGGCGCACACGGCGGCCCGCTCGATCGGGCTGGCTCGCGGGGCGCTGGAAGACGCCATGGCCTACGCCCGCGAGCGGGTGCAGTTCGGCCAGCCGATCAGCGACTTCCAGGCGACCCGCTTCAAGATCGCCACCATGGCCACCGAGATCGAGGCGGCCCGCCAGCTGATGTACCATTGCTGCCAGCAGATCGACGCCGGCCGGCCGGTGCGGCTGGAGACCTCGATGGTCAAGCTGTTCGCGGCCGAGATGGCTGAACGGGTCACCTCCGAGGCGCTGCAGATCTTCGGCGGCGCCGGCTACACCACCCTGCACGCGGTCGAACGCTACTGGCGCGACGCGCGGCTGACCAAGATCTTCGAGGGCACAAGCGAGATCCAGCAGCGGATCATCGCCGACCAGCTGCTCGGCAAGCCCACCATCCGCGGGTCCAACTAGAGGCGGAACGAAGTCACGCGCCGAGACTTCAGCCTTCACCGGCAGGAGGCGGTGCATGACGGTCAGCACGGTGCGATGGGCGGAGGGCGAGCGGGTCGATCTGACCGGGCTGCGGATCGGCGCCCTTCTCAACACCTCGAGCGGCAGCTGCGATGTCGAGGCGGAAGCCGACCTCGCCGCCATCCTGAATTCGGAAGGCGTCGCGCCGACCAAAGTCTGGTGCGGCGGTGGCGAGAGTGTCGAGGGCGCCCTGGCCGAGGCGGCCACCCACCGGCTGGACCTGCTGATCGTGGTGGGCGGCGACGGGACCATCCGGGCGGCCGCAGAAGCCTGCGATGCCGCCAAGGGGCCGCTGCTGATGCCGCTGCCGGGCGGCACCATGAACATGCTGCCCAAGGCGCTCTACGGCGACCGCACCTGGCGCGAGGCGCTGAAGGCGACGCTCGAAGATCCGCGCGTGCAGCCGGTGCACGGGGCCGACGCGGACGGCCGCCGTTTCTTCATCGCGGCCATACTGGGCGGGCCCTCGAAGATGGCCGAGGCGCGCGAGGCGGTGCGCGAGGGCGATCTGGCGGGCGCGGTGGAAAAGGGCGTGGCGGCGCTCCGCCAGGCCCTCGGCAGCGACCTGCAATACCGCTTCGGAAATCTCGCGGACGCCGCGGACAGCGTCGCCGTTCTCTGTCCGCTCACTTCGCGCCGATTGTCCGACGACGAGGAGGCGCTGGAGGCGGCTGCGTTCAAGGTGGAAGGGCCGACCGACGCGTTGCGACTGGCCTGGAACGCGACCTTCCGCGATTGGCGGGAAGACCCGACGGTCGAGCGGGCGAAGGTGCGCAGCGTCGAGGTGGAGGCGGAGGGGCCGATTCCCGCGATCCTCGACGGCGAGAGCTTCGAACTCGGCCGCCGCGTGCGGATCGCGCTGGCGCCGGACGCCTTCTACGCGCTGCGTCCGGGCGCCTAGCCGTCGTCGCTGAGGCTGCGCGCGCCGGCGCCGAACCAGCCCAGGAAGCGGCCGTCTCGCCACAGCTCGTGGCCGAACGGACTTTCGGCCCCGAAGGCGATGCGCGTGGCCTCGCCGTCGGACACGCAGTCGAGATCGATCTGCCCCTCGAACTCCCCGTCCGCTCCCAAGACATAGAGCGCGTACTCCGCCATGCCGTGCGCCTCGCTGCCAACTCCGGCTGCTAAACGCGCGAAGGCGCGGCTCGGCGCCCGCATCGGCGTCCGGCGCACGTGCGAGTCGGCAGTGGCGCTCCGCGGCCGGCTGGACTAGCCTGCCCTCGAATGCTCGAAGGTTCGGTATGACAACGTGACCGCGGGCGTTAGGGGAGGGAAGACGAAGAGGATTGTCCTGGCGCTGGCGCTGGCCGGTCTCGTGGGCGGTTCGGCCTCGTTCCCGGCCACCGCTCAGCAGGACCGGAGCGGCGCCGAGGCGGCCTACAAGCCGCCCCGCGGGCCTGACGGGAAGCCCGACCTGAGTGGCGTCTGGCAGGTGCCCGCCAAGGAGGTGCTGGCGTTGGGCGCGGTGGGCGCTGTGCCGGCCGGCCCTGGCGTGGTCGAGGGCGGCGCCATTCCCTACAAGCCGGAGGCGCTCGCCAAACGGAACGAGAACCGCGAGAAGTGGCTGGAGCGCGACCCCGAGATCCGATGCTACCTGCCCGGCGTGCCGCGCGCCAATTACATGCAGCTGCCGTTCCAGATCTTCCAATCAGACAAGTCGATGCTGTTCGCCTACGAGTACGCGGGCGCGGTGCGGAACATCCTGTTCGAGGATCCCGGCCCCGCGCCAGTGGATTCCTGGATGGGGCAGTCGGTGGGCAGGACAACCCTGATTAGGTCCGAGCGGGGCGCGACAGTCTTTCCGCGAAATTAACCATTCCTGGCGAGCCTCCCCGCCAAACGCAGGGAGAAGCGATGGCGCAGGCGGCCGACCAGCAGGCGTCGCCGGAAGCGGGGAGGCAGACCGAGGACAGCGCCGTCCGGCTGTTCGCCGCGTCCGCGCGCAACCTCATGCCGCGTCTCCTGAACAACCTCGCGACCGCGACCGTGACGGCCTTCGTGCTTGGGCCGCTGTGGGCGGGGGTCTACTTCGTTCTCGTGTGGATCCCGACGGCCGCGGCCATCTGGCTGATGCGCTTGATCCAGCGCGCCGGATCGCCGGACGAGGCCGCCCGCCTCAGCGCCCTTCAGCTCGCCGTCAACGTCGTGAGCGGCTCGTTCCCCGGCGTGATGGCCTACCTGCTCTGGGTCAACGGCGGCGAGCTGGCGAAGATCTTCGCCCTCAGTTCCCTGTTCATCGGCGCGGCCTACGTCCTGCTCCACTACTACGCGGACAAGCGGGCGTTCGGCTGGCTGATCCTGCCGCACGCGGCCGCCGCGGTGGCCATCGCCTGGTCGGCGGTCGGCGGCGCGCCGCCGGCGCCGACGGCGATCATCCTGTTCGCCCTGGGCGTGGCCACGGTGAACTTCTTCCAGCTCTCCCGCCGGATGCTCGACGACTCGCGCACGGCGCTGCGGCAGGCCCGCGCCCGGGCGATCGAGGGCGAGCGGGCGGCCGAGGCCGCAAACGAGGCCAAGTCCACCTTCCTGGCGATCATGAGCCACGAGATCCGCACGCCGCTGAACGGGGTCCTCGGCATGGCTCAGGCGATGGCCGCGGACGAGCTGTCGCCGTTGCAGCGCGAGCGGCTGACGGTGATCCATCAGTCGGGCGAGGCGCTCCTGGCCGTGCTCAACGACATTCTCGATCTGTCGAAGATCGAAGCGGGCAAGCTCGAGATCGAGGAGATCGAATTCGACCTGGGCGACATCGCCCGGGGCGCGCACTCGGCCTTCACCGCCCTCGCCAACAAGAAGGGCCTGTCGTTCTGCCTCGACGTGGAGGAGGCGCGCGGCGCCTATCTCGGCGATCCCACGCGGCTCAGGCAGATCCTCTACAACCTGATCTCCAACGCCCTAAAGTTCACCGAGCGGGGCGAAATCCGGGTCACCGCGAGCCGGAGCGATGGCGTGCTGGAGCTGGTGGTCGCCGACACCGGCGTCGGGATTCCGCCGGAGGCGCTGCCACGGCTGTTCCAGAAGTTCGCGCAGGTCGACGCCTCGACGACGCGCCGGTTCGGGGGCACCGGCCTTGGCCTGGCGATCTGCCAGGAGCTCGCACAGCTGATGGGCGGCGGCATTCGGGTGGAGAGCCAGGTCGGGCGCGGCAGCCGCTTTGTCGTCCGCCTGCCGCTGCCGTACGTGGGCGAAGAGCGTCGGCGTTCGCCGTTGCCGTCGCCGGCCGCCGAGCCGGTCGAGCCGGCGCTGTCGCTGCGCGTGCTGGCGGCCGAGGACAATACCGTGAACCAGCTGGTCCTCAAGACGCTGCTGCATCAGATCGGCGTCGAGCCGACGGTAGTGGCCGACGGTCGGGCGGCGGTCGAGGCCTGGGAGGCCGGCGACTGGGACGCCATCCTGATGGACGTGCAGATGCCGGTGATGGACGGACCCACCGCCGCCCGCCGGATCCGCGAGCGGGAGGCCGAGACCGGCCGGCGGCGGACTCCCGTTCTGGCGCTGACCGCCAACGCGATGAGCCACCAAGTGGCCGAATACCTCGCCGCCGGCATGGACGGGCATGTGGCCAAGCCGATCGACGTGGCGAAGCTGTTCCAGGCTCTGCAGGCGGCGATCGAGCCGGGGGCGGACGCGGACGCAGAGGTCCACGCGGCCATCGGCTGAGGCTATTTCGTCGGCGTCTGTTCGTCGGCGTCGGCGCCGCGGCCCGAGCTACCGAGCGGCGCGTCTCCGGAACCGACCGAAGGCGGGGCTCCGTCGCCTGACTCGGTGATCATCGACGGCGCGCCGCCCGGCTCGCCGTAGGCCGGCGTCTGACCGCTGGGGCCGCCGCTCATGGCGCCTGTCGCGGCCGGATCCTGGGAGGCCGCTGCGTTCTCCGAGGCGACCTCTCCGGCAGCGCCCTCGGCGCCCTGTGGCGGTCCCGCACCTTCGCCGCAAGCAGCGAGAAGGCCGGCGGCGGAGGCGGCGGCGGCGATGAAGCGGGCAAAGCGGATCGGTCGCATGCTTGGCGGTTTCCTCAGGTCGTCGGGCGATCCCTGCTCAACGCGGCAGTCGGTTCCGAGGTTCGCCGACGCCGCCGACCGGTGGTCCGCTCACCTTCTCGTGAGATGGCGAATGTGGCCGGAACAGGGCGGGTTGACGACTGGTTAATCGCGCGACGGGCCAGGGGGACAGAACTCGTGTTTTCCAACCCGCAGTAGAAAAGTCACCACGGCGCCCGTCGCCGATTGAACGTGTCGTATTGAGGGTTTATCAAGGTGTCGTATTAAGGGTTTATTAGGGAACGGCGTTCGCTCGGGCTACCTCCTCCACCGCAAGCGGGGGATGGGAGCGACCAACGTCCATACGCTCTGGGGGGCGATGGTGTCAGGATGGCGTCGCGTGGCGTTTGGGCCGCGCCGCCAGGGATGGTGGGCAGATGTCGGATCCCTTCAAGGATCAAGTGATAGCGCTTATCCCGCCCCTCCGGGGGTACGCAATGAGCCTGACCGGCTCCAGCGCCGACGCGGACGACCTCGTCCAGGATGCGCTGATGCGGGCCTGGCGATCACGCGCCGGCTTCGAGATGGGCACCAATCTCAAGGCCTGGATGTTCAAAATCGTCCGCAACACCTTCTACACCTCCATGGCCAAACGCCGGCGCACCGTGCAGGACGTCGACGGGAAGCTGGCGGCGAAGATGGCGTGCAGCCCCGAGCAGGAATGGCGCGTCCAGTACGGCGAGCTCCTGGCGGCGATGGACCGGCTGACCCCGGACGCCCGCGAAGCCCTGCTGTTGGTGGTCGCCTCCGGCCTTTCCTACGAAGAGGCCGCCGAGGTCTGCGGTTGCGCGGTGGGCACCCTGAAGAGCCGCGTTAACCGAGCTCGTGAACGGCTTGCCAAGCTGATCGACCACGATGCTGGCCCAGAGGTCACACACGACTCGTATTCGCTACCTCGCGTTGTCTACGCTTAAGGACGCCTACATAGATTGGGGCTAGCGTTCGCGTGGAAGCCGGGCAGGGGGCGTCCTGTAGCGGGGGACACATATGCTGACGATTGCTTCAGGGGGACGCGGTCGGTCGCTGCGGTTGGCGGGGGCCAGCGCGCTCGCCATCGTGGCGGTCTGCTTCGCTGACCAGGCCCGAGCGGAGATCGATCCGGACACCGCCGAGCGGCTTCGCAGCATCGAAGAGCGGTTGGCCGAGCAGGAACGCAAGCTGGCCGAGCAGGAACGACTGATCGCCGAGCAGCGGCTGGCCCTGCAGGGGCTGCAGCAGGCAAGGGAGATCCTTCTAGGCGAGCTCGATGCGGTGCGTGCCGGCCAGACCCAGGCGCCGACCAATCCCGACGGCCAGTACCAGATGGCCCAGGCTCAGCCGCAGGCGTCGGGCGAAGCCCCGCTGCCGGCCGGTCCCGTCGGAGAGGCGCCGCCGCCGCCCCAGATCAAGGAGGAAGACGTGGCGGCTCTGCCGGAGCGGGCGGGCGTGCTCACGCCCCGCGGCCGCGCGGTCATCGACCCGTCGATCGAATACGTGCGCTCCAGCGCCAACCGGCTGGTGTTCCGCGGGATCGAGATCGTGCCAGGCATCAACCTGGGCCTGATCGAGGCCACCGAGGCCGACCGCGACACCATCGTCCACAATCTCGGCTTCCGCTACGGGATCACCAACCGGCTGGAGGTCGAGGGCCGCGGCGGGTGGGTGTGGCGCGAGGATGTGATCACCACGGTCCAGCAGCGCGACAACACCCTGACGCGTGTGCGGCGCCTGAATGGCGAGGGCTTCGGCGACCTGGAGTTCGGCGCACGTTATCAGCTAACCAGCGGCGATCGCGGCAGGCCGATCTTCGTCGCCAACGCGCGGGTGAAGGCGCCGACCGGCGAGGGGCCGTTCGACCTGGCGTACAACGAGGCGGGTGTGGCCCTGGAACTGGCCACGGGCTCGGGCTTCTGGGGGATCGAGGGCGGGGTGACCATGCTCTACCCGACCGACCCCGGCGTGATCTTCGGCGGGCTGACCTACATCTACAACCGGCCCGACGACGTGAACAAAGTCATCGGCGGCGCCCGCGTGGGCCGCGTCGATCCGGGCGACGCCATCGGCGTCAACCTCGGCTACGGCATGTCGCTGAACCCGAGGTTCTCGGTCTCCTTCGGCTACAGCCACAGCTACATCTTCCCGAGTGTGACCCACATCGGGCCGGTGACGCCCCGCGATGGCGAGCCGGCGGGCATCGACGCCCGCTCCAACGAGATCCACGTCGGCTCGATGCTGATGGGCTGGTCGTTCCGGCTGACGCCCAAGGTGACGTTGAGCAACAACTTCGAGTTCGGTGTGACCAAGGACGCCCCGGACATGCGCTGGGTCATCCGGGTGCCGTACCGCTTCTAAGGCCCAAGGGCCACGGACCTGAACAGGAGCGCCCGCCTCGGGAGAGGCGGGCGCTTTTGTATCCGCCGCGTGCCGCGGCAGCACGCCTAGGGCAGGGCGTTGGTCAGCGCGTTGCCGATGGCGTCGAACAGGTCGAGCTGCAGGTGCTGGGACAGGATCTCCTGCTGGAAGGCTTCCAGGTTCGGCATCACCAGGGTGATGTCCGTCTCGAGCCGGATGTCCTGACCGGCGGCCGTGTTCAGCAAGACATTGCTGAGGCCGGTCTCGCTGATGTTGTGCAGGATGGCGGTGCCGCCGCCGTTCTCCCCCGCCAGCACCAGAGCTGCGCCGCCGCCGGTGATGGTCCCGAGATTGATCCCCAGGCCCGCCGCCGCCTGCAGCACCTCCTGCGGCGTCTGGCCCGTGGCGGTAGAGGCGACCACCAGGTCGCCGATCGGATCGTCCAGCGGCGGCGGGGTCGCTTGGGCCACCTGTTGCGGGACGCTCGCGGGCGCGCCGGTGGGGTCGAAGGTCAGCAGTTGGCCGATCGTGTCCTGGCTCCCCGACAGCAGGTCGCCGACGCCGATCGGCGCGGCCGTCGTGTTGAGCGGTTTCGGGTCGTCGAGGCCGCTCAGGCCCTTCGCGGCGTCGACGATCGTGTCGAGCGCGGGATTGCTCGGCGGCACGAACCGGCCGGCGAGGGCCAGGGCGTCGGCGCCTGTCTGGGTGACCTCGCCGGTCTTGGCGATGGCCGGCGGCAGCCCCTGGTCGAGCTTTTCCTTCGCCAGGTCCATTCCCGGCATGTTCCCGATGGTCGGCACGCCCAGCGACTTGAGGGTGGCGTCGGTGGTCCCGACGTCGGCGGGGAATTTCAGGTCGGACTTCACCGATTGGATGATGTTGTTGGCGCTGCTGAGGACCGTCTGCACCGGCCCTTCCGGCGTCCAGATGAGCTGGGTCTCCAGCGCCACCCGTCCGTCGATGATGGTCCGCATGACCGCGCCGAAGCTGATCTCGCCGAAGGGCGTAAGCAGGCCGCCACGTTCGCTATCCAGCACGGCTTCGTCGAGGGGATGGACGTCGGCCCCGAAGGGCGAGGGCCCGTCGAGGCTGGCGACGGCTTCATCGGCCAGCGTCGGCTGGCTGGCCAGAGCGGTCATGGCCAGCAGCACGCCCGCCAGCAACCTGGGGCGGGCCGGGCCGGTCATTGCAGGAACCCCTGCAGGTCGGCGACCGGAGCGATCTGGTAGAGCGGCCGCAGCTGCCGGTCGAAGGCGGCCAGCGACTTGTCGCCCAGCCGCTCGTCCAGCGGGGCGGTCGACCACGGACGCCACTCGTCTTCGCGGTTGTAGGCCACCTGGCTGGCCGGCACGCCGCGGATCATGAAGGCGACGCCGTTCCACATCTTGCCGAATTCTTCGGTGGTGTAGGTCTTCAGGCCGAGGGCCGGGTCGCCGACCAGCACCTTGCCGTCGCGCACGCCTTTGACGACCACGAAGTGCTTGTAGGTGCCGATCTGGATGACGGTGATGGCCGGCGCGCGCGCGGTGGCGAGCCGCTCAAGGCTGATCCGGTAGCCGTCGGCCTCGTAGCCATGGGTTTCCAGATACTTCTTCATGTCGAGCATGGAGAAGCCGACCTTGCGGATCTTCTCCTGGTCGCCGGCCGCGTACATCGCGCGGAAGATCTGCGCCTCGCCGACGTTCTTGCCGTAGTGGTGGGCGAGCAGGGTGGCCAGCGCCGCCGAGCCGCAGCTGTAGTCGTACTGCTGGCGCACCACGGTCCGGAACGGAATCTCGCGGATCGAGCGGACCGGTATGAAGTAGCTGTCGCCGCCATCCACCAGGGCCACCTGGGCCGATGCCGGGGCAGTCGCAACGCCCGCGGTCGCGAGCGCGATCAGCGCCGCAGCGCCGAGGAGAGCCTTGTTGCGCATCGCGCCCGCATCCCTTCGCTTAAGGAGCCACGCTCAGGATGTTGATCGTGATGCTGCCCTGAAGATTGGATTGGGCGCCCGTGTTGACCACGAAGTTGCCCACGCCCGTGAAGCCGCGGAGAGCATCGTTGGACAGGTTCACGTCGCCGGCGTGCACGTTGCCGATGATCTCGTTGCCGCTGTTCACCGCGGTCAACTCCTGGGTCGACATGATGCTGTCTTCCACGTGCACGTCGCCGCCGCTGATCTCGGCCAGGTCGGCGGCGTCCACCGTTTCGAGCGCCGCGTTCTCTTCGACGGCTGCGGCCTCATCGCCGGCCAGCAGATTGCCGATGGCGTCGTCTGCGGACGCGGCGGGGGCGCTGGCGATGGCGAGAAGCGCGATCGCAGGCAGGGTGTGAGAAAGCTCGAAGCGGATCATCACTGTGATGCGGACTGGCCGCCCCCAAAAGGAGATTCCTGCGTAAAGGGGCCAGGCCGGCATGTGCCCAGGCCGGCCTGGCTGGCGACACTCAGTCGAAGTGGATTTCCGAGCCGGCGGCCACCTGGGTGGCGGCCTGATTGACGGAGCCGACCGAGGTGTCCATGGCGATCGTCGCGATGCCGGTGAAGCCGCGGAAGGCGTCGCCCGACTGATCGATGGAGCCGGTGCGCAGGTCGCCCTGAGCGTCGGCCGCCTGATCCGCCGCGTCTTGGAAGACGACGGTCACGTCGGTGACTTGGGCGTCGAGGTCTTGCGAGGCCACGACGGAGTCGTCGTAGTTGGTGGAGGCGTCGATCGCGACGTCGATGTCGATGCCGACCGCGACGTCCACGTCAATGTCGTCGTCGCTGCTGTTGTTGGTGCTTTGATCCAGGGAATTGCGCGAGGCGATTTCCGTGGTGTTGCCGCTCAGTAGCGAGTTTCCGTTGATCTCCGACGAGTTATTGCGGTTGTCGCCGTTGTTGTCGTTGTTCGACAGCAGGTCGTTGTTGTTGGCTTCGACGTCGACGTTGCTCGAGTTGTCGTTGTCGCTGTTCGAGTTGTCGGCCAGTTCGTTGCCGCTCAGCAGCGAGTTGCCGATGTTGGAGCCTTCGTTGTCGTTGTTGTCGTCAGCGCTCGAGTCGGCCAGGGCGGCCGACGACATGGCGAGGCCCATGGCGAGCGCCGAAGCGGCGAGGAGATACTTCTTCATAAGAACACCCTCCCGAGGGTTTGGTGAAGTTCGTTGGAGGCCCGTCCTCCGGGGGCCAAAACCTCGGCCGTAGCGTTTAGTTCGGTTCACAAACGTGTGAGGCGGGAACGCTTCCGCTTTCCCATCCAATTGATTGACCGGGAATTTCTCGGGGCCGGCTTGGCTGAGCGGCTCAAACTGGGCCGTCTGACGTCGATTTCAGGCGGGTCGCGCTGAGAACAGCAGGGTCAAGTCGCCGCCTAGACGGGTCGACGTGAGGGGCCGCAGCTCGGAAAGGCGGGCGGCCCAGGGGTTCCGGCCCCCGAAGCGAGCGTCGTAGATCTCCAGCCAGGCCACGTCGCCCTTGTCGAATGCGCCGCCGTCGCCGCCCAGCGGCTCTTGCGGTCCCCCGGCTTTCTCGGCGACCAGGGCCGGATCGTCGATGCCGGCGAGGGTGAACGCGACCAGCCGGTGCAAGGCGCCCCCCTCGGCCTCGTAGAGCGAACGACCATTGCGCGCGCCGAGCTCGGCCAGCATCAGCAGCGGACCCAGGGCATAGGCGTGATAGTAGAGCGCCCGCTTGCCGCGGCTGAGCTCCAGCGGCAGGGCGCCGTCGGCGTCGACCTGGGAGAGGCCCAGTGCGCCGCTGTCCAGGCCCCAGACCAACAGACGAGAAGAACCAGCCGAGACGCCCGCGCCGGCGGCCGCGAGGCCCGCCCAGTAGCGGTGGTTGTTGCGCGCCGAACGTTGCCGGGCTTCCTTGGTCTCGTAGTAGTCGCGCACCGCGTCGCCACGGCGGCCGAACCAGGTCTCGATTTCGCGGCGGCCCTCGTCCGCCGGGTCGATCGCATCGCGCACCTGCATCCAGGCCAGCGACAGGGCTGCGACCGTCGCGCTTCGATTGAACTGGGCGGTGTCGGAGCCCATTTCGTCCAGCGCCCCGGCGCTGGCCCATCGCCACAGCATTCCGCCGCAGCGCGCCGCGTGGGCAGGCGTACGGCCCTGGGAGCGGACATAGCGGTTGGCGTGCCGCACCACCTCCCGTTCGAAGGCGCGCAGCGGGGCGACCGCGCGCTCGTAGGCCTCGGCCGCGTCGGGATCGACATCGGCCCTGGCGGGATCGTCGCGTACGTAGCGGGACTCGCTGGACAGCGAGATCACCGGCTCCGGCGTCTCCACCTCGCGATCCAGCTTCACCAGATCCGCGGGCGGGGCGGTCGGGAAAGGCGGCCGGAAGTCGGCGGGAGACGAGGCGCAGGCCCCGATGCTCGGGGCGAGCCAGGCGCTCGCCCCGACCAGGATCGCCGTACGCCGCGTGAACTTCGCCCAGTCGGTCATGCCCAACTCCTTCAAGCGTGAGGGTTGCTGCTCGCCCCCATGCCCAAACGTTCGGCCCCGCCAAACGGTGCGCGGCTAGTCGGTGCGTCTCAGTGATATCCCGATCGAGGTGTTCTTCCGGTCTTGCGACGGCACATTGGAGTCGTTGTCGTAGAACTCCAGCCCCGCACGGATGACGGTCCGCCCGTCGAGCGTGACGTTGGCGCCCAGGCCCAGCCGCAGGCGATCGTCCTCGCGTACGCCGACCACGCCCGGGGCGAGGGTGCGCGCGCCCTGGTACTCGACGCGAGTGTAGCCGGCCGAGACGTCGCCAGAGACCGGCGCGCCGGCGAGCGTCCCGAGCCCGAACCGGTAGCCGCCGCTGACCCCGGCGGCCCAGGATTCCCGCGCCGCTTCCTTTGCGCCCCGGTGGTCGTACTCGAGGTTGGCGAACGGTCCATAGCCGTCGTCGCGATTGGACGTGAGGTTCAGGTCGAAGCTGTAGCGCCAGTCGTCATAGACGTCGCGCTCGTCGTCCCGTTTGGCTGCGAGACCCGCCAACCGCAGGTTGAAGCCTTCGAACGAGCGGCGGTACTGGACCCAGGCCCCGATGTTGTCGTGCAGCCGCTCGCCGCCCCGCCAGTGGTGATAGTAGTAGAGGCCGAAGCCGATGTCGGCGGCTTGCGCGGGCAGTCGGAAGATCGGCCCGGCCCTGATTGTCAGGTTCACGCGGTCGATGTCGTTCAGGTCGAACTGCTCGACCCCGCTGATCCCGCCGCTGACCATGAAGTAGTCGTACTTGTCGCTGAGTTTGCGGCGGTATTCGCCGTTCACCCCCCAGACCAGAGCCTCGTCGGGAAACTCCTCGCCGGCCGGGAAGACCGCGCCCTCGTCGTCCTCGTCGCGGGCCGCGTTGGCCACCGCGACCGCGTCGGTGTCGTGGCGCAGCCCCAGCGTCGCCCCGAAACGGAAATCGTCGAGCGGGGTGGCGGCGGCGTAGCTGGCGCGCGCCTGGGCGGCCGAACTGCGCAGGCCGTCGTCGGCCGACGCCTGTTCGACTTCGGCGATCAGTGCGTTGGAGCGCCGGTAGTCCTCGAGCCGGCGGGCGAGCCCCGCCTGGCGCAGCTTGGCGCGCTGACGCCAATCATCGGGCCAGTCCTCGCCGGAGGCGAGCTGGCCGTAGCGAGCGTCGGCGGCGCGCCAGCGGCCGGCGGCGTTCAGCGCATCGCCCTCGGCCAGGATGCGGCGGGCGTTGAAGGCGATTTCCTGGTCGCGGATGCGCGACAGGGTCGCGGCGGCCTGTTCGCCGACCTCGGGGCTGGCCGGGGCGCCTCGGACCTGTTCGGCCACGGAGCGCGCTTCTGCGAACTGGCCGGTGCGGGCGAGCTGGCGGGCCTCCTCAAGCTGGATCCGTTGTCGCAGACCCGGGCTGATGCCGGGATTGTCGGCGGCCAGGCGGCGCAGCTCCTCGGCCTTGCGCCGCGCGTCGGCGATGGTCGACGCCTCCTCGGCGTCCGGCTCCGGCCGGGCGCGCAGCGCCTCCAGGGCGGCGATGACCGGCGCGTCGATTTCACGCTGCGCGATGCGTTCGTGCAGACGGGCCAGATTTTCGGCCACCGACGGCGAGGCGTTGGGTTTCACCTGCGCGGCGATGCTGCGGGCGCCGGCGAAGTCGTTGCGTTCGAGGGCCACGTTGGCCAGCCGCAGACGGACCCGGTCGTAGAAGCCGTCGCGCAACGGGCAACCGCGCTGAAGAAGGGCGTTGAAGGCCGCCTCGGCGCCGTCCAGGTCGCGGGCCTCCAGCAGCTTGTTGGCGCGCTCGTATTCCGCCTCGGCCGAGTCGGCGCCCGCCTGGAAGGCGATGTCGGCCCGAAGCGCGCGGGCTTCGGCTGCGGCGCGCGCGTCGCCACTGGCGATCGCCTGGGCGATCAGCGCCTCAGCCCGGCCGGTGTCGCCGCGCCGCCATTCGGTGCGGGCCAGCTTCACCTTGGCGCGGACCGCGGTGCGGGCGCGGTCGGCCGGATAGCGGCTCAGCCGTTCGAAGATCGCCGCCGCATCGTCGTATCGCCGCTCCCGATAGGCCGCGTCACCCAGGTCGATCTGCACCTGCTGCGGCGTCCGAGCCCGGCTGGAGCGCGTTGTCGCGCTGCGCTGCGGCGTCTCGGCTCGCTCGGCGCTCCCGCCCGCCTCGCGGCAGTTCTGCGCGGCGGCGGGGGCCGCGGCGAGGAGGCTGGCGCTGGCGAGCAGGAGAGCCGTGGCGGAGACGGCGGGCAGGTGGGGACGGGCCATCTAGAAGGGGGTCCTCAGGGTGTTGATCCGGGCCGCCGCTGGGCGGCCGATCAGCGAGAAGGGCACGGTGTCCTCGAGCTCCACCTGCACCAGGGCGGTGAGCTGCATGGCCCCGGAGCGGTCGCGCGCGTACGCGCTCTCGTCCGGGAAGGTCGGGAGGTTCACCGACGCCACGCGCCCGTCGATCGCAGGATGCTGGCCGAAGAAGTCGATGCGCACGGTGTCCCCCTGGCGCAGTCGCTTGGCGTCGGCCAACGGCACGACGAACTCCCCGGCGAGCGGAGCCGTGGCGGGAGCCAAAGTCAATAGCGGCGCGCCGCGGCCCAGCACCTGCCCGGGCTCGGCCTTCGGGTCGGCGACGATGCAGTCGCAGGGACTGGCGATCATCAGCCGGTTGCGCTCCAGCGTCTCGAGAGAGCCGAGCGCCTGACCTTGCTGCACGCGCTCGCCCTTGGCCGCGCTCCAGGCGATCATCGAGCCGGTCTCCGGAGCCCGCACGGTCTGCGGCGCCGAGGTGGTCAGGACGCCGTTGGCGTCGATGACGAAGGCGCGGGTCAGCGCCGACAGCAGCACGAACCCGACCAGGCTCAGGCCGACGATCCACAGCACGGCGATCAGGGCCAGCCGCTTGGCCAGCGAGCGCTTGTCCTCGGCCACCGCCGGCGCCGAGCGGCGGGGTGCGGTGAAGTTGTCCCGCTGGGCGATCGACAGCACGTCGCTGGCGGTCAGCGACTCTCCGGAGATCAGCGCCCCCACCAGGTAGTGCAGCAGCGACAGGTTGGTCGGCGACAACTCGGTGAACAGGTAGACCGCCGACTGCTCGCTTGGGTCGACGCGGTTGACCTCGGCGGTCGCCTCCATCTCCAGGGCGAAGTTCTCGAACTGAAACTTGAGCTTCAGCTCGACCAGTTCCTTCGCGCGGGGCAGGGGATCGACCCCGTCCACCCGGACTGCGGCGACGGACCAGTCCCGCGAGCGATAGGTCTTGTCTCCGATGGTGACCAGAAGCGGCGTGCGCAGGCGCACGAACTGGCGCTGCGTGAAGGCTTCGTGGACGAACATCGAAGTGGCCATCGGCGGTCTCCTTGGCTCGCGCGTCACGGGAGCAGGGCGGCGAGCGAGCTCACCGGATTTCGGGCAAGGCCCAGATAGAGCAGGATCAGACTGATGAAGGTGAGCGTGGCGACCGCGTGCATCGACCAGGACGAGAAGGCCAGAACCCGCTCGTTCAGCCGTCCCATGTTGCGGACGGAGACCGTGTTCTGGCGGGTCCACTTCTGCTTATCGAGGCGGAAGAAGATGTAGGTCTTTATGAGGGCGCCGTAGATCTGGTTGAAATACAGCAGCGCCGGATAGGTCCACTTGACCTTCGAGCGGGCAGTCAGCAGGCCCAGCGTCTGGATGTAGCGGGTCAGCAGGATCCAGTACCCGTAGAGGAGCAGCGGGCCCCAGCCGTAGGCCATGGTCGCGATGATCGCCGCGGTGGGGCCGATCAGGCCGGTCCACATGCTCATCCGCTGGTCGAAGATGGACCACCAGACGAACAACCCCATCGGCCTGACGCCGAGCTTCAACGCCCGTTCGTTGGTGCGCAGCATGTTGCCGAACCAGCGGCGCATCAGCACCGTCGCCGACTTCAGGAACTCCGGGTGCGGCGGCGTCTCGATGGTGGTGACCACCCGGTCGGGCACGTAGAGCATCTCTCGGCCGCTCTTCAGGATCGAGTACCAGGAGCTCTTGTCGTCGCCGGTCAGGAACTTGATGCGGGCAAGGCGCCAGTGGTCGACGTAATCCTCTTCCACGTCGGCGATGAAGCGGGGCGAGGTGGCGACCGAGGTTCGGAAAGCGCTCATCCGCCCGGTCAGGGTCAGCACCCGTTTCGACAGGGCCACCGAACTCATGCCGATCTGCCGCTGGGCGAAGCGTACATTGTACCAGTCGCGGAAGATGTCGGCCCCGCGCACCTCGCACACCTCGTCGGTGGTCAGGGCGTCCATCTTCGGCATCAGCTTGAAGAAGGGCAGGGTGCCGCGCAGCAGACCCGGCTCCAGGATGGAGTCCCCGTCGATGAGGGCGACCACTCCGTCGGGCGGCGGCAGCAGCTTGGCGACGGCGCGCAGGCCCTGGGCGATGGCGTCCCGCTTGCCGGTGCCGGGAACGCGGACGAAGACCAGCTTCACCCGCTCCGGCATCTCAAGGGACTCGAACAACGTCTTGATCAGGCGCTGGTCGGCCATCTCGACGATGGAGCAGACCAGCGTCACGTCGGCCCCGCAGCTGGCGGCCTCCAGCATCGCCGCCCGGTAGACCGTGTGGGTCGTCTCGGTGTCTATGCGGAAGCTGGTCAGCAGCAGGTAGACGTGGCTGGGCATGCCGTCCTCGCCCAGCGCGTCGCACTGGCGGCGAAGCGGCGGAAAGACGATGAACCGGTAGATCAGGCTGCGGGTGAGGTTGGTGATCCCCCAGCTGTAGCGCCAGGCGGAGATGGCCCCGATGCCGAGCAGCACGTGCGATGCGCGCCTGTCCCACCAGTCCATCGGCAGGAAGAACGCCAGCGCCACCAGGACGGTCGCATAGATGACCATCCCCGCCATTACTCACCTCCACTCAAGGACCGTTCGCCCAGGACCGCCGGCGCCTACCAGCAGAGCCCCGCGTAGTCCTCGTTGTTGGTCCGCATGCCCGGATTGGTGCGGACGAGGTCCACGACGACCTGATCCTCGCGGCGGGTTCGCATCACGTTCCGGAATTTCGGATCGGCGTTGCCGACCACCAGCACCTGCGCGTGGGCGTTCAGCTCATCCAGGGTGTCGACCATCAGGTCGGCCAGGTGCGGCAGGTTGGTGCGGATGTAGGAGCGGTTGGAGCTGAGATCCGTGTAACGGACGTTCTCGTCGAAGATCTTCAGCTTGTAGCCCTTTCCGTGCAGACGTTCGGCGATCTCCACCAGCGGGCTCTCGCGCAGATCGTCGGTGCCGGCCTTGAACGACAGACCCAGGAATCCGACGTCCTTCCGCCCCCACTGCGTGATGAGCTGGAAGGCGCGCTGGATCTGCGCCTCGTTGGCGATCGCCACGCCGTCGAGCAGCGGGGTCTGGACGTTGAGGGCCCGGCCCTTGGCGCGCAGCGCCCGCAGGTCCTTGGGCAGGCAGGAGCCGCCGAACGGCATGCCCGGCTTCATGTAGGCCGAAGAGACGTTCAGGCGGGTGTCCATGCACACCGCCTCCATCACCTGGTGGCCGTCGATGCCGCAGGCCTTGGCGATGTTGCCGATCTCGTTGGCGAAGGTCAGCTTGGTCGCGTGCCAGCAGTTGTTGGCGTACTTGATGGCTTCCGAGGTGGTGATGTCGACCAGCTTCTCGGGCGCCGACAGGTGCGCGTTGAGCTGGCGCAGTCGCGCCAGGGTCCGCTCGTCCTCGACGCCGAGGATGACGACCGTGGGGTTCTCGTAGTCGTGGATCGCCGTCGCTTCGCGCAGGAACTCCGGATAGTAGGCGATGCCGAAGCCGCCGCGGGCCATCTTGCCGCTGGCTTCCTCGAGCGCCGGGATGATGTGGCCGGTCATCGAGCCCGGCAGCATGGTCGAGCGCACGACGACCGAGTGGAAATCGCTCTTCTGCCCGATGGCCGCGCCGATGTCCCTGGCCGCGCCGACGGCGTAGCGCAGGTTCGGCTCGCCGGTCGGATCGCTCGGCGTGCCGACGCAGACGATGGACAGGTTGGTCTGGGCGACCGCCGCGCGGGCGTCGGTGGTGGCCATGATCAGGCCCTTCTCGACGCCGCTCCTCAGCAGCTCCGGCAGGCCGGGCTCGACGATCGGCGAGACCCCCCGCGCGATCTGCTCGACCTTGTGCTTGTCCAGGTCGACGGCCACGACCTTGACCCCGGTCTTGGCGATGCAGGCGGCCGTGACGGCCCCCACGTAGCCGGCGCCGAAGACGCTGACGGAAAGCGGTTCTTGATCAGCCATTACTCAGCTCCACAGCCAAAGTGGTCCGGTCGTGGCCCTGCGCCTTCGCCCAGGGTCAGGTGAAATCGCGTTGTCCGCCGGGGCGGACGGGTTCGAAAAACGGGTGAGGAACGCCCCAGCCCAGCCGGCCCCCTAAACCGCGCTGGCCTGTGAGAGTTGCACTGCAACAGCCGGAATTTCGAAGGGTTCCTCCACGGTCAGATCCTCCGCCGCGTCGATCAGTTCGCGGAAGGCCATGACCAGGTGATAGAAGGTGCTGGCCGGCGCGTGCGTGTCCTGCGTCCGCCCCTGCGCGTCGAACTGGTCGAACCACAGCCCGCGGGTGGGCGTCGCCAGGTAGCTGCACATCAGCGTCCGCACCGTTTGCGGCAGGCGGGTCAGCGCCTGCCCGTCGCCCTTGCGCGCCATCACCACCAGCGCCTTGATCAGCTCGGTCTGGGGCCAGGTGCGGCGCGAGGCGCGGGCGACCGCGCCGTTGGCCTTCAGCTCGTCGATCGCCAGGCCCTGCTGGTCGAGGCCGAACTTCATTCCGAAACGAAACAGCCCCGCCGCCTCCTGCCGGGCGTCGGTGCAGCCGTGAGCGGCCGCCTCGTGCAGGAGCCAGGTCCATTCGAAGTGATGGCCGGGCTCGACCACCCGCTGGGCGGCCTCCAGCTCGCGCCAGGCCTCGTCATAGAACTCGCCGAGGGTTTCGGAGGCCGGGTCGTAGAACCGGTCGAGGAACAGCTGCACGAGCGCGTCGGCGCGCCGCCGGAATTCGGAATCGCCCGTCGCCGTGTGCCACGCCAGCATGGCCTCCAGCATGTGCATGTGCGGGTTGGCCCGGCGGGGCAGGCTGCGCGGCAGGCCTTCGTGCAGGCCGCCGTGTTCCGGGTCGCTGAGGGCCTCGTCGATGAAGGCCAGCGTCCGGTCGCGCATCTGCAGCGCTAGATCCGAGCGCGTGTAGCGCCACACCGAGGCCAGGGCGAGCAGGGCGAAGGCCTGGTCGTAGGTGTCCCGGGTCGGGTCGGCGAGCGACCCGTCCGGCGCCAGCATGTGGGCCCATCCCGGGGCGCCGTCGGGCGCCCAGCAGCGGGTCACGAAAGCCTCGAGCCCGTGGATGACGATGTCTTCGGCCTCGCCGTGCCAGCCCATCATCGCCGCTTCGGCGAACACGAACAGCTGGCGCGCCTGCACGCGCACGCGGCGCATGGCGCTCATGTCCGGGCGGGCGCCGAAGTCGAGCCGCTCGTGGAACAGGCCCGCGGCGTCCTGACCGCGTTCGGCCCAGAGCGGCAGCGCCGCCTCGTTCAACCAGTTGGTGACGTCCGCGCAGACGTCTTCCAGCGTGGGAGGTTCGTAGTCGTGCGCAATGATGCCCTCAGCCATGGACCGACGCCTCCTTGGCGGCTTCAGACAGACGGACGTCTTCGTTGCTGGCCTTCCGGGCCGCCGGCTGCCCGCCGGCCTCCGAGGCGAGCGCCTCGACCACCGTCTTGACGTCCTGCGAGCGGTCGATGGGCAGCACCAGGACCGCATCGGGTGTTTCGACCACCACCACGTCCGACAGGCCGAGCACGGCGACCCGCCGGCTGGTGGCGTGAACCAGGCAGTTGTCGGAATCGAGCACCAGGGCCTGGCCGCGGGCGACGTTGCCGCGCTCGTCCGTCGGCCCCATCCGCCACAGCTCCTGCCAGGAGCCGACATCCGACCACGGTACGTCGCAGGCCGCGACCGCGGCCTTGCGGGTCATCTCCATCACTGCGTAGTCGATGGAGATGCTGGGGCAGGCCGCGAAACGCTCGCGGTCCAGCCACACCAGCTCGCCCTCGCGTCGCGCGGCGTTCAGCGCGCGCCCCGCGCCGTCCAGCACGTCCGGCCGCCAGGCGCTCATCTCCGACAGCAGCAGGCTCGGCGGGAAGAGGAAGAAGCCGGCGTTCCAGCAGAATTCCGGGTCGCGCACGAAGGCTTCGGCGCGCGTCAGGTCCGGTTTCTCGGTGAAGCGTTCGATCTCGAACACCTCGCCGTCCAGCCGCCGGCCCCGGCGGATGTAGCCGTAGCCGGTCTCCGGGCGGTCGGGCCGGATGCCGAAGGTGATGATCCGGTCCTCGACGCCGGCGGCGTCCTGGATCAGCTCGTAGAGCCGGCCCGGCTCGCCGATGATGTGATCCGCCGGCAGCAGCAGCAGGTGGGCCTCCGGCGCGTGCTCGCGGGCCAGCAACGAGGCGACCACCGCCACCGGCGCGGTGTTGCGCCCCGTCGGTTCCAGCACGATCGACAGCGCATCGATGCTCAGCTCGGCGAGCTGGGTCCTCACCAGGTCGACGTAGCGTTCGCCGGTCACGATGATCGGGGCGCAGAGCTCCTCGCGCCCGTGTGCGTACAGCCGCTCCAGAGTGAGCTGGAGCATCGAGCGCTCGCCGGCGAAGGCATGGAACTGCTTCGGGGTCGTTTCGTTGGACAGCGGCCACAACCGGCTGCCCGCGCCGCCGCACATCAGGACCGGAACGATCCGCCTGCGCGCTCGCCGAGACGGCGAGGGGAGGGGGATGTCGCTGTCTGCGGCGGTCTCCGGCCCGCTGAGGCCGGCGCCCTGATCCAGCCCGCCCTTGAGCATCTGCACACCCGATTAGCTGCGATCCGAAGTCGCCGCTAAACCGGGGTTGGCTGGCAAAGTTCCATCGCCTGACTACGGGTTTTTTATGAGCCCCGCGCACAGTCGATGCGGAGGCTCGGCGCCCATGGAAACGGCGCCGAGGCGCACGAAAAAGGGGCGACCGCATGCGCGGCCGCCCCTTCGGCGCAAAGCCCGGAGAAAGGGCTCAGTAGACGAAGACGGAGTCGTCCAGGTCCTTGAGGCTCACCTTCTGCAGGGTGATCACGTCGTCGCCCAGGGTGATGACGACGTTCGAACCTACCTGCTTGGCCGCCGCGAGGACGTCCGCAGCGCTGTCGACGCCCGGCACGTCCACGAACGCCAGCACGTCGTCGTTCTTGGCCGAGAAGTCCTTGACGACGTCCTTCCCGCCGCCAGCCGTGAAGAGGAAGACATCCTCGCCCTTGCCGCCTTCCAGGGTGTCGTTGCCGAAGCCGCCGATCAGGGTGTCGTTGCCCTTGTCGCCTTCCAGCAGGTCGTTGCCCTTGCCGCCGGCCAGCAGGTTGTCGTTCTCGTCACCGTAGAAGCGGTCGGCGTGGTCCGAGCCCCAGAGGTTCTCGATGCTCTTGAGCTGGTCCTTGCCAGAGTCGCCCGACTGCCTGGACTGCGTCGACTTGTCGAGGTCGACGGAGACGCCCTTCGCGCTCTTCTCGTAGGAGACGGTGTCCCGCCCCTTGCCGCCATTCAGGACGTCGGCCCCCTTGCTTCCGATCAGCACGTCGTCGCCGGACGTGCCCTTCTGCTTGTCGGCGCCGCTGGTGCCGTAGATCGCGTCCTTGCCGGCCGTCGGATCGTTCAGGTTGGTCGGCCACTCGTCGGGCAGATCATCGGGACGATCCGGTTCCGGCTTCGGGTCCGGCTTGGAGTCCGGCTCGGGCTCGGGCTGCGGTTCCGGCTTCGAGTCCGGCTTCGAGTCCGGCTCGGGCTCGGGCTGCGGTTCCGGCTTGGGTTCCGGCGCAGGCTGCGGCTCCGGATCGGGCTGGGGCGTCGGGTTCGGGGCGGGGGCGCCGCCGCCGGGCGCCGGCGTCAGTTCCTCGTTTCCGTGCGTGAAGCGCAGGTCGTAGTAGGAGGTCTGGCCGTAGCCTTCGCCCTGCGTCTCGTTGGTGCCGAGGTAGGTGCCGGCCTTGAAGTAGAAGGTGTCGGACTGCCAGACCGAGTTGATCTTGGAGACCGAGGTGTAGACGTCGCCGTCGGCCCAGACCTTGACGACCATCTCGGAACCCTTGGCGTCGATCGAGTACGAGAAGCGCTCGTTGAGCGAGATGTTCGGCTTCTCGCCCTTGGCGTTCGTCAGGTCGAAGCGCAGCTCCTTGTTGTCGGGGCCGGCCTGGTCGTTCTTGAAGTAGACTTGGTTGTTTTCCCAGTAGAAGCGGATCAGCTCCTCGTCCTGACCGTGGATCTGGGCGAAGATCACCTTGCCCGACTTGCCGTCGTTGGTCGTCGGGGCGGCGTCGACCTCCAGCGTGCCGACCATCTGGCCGCCCTCCTTGAGGGTCCACGCGGCCTTGTCGGAGCCGTCCATCTCCCGCAGTTCGGAGCGGGGATACTTGGAGCCGCCGGTGGTCGCCCCATCGACCGGGACGACGGTGACCAGCGCCCCATCGGGCGCGGTATAGAAGTACTTGGTGTGTTGATAGCCCTCGAGATCCTTGATCTCGGCGGCCGAGCCGCCGAACCCGCCCTTCGAGTCGATGGGGAGAGTAAGCTTCCAGTTGGAAAGGTCGATTTCTGCCATTACGCGTCCCTGTTCGTCCGGCGATACGCACCGGACCCTCGCTGCTGGCGCCCCCGCTCAGTCGAGACCTTTCGCTTAACCCGGCGCTGTGGTCGCCGCGCTGCGGCAGAGCGCGCGGAGCAGCTTGCTGCAGCTCTCGGCGCGGATTTTTCTCTGTGTTTCAAAGCATTCCTGGCCGATGCGGCAATTTCGCACAGGCCAAGCTAGAGGCTCAAACCTTATGGCAGAGCTTTATCAACTGTGGCGACGTCATGTCTTTACTTGGACGATTCTCGGATCGTGACTTGGACGTTCACGCCGCTCATCGCCTGTGAGACCGAGCCGACCCCGTTGCTGACCGCGATCGTGCGCATGCCAGCGCTCCCTGCATAGGCGGACCCGGACAGTCGCATGTCCGGCGTGGACAGGTTCCCGACGTAGGGCCCTGCAGGGGGTGGGGTGGTGATGCTGGCCAGCTCGGAGTGTGTGAGGCGAACGATCCGGCCGCCTTCGATCGGCGTCACTGAGGTCTCGATCTGCGGGGCCGCCTGGGCGGCCAGGGCGGCGGCCGTGGCCGCTGCGGCGATGATCGGCATGTCCGGCTCCCTAGTCGCAGGCTAGTCGCAGGGCTGACGCTGGGCCGCGCCGCTTAACGAAACCTTGGCGCACGCCTCACCCCCGTCCGAGCGGTGGCCCCCCGGCGCGAGGCGGGCTATGCGGGAGCCAAATCAGGGAGACGTGGGATGGATCTGCGGCTGAAGGGCAAGAAGGCGGTGGTCACCGGGGCCTCGCGCGGCATCGGCCGGGCGATCGCCGAACTTCTCGCGGAGGAGGGGGCGGACGTCGCGATCTGCGCCCGCAACGAGGCGCAGGTGCAGGCGGCCGTGGCGGAGCTGAAGCGGCACGGCGGCGCCGCCTGGGGCCGCAGCGTCGATATCGCCGACGGGGCGGCGCTGAAGGGCTTCGTCCAGCAGGCCGGCGAGACGCTGGGCGGCATCGACGTGCTGGTCTCCAACGCCAGCGCCCTGACCGTCGCCAGCCGCGATGAGGACTGGCAGGCGCTGCTCGACATCGACGTGATGGGCGCCAAGCGCTCGTTCGAGGCGGCCAAGCCGTTCCTCGAGTCGGCGGCCCAGGCCAACGGCGACGCGGCCTTCGTGATCATCTCGTCGGTGTCGGCCGCCGAGGCCAGCGGCGCCTCGGCCTACGGGGCGATGAAGGCGGCGCTGATCCACCTGGCCAAGGGCCTGGCGCGCGAGAACGCGGCCAAGAAGATCCGCGCCAACGTCGTCTCGCCCGGCACCGTCTTCTTCGAGGGCGGAGTGTGGGGTAACGCCAAGGCGCAGAACCCGCAGTTCTTCGAGGCGATGCTCAAGCGCAACCCGACCGGCCGCATGGCGACCCCCGAAGAAGTGGCCGCCGCCGCCGTCTTCCTGGCCAGCCCGCGCAGCGGCTTCACCACCGGGGTCAATCTGCTGGTCGACGGGGCGATCTCGGCGCGGGTCAACTTCTGATCCGCGCTTGCCGGCGCTGATCCGCATAGAGACGGCCGACGACCCCAGGGTCGAGCCCTACAGGGCGGTGCGCGAGCGCGACCTCGTGGGCCGCCAGGGCCTGTTCGTCGCCGAGGGCGAGGTGGTGCTGAGGATGCTGCTCGCCCAGCGCCGGCATAAGCCCGCCTCGCTGCTGCTGGCCGAGAAGCGGGTGGGCAAGCTCGCCCCCCTGCTCGAAGGCCTGCCCGACCATGTGCCGGTCTATGTCGCGGCTCAGACGGTGATGGACGAAGTGGTGGGTTTTCCCATCCACCGCGGCATCCTGGCGCTCGCAAGGCGGGCCGAGCCGCTCGATGCAAGCCAGCTGCTCGCCGGCCTCGCACCGCCCGCCCTGGCGCTCGGCCTCGTCGGCATCTCCAACCACGACAACATGGGCGGCCTGTTCCGCAATGCCGCGGCGTTCGGGGCCGGGGCGGTGGTGCTCGACGCGGCCTCGTGCGATCCGCTCTACCGCAAGGCCATTCGCGTCTCGGTGGGAGCGGCGGTGACTACGCCCTTCGCCCGCCTCGCGCAGGGCCAGGACATGGTGGACCTGTTCCGCGCCCACGACTTCGAGCCGCTGGCGTTCACCCCGCGGGGCGAGACCACCCTGGCCGAGCTGCCCCGCATCGGCCGCGCGGCGGTGATCGTGGGGGCGGAGGGGCCGGGCCTGCCGGACGAAGTGCTCGATCGGTGCCGGCGGGTCTCGATCCCCATGGCCAGCGGCGTGGACTCGCTCAACGTCGCAGTCGCGGCCGCGCTCGCGCTGCATCACCTGAAGTTCGTCGCCGGCCGCTAGCCTCAGCCGGCCCAGGCCCTCGCCATCTCGGCGACCACCGAGGCCCAGTCGCCGGGCGCCGGCTGGCGGAACAGCCGCACCGAGCCGTACCAGGGACTGTCGTTCCGGCCCTCGAACCAGCGCCAGTCCTGGCCGGCGTGGGACAGCATCACCCAGCAGGGCTTGCCGAGCGCTCCCGCCAGGTGCGCCGTCGAGGTGTCGACGGTGATCACCAGCTCCACGCCGTCGAGCCGCGCGGCGGTGTCGGCGAAGTCGCCCTGCGGCTCGGTCAGGTCGACCAGCTGCACGCCGGCCTCCCGAAGCGGCGCCAGCGTCTCGGGCGAGGGCAGGGACCGGGCTTTGTCGTTCGGGTGCTGCGGGTTGCCGCGCCAGACGAAGCCGACGGAGCCCTTCGATGCACTTCCGGCCCAACGCGCCCGGGCCGCCTCCGGGGCCGTCAGGTAGGGCCGCCCGTCGATGGTGGCGAAGTCCTCGCCCAGCCGGCCGGGAAGCGAGCCGATGGGAATCCAGTAGTCCGGCTGCTCGAAGCTGGTCTTCGGCTCCAGCGCCTGCACCGCGACGCCCAACGTCTCGAACAGTCGCGCCAGCGGCGGCTGGCAGACCAACCGCACCGAGGCGCCCAGCGCCGCAAGCTTCGGCGCGTAGCGGGCGAACTGGATCTGGTCGCCGAAGCCCTGCTCGGGCCAGATCACGATGCTCTTCCCGGCCAGCAGCTCGCCCTTCCACTCCGGCAGCCCCAGACGGTCGACCCGTCCCGGGATCTCGCGCCGGGCCTCGTAGGCGGCCCAGCCCTCGGCGAACCGTCCGGTCAGCAGCAGCACGTAAGCCAGCTGCAGCCCCGCCATGTGGTGCTGCGGCTCGAGCGCGAGCGTGCGCCGGAAGGCGTCCTCGGCCTCGCTCCAGCGCCGCCGCCAGGCCTCCACGACGCCGAGGTTGAACCAGCCCTGGGCGAAACCGGGGTTGAGCCGCACGGCCTCGCGGTGCGCCGCGGCGGCCTCGTCCACGCGGTCCAGCGACTTCAGCACCGTGCCGAGGTTGGTGTGCGCCTCCGCTGCGTCCGGCGCCAGCGTCAGCACCCGCCGCCAGCCCGCCTCGGCCTCGGCGAGCCGGCCGGCGAGTTGGAGCCGCACGGCCTCTTGGAAGCCTTCCCAGACGGGATCGGCCAGCCCGCTCACGGGGTCCCCGCCACGGCGACGAACAGGCCGGCCAGCATCAGCCCGTAGCCGGCGGCGTAGCGCCAGGAAAGCCGTTCGCGGAACACCGCCCAGGCGGCCAGCGGGACCAGGGCGGAGCCGGCGATGGAGAAGGGGAAGGCCGCCGACAGCGGCGCGCGGGTCAGGATGTAGAACCAGAGCAGCGCGGCGAAAGCATACCAGCCGAGCGCCGCGAACAGCCGCCAGCGCGCGACGAGCGCCACCGCAAGCGGGACGTGGGTCGGGGCGGGCCGCATCGCCGCCCATTTGAACAGCAGCTGTCCGGCAGGCAGGGTCAGGGCGAAGGCGGAGCAGAGCAGGAGGTCGATAGCACCCATTCAGCCCCGCCTTCTCCGTAGTGTCTTAGAACTCGGCCGATCCGCCGTCGCAGGGAATCGTCGCCCCGGTGGTGTAGGCCGATGCGCGCGAGGAGAGGAAGATCGCCACGCCCGCGATGTCCTCCGGCTCGCCGGTCCGGCCGCGCGGGTTGTTCGCGCGGATCGCATCGCCCGCGGTGGCCAGGGTCGCGGCCATCATCTGGCTGGGGAAGGGGCCGGGGGCGATGGCGTTGACCAGGATGTGCTCGCGCGCCAGCCGCTTGGCAAGGTGGCGGGTCAGCATGATGCAGCCGGCCTTGGAGGTGGAATAGGCGTAGGTCTCCAGCGCCGGCGGCTCGATGCCGTTCACCGAAGCGATGTTGATCACCCGCGCCGGGTTTTCCGCCGTCGCCGCGGCCCGCAGTTGCGGCAGCAGCTTCTGGGTCAGGAAGAAGATCGACTTGGTGTTCAGGTCGACGACCTTGTCCCAGCCGCTCTCGGGATATTCGTCGATCGGCGCGCCCCAGGTGGCGCCGGCGTTGTTGACCAGGACGTCGAGCTTGGGCTCGCGCTCGGCGATCGCCTTCGCCAGCCCCTCGATCCCGGCCATGTTCGACAAGTCGAACGGCAGCGAGATGCAGGTCCCATACTGCGACAGCTCCTCGGCAAGCCGGTCGCAGACGTCGGCCTTGCGCGACGAGATGTAGGTCTTGGCGCCGTTCTCGACGTATCCGCGGGCGATCATCTCTCCGATCCCCCGGCTGCCGCCGGTCACCAGGACCATCTTGCCTTCGACGCTGAACAGATTGCGCACGGGCTTTTCCTCTGATCTCTCGCCGGCGATTTCCGGCCCGGTGGCCTTATGGCGAGGCTGGAGCCGGCCCGCCAGAGCTTTCCGCGGCGCAGGACGCGTCAGTCGTCGAGCGCCTGGTAGGCCAGGGTCCAGAAGTCTTCCGTGATCCGCGCATCGTCCGGGCCGGCCATCAGCCGCTGGGTCAGGAGGATGACGGTGACGCCCTCCTTCGGGTCCGCCCGCCAGGACGTGCCGTAGCCGCCGAACCAGCCGTAGCTGCCGACCGAGGGGCCGATCGTCTCGCAGCGGGTGACGACGGAGAGGCCGAAGCCCCATCCCTCCGCGTCCCAGAAGCCCGGCGCGAAGGGGGAGGCGGCCTTCTGATGGGGCGTGACGTGGTCGCGGGTCATCAGCTCCACCGCTGCGCGTGAGAGCACCCGCGTGCGGCCGGCGCGACCCAGCCCCAGCATCATTCGGCTGAAGGCCAACAGGTCGTCCGCCGTCGAGACCAGTCCCCCGCCGGCCGATGGGAACAGCGGCGGCTCGACGAAGGCGCCGGTCTCGGCGGGCGCGAACACGCTCAGGTCTCCGCTCTCCGGATCGGCGACATAGGCGGTGGTCAGCCTCGGCCGGCGGGCCGTGTCCACATGGAAGCCGGTGTCGGCCATGCCCAGCGGCTCCAGCACCCGTTCGTGCAGGACGGCCTCCAGCGGCCGGCCGGCCAGGCGCGCGAGCAGCACGCCCAGCACGTCCGCGCCGGTGTGATAGCGCCAGGCCGCGCCCGGCTGGTGCTGAAGCGGCAACTCGCCCAGCCGGCGCATGTACTCGTCCGGCGCGAGCGTCGGGATATCCGGTCCGGGCGCGAGCCCCGCCGCCGCCTGCGCCGCCTGGATCGGATAGGCGCCGGGCGGGGCCATGATCGCGCCGTGGCCGAGCCGGAAGGTCAGAAGGTCGCGCAGGGTGATGGCCCGCTCGGCGGGGACGACGTCGTCGACCTGAGCATCCCGCGCGCGCAGCACCTTCGGCTCTGAGAGCTCCGGCAGCCAGGGGGCTACCGGATCGTCCAGCCCGATCCGGCCCTCCTCGACGAAGGTCATCGCGGCGGCGGCGGCGATCGGCTTGGTCAGCGAGGCGATGCGGAACAGGCTGTCCCGCTGCATCGGCGCATCGCCGTCCCGGGCCAGCTTTCCATGGACCTCCACATGGACCTCGTCGTCGCGCGCAAGCAGGACGACCAGACCCGGAACCTGTCCGCGGTCAACGTAGTCGGCGAACTTCGCCGAGAGGCGGGCGAGGCGCGGCTTGGAGAACGCGGACCGCATCGCCAGCCTCTCGCTACCCGCCGGCAGGCGGCGCAGCGCCCGGCGCGGGCTGGGTGAACTCGGTCTCGATGACGATCTCCACATCGTCGCCGACGCCCATCTGCGAACCGGGTGCTGGGATGCCGGTGTTCATCCCGAAGTCGGACCGCTTCAGCTGGCCCCTGGCGGAAAAGCCGATCCGCGCGCCGCTGGGATCGAGGCCGCCGGCCGGATAGCCGCCGTTGAAGGTCGCCTCCAGCACCACCGGCTTGGTCACGCCCCGGAAGGTCAGGTCGCCGTTGATCTTCGCCGTCCGCGGACCCGTGCGCTCGACGGCGGTGGAGCGGTAGGTCATCTGCGGGTGCGCGTCGGTCGCCAGGAAATCCCCGCCGCGCAGCATGGCGTCGAAGTCGAGCTTAGGGTCCGGATAGTCCGTACGGATCGAGGCCGGGTCGATGGTCACGACGATCGAGGACCGCTCCGGCTGGGCCGGGTCGAGCTGCAGCTCCGCGTCGAAGTCGGTGAACTTCGCCGTGTAGTTCGACAGCCCCAGGTGGTTCACCCGGAAGATCAGGCTCGAGTGGCCCAGGTCCAGCTTGTAGGCGCCCGCGGGCGCGTCGACCGGCGGCGCCTCGGCTCCCGGCGAAGCCGCCGTCTGGGCGGGGCGCTCGGGCGCCGGTTGGCTGCAGGCGGCGAGCGCCGTCGCGGCGCAAAGGGCGAGGATCGGTCTCATGGTCGGCTCCGTCCTTCGAGGTGCGGCCCGCTCATGCCTAGGCCAGATGCTTGCATAATGCAACCAGTGTGCGCTTCGAGGTGGACGCATCTCAGGGACGACGTTCGGGCGCGCCCCGATCCGACACCGGGCGAGCAGGTCCCGCACGGTTGACAGCCCCTGCGGAAGGGAGAGCCTGCATGACGGCTAAAGCGTGGAGGCGACGAATGAACGACCGGGTGACTGTGGACATGCGCGGCGGCGTCGCCGACGTCCGTCTGGTGCGGGCCGACAAGATGAACGCCCTGGACGATGCGATGTTTTCGGCTCTCATCGAGACCGGCGAGCGTCTGAGGACCGAATCCGGTCTGCGCGCGGTCGTGCTCTCGGGCGAGGGCAGGGCCTTCTGCGCCGGCCTGGACATGGGCAACTTCCAGCGCATGGCCGCCCCGTCGCCCAAGGAGGGGTCGGCGGGAGCCGGCCTCGTCGCCACGCCGCGCACGCCCGGCGGCGCCAACCGGGCCCAGCATGCGGTGATGGTCTGGCGCGAGCTGCCGGTGCCGGTGATCGCGGCGGTTCACGGCGTGGCCTTCGGCGGCGGCTTCCAGCTCGCCCTGGCCGCCGACATGCGCATCGTGGCCCCCGACGCGCGCATGGCGGTGATGGAGATCAAGTGGGGCCTGGTGCCCGACATGGCCGGGATGGTGCTGATGCGCGGCCTGGTCCGCGACGACCTCGCCCGCGAGCTCACCTACACGGGCCGCATCTTCAACGGCGAGGAGGCCCTCTCGCTGGGCCTGGCGACGCGTGTTGCGGCCGATCCGCACGCCGCCGCGCTGGAACTGGCGGCCGAGATCGCCGGCAAGAACCCCCACGCCATCCGCGCCAACAAGCGCCTGTTCGAAGTCGCCGCGACCGGGGACCAGCACGCCATCCTCAAGGCCGAGAGCGTGGAGCAGTCCGCCCTCATCGGCTCGCCCAACCAGATCGAGGCGGTGATGGCCAACATGCAGAAGCGTGAGCCGGCCTTCGCCGACGTGGGGGCCGAGGCGGGCGCGCGCGACAAGGCCGAGGCCTGAGGTCGCCTCGGCTCCGCTTGGCTCCGACGCCCGCGCGGACGTAGACAGTCCGAAGCTCACGAACTGCGGGTGGTCGGGTGTCCGAGAACAAGGGCTGGGACTTCGAGGGGCTGTTCAAGCGCCGGCTGCCGCCGCCGCCCGGCAAGGCCGCCCAGCCGCGCGGCTTTCCGGGCGTCCGCCTGACGTTCGAGGAGGCCGAGGACTCGCTGGAGGCCGCCGCCGACCGGCTGGCGTTGCCGCGCGGCCCACGCCGTCCCGGCGAGTTCAACGTCCTGGCCATCTCCGGCGGGGCAGCCGGCGGAGCCTACGGCGCGGGCGTACTGGTGGGGCTCAGCGAGGCCGGCCGGCGTCCGCCCTTCACCATCGTCACCGGGGTCAGCACCGGGGCGCTGATCGCTCCGCTGGCCTTCCTGGGGCCCGACTGGGACCACCGGCTGACCGAGGCCTACACCGGCGGCTACGCGGCCGCCCAGCTCGGCCTCACCGCCATCTCCGGCGGCCTGCGGGCGGGGCTCCTCTCGGCCCAGAGCCTCGACGGTCTGATCGGCCCCTTCGTCGACGAACGGCTGCTGGAGGCCATCGCGGCCGAGCATCGCACCGGCCGGCGGCTGCTGGTGGCCACGACGGATCTCGATTCCGGTCGCCCGGCGATCTGGGACATGGGCGCCATCGCCCTGCGCGGCGGGCCGGAGGCAGTCGAGATGTTCCGCCTGGTGCTGGCCGCGTCGGCCAGCCTGCCCGGCCTGTTCCCGCCAAGGCTGATCCGCTGCGAGTCGGACGGCGAACTGTTCGACGAACTGCACGTGGACGGCGGCGTCACCACCCCGCTGTTCATCCTGCCCGAGGCGATGCTGCGCTGGCGCAGGGTGGGGCGGCGGATGCGCAGCGGCAGCGTCTACGCCCTGATCAACACCATCATCGACCCGGCCCCGCGAGCCACCTCGGTGACCCTGCCGGCGGTGCTGATGCGCAGCTTCGACACGATGCTGCGGATGTCCTACCGCCAGGCGCTGAGTGTCGCGACCAGCTTCTGCGTCGGCAACAACATCGCGCTCAACGTCGCCGCCATCCGTGATTCGCAGGCGGGTCACGCCAATGGGGCGATGCTCGACTTCAACACCGCCAGCATGCGCGCCAATTTCGAGGCCGGCCGCGCAGCCGCCAGGTCAGACGGCTTCTGGACCTCGCCGTCCGTGCGTCTTCAGCCCTGGGAGGAGTTCGCCGACCTCTTCAAGCCGTGAGCGGCGATGGGAGGAGGAATGGTGGATGCGACAGGGATTGAACCTGTGACCCCCTCGGTGTGAACGAGGTGCTCTCCCGCTGAGCTACGCATCCGCCGCAAGAGGGGAGCGCCTATAGCCCGCCCTCCGGCGCCGTTCAAGCACCCAAGAGACGCTCGGCGACTTCGGGCAGTTCGTCGAAGTGGTCGATCAGCGCGTCGGGGGCGAGTTCGGCCGGTGGAATCTCCGTGTAGCCGAAGCTCACCAGCACCAGCGGCGCGCCCGCCGCGCGGGCCGCCCCGGCGTCGGTTGCCGCATCGCCCACCATCAGCGCCCGGGCGACGTTCCCGCCGGCCTCGTCCACCGCCGCGATGAGATGCCGCGGGTCGGGCTTGATCGCCGGGACCACGTCTGCCCCCACGATGGCGTCGAACAATTGGCTCATGGAGAGGGCGTCGAGCAGTACGCGCGACAGGTCGGTGCGCTTGTTGGTGCAGACCACCGTGCGGGCGCCGGCCCCGCGCACCGCCTCCAGCGCTTCGCGCACGCCCGGAAAGGGGCGGCTCTCGTCGGCGATATGGGCCAGGTAGTGGTCGATGAACCGGTCGAACAGCCCGCCGATCTTCGAGGCCGGCAGGTCCCAGCCGGACGCGGTGAAACCGCGCTCGATCAGCCAGCGCGCGCCGCGGCCGATGTAGGGCCGGGCCTCCTCCAGCGGCAGCGGCTGCAGGCCCTCCTCCTTCAGCAGCACGTTCAGCGTGCCGACGAGGTCGGGCGCGGTGTCCACCAGGGTCCCGTCGAGGTCGAAGGCGAGGGTCGCGCCGGCAAGCGAACTGGACAAGGCGAGGAAGCTCCGTCGAAAGCGCTCGCCGTTTCGGCTATGAGCCGCAAGATTGCAATGCGCCACCGACTCGCCAGGAGACCCATGCCCGCTAGAGCTGCCGTCATTCTTGCCGCGGGCGCTGGAACGCGGCTGAAATCGCCCATCCCCAAGGTGCTCAACAAGGTGGGCGGTCGGACCATCGTCGATCGCGTGATCGACGCCTGCGAGGGGCTCGGCTGCGAGCGGATCGTGGTGGTGGTCGGGAACCACAGCCCGCAGGTCCGCGCCCACGTCGCCGCCCGGCTCGGCGAGGGGGCGATCGCCGTGCAGGAAGAGCCGCTCGGCACCGCCCACGCGGCGCTGGCCGCCCGCGAGGCGCTGAAGGACTTCGCCGGCGACGTGCTGGTCACCAACGGCGACGTGCCGTTGATCGAGCCCAAGGACCTGGAGCCGCTGTTCCAGCTGCGGGAGCAGGGCGCGTTGATGGGGATCGTCGGCTTCGAGCCGGAGAACCAGCTGCTCTACGGCCGCATCATCCGCGGCGCCGACGGTCACGTGATCCGCATCGTCGAGCCCAAGGAGCTGACCGCGGATCAGGCGGCCGTGAAGGCCTGCAACGCCGGATTCTACCTGGCCAGCCGCGAGGACTGGTTCCGCTGGCTGCCGAAGGTGCGCAACGACAACGCCAAGGGCGAGTACTACCTGACCGACGTCGTGGCGATGGCGTCCGAGGAGGGGCTGGTCCGCGCAGTCTTCGCGCCGGAGAGCGCGGTCATGGGCGCCGACACCCAGATGCAGCTCTCCGCCGCCGAGGCGGTGTTCCAGGAGCGCCGCCGGGCCCACTTCCTGGCCGAGGGCGTCGCCATGCCGGCGCCCGGGACCGTCCACTTCTCCTGGGACACCGAGGTCGCCGCCGGGGCGACCATCGAGCCCTACGTGGTCTTCGGACCGGGCGTGACGGTCGAGTCCGGGGCGGTGATCCGCGCCTTCACCCACGTCGAGGGCGCGCGCGTGCGCGCCGGCGCTCTGGTCGGTCCCTATGCGCGGCTGCGGCCCGGTGCGGACATCGGCGAGGAGGCCCACATCGGCAACTTCGTGGAGGTCAAGAAGGTCGCCGTCGGCAAGGGCGCCAAGGCCAACCACCTGGCCTATCTCGGCGACGGTTCGGTCGGGCCGGGCGCCAACATCGGGGCCGGGACCATCTTCTGCAACTACGACGGGTTCGACAAATACGACACCCATGTGGGCGCGAACGCCTTCGTGGGGTCGGACACCGCCCTGGTCGCGCCGGTGCGGGTGGGCGAGGGCGCCTATATCGGCTCCGGCTCGGTGATCACCAGCGACGTCAGCCCCGACGCCCTGGCCTTGGCCCGCGGGCGGCAGGTGGAGAAGCCCGGCTGGGCGACCGAGTTCCGCAAGGCCAAGCTGGCGAACAAGGAGGCCGGCAAGTGAGCGCCGACGAACAGAAGAAGGCCGCCGGCTATGCGGCCGCCGAGCTGGCCGAGAACGGCACGGTGGTGGGCCTCGGCACCGGATCGACCGCGGCGTGGTTCGTCCGCGCCCTGGCCGAGCGCCGGCTCGACATCCGCTGCGTGCCGACCTCCGAGGCGACCGCCGAGCTCGCCCGTTCGCTGGGCCTGACCGTCATCGCGCTCGAGGACGTGGACGAGGTCGACCTGACCGTCGACGGGGCCGACGAGATCGGCCCGGGCCTGGCCCTCATCAAGGGCGCCGGGGCGGCCCTGTTGCGCGAGAAGCTGGTCTGGGAGGCGTCGCGCCGCTGCGTGGTGATCGCCGAGGCGGCCAAGGAGGTGCAGGCGCTGGGCGCCATGCCGCTGCCGATCGAGGTGGTGGCGTTCGGGCACAAGACCACGGCCCGGCGGATCGCGCGCGCCCTGGAGCCCTTCGGCCCCGGCGCGGTCCCGCGCCTGCGGGTCAAGGACGGCGCCCCCGTGCGAACCGACGGCGGCAACCTCATCTATGACGCGACATGCGGGCGCATCGAGGACCCCGCGGCCCTGGGGCGGACGCTGAAGAGCCTGACCGGGGTGGTCGACCACGGCCTGTTCCTGGACCTCGCCGACCTGGCGCTGGTCGGCAGGCCCGAGGGCGTCGTGCGCCTCGAACGGTAAGAGGAGGCCGGCTTGGCCAGCTACGACTACGATCTTTTCGTCATCGGCGCGGGTTCGGGAGGCGTGCGCGCGGCCCGGATGGCCGCGATGAGCGGCGCCAAGGTGGCCGTCGCCGAGGAGGACAAGGTCGGCGGGACCTGCGTGATCCGGGGCTGCGTGCCCAAGAAGTTCATGGTCTACGCCTCGGAGTTCGCTCAGCATTTCAAGACGGCCGAAGGCTATGGCTGGAGTCCCTCCGGATCGACCTTCGACTGGCCGGCCTTCCTCGAGGCCAAGGATCGCGAGATCGCGCGCCTGTCCGGCATCTACGTCACCAACCTGCGCAACGCCGGCGCCGACCTGATCCACGCCAAGGCCCGCCTCGCGGACGCCCACACCGTCGAGCTGGTGGGGCAGGGCCGCACAGTCACCGCCGACAAGATCCTGATCGCCACCGGCGGCCGGCCCTGGCTGCCCAAGGACCTGCCTGGCGTGGAGCACGCCATCACCTCGGACGACGCCTTCCACCTGCCGGAGCTGCCGAAGCGGATCCTGATCGCCGGCGGCGGCTACATCGGCGTGGAATTCGCCGGCATCTTCAACGGCCTGGGCGTCGATACGACCCTGGTCTACCGTGGCCCGAACATCCTGCGCGGTTTCGACGACCACGTTCGCGCCCACATCACCGAGGAGATGGAGAAGCGGGGCATCAAGGTCATCCTCGGCTGCCAGCACAAGGCCATCGAGAAGACGCCGACGGGCCTCATGAACCGGCTCACCGGGAGCGACGTGGAGACCGACGTGGTGCTGTTCGCGCTCGGTCGCGAGCCCTACGTCGAGGGCCTCGGCCTGGAGGCCGCCGGCGTGGAGACCACCGAGGACGGGGCCATCGCCGTCGACGACTACTCCCGCACCAGCGTCGAGAACATCTGGGCGGTGGGCGATGTGACCAACCGCATCAATCTGACCCCGGTCGCCATCCGCGAGGGCGCCGCCTTCGCCGAGACCGAATTCTACGGCCGCCCGACGAAGTTCGATCACGAGATGGTCGCCTCGGCGGTCTTCTCCCAGCCGCCGATCGGCTCGGTTGGCATGACCGAGGCCGACGCCCGTCACGCGTACGGCAAGGTCGATGTCTATCTGTCGCGCTTCAGGCCCATGAAGGTGACCTTCTACGGCGGCGACGAGCGGGCGCTGATCAAGCTGATCGTCGACCACGCCAGCCAGAAGGTGGTCGGCTGCCACGTGGTCGGCCCGGACGCGCCCGAGATCATCCAGATGGCCGCCATCGCCATGAAGATGGGCGTCACCAAGCAGCAGTGGGATTCCACCTGCGCGGTCCACCCGACCCTGGCCGAGGAACTGGTCACCTTGCGCGAACCCTACGTCCCGCAGGAGCTGGGCCGCGTCGCATGAGCCTGGACGAGCGTCGCACGCCGTCCTGGCTCGCCGGCTGGTGCGGCTGGGTGCTGGCGGGGATGTTCGCCCTGACGCCCCTGGTCGGCTGGCTGGCCCCGCTCGGGTTCGCCCCGCTGGTGGCGCTGGCGGGCCTGCTCACCCTGCCGGCCATCCACCTGCGCCGCGACGACTGGTCGACGGCGATCGCGCTCGTCGTGCTGGTCGGCTGGGCGATGCTCTCTTTGCGCTGGAGCCCCTATGACCCACCGGACCTTGAGGGCCATACGGCGGCCAAGCTGGCCCTGCAGGCGCCGCTCTATTGGGCTGTCGTCTGCGCCGCGCGGCGGGCCGGCCCGACCGCGCGCCGCCGAGCCTTGCAGGTTTTCGTCTGGGGAATGCTCGGGCTCGCGATCGTCCTTGCTATTGAAGCCGTTTCCGGCGCGCGGCTCTACCACTACCTGAAGGTTCTTATCGGCGATCCCGAGGCCGACCGCTGGGACCTCGTGCGGCGCAACGTCGGCAACGGCGGTTTCGTGCTGGCGTTGCTCTGGGCGCCCGCGGGGCTGGCGGCGCTGCGGGTCGGCGGGCCACCCTGGCTGGCCGGCATCCTGCTCGCCTCCCTGGCGCTGCTGACCTTCAGCTTCGGGCCGGACGCGCCGCTTCTGGCGGCCGTTGCGGGCCTTGCCGCCGGGCTGGCCGTGATCCGGTGGCCGAAGGGCGCGGCGCGCGCCTTGGGGGTCGCCGCGGGCGTCTTGGTGCTGGCCGCGCCCTGGCTGGCTCTCGCCGCGCGCAACGCCGGCCTTCTCGCCGAGGTGCAGGCCGCCGCGCCGCAATCCTGGGCCGACCGGGTCGGCTATTGGGGCCGCGCCGCCGATCTGACGGCTTCCGAGCCGATCCTGGGCTGGGGACTGGACGCCAGCCGGATGTTCTCGCCCGGCATCCGCCTGCACCCGCACGATGCGGCCCTGCAGGTGTGGCTGGAGCTGGGACTGGTCGGCGCCTTCGCCGCGGCCATCGTCTGGGGCATGACCTTCGCCCGCATCGCCCGTCCGCGGCCGGGCCTGATCGCCGGGGCGCAGGCCGCTGCGGCGACGGCCTACTTCGTGATCGGCGCGGTCAGCTTCGGGGTCTGGCAGGAGTGGTGGCTGGCGCTCGGCGCGCTGGCCGCGGCCGCGTGCGCCGCCGTCCAGCGCCAACCGGCGGCGGTGGCCCTGGCGCAGGCCGGCCCCGCCCGCCGCGGCGCGGGCGTCGATCCCTGGGAGGCAGGCGTCGCCCGCTTCGCCGACCCGCCGCCAGGGTCGACGCGCCCGGGGCAGGTGGAGTAGAAGGCCCGCCATTCGAGCGCCGGCCTCGGGGGCGTGGCGCGGAGTTGTTACGATGAGCGAGACCTGGACGCCCGCGAGCTGGCGCAACAAGCCGGCGCAGCACATTCCGACCGACTATCCGGATCCGGAGGCGCTGGCGCGGGTGGAGCAGACGCTCCGGGGCATGCCCCCGCTGGTGTTCGCCGGCGAGGCGCGGCGACTGAAGGAGCGGCTGGCCGACGTCGCCGCCGGCAAGGCCTTCCTGCTGCAGGGCGGCGACTGCGCCGAAAGCTTCAAGGAATTCTCGGCCGACAACATCCGCGACACCTTCCGCCTGCTGCTGCAGATGGCGGTGGTGCTGACCTTCGCCGGCGGCAAGCCGGTGGTGAAGGTGGGCCGCATGGCCGGCCAGTTCGCCAAGCCGCGCTCCTCCCCCGTCGAGCGCATCGGCGATGTGGAGCTGCCCAGCTACCGCGGCGACAACATCAACGGCACTGAGTTCACGCCCGAGGCCCGCATCCCGGACCCCGAGCGGCTGCTGCGCGCCTATTCGCAGTCGGCGGCGACGCTCAACCTGCTGCGCGCCTTCGCCGGCGGCGGCTACGCCGACCTGCACAACATCCACCGCTGGACGCTGGGTTTCGTCGAGGGCAGCCCGCAGGGCGCCCGCTACCGCGAGCTGTCGGAGAAGATCGGCGAGGCGCTGACCTTCATGGCCGCCATCGGGGTGACGCCGCAGACCCACCCCGAAATGCACACGGTGGAGTTCTTCACCGCCCATGAGGCCCTGCTGCTGGGCTTCGAGGAGGCGATGACCCGCGTCGATTCCACCTCGGGCGACTGGTACGACACCTCCGCCCACCTGCTGTGGATCGGCGAGCGGACCCGCCAGCCCGACGGGGCGCACGTGGAGTTCTTCCGCGGCATCAAGAACCCGATCGGCATGAAGTGCGGTCCGACCATGGAGCCGGACGACGTCCTGCGCCTGTGCGAGATCCTCAACCCGGCCAACGAGCCGGGCCGGCTGACCCTCTACGGCCGTTTCGGGCACGACAAGATCGCCGCCCGTCTGCCGGCCCTGATGCAGGCCACCAAGCGGGCCGGCTGCAACGTGGTCTGGGCCATCGACCCGATGCACGGCAACACCCTGACCGCCGCCAACGGTTACAAGACCCGGCCGTTCGACCGCATCCTGTCGGAGGTGAAGAGCTTCGTGGAGATCGCCCGCGCCGAGGGCGTCCACCCGGGCGGCGTCCACCTGGAGATGACCGGCCAGAACGTCACCGAGTGCCTGGGCGGCGCGCGCGCCCTGACCGAGGGCGATCTGGTCGACCGCTACCACACCCATTGCGACCCCCGCCTGAACGGCGAACAGTCGCTCGAGCTCGCCTTCCTGCTGGCCGAAAAGCTGAAGGAAGAGCGGCTCGCAGAGGCGCTGCGCGCGGCGATCTGATCCGGCCCGGTCGGCCCACCTGCCGAGCCCGCCGGCGGCGAGCCGAACGGGCTTGCGTCCGGCGGTCCCCGGCGCCACCTTCCGCGCCCCTTGAAAACGGCGTTCCACCATGGCCAGCCCGGCTCCGGCGGCCTCCCAGTCGGAGGCGCGCCCCGACATCGTCCGCACCGAGACGGCCGAGCTCCTGAAGCTCTCCGGGCCGGTCGTGCTGTCGCGCCTGGGCGTCATGACCATGGGGCTGAGCGACGCCATCGTCGTCGGCCGCTATTCGGCTGAGCAACTCGCCTTCCACATCCTGGCCTGGGCGCCGACCTCGGTCGTTCTGACGCTCGGCATCGGCCTGCTCATGGGCGTGCAGGTGATGACCGCCCGGGCGATCGGGGAGGGCCGCCGCCACGAGACCGGCGCGGTGCTGCGCCGGGGTCTCGCGTACGGCGGCTGGCTCAGCCTGGGCGCGCTCGCCGTCCTGGCGCTGCTGGGGCCCATCGGTCTGCGTCACCTCGGGCTCGAGCCGGGGCTGGCGGAGGGGGCCTCGGCCCCGGTCGTGGTGTTCGCCTTCTCGATGCCGGCGATGGTGCTCTCCACCGCCTGCGCCTTCTGGCTGGAGGCCCAGGCGCGGGCCACCCCGTCGATGCTGATGATGTGGGCGGCGAACGTCGTGAACCTCGCCCTGCTGCTGCTGCTCGTTCCTGGCGTCTTCGGCCTGCCGGCGATGGGGGCGGTGGGCGCGGCCTGGGCGACCTTCGGCGCGCGCCTGTTCCTGCTGATCGGCCTCCTGACCTACATCGCCCGGATGAAGGAGGCGCGGGCGTGGGGCGTGTTCGACCGGCCGCGCCGCGATCCCGACGACGAGGCCCTGCAGCGCCGCGTCGGCTACGGGGCAGGGGCCTCCAACTTCTTCGAAGTGGCCTCCTTCGCCTCGCTGAACGTGGTGGCCGGCTGGGTCGGTGGGCTGGCCGTCGCCTCCTGGGGCGTGGTGCTGAACGTCGCGGCGCTGATCTTCATGGTCCCGCTGGGCCTGGCGACCGCCACCTCGGTCCTGGTCGGCCGGGCCTACGGCGCGCGCGACCGGCATGCTGTGGTCCGCTCGGCGATGATCGGCTTCGGGGTCACGGCCGCCTTCGGGGTGCTGGTCTCGCTGATCGTCTGGCCCTCGGCCCGGCTGATCGCCGCCGGCTACACCTCCGATCCGCGGGTCATCGACATCGTCGCCCCGGCGCTGGTGCTGTCCTGCCTGTTCTTCCTGGCCGACGCCCTGCAGGTGGTGGTCGCCCAGGCGCTGCGGGCGCGCGGCGACGTGCTGCTGCCGTCGATGACCCACCTGACCAGCTACGTTCTGGTGATGATGCCGCTCGCCTATTGGCTGGCGCTGCCCATGGGGCTGGGCGTGCAGGGGCTGGTCTGGGCGGTGATCGTCGCCAGCCTGGTGTCGGCGGGCCTCCTGATCGGCCGCTTCTGGATGCTGTCGCGCCGGCCGATCTGAGCCGGCCTCAGGCGCCCAGGATCCAGCCTTCCTCGCGCGCGGCGATCTCGGCCTCCTCGGGGCTCAGCGCCGTCGGTCCCCGGAACAGCTCGCTCAGCTTGCCGGCCTCGTCGAGCCTGGCGAAATGCTCGGCGGTCGCCCGCACCTGCGCCAGGTCCTTGACCTCGCCCGGCGCCGGCTGAGCCCTGAACATGCTTGGATAGACCTCGGTCACCACCGCCAGAACGCCCTCCAGGTCGGCCGGGGTCAGCGCCTGGAAACCGGTCTCGAACGGCCAGATCCGCACCTCGTCGCCGCGCGCCAGCTTCAACCGCCGCACCGCCGGGATGCCCAGGATCGCCTGACCGCCCACCGAGCCGTTGTAGTAGAGCTTCCAGATCGACGCCGCGCCCTTGGCCGCCTTGTCGGCGAACCGGAACTCCGGCAGGTCGTCCTCGGTGTGCGCCCGCACCCGCTTGGGCTGCAGCGTGGTGAGGGTGTCCTTCGGCGGGCAGCCCCAGAACGGGAAGGGCCCGCCGGTCAGCCGCCGGTTGATCTCGGCGCCGACGCCGAACCGGTTGTTGGTGTTGTCCGGCTTGTCCTTGACCATCTTGTCCAGCTGGTCCCAGACCGCGCGCCAGGGCTGGTCGCCCTTCAGCTGCAGGGCCGCGGCGAAGCCGCGCGGGAAGCCCAGCGGGAAGTCGAAGCCGACCAGCGCCCGCTCGCCCCGCTTCTTCAGGTCGTCGAGAATGGTCGCGAGTCGCTTCTCCGCCTCCGCGCGGGTGGGCGGGTTGAAGGACTCGAAGGTCATGCGGAACCGCACGTCGCGCTTCAGCACGCCGATCCAGACGGAATCCGGTCCGGTCGACGGCTTTGCGGCCGCGCTCCAGTCGACGATCACGAAGGCGCTGAAGAGGCGCGCCACGGCAAGCTCCCGATCAGGTGGATGGCTCGGCATTTAACCCGCCATTCGCCAACGGACCAGCCTTCAGACGGTTCGAGGCCCGAACGGCGTTATCCGGCGGTCGCCTGCGTGCTAGGTGTGCATCGGAGGGCGCCCGCGACCCGTCGGCCATCGTCCGACAGCGGGTGGCGAGCCGGCGCGCGATCAGGTAAGGCGCGCTTCTCAACGGTGCGGAGCGGTGGATGTCGGCGACATTGCGGGGCGGCGTGATCGGCGCCGGAGTGTTCGGAGGCCATCACGCCCGCAAGTACGCCAGCCTGCCGGGCACGCGGCTGATAGCCGTCTACGATGCCGACCTCGGCCGCGCCGAGGCCCTGGCCGGTCCGCTCGGAGGCCAGGCGTTCGCCGATCTCGACGCCTTTCTTGCGACCGTGGACGTGGTCACTGTCGCATCGCCCGCCACCTTCCACGCCGCGCAGGCGCTGGCCGCGCTGCGGGCCGGCAAGCCCGTCTATGTGGAGAAGCCGATCGGCGTCGCGCTCGGCGAGGCCGACGAGATCATCGCCGAGGCCGACCGCCGCGGGCTGGTGGTGGCCATCGGCCACCAGCAGCGGGTGGTGTTCCAGGCGATGGGCCTGTTCGACATCCCGGAACAGCCGCTCAGCCTCGAGGCCGTGCGCCACGGGCCGCCGTCGGAGCGCAGCCTCGACGTCTCGGTGGTGCTCGACCTGATGATCCACGACCTCGACCTGGCCTTGTCGCTGTCCGGCGCGCAGCCGGTCACCGCCGAGGCCGAGGGGGTCATCGATTTCAGCGGCGGCTGGGACGCGGCCCGCGCCGAGATCACCTTCGACGACGGGCTCGTCGCCGTGTTCGACGCCTCCCGCCGGGCCGAGGGGTTCAAGCGGACGATGCGCATCGCCTATCCGTCCGGCGAGGTGGAAGTGGACTTCCTGACCCACGCCTTCCGCAACACCACGCCGTATGCATTGAACCCCGACTACGACGACACCCCTGCCGCCAAGGACCAGCTCGCCGCCAGCGTCGAGGCCTTCCTTCGCGCGGTACGTGGCGAGGCGCCCCGGCCGATCGTCACCGCCGGGGAGGGGGCGCGGGCCCTCGACCTGGCCTTGGCGGTCGAACAGGCGTTGGAAGCCGGCCGCTGAAGGCATAGGCTCCTTCCGAGACGGAGGAACCCATGAGCGACAAGGGCAGCGCCTACGATTTCACCTTCACCACCATCGACGGCCAGCCGTTGCCGATGAGCACCTTCCAAGGCAAGGCGGTGCTGGTGGTGAATACCGCTTCCAAGTGCGGACTGACGCCGCAGTACGAGGGCTTGCAGAGCCTCTATTCCGAGATGAAGTCCGAGGGCCTGGTCGTGCTCGGGGTGCCCTGCAACCAGTTCGCCGGTCAGGAGCCCGGGTCCGAGACCGAGATCCGCTCCTTCTGCGAGACGAACTTCGACGTCGACTTCCCGCTCACCTCGAAGGTCGAGGTGAAGGGGGACGGCGCCCACCCCTTCTACAGGTGGGTCAGGGAGCGCCTGGGCGAAGAAGCCGAACCGGTGTGGAACTTCCACAAGATCCTGATCGGCAAGGACGGCCAGCCGGTGAAGGCCTTCGGGCCCCGCACCGAGCCCAAGGACGACACCGTCAAGGAAGCCATCGCCGCCGCCCTCCGCTCCAGCGCCGCGGCGTTCTGAGGCGAGGGGGCTTCCCTTCAGGGAATGGTCGCCCTGGCGGTGCCGGGTGGGAAAGTGACCTGGGCGCTCGCGACGGCCGCGTAGCGCGGGCGTGGAACTTTCCCACCCCGGCCCGTCGCTTCGCTCCGGTCCAGACTTCCCTGAAGCGGAGAGGAAGCGGAGGGAACGGAAAGGAGGGCGAGGCATGCACCGCAGACCCGACGGGAGCTGGGACAAGTCCCGTCTGCCCAGCCGCCACGTTACGGACGGCCCGTCCCGGGCGCCGCACCGCAGCTACTACTACGCCATGGGGCTGGGCAGCCGCGAGATCGGCCGGCCGTTCGTCGGCGTCGCCTCCTGCTGGAACGAGGCCGCGCCCTGTAACACCGCCCTGATGCGTCAGGCCCACGCCGTCAGCCGCGGGGTGACGGCGGCCGGCGCGACGCCGCGGGAGTTCTGCACCATCACCGTCACCGACGGCATCGCCATGGGCCACGAGGGCATGCGCTCCAGCCTGGTCAGCCGCGAGGTGATCGCCGACTCCGTCGAGCTGACCATCCGCGGGCACAGCTACGACGCCCTGGTGGGCCTGGCCGGTTGCGACAAGTCGCTGCCGGGAATGATGATGGCCATGCTGCGGCTCAACGTGCCCAGCGTCTTCCTCTACGGGGGCTCCATCCTGCCCGGCTGCTGGCGCGGACGGGACGTGACCGTGCAGGACGTCTTCGAAGGCGTGGGCCAGCACTCCGCCGGGGGCATGTCCGACGAAGACCTGGAGGACCTGGAGCGGCACGCCTGCCCAGGCGAAGGGGCGTGTGGAGGTCAGTACACCGCCAACACCATGGCCTGCGTCTCCGAAGCGATCGGCCTGGCCTTGCCGCTCTCGTCGGCCCTGCCGGCGCCCTACGAGAGCCGGGACGCCTATGCCGAAGCCTCCGGCGAGGCGGTGGTGCGGCTGATCGAGGCGAACATCCGCCCGCGCGACATCTGCACCCGCAAGGCGTTCGAGAACGCCGCCGTGGTGGTGGCCGCCACCGGCGGATCGACCAACGGCGGCCTGCACCTGCCGGCCATGGCCCATGAGTGCGGCGTCGACTTCACCCTTCGCGATTTCGCCGAGATCTGCGACCGCACCCCTTACATCGCAGACCTCAAGCCGGGCGGCCGGTTCGTGGCCAAGGACATGGGCGAGGCGGGCGGCGTGCCGATGCTGCTGAAGACCTTGCTGGAAGGGGGCTTCATCCACGGCGACGTGATGACCGTCACCGGCAGGACGCTGGCCGAGAACCTCGAGAGCGTCGAGTGGCGCGCCGACCAAGCGGTGATCCGCCCAGTCTCGAACCCGCTCTCGCCGACCGGCGGGGTGAAGGGCCTGTGGGGCTCGCTCGCGCCCGACGGCGCCATCGTCAAGGTCGCCGGACTCTCGCACCTAAAGCACCGCGGCCCGGCGCGGGTGTTCGACGGCGAGGAGGCCTGCTTCGAGGCCGTCGAGCGGGGCGACTACCAGGAGGGCGACGTCCTGGTGATCCGCTGGGAAGGCCCGCGGGGCGGGCCCGGGATGCGCGAGATGCTGTCCACCACCGCCGCCATCTACGGCCAGGGCATGGGAGACAAGGTCGCGCTGATCACCGATGGCCGTTTCTCGGGCGCCACGCGCGGCCTCTGCATCGGCCACGTGGGGCCGGAGGCCGCCGCCGGCGGCCCAATCTCGCTGGTCAAGGACGGCGACATCATCGCCATCGACGCCGAGGCCGGGACGCTCGAGCTGGAGGTCGATCCCGTCGAGCTCGAGCACCGCGCCCACCAACTGGAGCCGCGTGAGACCGGCTACGGTTCCGGCGCGCTCTGGAAGTTCGCCCAGATGGTCGGTCCTGCCCACCTGGGCGCCGTCACGCATCCAGGGTTCTCAGGCGAAAAGCACGTCTACGCAGATATTTAAGCAGATATCCTCAGGCCGGCGCCAGGGCCGGCACGCCGGCGATCCAGGGGTGGCCCAGCACCAGGGCGAGGTAGACGGCGATGGCCGCCAGGATCCGCCAGACGCCGATCTCGCCCAGCATCAGCTGCTGGCGCCCGGCCACTATGGCCGCGAACGGCACGTTGGAGGTTTGCGCCGCGAAGCCGTCCCAGGCCTCGCCCAGCGCCCGCTTGCGCTTGGCGTCGATGCTCGAAGTGCCGCTGAGCGCCAGGACCAGCAGCGAGCCGAACAGGATCAAGCTCGCCCGGTCGCCGTTGACCACCAGGTGGCCCAGCGCCCAGATCGCCACGCCCCACAGGAAGGGATGACGGGTCACCCGCAGGATGCCCTTCACCACGTCCGGCCGCTCGATGGTCTTCTCCTGGCGCACGCTGGTCGGGTTTGGCGTGGTCAGCCCGATGACGATCAGCACCACCGCCAGCAGCTGGAGCAGCATCTGGATGTGCCGGCTGGCGCTGCCCACCGTCCAGTAGACCTCGTTCGCGGAGCTGCCGCGGGCTTGGCCGAAGGCCCAGCCCAGCCAGAACAGCCCGGCGAAGGACAGCGCGACGAACAGGCCCATGTACGGACCCTGGCCGATGCGCGCGATCAGGCCGTCGCGAACGCGGGTGCCGGAAATCAGCAGGTGGATGAGTACGAAGAACGCGGACGCGGCGACGAGGTTGAGCATTCACGCCTCCCCGATGGCTGTTGCGAAGGTTGGCGGCCCGCGGCGGCGGGCGTCAAGCGGCGTTGGCCGCGCCGGGCGCGTCCAGGTCGGGAGTGGGTTCGGCCTCGTCCTCGGTTCGGGCCGGGGCAGGGACGGGGGCGGGGGGCGGCGCGACGAAGCGCGCGCCCACGCGCGGCGCACGGCGCAGGATGGCCTCGACGCGGGTGATCCAGCGCGCGGCCTCGTTCACCGCGTCGGTGGAGGGCGAACCGCGCCGGCCGGCCTCGTCTCCGGGCCGCCACAGGTCGAGGTCGAAGTCGACGAACTTGGGGTCGTCGAACACCAGCCGCAGGGTGACTCGCTCCATGGCCGCGATCGCCTGATCCAGCGCCTTGCGCGGCTCGCCGCGGAAGGCCCGGGCCAGCACCTGGTCGTCGACGATCAGTTCGGCGCCGACCAGCTCGTCAATGCGGTAGACCAGGCACCAGGCGCCGCCGTCCCAGGCGACCGCCATCGAGCCTTTGGAGAAGCAGAAGCCGGCCCCGCGTCCGCGGCCGCGGGCGATCACCAGAGCCTCGGGCGCCGTCTTCAGCACCCGCTTCAGGGCCCGCCGAATCCGCCGTTCCTCGTCCATGAACCAGATCACGGCGCTTCCCAGCAGGGTCACGACCGTTCCGGCCAGGCCGATCCAGATCAGCAGGCGCGCGAGATCGTTCATGGCGGCGAGGCTAAGGTGCTTCGGCCCGGTCGGAAAGAGAGTCGTGTTCGCTGGCCAAAATGAGGCGGCGGTCGCCTAGACGTCGAGTTCCACGACCAGCGGCACGTGGTCGGACGGCTTCTCCCAGCCACGCACGTCGCGGTGGATCGCCACCCCGACCAGCCGGTCGGCGGCCTGCGGCGAGAGCAGGGCGTGGTCGATGCGGATGCCGTTGTTCCGCTGCCAGGCTCCGGCCTGATAGTCCCAGAAGGTGTAGGCGCCCGGCGCGCCGTCGGCCTCCAGGTAGGCGTCGGTCAGCCCCAGCCACTTCAGCGCCCGGAAGGCGGCGCGGCTCTCGGGCTGGAACAGGGCGTCACCGGTCCAGTTGGCGGGGTGTTCGGCGTCCCGCGGTTCGGGGATGACGTTGTAGTCGCCGACCAGGGCCAGCGGCTCCTCCAGCGCCAGCAGTTCGCGCGCGTGGGCGTTCAGCCGGTCCATCCAGGCCAGCTTGTAGGCGAATTTCTCAGTGCCGATCGGATTGCCGTTGGGCAGGTAGATGGAGGCCACCCGCACCGGGGTCGGGCCCGAGACCACCGCCTCGATGTAGCGGGCCTGCTCGTCGGCCTCGTCGCCAGGCAGGCCGCGGCGTACGTCCTCCAGCGGCGTCTTCGAGAGGATCGCCACGCCGTTGTAGGTTTTCTGGCCGAAGACCTTGATATTGTAGCCCAATCGCTCGAACGGCTCGGCCGGGAACTTCTCGTCGACGCACTTCAGCTCCTGCAGGCAGGCGACGTCGGGCAGCTCCTGTTCGAACCAGCGCCGAACGGTCTCCAGCCGCGCGTTGATCGAGTTGACGTTCCAGGTGGCGATGCGCATGCGCGCGACGCTAGAGGCGCCCGCGGGCCGGCTCAAGCGCTCAGCTTCCGCGGACGAAGTCGACGATCGCCTCTACCGCTCGGGCGGCGACCGGCTTCAGCGGATCGCGGTAGGTGGCGAAGTTGCCGGCGCGTTCCGCCGGGGCCTCCTTCAGGACGTGGTTCATACCCTTGACCTTGACCAGCTTCACGCCCGGCCGGGCCGCGGCCAGCCGCTCGGCGTCGGCCATGGAGATCTGCAGGTCGTTCTCGCCCTGGATGACCAGCACCGGCCCCCGGTAGCGCTTCAGTAGTTCCGGCGGGTCGTAGGACATCAGGTCCATCAGGAACGGCTGCACCGCCGGCAGGAACAGCACCTGAAGAGGGGCGGGCAGGGCGGCGACGTCCACCGGCTCGCGCCGCTCCAGCTTGGCGATGGCCTCGAAGGCGGCGTCAAGCAGCGGCGCGTTGGCCGGGTTGGCCTTCAGCTGCTCGCGCAGCACCTGGCCGAGCGGGCGGCCGGGCCCGGCCACCAGGATCAGCCCGCAGATGTCGTCGCTGCGCTCGGCCGCGGCGGCGGAGGCCACCAGCGCGCCCTCGCTGTGCCCCAAGACCCAGATGCAGGGCGCCTCGGTCACCGGCTTCAGCGCCTGGGCCCAGGCCTCCACGTCGCGGGCGTAGTCGGCGATGGTCACCGCGTTGGGATCGGCCGCGGCGCCGGCGCTGTCGAACATTCCGCGCTTGTCGATCCGCACCGAGGCGACGCCCTGGTCCACCAGCGCCTCCGCCAGCAGCCGGTAGCTGGCGGCCGTCGCGCCGAGGGCGTTGTTGCCGTCCTTGTCGGTGGGGCCCGAACCCGGGACGATCAGCACCACCGGCGGACGCTCGACGTCGGACGGAGTCAGCATCACCCCCTTCAGCGTGCCGGTCGCGCCGGTGGCGGCCACCGCCTTCTCCAGGCCCCTGGCCTGCGCCGCCATGGGCAGCGCCAGCAGCGCCGCGATCATCAGCCAGGCTCGCACGAGAGACATCAGCTGCTCCTGTTGCGAACCAATTTTAACGCCGCACGCCGTTCTGCGAAACGAGCGCGGCCTTATCTCAGATCGAGAAGCTGACGCCGCAGCCGCAGCTCGATTTGGCGTTCGGGTTCTTCACGCGGAATTCGGCCCCGGCGAGCTCGTCCACGAAGTCGATTTCCGAGCCCTTCAGCAGGGCCATGGAGACCACGTCGACCAGGGCCGCTGCACCGTCGCGCTCGACCCTCAGGTCGTGGTCCTGGGCGTCTTCGACGAGGTCGAACTGGTACTGGAACCCGGAGCAGCCGCCGCCTTCCACGGCGACCCGCAGCATCAGCGGCCGGCCTTCGGCTTCGCTGATCGCCTTGATCCGCTTGGCGGCGGCGGGAGTGAGGGAGACGTCTGTGGTCATGATTTCGAGACTGCTTCGCGTCTGCACTATATGAGGTCGCCGGCCGCTTCGCCCAATAGGTATCGGAGCGCCCGAAACGTCCGAAGGGGTTCAATGCTTCCGCTCCGCGCCGCCTACGCCGAGAATCCCGCCGCCTCGCGGGGCCGCAAGACGCCCGAGCCGGAGAGCCGCACCCGCACGCCGTTCGCCCGCGACCGAGACCGCATCATTCACTCCACCGCCTTCCGCCGGCTGAAGGAGAAGACCCAGGTGTTCGTCGCCCACGAGGGCGACCACTTCCGCACCCGGCTGACCCATTCGCTGGAGGTCGCCCAGATCGCCCGCTCGGTGGCCACCGCGCTCGGGCTGGACGCCGATCTCGCCGAGACCATCGCGCTCGCTCACGACCTGGGTCACCCGCCGTTCGGCCATGCCGGCGAGGACGAGCTGGAGCGGCAGATGTCGCCGTTCGGCGGCTTCGACCACAACGTCCAGACCTTCCGGGTGGTCACCCAGCTCGAGCGCCGCTATCCGCAGTTCGACGGCCTCAACCTGACCTGGGAAACGCTGGAGGGGGTGGTCAAGCACAACGGCCCGGTGGCCGACCGCATGGACGACCCGGCCTGGAGCGACGTGGCCGCCTTCGACCGCGAGTACGACCTGCGCCTGTCCACCTGGGCGTCGGCCGAGGCTCAGGTCGCGGCTCTGGCCGACGACATCGCCTACAACAACCACGACGTCGACGACGGCATCCAGGCGGGCCTGTTCCATCTGAAGGAACTGCTCGACGTGCCCCTGATCGGGCCGATCCTGGCCGGGGTCTACAAGGACTACCCCGACCTCGACCCGCACATCGTGCGCCTGGAGGCCGTCCGGCGGATGATCGGCGCCATGGTCGACGACGTGATGGCCGAGACGCTGCGTCGGGCCAAGGCGGCCGGTGTCGCCAGCGCCGAGGACGTGCGGATGATGGACCAGGCGCTGGTGGCCTTCTCCCGGGAGCGGGTGGAGGAGCTGGCCAGGCTTCGCGAGTTCCTGTCGACGCGCATGTACCGCCACTGGCGCGTCAATCGGACGCGCAGCCAGGCGCGCCGCATTCTGGCCGAGATGTTTCAGCTGTTTATGGAGGAGCCCGACGTCCTGCCGACCGAGTGGTTCGCCCGTCTGCAGAACAGCGACAAGGCCGGCCGGGCGCGTGTGGTCTGCGATTACATCGCCGGCATGACCGACCGTTTCGCCATCGAAGAGCACCGCCGGCTTTTCCACCTCGACGTCTGGAATTAGGCGCAAGGGGGCGGTTCGAAGCGGGGCGCGCTTCGATAAACTGACCGCCACTGGCGCGCGATTCGTCTCGCCGCGCCGACCAGTTCCCCCGGGGAGCCCCTCGCGATGACCGATACCGATCGCGGCGCCTATACGCCCTCTACCGACGCGCCGCTGTCGTTCGACGCGCGCCAGCCGGTTCGCGGCGCGCGGCCCGTGCCCTTCACCCTGATCGTCAGCGGCCTGGTGCTGATCGCCCTGATCGCCGCCATGTGGGTCTTCTACCAGGGCGGGGTGCGCCAGGCGGGTGAGGCGCCTCAGACCGTCGGCGCGCCGGTCGGCGACCTGCGCGGGGCCGCGCCCATCGAACAGGCCCAGGCCGATCCGGCCGCCGGGCTGCAAATCTACCGTACCGACGCGGGCGAGCCGTCCACGGGTGAGCCGCAGTTTGCCCCGCCGCCGGAACAGCCGGCCCCGCGGCCGGTCGCGGCCGAGCCGCCGCCCGCGGCCGCCCCGACCACCCCGGTCGCCTCGCAGCCGGTCCAGCTGCCGCCGCCGCCCAAGCCCGCCGCTCCCGTCCAGGTGGCCCTGGCGCCCAAGCCGGCCCCGGCCCCGGCCGCCAAGCCCGCGCCCAAGCCTGCGGAGCCCGCGCCCAAGGTCGCCGCCATCACTCCGCCTGCCCCGAAGGCTGCGGCGCCTGCGTCCGGCGGACCGGTGGTCCAGATCGGCGCCTTCACCAGCCGCGAGCTGGCTCACGCCGAACTCGCCAAGGTGGCCGGCGTCGCCGGCAACCCGGGCGGCCGCAGCATCGAGCCCGCCCCCGGGAAGCCGCTCTTCCGCGCCGCCGTTTCGGGCTTTGCGAACCGTGCCGACGCCCAGGCCTTCTGCAATACCCTGAAGGCCTCCGGGAGGCAGTGCTTCGTCCGATGAGCGTCCACGCCTGCATCCTCGGATGCTCGACGACCCGGCTGACGGACGAGGAGCGGGCGTTCTTCACCGAGGTGCGGCCCTGGGGCTTCATCCTCTTCAAGCGCAACATCGACAGCCCCGACCAGGTCCGCCGGCTGGTCGACGATCTGCGGGGCTGCGTCGGCCGCGCCGACGCGCCGGTGCTGATCGACCAGGAGGGCGGTCGGGTGCAGCGGATGGGCCCGCCGCACTGGCGGCGCTACCCGCCCGGCCGGGCCTACGGCGAGGTCGGCGGCAACGACCCGCTCTACCGGCGAGAGATCGCCCGCCTGGGCGCGCGCCTGCTGGCCCACGACCTGCGCGCCGTCGGCATCAACGTCGACTGCGTGCCGGTGCTCGACGTGCCGGCGCCCGACGGCCACGAGATCATCGGCGACCGCGCCTACGGCCGTACTGCGGACGAGGTGGCGCTGCTGGGCCGGGCCGCCGCCGAGGGTCTGATCGCCGGCGGCGTCCTGCCGGTCGTCAAGCACATGCCCGGCCACGGCCGCGCCCTGGCCGACAGCCACCTGCAGCTGCCGGTGGTCGACGCCGCCTGGGAGGAGCTTGAGGCGCGCGACGTCGCGCCTTTCAAGGTGCTCTCGGACATGCCGATGGCGATGACCGCCCACGTCGTCTACACGGCCATCGACCCGGCCCGGCCGGCGACCACGTCGCGCATCGTCCACCGCCGCGTGATCCGCGGCGCGATCGGCTTCGGCGGCCTGGTGATGACCGACGACCTGTCGATGAAGGCGCTCAGCGGGGATTTCGCCGCCCGCACTCGGGCCGCTCTGGCCGCCGGCTGCGATGTGGCGCTTCACTGCAACGGCGACATGGACGAGATGACGGCGGTCGTGGCGGGCGCCAAGCCCCTGCAGGGCCGCTCGCTGACGCGCGCGAAGGCCGCGCTGGCCCGCGTCGCCAGGGCGCCCGAGCCGTTCGACATCGAGGAGGCGCGGGCCCGCTTCGAGGCCGCCTTCGAGGGGCGCTACGCCGCATGAACGGCGCCTTCCAGCCCAACCTGTCCTTCGAGGCCGCCAGCCGCGCGGCCGAGGACGGCGCGGCGTTGATCGTCGACATCGACGGCTTCGAAGGCCCGCTCGATGTCCTCCTGGCGTTGGCCCGCACGCAGAAGGTGGATCTCACCAAGCTGTCGGTGCTCAAGCTCGCCGAGCAGTATCTGGCCTTCGTCCAGCAGGCCCGGCGGCTGCACTTCGCACTGGCCGCGGACTACCTGGTGATGGCCTCCTGGCTCGCCTACCTGAAGTCGCGCCTCCTGCTGCCCAAGCCCGAGCGCCCGAAGGGCGACGAACCGCCGGCCGAGGAGGTCGCCGCCCAGCTCGCCTTCCGTCTCGCCAAGCTCGACGCCATGCGCAAGGCGGCCGAGGCGTTGAAGGAGCGTCCGCAGCTCGGCCGCGAGGTCTTCGTGCGCGGCGATCCGGATCAGGTAAAGGTGATCCCCTCGAGCCGCATCGAGGGCGACCTCTACGCCCTGATGAGCGCCTACATCGCCCAGCGCCGCAAGGAGCAGGCGCGGCACTACACGCCGAGGCCGCAGCAGGCCTATCCGTTGGAGGCCGCCCGCGACCGGCTGCGCGACATGCTGCCCGAACTCGACCGCTGGACCTCGTTGATGGGCGTCGCGCCGGCCGGCTCGTCGTCGGGCGAGGGACCCTCCCGGGCCTCCTACGTCGCCTCCACCCTGTCCGCCGGTCTGGAGCTGGTGAAGGAAGGCTCGCTCGAGGCCCGTCAGCTCGAAGCCTTCGCCGACATCTATCTTCGGGCCCGCAAGGGCAGGCCGGGCGCATGAACGAGACCGAGCGCCAGGTCGAGGCCCTGCTGTTCGCCGCCGCCGGCCCGCTGAGCGAACGCGATCTCGCCGATCGGCTGCCGGCGGGCGCCGACATCCCTGCGGCCATTGCGGCGCTCAAGGCGCGCTACGAGGGCAGGGGGGTCGAACTCGCCGAGATCGGCGGCCGCTGGCGCTTTCAGACTGCGCCGGACCTCGCCTTCCTGATGACCCAGGAGCGTGAGGAGCCCCGACGCCTGTCCCGCGCCGCCCAGGAGACGCTGGCCATCATCGCCTATCACCAGCCGGTCACCCGCGCCGAGATCGAGGCGGTGCGCGGGGTGCAGGCCAGCAAGGGCACGCTCGACGTCCTTCTGGAGTTGGGCCTGGTGCGCATGCGCGGCCGTCGGCGCACGCCCGGCCGGCCCGTCACCTACGGCACCACCGACGCCTTCCTCGAACACTATGGCCTGGCGAGCCTCGCCGACCTGCCCGGGATGGCGGAGATGAAGGCCGCCGGCCTGCTCTCGCTCGACTTGCCGGCGGATTTCTCGGTGCCCAATCCGACCGGCGTGGATCCGGACGAGGACCCGCTCGACCTGCAGGACACGCCGGAGTTCCACACCGACTTCCTGGGCGAGGCCGAGCCGGGGCGTTAGGCCGCGTAGCGGCGGTTGGCCTCGCGGCCTGCGAACCACTATATTCCGCGCGACACGAGCGGGGCCCCGGCCTAGGACGGGCCGGCGATCTGAAGGAGTTCGACCCCGATGGGTTCATTTTCGATCTGGCACTGGCTGATCGTTCTGGTGGTCATCGCGCTGCTGTTCGGCGGGCGCGGCCGGCTGTCCTCGATCATGGGTGACGCCGCCAAGGGTATTCGCGCCTTCAAGGACGGGCTGAAGAGCGACGAGGCCGAGACCGCCGAGAAGAAGCCGCTGACGTCCGAGCGCGAGAAGGACGAAGCCCGCGGCTGAGCCGCAGGCCTCGCCCCACATCCAAATCGCGCCCGCGCCGCTTGATCGGCGCGGGCGCTGTCGCTTAAGGCCCAACCATGCTCGATCTCGGCATCGGCGCCACCGAACTCATGCTGATCGCGGCCATCGCGCTGATCGTGGTGGGTCCGAAGGACCTGCCGATCCTGATGCGCCGCATCGGCCAGTTCACCGGGCGCATGCGGGCCATGGCGGCGGAGTTCCGCTCCAGTTTCGACGAAATGGCCCGCCAGTCCGAACTCGACGAGCTCCGCAAGGAAGTGGAGGCCATGCGCCGCGGCCAGCTCTTCGAGGAGGCCGCCGGAAAGGCGCAGATGGAGCAGGTCTTCGACGAGATCGACCAGAGCCTCAAGGCGGACGAGGGCGTCGTCTATCCCGGCCACGAGTACGCCGATCCGGCCCCGCTGCCGCCCGTCGAGCCGGAGCCTGAGTCGCAGGCGTCCGAGACGGCCGCCGAACCGCCGGCGCCGGCCACGCCCAAGCGTCGCGCGCGCAAGCCCAAGGCCGAGGCGGCGACGCCCTCGGAGGCTGCGGCGCCCAAGCGCGTCCGCAAGCCCCGCAACTCCAAGGCCGGCCAGGCATGAGCGTTCCGGACGAGGAAGCCGAGATCGAGGCCTCGCGCGCACCGCTGCTCGACCATCTGATCGAGTTGCGCCAGCGGCTGATCGTCTGCCTTTTGGCGCTGTTCCTCGGCTTCGTGCTGTGCTTCGCCTTCGCCGGCCAGATCTACATCTTCCTGCTGCATCCCTTCGAGGTCGCGGCCGAACTGCTGGCGGCCCAGCGCGCGGCCGGCGGTCACCACAACCCGTTCGACCTGTTCCTGGTGCTGACGGGCTTCAAGCAGCTGCCGGAGGCCAGCGAACAGCTCCGGCTGGTGTTCACCGCCCCGCTGGAGTTCTTCTTCACCAAGCTCAAGCTCGCCGGCTTCGGCGCGGTGGTGGTGACCTTTCCTGTGCTGGCCTGGCAGGTCTACAGCTTCGTCGCCCCCGGCCTCTACCGGCGCGAACGCAAGGCCTTCCTGCCGTTCCTGCTGGCCGCGCCGGCCCTGTTTCTGCTGGGCGCGGCGCTGGTCTACTTCGTCATCCTGCCGTTCGTGCTGTGGTTCTCGTTGAGCCAGCAGGTGGTCGCCGCCAATGTCGCAGTCGAGCTGCTGCCCAAGGTGTCGGACTACCTGACGCTGGTGACCACCCTGCTGCTGGCCTTCGGTCTCTGCTTCCAGCTTCCTGTGGTGCTGACCTTGTGCGGCCTCGCCGGCCTCGTCAGCGCCAAGCAGCTCAGCGCCGGCCGCCGCTACGCCATCGTGGGGGTGTTCGTCGTGGCCGCCATCCTGACCCCGCCCGATCCGATCAGCCAGCTGATGCTCGCGATCCCCATCGTGCTGCTCTACGAGGTCTCGATCTGGTGCGTGCGGATCATCGAGCTGCGCCGCAAGCGCGACGAACAAGGGACCGACATCGTCCCCGTTTGAGTTCGCCGTCCGACCTTGGCGTGAGGGGCGACGCGTTCTAGGAAGAGCCCCGCTTACCCACACCGCGGCGCCTCTCCAATGCACGACATCAGAGCCATTCGCGAAAACCCCGAGGCCTACGAACGCGCCTGGAACGCGAAGGGGCTGTCCGGCCGCACCGAGGAAATCCTGGCGCTCGATGCGAGGCTGCGCGCGGCCCAGACCGCGGTCCAGCAGGCCCAGGCCGAACGCAACGACGCCTCCAAGAAGATCGGCCAGGCCAAGGCCCGCAAGGACGAGGCCGAGGCGAGCCGGCTGATGGCTCACGTCGAGGCCCTCAAGAAGACGCTGGAAGAGCAGGCGGCGGTCGAACGCGAGGCGGGCGAGGCGCTGCGCGGCCTGCTGGCCTCGCTGCCCAACATCCCGGCGTCCGACGTTCCGCCCGGCGAGGACGAGAGCGGCAACGTGGAGGTCCGCCGCTGGGGCGAGCCGTTCGCCATCTCCAACCCCAAGGACCACGTCGACCTCGGCGAAGCCCTGGGGATGATGAGCTTCGAGAGGGCCGCGAAGATGAGCGGCTCGCGGTTCGTCGTGCTGCAGAACCAGCTCGCCCGGCTGGAGCGGGCCATCGGTCAGTTCATGCTCGATTTGCAGACCCGCGAGCACGGCTACACCGAGGTCTCCCCGCCGCTGCTGGTGCGCAGCGAGGCGATGTTCGGGACCGGCCAATTGCCGAAGTTCGCGGACGACCAGTTCGTGGCCATCCCCGGCCTCGAGAACGCGCGCGCCGTGTCGGCCGATCAGCTCGACGAGGCGCCCGAGCTGCGCTGGCTGATCCCCACCGCCGAGGTTTCGCTCACCAACCTGGTGCGCGAGTCGATCACCCCGGAGGAGGAACTGCCGCTGCGAGTCACCGCGCTGACCCACTGCTTCCGCGCCGAGGCGGGCGCCTCGGGCCGCGACACCCGCGGCATCATCCGCCAACACCAGTTCCAGAAGGTCGAGCTGGTCTCGATCACCACGCCCGCCCAGTCCGAGGCGGAGCACGAGCGGATGGTGGAGTGCGCCGAGACGGTGCTGAAGCGGCTGGAGCTGCCGTTCCGCACCATGCTGCTGTGCGCCGGCGACATGGGCTTCTCGTCGCGCAAGACCTACGATCTTGAGGCCTGGATCCCGTCCGAGGGCCGCTACCGGGAAATCAGCTCCTGCTCCAACTGCGGCGACTTCCAGGCTCGCCGCATGGACGCTCGCTGCAAGGCGGCCGGCGAGAAGGGGACCCGCTTCGTCCACACCCTGAACGGCTCGGGCCTGGCCGTCGGCCGCACCCTGGTGGCGGTGATGGAGAACTATCAGGACGAGGGCGGCCGCATCGCCATCCCGCAGGCGCTGCAGCCCTACCTGCCCGGCCTCACGCACATCGGGGCCTGAGTGCGCATCCTCCTGACCAACGACGACGGGATCCACGCCGAAGGGCTGGTCGCGCTCGAGGCGATCGCCCGGACGCTGACCGACGACGTATGGGTGTGCGCGCCCGAGTGGGAGCAGTCCGGCGCCTCGCGGGCGCTGACCCTGTCCGAGCCGCTGCGGGTGCGCCGCATCGGCGAGCGACGGTTCGCCGTATCCGGCACGCCCACCGATTGCGTGATGCTGGCGATCAGCGAGCTGATGGGCGATGCGCGGCCCGATCTGGTTCTGTCCGGGGTCAACCGGGGGGCCAACCTCGCCGAGGACGTCAGCATGTCGGGCACGGTCGCCGGCGCCATCGAGGCGATGGCCATGGGCGTCCCCGGCATCGCCCTGTCGCAGACCTCCTGGCCCGAGCAGGAGCGCCAGTACGCTCCCGCCGAGACCTTCGCGCCCGGCATCATCAAGCGACTGATGGAAGTCGGCTGGCCCAGGGACGTGGTGATCAACATCAACTTCCCGAGCCGGCCCGTGGAGGAGATCACCGAGGTCGAGGTGACCCGCCAGGGCTTCCGTGACGTCGCGGTGCGTCACGCCGAGAAGCGCACCGACCTGCGCGGCCGCGAGTACTACTGGATCGGCTTTCGCCAGGAACGGTCGAAACCCAACGACGGCACTGACCTCAAGGCGGTCTACGAGAACCGCATCTCCGTCACGCCGCTGCATATCGACTTGACGCACATGGCCACAGTCAACGCATTGAAGGGGGTGCTGGGCGGCGCTCCACCGAGGGCCTGAAGATGGCGGAAGAGACCGACACGCCCGAGACCCGGATGGCCCGGCTCATCCTGGCGCTGCGCTCGCAGGGGGTCACCGACCCCAAGGTGCTCAACGCCATCGAGACGACCCCGCGCGAGCTGTTCACGCCTGACCTGTTCAAGGAACGGGCCTGGGAGGATTCGGCGCTGCCGATCGCCTGCGGTCAGACGATCAGCCAGCCGTTCATCGTCGGGCTGATGACCCAGGCGCTGCAGCTGGAGCCGCGCGCCCGGGTGCTCGAGATCGGCACCGGCTCGGGCTATCAGACCACCGTCCTCTCCAAGCTCGCGCGGCTGGTCTACACCGTCGAGCGCTACCGCACGCTGCTGCGGGAGGCGGAGGCCAGGTTCAAGGTCCTGGGCCTGACCAACGTCATCACCCGCTTCGGCGACGGCGGCGAGGGGTGGCCCGAACAGGCGCCCTTCGACCGCATCATGGTCACCGCCGCCGCGCCGGACGAGCCGACCAAGCTCTTGGCGCAGCTCAAGCCGAACGGGATCCTGGTGGCCCCGATCGGCAAGGGGCCGGTGCAGGTGCTGCGCCGCTATACGGGCGACGGGCAGGGCGGGTTCACGGTCGAGGACCTGACCGATGTGCGTTTCGTGCCGCTGCTGGAAGGCGTGGCGCGGGAACTTTGAGCATCGCCCGGGTGCGGCCTTTTGGGTCGGCGGGCGCGCCGGGGTTCAGCCTCGGTTAACCTTGAGAACATGACGATTCCTGCGGGGGCTTAGGAAGCGGCGAATGATTCACAGATTGAACCGAACCGCTCTTCTGGCGACGGCGAGCGCGACGCTCGCGGCCTGCACCACGACGTCTCAGCTCGAGACGCCGAAGCCCAATTTTCCGATCCAGACGCCGGCCGAGCCTGCGGCCTCGGCGGCGCCCGCGACATCCGGCGACGAGCCGCCGCCGCAGGCGCGCCCGACCGCGCCGGTGGACGCCCGTCCGATCGAGCCGCCGCGACCAGGCCCCGGCGCGGCCGCGCAGCCGAATTCCAGCGTGATCCGAGTCGCCAACCAGCAGGCGTCCGCTTCGCCGCCCCGCCAGACGATCACCCGCACCGTCACCGGCGGCAGGGTGATCGATGTCGAGGTCGAGACGCCCGGAAAGACCCACAAGGTGCAATCGGGCGAGACCCTCTACCGGATCGCCCTCGGCTTCGGCATGAAGGCCGAGGATCTGGCCAGGCTGAACGGCTTGAAGCCGCCCTACACCATCCGCCCGGGTCAGGTGCTCAGGGGACCCGGCGGCAAGACCAGGTCCAAAGCCTATGTGGTCGAACAGGGGGACACCCTCGGCGCGATCGCCCAGCGGTTCGGCGTCGGCGTCGCCGCGCTGGCTTCGGCCAACCACATCAAGACCACCGACACCCTGCGGCCCGGCCAGCGGGTGAAGCTGCCCGCCGGATTTAAGGACAAGGGGCCGCAGACGATCACCGTGGTGCAGGCCGCCCCGGCCGCCCCGCCGCCGTCGCCGCCTCCGGCCCGTGTCGCCGGAGCCCAGCCGCGGCCCGCGCCCGCGCCTGCGCCGTCGCCACCGCCGGCTTCCGAGCCGGCGCGCACCCAGCTCGCCGCTGCGTCTTCGCCGCCGGCGCGCAGCGCCGCGCCCACGCCGCCCCCGATGGCGGCCACGCCGCCGCCTGCCGCGCCGCCGGCGGCGACCACGCCTGCGCCCGCGCCGCGTCAGGCGGCTCCGGCCGCTCCGCCGTCGACGCGTCAGCCGGCTCCGCCGCCGGCGTCCACCGTGGTGGCCAGCGCGCAGCCGACCCGGCCCGCGCCGCCGCCTCCGCGGGCCGCGCGTCCCTCCCAATCCTCTGCGCCGGTGCTGGTGCCCTCGAGCCCGCCCACGGCCGATTCCGAGATCGCCGCGCTCGGCCGCGGCCGGTTCGTCTGGCCGGTGCGCGGGCAGTTGATCTCGACCTTCGGGCCGAAGGGCGGCAACCGGCGCAACGACGGGGTGAAGATCCGTGCCCCGGCGGGCGAGGCGGTCCGCGCAGCCGCAGCCGGCGAGGTGGTCTACGCCGGCGACCAGGTGCCGGGCTTCGGCAACCTGGTGCTGATCAAGCACGCCGACGGCTGGGTCTCGGCCTACGGCCACCTGTCCCGCATCGACGTGAAGATCCAGCAGCGCCTGGGACAGGGCCAGCAGATCGGTCAGATCGGGGCCAGTGGCGGGGTCGGCGAACCGCAGCTGCACTTCGAGATCCGCTATGCGCCGACGCCGGCCGACCGGGCCCGCCCGATCGACCCGCAGCTGGTGCTGCCGCAGTCCTAGAGAGGGCCTAGAGCGGCAGCGGCTTGCCGAGCTCGCCGGCGAGGTCGCGGATGAACTGCCAGGCGACGCGGCCCGAGCGACCGCCGCGCAGCTGGGCCCACTGCAGGGCCCGGCGCTCCAGGTCTGCGACGATCAGGCCGTAGCGCTCGGCATAGCCGTGCACGACGTCCAGGTAGGTCGCCTGGTCCATCGGCGGGAAGCCGATCCACAGGCCGAAGCGGTCGGAGACGCTGACCTCTTCCTCGGCGTCCTCGGCGGCGGCGACCAGGCCGCGGTCCTCGGCATGGGTGCGCGGCATCAGGTGCCGCCGGTTGGAGGTGGCCACGAACAGCACGTTGGCCGGGGGCCCGGAGACCCCGCCCTCCAGCGCCGACTTCAGCGCCTTGGCGGCCGCCGCGCCCTCTTCGAACGAGAGGTCGTCGCACAGCACCACGAACCGCTCTTCGCGGGCCCGCAGCAGGTCGAACAGGGCGGGCAGGGCGGTCACCTGATCGCGATCCACCTCGACCAGCTTCAGATCGGGGGCCTCGGCGGCGACATCCATGAAGGCGGCCTTGGCGAGCGAACTCTTGCCGGTGCCGCGCACGCCCCACAGCAGCACGTGGTTGTACGGCAGGCCGCCGGCGAACCGCTGCAGGTTGGTCAGGAAGGTCCGCTTCTGCCGGTCGACGCCCAGCAGCGCGGCCAGCGGCAGCGGATAGTCGGGCGCCGGATGGAAGGCGCCCGTGCCCGGGTCGTGGCGGAACAGCCGGGCCTCGGAAAAGTCCGGCGCGGCCGGCGCCGGCGGGGCCAGACGCTCGAGCGCCTGGGCGATGCGGTCGAGGAGGGGGGCAAGCTCGGCGCTCATGGCGCGCTGATTAGCCCACCGGAGGCATTTGCAAAACCGCCCCTCAGCGCATAGCTTCCGCCGACTTTCAGACCGGGCGCGCCGAGCCGCCCGTCGACGCTTCCCGGAGAGGCCATGTTCGCCACCCCTGCCTACGCCCAAGCCGCCACGGGAGCCGCCGCTGGCGGGCCGGCCGGACTGCTGATGCAGTTCCTGCCGCTGATCGCGCTCTTCGTGCTGTTCTACTTCCTGATGATCCGTCCGCAGCAGAAGCGGATGAAGGCGCACCAGCAGATGATCGCCAACGTCAAGCGCGGCGACCAGGTGGTGCTGTCCAGCGGCATGATCGGCAAGGTCGTTCGCGTCGAGGACAAGGAGGTCGGCGTCGAGATCGCTCCGGGCGTCAACGTCAAGGTGGTCAAGACGATGATTTCCGAGGTCCGCCTCCGGGGCGAGCCGGCCGCCGCCAACGACGCCAAGGTCTAGGGGCGCCCAAAGCCCATGATGGCGCTCTCGCGGTGGAAGGTGATTGCGGTTCTCGCGGCCACCATCTTCTCCATCCTCTTCACCCTTCCCAACGTGCTGCCGGCCCAGACGCGGGCCGTGCTGCCTGGATTCCTGCAGAAGACCGTCAACCTGGGTCTCGACCTCCAGGGCGGGGTCTATCTGCTGCTCGAGGTGGATACCGCGGCGCTTCGCAACGAGCGCGTCATCAACACGGTCGAGGACGTCCGCACCACGCTGCGGAACGAGCGCATCCTGTTCACCGACCTCGGTCAGGTGCAGGGCGTGGTGACGGTCCGAATCACCGACCCCGGTGAGGTCGAGCGCGCCGCGAAGGCGCTGCGCCAGACCGTCGCCGTCCCGTCGCCCGCCACCGGCCAGCCGGCGATCACCGTCTCCGCCCAACCCGACCAACGGCTGCGGCTGACGTTCAGCGAGCAGGCCATGGAGGCCGAGGCCCGCGACGCGGTCAGCCAGTCGATCGAGATCATTCGCCGGCGGATCGACGAACTGGGCACCCGCGAGCCTTCGATCACCCGTCAGGGCGCCAACCGGATCGTCATCCAGGCGCCGGGCGAGAGCGATCCGCAGCGGCTGCGCGACGTCATCGGCCGCACGGCCAAGCTCTCCTTCCACATGGTCGACGTCACCGCCGACCCGGCCGCCGCGGTGTCCGGGCGGGTGCCGCCGGGCTCTCAGGTGCTGCTCGACGACAACGGCCAGCCGATCGTCGTGCGCCGCCGGGCCCTGGTGTCCGGCGAGATGCTAACCGACGCCTACCCGACCTTCGACGAGTTCGGCCGGCCTGCCGTGGGCTTCCGCTTCGACAGCCAGGGCGCGCGCCGGTTCGGCGACGCCACGCGCCAGAACGTCGGCAAGCCGTTCGCCATCGTGCTCGACGACAAGGTCGTCTCGGCTCCGGTGATCCAGACGCCGATCCTCACCGGCTCGGGCCAGATCACCGGCAGCTTCAGCCAGCAGGAGGTCAACGACCTGGTGCTGCTGCTGGACGCCGGCGCGCTTCCGGCCCCGCTCAAGGTCGAGGCCCAGCAGACCGTCGGCGCCGAGCTCGGCGCGGACGCGGTGGAGGCGGGCAAGATCTCCACAGCCATCGGCTTCGTGGCGATCCTGATCTTCATGGTGCTGGCCTACGGCCTCCTGTTCGGCGGCATCTCGGTGATCGCGCTGCTGATCAACGGCCTGCTGATCATCGCGGCCATGTCGGCGATCGGGGCGACCCTCACCCTGCCGGGCATCGCCGGCCTGATCCTGACGCTGGCCGTGGCCGTCGACGCCAACGTGCTGATCTACGAGCGGATGCGCGACGAGATGCGGTCCGGCCGTTCGGTGCTGGCGGCGATGGACGCCGGCTTCGCGCGGGCGATGACCACCATCCTCGACGCGAACATCACCACGCTGCTCGCCGCCCTGATCATGTTCGCCCTGGGCTCGGGGGCCGTGAAGGGCTTCGCCGTGACCCTGTCGATCGGCGTCGTGACCTCGGTGTTCACGGCGGTCTACGTCACCCAAGTTCTGCTTGCGCTTTGGTTCCGGTCCGCCCGGCCCAAGTCGCTGCCGATCGTTCAGGAGCCCTGATCCGCCATGTGGCCTCTGATCAAGCTTCTCCCGATCACCACCAACTTCAGATTCGTCGCCTTCTCGAAGATCGCCGGCGCGCTGTCGCTGATCGCCGTCATCGGCTCCATCCTGCTCGCGGCGCTGCCGTTCGAGCCGCCCTGCGGCGGCCTCAACTGCGGCATCGACTTCAAGGGCGGCACGGTGCTGGAGTTCTCCACCGCGCCCAAGCCGGTGGACCTGGGCCTCGTGCGCGAAACCCTGGCGAACAAAGGGCTGGGCGACGTGCAGGTGCAGGAGTTCGGCTCGCCCACCTCCGCGGTGGTCCGGTTCGAAAACCCCGAGGGCAAGACGCCGGACGAGACGCTGGCTGCGGTGCGCGCCGATCTCACCACGGCGCTGGGTGAGGTCACCTTCCAGCGCGGCGACAGCATCGGGGCGAAGGTCTCGGGCGAGCTGTTCCGGGCCGGTTTGATGGCGCTCGGCCTCGCGATCGTGCTGATGCTGATCTACATCTGGTTCCGGTTCGAGCTGCAGTTCGGCCTGGGCGCGGTCGTGGCGCTGTTCCACGACGTGATCCTGACCTTCGGCCTGATCGCCCTGTTCGACCTGGAGTTCAGCCTCACCAGCATCGCCGCCATCCTGACGATCATCGGCTATTCGATGAACGACACCGTCGTGGTGTTCGACCGCATGCGGGAGAACCTGCGCAAGTACAAGCGGATGCCGCTGGGCGACCTGATCGACCTCTCGATCAACGAGACCCTGTCCCGGACCGTCATCACCGGCTCGACCGGGATTCTGGCGCTCCTGGGCCTGGCTGTGTTCGGCGGCCCGACGCTGTTCGCCTTCTCGATCATCATGATCTTCGGGATCGTCATCGGCACCTACTCGTCGATCTACGTCGCCGCGCCGGTGATCCTGCTGTGGGGCGTCAAGCGGGGCGAGGAAGCCGAGCCCGTGCGGCCGGCCGGCGCGCGGCCGTAGGGGCCGATGGCCCGCGACGCGCCCAGCATCGACGCCTACGGCCAGGGCGGCTTTCGCCTGTCCGGCGTCTGGCGCGCCGGCTCGGTGCTGATCCTGGACGACGAGGCCCGCGACTGGCCGGTGGCCGACGTCTCGGCCCTGACGGTGGATTCCCTTTCCGCGGTCATCGGGGCGGGTCCGCGGGGCGCCGAGTTCCTGCTGCTCGGCATGGGGCTGCGCAACGCGCTTCCGCCCAGGGAGGTGCGCGAGGCGGTCCGCGCCGCCGGTCTCGGCCTGGAGTTCATGGACACCCCCTCCGCGGCCCGGACCTACAACGTCCTGACCTCCGAAGGCCGTCGGGTCGCCGCGGCGCTGATCGCCGTCTGACGCGCCGCCCTTCAGGCCCTCGCGGCGAACGGCTCGGCCGTAGAAGCTTTACCGCTGCGGCGAAACGCCCTTAACCTGCGTTCAGGGCAGGAAACGAAAGGGCTACACATGGCCGGAATCCTCGCGAGTTTCCGAACGACCATCATCGTCAGCCTCGTGCTGGCGATCATCATGATGTTCTTCTACGGGACCGGATCGCCGCAGCAGTTTGATCTGGCCTTCTGGCAGGCGGTGCTGCGCTGGACGCATGCCTTCTTCGGCATCCTCTGGATCGGGCTGCTCTACTATTTCAACTTCGTGCAGATCCGGAAGATGCCGGACATCCCGGCCGAGCTTAAGCCGGCGGTCTCCAAGTACATCGCGCCCGAGGCGCTGTTCTGGTTCCGCTGGGCGGCCCTGTTCACCCTGATCGCCGGCATTCTCCTGGCGTTCGCCCGGGGTACCGACTACGCGGTCGGCGTGCTGAGCATCGGCGCGACCACCGGCTTCCAGCCCAATCACACCTTCATGGGCGTGGGGGTCTGGCTGGCGATCATCATGTTCCTGAACGTGTGGGTGTTCATCTGGCCGAACCAGAAGCGCGCCCTCGGCATCGTGCCGGCCGACGACGACACCAAGGCCCGGTCGGCCCGCACCGCGATGCTGTTCTCCCGGACCAACCTGCTGCTGTCGCTTCCCATGCTGGTCTCGATGACCATGCAGCAGACCCTGTTCGGCTGATTTCGGACGCGCCGTCCGACGAAAGGCCCGCCCATCCGGCGGGCCTTTTGCTATGGGAGGCGCGTGATGACCGAAGACGCCGACGATCTCGACGCCCTGATCCGCCGGACCGATCCGGACCGCTGGTTGTCCAGCCGGTTCGTGACCGATCCTGCCGCGCGGGCGGACCTGATGGTGCTCTACGCCTACGACCATGAACTGGCCCGCGCACCGCGCGTCGCCTCCGAGCCGCTGATGGGCGAGATCCGGCTGACCTGGTGGCGCGAGGCGCTGGACGAGATCTTCGAGAAACGCACGGTCCGCCGCCAGCCGACCGCGCTGGCCCTGGCCAAAGTCGTCGCCAGCCACGGCCTGCCGCGCGAGCCCCTGGAGGCGATGATCGACGGCCGCTACCGCGAGCTCGATCGTGAACCCATGAGCCCCGACGAGGCCATCGCCTGGGCCGCGGCTACCGCCGGCGAGACGGCCGCTCTGGCGGCCCGGCTGCTCGATCCGGTCCAGGACAGCGGCGCCGTCCGCGCCGCCGGCCAGGCCTGGGCGCTGGCGCGCCTGGAGCGGGACGGGAGCGGGCTGCAGCTGACCGGGGCGGTCGCCCAGGCGCTGCGCGAAGCCCGTTCGGCGCCGGTCAGCCCGGCGGCCTTTCCGGCCGTGGCGCATGCGTCGCTGGCCCGCGCCTACGCGCGGAGCCGGGAGCTGTCCGAATTCGGCAAGCGCCTGCGGTTGGTCTTGGCCGTGGCGCGCGGCAAGGTCTGAGGCGGGCCGGGGCTACTCGGCCGCGGCCAACGCGTTGGCTCCGCTCGCCCAGGCCTCCAGGTCGGCCAGCGCCCGCTCGCCGATCAGCCGCTTCTTGAGGCGGCTCTTTTCCTTGGCGCCCAGCCGGCGACCGTCCTCCGCCCGCTTCGGCGGAGCGAGCGGCGGCAACAGGCCGTAGTTGATGTTCATCGGCTGGAAGGAGCCCGCGCCGGCGTCCAGGTGGCCGCCGGTGATGTGGTTCACCAGCGCGCCCAGCGCCGTGGTCGGCGGCGGCGGCTCGATCGGGCGGCCGAGCCGCTCGGCGGCGGCCAGCCGGCCGGCCAGCAGCCCCACCGCCGC
>Ga0172382_10000336_pt1 | contig 87458 bp, 77 predicted proteins | sample Leawel138RmetaG_FD_122245 | JGI IMG/M metagenome (GOLD analysis project Ga0172382, IMG submission 122245) | Leachate microbial communities from a municipal landfill in Southern Ontario, Canada - Leachate well 138R metaG | ecosystem: Engineered > Solid waste > Landfill > Unclassified | place...
GAGCGGGAAACGGGACTCGAACCCGCAACATTCAGCTTGGAAGGCTGACGCTCTACCAATTGAGCTATTCCCGCTTTTGAAGGTGCAAATAAAGTGCGAATTTTTGATTTATGCAATTAAATCTCCATTCTTTTTGTTGAAATTTAATTTCTGAAAGTTCAACTATCCATCTTTGATTTGCTACATTTGTAAAACAAAAACTTTACACTATGAATCACAAACCTGTCGAAGGTTTTTCCAAAATGTCAAAAGAAGGAAAAATCGAATGGTTGGTCAATGAATATTTAAATGGCTCTGAAAATGCAATCCAAACTCTAAAACAATACTGGAGTAAAGATGCAGATTTGCAGCAACTTCACGATGAATTCTCAGAAAATACACTCTCCAATTTCTTTATGCCTTTTGGTTTTGCACCCAATTTTTTAATCGACGGCGAATTGCATTGTTTGCCAATGGCTATTGAGGAAAGTTCGGTTGTAGCCGCGGCTTCAAAAGCAGCCAAATTCTGGATTCAAAGAGGTGGATTTAAAACCCAAATTCTTTCCAAAGTTAAACTAGGACATGTTCATTTTATGTTTAGTGGAGACAAAGAAAACTTGGAGCATTTCTTTATAGAAACGGTTTTGGCGAAACTTTTTATAGATACCGAACCGATTACCAAAAATATGCAAGCACGTGGAGGTGGAATTCTTAACTTGAAATTGGTCGATAAAACATCCGACATTCCGGATTATTTTCAAATTCATGCCGAATTCGATACCGTAGATTCTATGGGTGCGAATTTTATTAACTCGTGTTTGGAACAATTTGCACAAACTTTGAAGCGCGAAGTAAATGAAAGTGAGTCGTTTACAAAAGAGGAAAAAGAATCCCTTCAAATTGTGATGTGTATTTTGTCGAATTATACACCCGATAACATCGTCCGTGCGGAAGTGAGTTGTAAAGTAGAAGATTTATCCGATAGAAATGTAAGTTCCGAAGAGTTTGTAGAAAAATTTACACGTGCCGTTCGAATTGCCGAAGTCGAACCATATCGTGCAACGACGCACAACAAAGGAATTATGAATGGTGTGGATGCCGTGGTTATTGCAACTGGAAATGACTTCAGAGCGGTGGAAGCATGTGCGCATACCTACGCTTCTCGAAATGGGAAATACAGCAGTTTGACGCATTGCGAAGTAAAGGACGGTGTGTTTCGTTTTTGGTTGGATCTACCGATTTCATTGGGAACAGTAGGAGGACTCACTTCATTGCATCCTTTGGTAAAGCTAGCTTTGCAAGTTTTAGGTAATCCTAATGCGGAAAAATTAATGGGAATTGTAGCCGTCGCGGGATTGGCTCAAAACTTTGCAGCTTTGCAATCTCTTGTTACGACTGGAATTCAAAGAGGACATATGAAAATGCACTTATTAAATATTCTGAATCAATTGGAAGCAACTGAGGATGAGAAAACGTATTTTGTGAACTTCTTCAAAGACAAAACCGTTACCCATCACATGGTTATTTCTGAGTTTTGTAAACTGAGAGGTGTGAATAGTGTAGAAGAATTGAAGAAAAACTAAAAGGATTCCGTCAATTTTAAAAATAAAAACCACAAAAAATACTTTTTAATGATTGACGTAAACGACTATCGAAAACAAGCCGAAGCAAAGCAAGCGGAACACAAAAAGTTTTTGAATAAAATCAAACAAAAACCACCCAAGCATTTTGACCAAAAGATGCAAGAGATTCACAATGAGGTTTTTGAACGAATTGACTGTTTGTCGTGTGCCAATTGCTGCAAAACGACAGGGCCGCTTTTTACACAGAAAGACATTGAACGTTTAGCTGATTTATTCCGAATTAAACCGTCCCAATTCATTGAGAAATATTTACGAATCGACGAGGACAATGATTATGTCCTCCAATCTGTTCCCTGTCCATTTTTGGGCGCTGATAATTATTGTTCCGTTTACGACCATCGTCCCAAAGCGTGTAGGGAATATCCACATACTGATCGAAAAAAATTCTACCAGCTCAATTCCATTACCCTTAAAAATACTTTGATCTGTCCAGCCGCATTTGAAGTTGTGGAAGAAATGAGAAAAAAGATGCAATAATTCATCCCTTTTATTTAAATTTATATACTTTTAAAAGGCAATAAGATGAACTCTAAATATCTACTACTTCTTTTTACTTTGGCCCTCTTTACCCAAACTTTCAGTCAAACTTGGAGCGAATCAAATATTCCGGAATCTCCTTCGCGTTATGACGACATTTTCTTTTTGAATGAGAATTTAGGATGGGCGGCTGATGGTTGGGGATACAACGTTTTTAAAACGACGGATGGAGGAGATAGCTGGGAATTCCAATTCAATTCGGACGGGGAATATTTAAGAAACATTGAATTCCTCAATGCAGACATTGGTTTTTTGGGTACTTTAACACCCAATTTCTATAAAACAACCGATGGTGGTGAAACATGGAATGTTGTGAATATTCCAGGTGTAGAGGCGATTTGTGGAATGAGCGCAGCGAGTGAAACCACGATTTACGGTTGTGGTGCTTATTTTCAGCCTGCCTACATCATTAAATCAACCGACAGTGGTGAGAGTTGGACTTTTATGGATATGTCTGCATATGCCGACGCTTTGATAGAGGTTCTTTTTGTGGATGAATTAAACGGCTATGCGGGTGGTTCCAATGAAAATGGAGGAATTGTGTTAAAAACGACCGATGGTGGAATGAGTTGGACGGAGATTTACAATTCCAATATTCCTGGCGAAATGGTGTGGAAACTTCAAATCTTATTTTCAAATCCAAATGTGATGTTTGGCGCAGTGGAATCTTTTGAACCTTTGAATGGAAAATTAATTAAATCGACAGATAGCGGTCAAACTTGGGTTTCTCGCGATGTTCCCGATCCCTACATTCAAGGCGTGGGTTTCGTTACGGAAAATCACGGATGGATGGGCGGCCATAATTCCGGATTTTTAGAAACATTTGATGCCGGTGAAACATGGATAGATACAGGATTTGGATCTTCATTAAATCGTTTTCTTATTTTTGATGGGAACTTAGCCTTTTGTTCAGGACGAAGCGTGTACAAATACGCTGATGCTCTTTCTGTAAATGATTTGATTTTGGAAAAAGGAGAAGACTTATCCATTCAAATGGGACCTAATCCAACAGATGGAATTTTAAATGCGCTCATAGATTTCAAGCGAAATGATCATTTAATAGTTACGCTTTTTGATGAGTCCGGTCGAAAAATTCAACAACTTTTGCGTGAAACAATTTCGAACAAAGGAAAAAGAAAATATCAATTTCAGCTTCCTGAGAAGCCCGGCATTTATTACATTCTATTTCATTATGACCTTGGCTATCAGTCCAAAAAGATCATTAAAAAATAAATTTAATTTCGACTTTATTAGGATAATGAGCTGATTCAATGGGAAATTAATCAGCTCTTTTTAATTTATTTAATAGAAACTTGTCACATTTTCGGTGATTTGGTCGTCTTTTAGGTAGAAGCCCTTAATTTTGAAAATAATTTCAATTCATAGAAGTCAAAAGGTGGAAGATTTAGTACCACAATTAAAAAAGCAGGACCGTCGCATTCAAAAAGAGCTGTTCGAAAGAGTTTCATCCAAAATGTTGGGTGTATGCAGAAGTTATACCGGTGATTTACATCATGCAGAAGATTGTATGCTTAAAGCTTTCGTAAAGGTTTTTAAAAATATAGAATCCTATGAATCCAAAGGGAGTTTTGAAGGATGGATTCGACGAATTATGGTGAATGAATGTTTGGACTTTTTGAAACTCAATAAAAGCTTTGTTTACAGAGAGGATTCGGATTGGGAAGAGGAAATGGATTTTGAACAAGATTTAATCGGGTTTGATGCACAGGATTTATTGGATCGTTTGCCTGAAAATTACAGAGTAGTTTTTAATTTATTCGTATTAGAGGAATATTCACACAAAGAAATTGCAGAAAGTTTAAAGATCAGTGAATCTGCCTCACGAACTCAATTTGCTCGAGCAAAAAAGAAAATGAAAGAACTGATTTTTCAACAAAAAAACATCGCAAATGAAAACTAATTTAGAAAAAAACATCAAGGAACAACTTGAAGGTCGAAAAGTCAATGTTTCAGAAAATGCTTGGGATAAATTAACTCAATTAATGGATGCTGAAATTTCTACGGAGAAAGAATTACGTAAGAATTCGTCAAAATGGATATTCGGAATTCCGATTTCAATTGCAGCTTCGGTACTCATTTTATTTGGAATCTATTTATTTAATCAAGATCAAAAAGCAGAAATTATTGTTCCAACTCTTCAAAAAACAGAGAGGGTCACCACGCCAATTCCCAACATAGAAGTAACTCAAAGTCCCGAGCCGATGCAAATGAGCGAAACGGAAAAAGAAATAATAGTTTTCAATAAATCGAATTCTATAAAAAAGATAGAAAAGGAAGTCCAGCCCAAACAGGAGGAATCAACAATCGTTTTGGAACCAAAACCGGAAAATACACAGGAGACTCCTACCCCAACTGAACAAAACATAGAATGGGTTGTGCAATCCGAACGGGATGTGAAGTCTACGGAAAAATCGAAATATGTAGATCCGGATATGCTGTTGTATTCGATTGAAAACAATCAAGCGGTAAAGCAAACAAACTCAGATTCACGCTTGGTTATCATTGATTTTAACAAATAAAATTAACATTTAAATACACTAAATTATGATGAAGAAATACCTCGTCTTAGGAATCGTATGCCTTATTTCTACCACTACTTTGGGGCAAAAAATCAAATTTGATTTTAGTAATGAAAAGGAAGTGGACGAACGGGTAAGTCCTGTGGTTAAGGAAAAAGTAGAGCAATATGCACTTGAAGTGCGTGAAATTGTTGTCGCTGAAAAGTTAGCGATGGAAAGAGAAATTTCCAAAGTGAATGAAGACTTCAATAAGGCAATAATTTCGGCGGAAGAAGCCAATAATTTGAAAGCAACTATTGCACTTCGTTTCTCGGATCAGATTAATGCTCGGATTGAGAATTTAAAATTTAATTTAGATGAAATTACCAAACAACAAGTTCAGTATTCCATTCTAAATACAGATTTGGAGCAAATTAAGGAAGAAAAAACAGCATACGAAAAAACATATAGACCCGTCAATCAAATAACCGGTTATTTCGGTTACGGAATAATTTCACTTTCTGACGGTACGAATGAGAAACTAAATAATCACCTGGGATTTTCAAGTGGCATTGATGCTGGATTTATTTTTCATCGGCAATTCAGTAAAACAAGTCCTTTAACCTTTAAATCGGGAATATATTTCTCTTGGCGAACACTTCGTTTCGAAGATGATCATTATATCTCAAGAGATGCAGAAGGGGTGGTAGATTTACATCATTACGATAAAAACCTCGATAAAAGTAAGTTGAGGGCGACGTATTTAATCGTTCCGATGGGAATTAATTACAATTTTTCAAAATTAAAACAAGATGACGCAGGGAATACCTATCGAAATATAGAAAAGGGATTTGGGATTTCTGCCAATGTGTACGGTGGATTTAATATTTCAAATAACAACATTGTCAAAGGTGAAAATATCAATTGGCGACATCGAAAACCGAGTTTTAATTTGAATGAATTCGTTTACGGTGCACAATTAACGCTCAGCTACAATAGTTTGAATTTCTTTGTTCGTCAAGAGTTAAATCCGTATTTCAAAAGCAATACGTTTGATGATCGGAAGATGCTACAGTTTGGAATTAGCACTGGATTTTAAAGAATTATACTTTTTATATCATTTCTATTTTAGCTCAATCCAACACATCGTTAGATTGAGCTATTTTGTTACCATACTAATTTTACCTCCAAACTAAATCTTCCGCTCCACGGTTCACCTTGCATAAGACTCTCAGATACAACGACTTTGTGCATTCCTTTTTTTATAACGGTGTAATCGATTTCTTGACCAAACGGACCGTCTGAATTTCCATCGGAATCAATAATTTGAGAAATACGGAGGTTGGCTAAACTATCGCTTGGCGTAAGTTTCAACTTAATTTTATGGGAGGTATCGGAATTGAATACAAAAATCATTTTTTGTTGCGAAACTTTAAAAGTATCAACTTTCGCCTTTCCAGACACTATTTTCAAAGGAATTGTATCCGCCTTTTCTAGAAAAATTTCCGTCTTTTGTTTCCCAACTTTCACGGTATCAACCATGGGAACATCGTGCGAAGAGGATTCCTTGTTTTGAATCCATGGTTTCTGATTTTCAATTTCCTTTTTAAGTTCCAATTCATATTCCTTTTTATCAAACTTTTGCAGGCTGACTGTCTGGGTCTTAGGCTTCATTTCACAAGAAATAATTACAAAGAACAGACTTACTATAAGAAATAGAAAACGCATGAAGAAAAGTTTTGGTAAATTTACAAGGAATCTTCAAATTAAAAAGAAATGTTGAACTACAAAATTATAGGTGACGGAAATCCTATTGTTTTATTGCACGGCTACTTAGAAAACATGAAGATGTGGGAAGATTATGCCGAGGAATTGTCAAAGGACTACCAAGTCATCATCGTGGATTTGCCAGGTCACGGCGAGTCAGAAACTTTTGATGAAATTCATACTATGGAATTACTTGCGGGTCAAGTGAATCAAACTTTAGGGTTTTTAGGAATTTCTGAGGCACTGATTGTCGGACATTCAATGGGTGGTTACGTTACCTTGGCCTTGGCAGATTTTTATTTTGAAAGAGTAAAAGGATTTATTTTGATGAATTCTTCTTCACTGGCCGATACGGAAGAGAAAAAAGATTTGAGACAAAGGACGTTGGGAATGGTGGACGAAAGTCAAGAAACCATTGTGAAAATGAGTATTCCACGGTTATTCAATGAAAAAAATCTAGACCGTTTAAAGGAAGAGAGAGAATTTGCAAAAAAAATGGCATTGGAAACGCCGTTAAAGGGAGTAAAATCTGCGATTCGCGGAATGAAAGCCCGTCCGGATCGAACGTATGTTTTGGATGAATTCAGAGGGGAGATTGGTATTATATTGGGGAAATTTGACCGCGCAATTCCGCCGGAAGAATTTAAAAAAGTAATTCCTAAAAAAGATAACATTTCTGTTCTGGAATTGGATACAGGACACATGGCTTATTTGGAAGCGCCTGAAGAAACCTTGGAGTTTATTCATGAAATGGCTCGAAAAGTTTTTTTAACGTATTAAAATTTAGGGATTTCTTTGGCTTGTGTTTCTCGTTCTTCCCTTCGTTTGTGTCGTTGATCTTCGGGAAGTCTTTCTTCAAGTTTGTCGCGAACACTTAATAAAATTTCACTGTAAACTTCGGGTTGAAGTACATAATACTGAAAACTTTCCTTAAAGTCCTTCACATTCGAATTGTGTTTCTGAATGAGTTGGGCATCGAGTTTTGAGAAATCCAAGTTGTCATCCTTTGCTTCAATCAAATACGTTTGTTGTTGATGAAGATAAACATCCGCCAAAATTTCAACCATTTTTTCTTTGGGAAGTAAGTTCGCAGGCTTAGTCACTGTTTTATTGCAACTTACAGTTAATAAAAAGCCAAAAAAAAGTAAGAGAATTTTTTTCATAATCGTCCAAATATACTTCGAATTCGTAACATTAAAATTCCAAAAACAGCTTCACCCATTATATTTGAATTGATTTTTGATTCGCCCGCCACGCGATTCGTAAAAATAATAGGCACTTCGACCAATTTGAAATTCTTTTTCCACGCTTTAAATTTCATTTCGATTTGAAATCCATAGCCTTTAAATTTAATATTATCCAAATCAAGTGCTTCCAAAACTTCTCTTTTGTAACCCACAAAACCTGCGGTTGCATCATTTACGGGAAGGCGCGTAACAAATCGTGCATATTTTGAAGCTATAAAAGAAAGCAAAACACGATACATGGGCCAATTGACCACATTTACACCGTGCGAATACCGTGAACCAATGGCAACATCTCCTTCGGTTTCTAAAGCATGCAATAAACGAGGCAAATCCGTTGGATTGTGCGATAAATCCGCATCCATTTCAAAAATATACGGATATTCTTTTTTCAAAGCATATTTAAATCCATGGGTATATGCTTTTCCCAAACCTTCTTTTTCTTTTCTGACTACAAGAAATAATCCTTGAAATTCAGATTGTAAACGACGAACAATCTCCGCTGTCCCATCGGGAGAGCTATCGTCTACCACCAAAACATCGAATGTGGTGTCAAGAGCAAAAACGAGTCGCAACACATTTTCTATGTTATCTTTTTCGTTGTAAGTAGGGATGATTACTAAATTTTTGGTCATCGCTTAAAAATATGCTGCTAATATAATTCATATCTATTGACTGCTTTTGTATTTTTGCAAAGAATTATGAAAATCTTCGCCTCTGTTATCTTTCTGGACCGACCTATAGAAGACCTCGATTGGGTTTTATACATCTTGATTTTTTCAATGGCACTTGTTGTTTTGGGAAGAATACTTTTCAATAACACATTTGAAACATTGAATCGGTTTGATCGTTTTCAAGAGATCAACGACAACCAAGGATTATTTGGAATCTTATTTCAATTCATTTTCGCTATTTTGTTAAGTAGCTTATTGATGGGTTATTTTATGTCAGACTATGATTACATTTTTCACACACCGTTTTTAAAAGTAATGGCAGTGAGCCTTCTAATTTTACTTTTTTTCAGTCTTCGAACGATTTTGGGAAGAGTCGGCGCGTTTGCGTTAGGGATTTCATACGATGCCAGTTACAATTTAAAAACACTTAATTTTTATCGCGCTTATTCCACTGCTTTATTGTGGATAACTACGCTATTGTACTATTTTTCAACACTTAACAAGACCGTTTTATTAATTGTTTTGGCCTTATTTTTAATACTAATTCGCATTCAAACCTATTTCTCTCTATTTAAAAATCAACCGGAAAAATATTCTAAGATTTGGTATTATATAATTTTGTACCTTTGCGCATTGGAAATACTGCCTGTTTTGGTATTGCTTAAATTTTTAAACATCTGGTAATCAATAATATAATAATGAAAGTAAAATCTATTCTCGTTTCGCAACCACAGCCAAATGAATCATCCCCCTACCATGATTTGGGGAAACGGAATAAAATCAAAGTTGACTTTCACTCATTTATTCAAATTGAAGGAGTTGATGCACGTGATGTAAGACAGCAAAAAATCGATTTTTCGAAATTTACTGCGGTTGTATTCACAAGCCGAAATGTGATCGACCATTATTTCAGATTGGCCGAAGAAATGCGCTTTCAAGTGCCAGATGATATGAAATACTTCTGTCAGTCTGAGGCGATTGCATTTTATTTACAGAAATACATCGTTTTCAGAAAACGAAAAACCTACATTGGCGAAAGGGATATTCAGGACTTGGCTCCGTACATAAAAAAATTCAAAGACGAAAAATATCTGTTACCTTCATCCGACGTATTGAATCCCGAAGTGCCAAAATTCTTGGACGAAATGGGTGTAGATTGGGAAAGAGGTATTTTATGCCGTACGGTATCCAGTGATTTATCGGATTTGGACGATGTGAAATACGATATTCTCGTTTTCTTTACCCCTTCGGGAATCAAATCTCTTTTTGAAAATTTTCCAAAATTCGTACAAGGTGATACTCGGATTGCAGTGTATGGGAAAACAACCGTTCAAGCGGCAAATGAATTGGGATTGCGAATCGACATTGAAGTTCCAACACCCGAAACCCCTTCTATGGCGATGGCATTGGAAAAATACGTGACTGAGGCAAATAAGAAATAAATCCGTATTTTTGATGGACTAACTTTCCATATTAGACCATGAAAAATCAATGGGTAATCAAACCCGAGCCTGAAACTGACGCAGTACGCCTTTTAATGGATCAAGTGAGGCTAACAAAACCGCTTGCCATCTTATTAGCGCAAAGAGGAATCAATACCTTTGAGTCAGCCAAAGCATTTTTCAGACCCAATTTTGATCAATTGCATGATCCTTTCTTGATGCAAGACATGGAAAAAGCGGTGGAACGAATTTTAAAAGCAATTAAGTCCAACGAAAATATTCTTGTTTATGGCGATTATGATGTCGATGGGACGACTTCCGTAGCCATGATGTATGATTTCTTACAATCTTTATATCCCAATATTTCCTATTACATTCCTGATCGATATACTGAAGGATATGGAATTTCTACCCAAGGAATTGATTTTGCTTCTGACAATGATATTCGTTTAATTATCGCATTGGATTGTGGAATTAAGGCCGTCGATAAAATCGAATATGCAAATTCCAAAAACATTGATTTCATCATTTGCGATCATCATTTACCCGGTGAAGATTTGCCCAATGCAGTAGCCATTCTTGATCCAAAAAGAAAAGACTGTTCCTATCCATTTAAAGAATTAAGTGGTTGTGGAGTTGGGTTTAAACTCATTCAAGCTTTGGTTCAAAAAATGGATTTCAATCCAAATGAAGCCTATCAGTATCTCGATTTGTTGGTGGTAAGTATTGCTGCAGACATTGTTCCCATTGTGGATGAAAACCGAATACTGGCGCATTATGGCATCAAAAAATTGAGAGAATCACCTCGGCCGGGATTGAAAAGCCTGTTGGGCGAAGTTCCCAAAGAAAAAGTAAATATCTCCAATATCGTTTTCTCAATTGCACCTAAGATCAATGCGACCGGACGATTGGAGCACGCTTCGCAATCGGTTGAATTGTTGATCGAAAAAAATGCAGATCGAATTTTACATATTACATCCCAAATCAATACCCTCAATAACCAACGAAAGGAAACCGATGGAAACGTCACTGTCGAAGCTTTACAGCAAATCAAAGACAACAAAGAAGAAGAACGGTTTTCGACCGTAGTTCATAACGCAGAATGGCACAAAGGCGTGTTAGGAATCGTTGCTTCACGATTGATTGATACGTACTATCGGCCAACTCTAGTTTTGACAGATGGAAACGATGGTGAAATTACAGGATCAGCCCGTTCCATTAAAGATTTTGATATTTATCAAATAATTGACAGTTGTTCCGATTTATTAAGCCGTTACGGCGGTCATAGATTTGCCGCGGGTTTAACGATGGAAAAAAAGAATTTCCCACGGTTTAAAGAGCGATTTGAAGAATTGGTCAAACAAAATATCCGACCAATTCAGCGAACACCTTCATTGGAAATTGATACCGAACTTTATTTTTCTGAAATAACCCCTTTCTTTCTTCGAATATTAAAACAAATTTCTCCATTTGGGCCCGAAAATATGAATCCGCTCTTTTTAAGTCGTAACCTGATCGGTGGGAATTTAAAGAAAATGGGGGAAAACGGCGAACATTTAAGACTTACCTTGATGGATAATGAAAAACAGAGTTTCTCAGCCGTTGCTTTCGGATTGGGAGAATTTTATCAAGACTTTCAATACCGCCGTTTTGACGTCGTATATTCCATAGAAGAGAATTATTGGAAAGACAATGTATACCTCCAATTTAATATTCGAGACGTACGATTTAAAGAATAAAAAAAGCCAAGTTTTGAAACTCGGCTTTTATATTTAATCGTTTAGATCTTCTATATCAGCAGGCGATTCATCGGCCGGAACGAACAATCGAACAATTCGGACTGCTTTATTGACATAGGCTTTCCCCTCCTTTTCATATTTGAATTTTGTAGATAAGCGCGTTTGTTCACTTCCTAATGCATTTAAAACATCTCCTTTGGAATTCATTCGATCAACTAAATCATAAAGAATATCAAAACCAACTTGTTGATATTCATTGGGCGTTTCACAATAAATGTCAAGGAATTTTTTCAAAGTCGCTCTTTCATTTGTTCCATAAATATTTACCAAACGAACGGTTCCAAAAGCAAATCCTATATTTTTCAAAGCAGCAATATTGCCTTTGTTTTTCTCATTGTAAATATCATAGGCCGAAACAAATTTCACGCCATACGCTTGAAGGTTTTCAGCATCCATTTTTTTGATTTTGTTTACATACGCAGTTCCTAGCGCGTTATTGTCCGAAACTAAAACCGTAATTATCGGCGTGAAATATTCCGTTTTCACCACCGTTCCATCCGCCAAAGTCTCATTTACCGTTTCTGATTTCTGATTCAATTTATTGACATCTGTGGTAATACTTATTTCATTACTTGCCGTCCTTTTTAATTGGCCAGAAACATAATTCGCCAAATTTTGATGGCGTTCATCGGTTAAAATTTGAATTTGTTGGCCTTTGTAATTCTCTCTAATTTCATTGATAATCGCATCTGCAATCGCCTCATCATTAGGCGTAGCAATTAATACATTTTGAAATTCTTTTAAATCCTCTGAATTACTCAAAGGCGAAACCAACGCAATTCCCGAATCATTTAACATTCCTGCCAATGCTTTAAAGTTAGAAGCGAAAAGCGGACCTACAATTGCATCGTATTTTGAGAAGTTTTTAGAAGCCAACAGGTTTTCAACGGAACTGGATTGATTTTCTGAATCCAAAACAGTTAGATTTATGCGCTTTCCTTTGTGTGCCAAAGAATCCAAAGCCATTTTCGCACCGATTAATAGGTCTGTGGATATTTTTTTCTCTTGTGAACTCCCCTTAGAATCATTTAAATGAAAAGGTAAAAGTAATGCGATATTGATTTCGTTGTCATTAATTCGTTTGATGTTTTTTACGGTGAGAATATTTGCATCAGCCGATAAGGGAATTTTTAAAGTCATTCCTAATTTCAGACCTTCACTTAATTCAGGGTTGTTTTTAAGTAAATCTGAAAACGAAATATCATATAATTTCGTGATCGAATAGATCGTTTCTCCTTGTTTTACTTTGTGTTCAATAAATCCATCTTGAATGACTGCCGTACTTTTTCCTTTTTTAGGTACTTTCACGTAGGAATCTACAATCAGCCCATCTTTCTGAACACGCGGATTGAGAATGTAAAAATCATCTTGACTTACCCCAAATTGATTTGCAAGTGAAAAAACGGTATCTCCTTTTTGAACCTTATACATTCCTTCAGGCGTAATTTCTTCAGTTTGATTTTTCTTTTTTGGAATTCGAATAACATCATCCGCTTTTAAACCATCTTCTAACTGAGGATTCAAGCTTTTCAACGCATCTTCACTGATCGAATATTCTTTGGTCAGTGAATAAATCGTTTGCTTGGGTTTAACTTGAATGTAGATGTAATTCGCATCCTCTTCCGGTATAAAAACCGCAGGCGCATCCGTAGTGGTAACAACCGTTTTTATTTGGCCGTCACTTTTCCCACCGGATTTTCCCGGAATTTGCAGCACATCGCCAATTTGTAAACCTCTTTCCATTAGAAAAGGGTTAGCCGCTTTTAAATCATCTTGAGAAACTCCATATTGTTTCGAAATCCCATAGACGGTTTCTTGGGCCTGTACTGTATGTGTTTTTTCTTGGGCGATTAAAAATCCTGCCATCAAAAAAAACAAAAATATGCTTATTGCTCTTTTCATCCGTTCGTCATTTAATTAACAAAAATACAATTCTTTCGATTATACCCATGATTTAATTGTAAACCTAAATTCAAGGGGTTGAATATCCCTATAAATCTCATCGATTAAATCGGGGTGATATTCCAAATAAAACGCGGAAAAATTATCCACTCTTTCCTGTAAATTTTCAGAGGGAAAGATTTCAGAATAGATTTGACTTATCCTTCCCACACGTTCTGACTGCTGCCTTTTCTCTGCTTTTATTAATCGTTTTTTCAATTTCTCAAATCCATCTAGCTGTCTTTTACGTTGGGCATTCACCATCTTCGAAAAACTCACATCGGTTTGAGTTGCTGCTTTTTCTAACTCATCAAAAATTTGCATCAATTGGCTTTCATATTCTTCAAAAGGAACTTCCACTTTACTATTTTGTCCTATATTCTGATTTAAAAGTTGATGGAAAGGTAAAAATAATTCTTTGTAGTCAATTCCTAATTTCTCCAATTTTGATTTCTGTTGATTGGAAAGAAGTAAAAGTGAATTTCGAACGACTACAAGCGGATATAAAATGTTTTGAGATTCAAAAAAATCTTTTAATTGCAGCCAATACGCACATTCACCTGCACCGCCTATGTAAGCGACATTGGGTAAAATTGTTTCTTGATACAAAGGACGTAAAAGCACATTGGGACTAAATTTTTCGGGATACGTATGCAATTCCTCCAGAATTTCTTTTTGGCTAAAACGATAATCTGAATTTAAAACATGGTATTCGCCATTCAGTAAGACAATCCGTTCTCGAATCGAACCTTCACCCAAATAAAATAAATTTATTTCCCGTGGATGAACTTGGATACCATAGCCAGAATCCGTTAAATTTTGATTGGTTTGATTCACTGTTTGAAATGCAGTATTTTGAAGTAAATCTTCTTCAAATGCCGGAATCATCAATTTTTTTAATTCTTTATCGTCCCCATCAATCATCAATAAACCCAAATGCCCAAAAAGTTGTTGAACTAATTTTGTAGTTGCCTCGGTTAAATTTGAGGAATTCAAATACGCGTTTTGAATGATGTTTTTCAATGATTTAGCATTGGTAGAATCGGGTAAATAGGTGAAGAATTCTTCAAACACTTTGTCAATTCCGTCTAAGTTAAATCGCCCGACTGCGCCTTTTGCCTCTCGATCCCAACTGATTTTTTTTCCTTTGAAGTAGAAATGATTGATTTCTTCAAAATCATGATCTTCAGTAGCCATCCAGAAAATAGGAATAAAATTAAATTCCGGATGTTTTTGATTCATTTCATCGCAACATTTGACGACTTGAATGATTTTATAGAAAAAATACAAAGGACCGCTCAATAGATTTAATTGATGTCCCGTGGTAATTGTCACACTATTTTCTAACTTAAACTTCTCTAAATGCTCTTTTTGCTTTTCGCTTAAATCAAGTGTTGACAATTGATTTTCAAGTGCTTTTTGAGTAATCTGACGATGTTTATACTGTTCTAACTTCCGTTTGGATTGCTGAATTAAATTCGACGATGTGGGAAATTCATCGAAATAAGATCGAGTTTTCGTTTCGTCCGTCAAATAATCATAAATAAGGGGAGAAAACTTTCCGTATTGTTTTGCATTCCAAGAAATCAATTGTGGTAATTCCAAAGTTAAAATTTTGTTTTAGACGCGTTCTTATTCTACAAAATTACAAAGATGAGACCAATAATAGGTAGAATTTTAATTACTTAAATAAAAAGTTGGTTAATTATTTCATTTTCTATAACTTAGTTCAATTAATTATAAAACAAAACGCAAAATGGGATTAGGATCATTTTTTAAAAAACTATTCGGAGGAGCTGAGGAAAAAGCTTCAGATGTAAAAGATACAGCATCAAAAATGGCGGACGATGCGAAACACAAAGCGTCCGATGCTTTGAGCGATATCAAAGTCAAATCAAAAGAAGTTTTTAAAGACGCCAAAGAAAAAGCGGAAGACTTGAAGGAAAAGGCCTCTGAAGAATTTAAAGAGGCGAAAGAAACAGCAAGCGAAAAATTTGAAGATGCGAAGGAAAAAGCTTCCGAAGCTTTCGATCATGCGAAAAAATCAGCGGAAGATTTTGCGGAAAAAGCGAAAAGCAAATTGGACGAAGTAAAGGAGGATGCCGCTGAAAAAATTCAGGAAATCAAGGATAAAGGTTCAGATAAAATTGATGACTTAAAAGACAAAGCGGCGGATAAGGCGGAAGAAGTGAAAAAATCAGCTGAAAATCTAGCCGACAAAGCGGAAGCAAAAGCAGAAGAAACTGTTCAGGATGCAAAAGAAGTCGCGGACGAAAAAGTGAAAGAAGTAAAATCATCTGTATCCGATACCGTTGCAAAAATGGATGAAGCAGTGGATGAAGTGACTCAAACTGCCGAAGATCGAATGAAAGATATTGAAGAGGATTTAAACGACTAATCCTAAAATTGATTATAATTGACCCGCCAATTGTGCGGGTTTTTTTAATTTAAATAACTTAAATAGCGTATGACATCTTATTTAAAAGTGAATATATTTTTACTTTTTTTACTTCTTGTTTTTGTAAATAATGGATGTTCCAATTCTATAGAAAATCATCCTCTCTTTCTAGTTGAAAATGAAACGGGAATGGATTCCACTTTTTCAGCTGAAATTCCTCCTATAACTAAGCCGAAGTTTGAATCACCGAAACTTTCGAATTCAACTGCAATCTCTCTGGTATCATGGAATATTCGGCATTTGGGTCGAACTAAAACTGAAGATGATATTCATCAAATTGCTAACCTGCTTCGTAATTTTGATATTGTAGCAATCCAAGAAGTAGTGGCCAAGGATCCGGCTGGAGCACAGGCGGTTGCTAAGATTGTGGATGAATTAAACCGAATGGGTAACCAATGGGACTATCAAATCAGTGATCCAACCACAAGTCCTTCCCCAAATATAAGTGAGCGATATGCTTTTTTGTGGAAACCATCGAGAGTTCAAATTGTTCATCGTGCTTATTTAGATAAAGAGCTGGAGGATATTTGTTATCGAGAACCCTTTATAGCTGCTTTTAAAGCCAAGGGAAAGAGTACGCCTTTTTATGTGGTGAATTATCATTCTCGAAAATACAACGACAAGCCCGAAGAGGAAATCATTCATTTCATCGATTATCCCGAGCGATTACAATCCAATCGAATTTTGATTGCAGGCGATTTTAATCTCAATGAAAATCACGCAGTGTGGAGACCAATTTATCATAAAGGTTTTCAAAATGCGCTTTTTAACCAAAAAACTACCTTAAAAGTGAAATGTAAAAATTCAGATTATTTGGCGCATTCGATTGACAATATCTATTTCACTCCGGGAATAGAAAAGATTCAAGCGGAAAGTATTGATTTTATTGAAAACTGCGAGAATTTAGAAAGAGCGCGAGAGATTTCCGATCACTTGCCTGTTTTTATACAATTTCAAATAAACGAAAAGGATTCGCATGGATTTTAATCTTTAGCTAAAATCACGGTCAAAAATGCGTAGATGTGGGTTGAAAATATGCGAATGCTTGGGAAGTTTTATTAAATCCTTAGAATATAATTTCACCAAAATTCATTTGCATTCGAATGCTTCTAAAACCAACAAAACCCGACTTTCATCGGGTTTTTGTCTTCTTGCTATTTTTTGAATATTAATACCCAAACAATTCTTCCAAAGTCAATTCTTGAATGTCACCTAATTTTTCAACGGCTTCCCAATCCAAGTTCTCCTTTTTTCCAATCAATCCAATGTTAAATTTCTTTCCCTTGATATGTTTACCAAAGAAGCTTTCCAAATCTTTCATGGTCATTTTCTGGGTTTGAGCATAAATATCTTTGTTGATATCGTAGTCAATTCCACGATCTTGTAAGCTAATCCAATAGAAATAAATCTGTGCTTTGGTATATCGTTTGGTTGCGATTTTCTTCAAAGCAGCATTTCTTGAATTTTGGAATTGATTTTCCGCCTTTGGCATGGTTGTCATCAAATCTTGCAAAGCAGAAACAGCTTGTGGTAATTTATTGGCTTGTGTCCCAATGTAAGCTACCACATAATTGTACTTATCCGATTCACTTGAATTTGAATACACCGAATAAGCTGAATAAGCCAACGATTTTGACTCACGAATTTCTTGAAATACAATGGACGATAGACCCGAACCGAAATATTCATTGAAAATTCCGGAAGGTGTTAATAAACTTTTATCGAACTTCTGTTCTCTGGAACGAAGTGCAATTTCCGCTTGGACCATATCATAGGGTGTGAAATACACTTTCCCTTCGGTAACGGGTTGATCATAAATCTTGGCAGGTGGAATTGCATTTCCTTTTCCAAAATTATGGTGTTTTGTCAAAGAAGTTTTAACCGCTGTTAAATCATTTCCATAATAGAAAATCGAATGTTTATAATTCAAAAAATCTTTGATTATATCTACCAATTCCTGTGGATCAATTGATTTTAATTCCTCCTCACTGAACTGATCTCTGAAACGACTATCGGGGCCGTACATGGCATATTGGTTCAAAGCATTTTGGATACTTCCTTTTTGGGTTTTTGAATCTTTACGTCGTTTTAAAATCGTTTCTATGTAATTAGCATACGCTTGTTTGTCGGCTTTCGCATCGGTCAAAAGATGTTCAAATAAATGGATTCCCTTTTCCATGTTTTCTTGAAGACCTGTGATGTATACAAAGGTTCGCTTACTTCCGTCACTTACTCCAAAGTCAATCCCAATTTTGTAAAACTCCTTTTTTAAATCTTCCGGACTGTATTTTGTCGTTCCTAAATAATCCAAATAATTAACAGCTAAACTTAATTTCTTGTTGTTATCGGATCCCATTTCCGTGATGTAATACAAACTTGAAATGTCGTTGGTCGTATTTTTAATCGAAGCAATCGTTGTGTTTTTTATTTTTTCTGTTTTGATTGACTGATCAAAATCGACAAAAACAGGTTTAATTTCTTCGGTTTTTAAATTTTGAAAATCTTTGTAGAATTGCGATTCGTTTTCACGATTTAAACTCACCGGTGTAATGCCTGGATTTTCTACCCGAACTAAATCTTTGTTTTCACCCTGACGTTTGTAAACGATTACGTAGTTGTCTTGATAGTTATCATTGGCGAATTTTACAATATCCTCTTTTGTGATTTTGGACAATTCCTCCAAATTAGAAACCATTTCTGACCAATTTTTCTCCAAAATAAAAGAGTCATACATGATGGTAGCCAATGCATTTGAGTTTTCAAGTGTTTTTTCTTGTTGTTTTCGTAAGTCATTTACCACCGCTTCCAACAACCAATCGTCGAAGTCTCCTTTCTTAATTTTCTCGATTTGCTCCAAAATTAAATTCTTCAACTCATCCAAAGATTGTCCTTGTTTTGGCATTCCTGTAAAGATATGTGCTGAATAATCTTTCATGATTTGGGCATTGGAACCTACATATTGCGCCGCTTGTTTTTGGTTGATATTTAAATCAATCAATCCCGCCACACGATTGCTTAAAAGCATATCCATCAACTCAAGTAATTGTGCATCTTTTGTACGCGCTCCACCCACACGATAGGCAAATTGCAAACGCTCTGCGGATTGGCTAAACACTTCGATTTCTTTACTGCCTTTCAATGGAGATTCCTTGGCAACATACCGATTCGGCTCAGGGCCTTTTTTATAGTTTCCAAAGTATTTATCCACCATTTTAATGGTAGAATCAAAATCCAAATCACCGACCAAAACTACGGCCATGTTGTTGGGGATGTAGTATTCTTGGAAATAGTTGTCTATTGCCACCAAAGAGGGGTTTTTCAAGTGTTCCGATGTTCCAATGGTGTTTTGCGTTCCATATCGAGATTCGGGAAATAAATTTTTCATCAAAGCATAATGAATCAATCTGAAATCGTTGTCTTGTGCCCGGTTAAATTCTTCATACACCGCTTCTAATTCTGTATGAAATAAACGTAAAACCAATTCTGAAAAGCGTTCTGATTCGATATACATCCACTTTTCCAACTCATTGGATGGAATGTTATTTTTATACACGGTTTCGTCAAACCAAGTGTGCGCGTTGGTTCCACTGGCACCTAATGAAGAAATCATTTTATCATACTCATTGGCTACGGCAAAATTCGCAGCAATATTCGAAATCGAGTCGATTTGTCTATATAAAACTGCTTTTTTATCGTTGTTCGGTTCCGCCTTATGGGCTTCATATAAATCCGAAATCTGTTTTAAATACACTTTTTCCTGATCCCAATTGTACGAACCGATTTTCGACGTTCCTTTGAACAACATATGCTCTAAGTAATGTGCTAAACCCGTGTTATCTTCCGGATCGTTGTTTGATCCCGTTCGAACGGGAATGTAGGTTTGAATTCGAGGTTCATCGGTATTTTGTGCCATATACACTTTCAATCCATTGTCAAGGGTATAAACCCGTGTTTTGGAAGGGTCGTTTTCTACAATTTCATAATTGTATCCGTTCTTGTCTTTCTTCTGAAGGGTTTTGTGCTGTGCCAACAAGGATGTTGAAAAAACCAGACAAGCAATGAGCGTTAGTCGTTTCATTCTTAAAAATTGATTTTGTAAGTTTCAAATATAAGGATTTGATTGGGATGCCGGAATAGAAAATCGAAATCAATCTCTTATTAACGTGGAAATTATGGAAAATTTCCATTTTCAAAAGCAGATTTAGTAAAATCGTAAGAAAGTCTCCAAATCTTTTTATTAATATTGTAACGAAAAGTAGATTTCATCTACCTATACAGAATAGTAACAAATAATTAGTATGAAAAAAATTGGACTTATGTTCGCAATAATGGGAGTGTTAGGGGCTCAATCCTTTGCCCAAAAGATCGAATTTGAAGAATATGATTTACCAAACGGATTGCACGTAATCCTGCATCAGGATCACTCTGCACCGGTGGTAGTAACTTCAGTTATGTACCATGTAGGTGCGAAAGATGAACAGCCCGATCGTACAGGTTTCGCGCATTTTTTTGAACATTTATTGTTTGAAGGAACCGAAAATATCGCACGAGGGGAATGGTTTAAGATCGTTTCAGCAAACGGAGGGAAAAATAATGCGAATACAACCGATGATAGAACCTACTATTACGAAGTATTCCCTTCCAACAACCTTCAAATGGGACTGTGGATGGAATCTGAGCGTTTGATGAATCCTGTCATCAACCAAGTGGGAGTGACTACTCAGAACGAAGTGGTGAAGGAAGAAAAACGATTGAGAGTAGACAATCAGCCGTATGGTAATTTGTTGAAAGCAGTGAAAGAGAATATGTTTAAAAATCATCCCTACCGTTGGACAACCATTGGTGAAATGGAGCATTTAGATGCAGCTACTTTGGATGAATTCTTGGCATTCTTTGATAAATTCTACGTTCCCAACAATGCAGTTTTGGTTGTTGCAGGAGATTTCCAAAAGGACGAAGCAAAAAAGATGATTGCTGATTATTTTGGACCGATTAAAAAAGGAGTGGTAACACCAAAAAAACAATTTGTAGAAGCACCGATTACCAAAGAAATCAGAGCGACTTGGGAAGACCCAAACGTTCAAATTCCGATGTTGGTTACTGCGTACAGAACGCCATCTATGAAGTCAAGAGATGCACGTGTTTTGGATATGATTTCTATGATTTTAAGCGATGGAAAAAGTTCACGTTTGTATAAAAAATTAGTGGATGAAGAGAAAAAAGCATTGGAAGTTTCTTCGTTTAACTACAGTCAAGAAGACTATGGAACCTACTTCATTTACGGACTTCCTTTGGGCGAAACTACCTTAGAAGAGTTAGGAAAAGCTTTTTCATCTGAAATTAAGAAAATTCAAACCGATTTAATTTCGGATAGAGAATATCAGAAGTTGTTGAATAAATTGGAAAACCAATATGTGAATTCCAATTCGAATTTAGAAGGAGTAGCACACAGTTTAGCGGATTACTACATGCTTTATAAGGACGTTAATTTGATCAATACCGAAATGGATTTGTACAAGTCCATTACACCGCAAGAGATCAGAGAAGTGGCGAAAAAGTACTTGAATGATAACCAAAGATTGTTTTTGGAGTACGGTCCTGAGAAATAATTATCAAAAATCAACAAAAGAGAAAGAATGAAAAATATAATTTATATACTAGTTATGGTATTTTTAGCTGCCGGAGCAAATGCTCAGATAGACAGATCTCAGCCCAAACCGGGACCATCGCCAAAAGTGAATATTGGAAAACCTCAAACCTTTGAATTGAAAAATGGTTTGAAAGTAATGGTGGTAGAAAACCATAAATTACCCCGTGTTTCTGTCACATTGAGTTTAGATAACCCACTTTTTACAGAAGGAAATAAAAAAGGAGTCGACGCTTTAACCGGCAGTCTTATGGGAAATGGAACTTCAAAAATTTTGAAAGAAAAATTCCAAGAAGAAGTAGACTTTATGGGGTCTTCGATTAATTTTTATTCGTCGGGAGCAAGTGCAAACACTCTTTCACGTTATTTTGGACGTACATTGGAATTGATGGCGCAAGGTGTTACAGATCCTATGTTTACCCAAGATGATTTTGATAAGGCAATCGCTCGTTCGATTGATGGATTGAAAGCAGGTGAGAAAAGTGTAACTGAAAATGCACAAAGAGTTGAAAATGTGTTGGTATTTGGCGCGAACCATCCGTATGGTGAATTCACAACCGAAGATAAATTGAAAGGTTTGTCGCTGAACGATGTGAAGTCGCATTACAAAAATTACTTCGTTCCTAACAATGCATATTTAATCATTATTGGTGATGTGAATTTCAAAGAAGTGAAGAAATTAGTTGAAGCTGATTTTTCCTCTTGGAAAAAAGGAAGTCTTCCGATTTCAAAATTTCAAGACCCTAAAAACATAGCAAAAACACAAATTGACTTTGTGGATATGCCGAATGCTGTTCAGTCTGAAGTAGCGATTTTAAGTTCCGTGAACTTGAAAATGACCGATAGCGATTATTTTGCAGCTTTGGTTGCAAATCAAATTTTTGGAGGAGATTTCAACAGTTATTTGAATATGAATTTAAGAGAAGCGAACGGATGGACCTATGGTGCGCGTTCTTCGATTCGGGGAAATAAACACATCGGGAAATTCAAAGCGGGCGCTTCCGTTCGAAACGAAGTTACCGACAGTGCAGTGGTGGAATCCATCAAAGAATTAAAGAAAATCCGTAGTGAAAAAGTAGATGCAGACATGTTGGCAACGGTTAAAGCAGGATTGATTGGAAACTTTGTGATGGATGCTGAGAAACCCGAATTCATCGCTCGTCAAGCGCTTATGACACAAACGCAAAACTTGCCTTCAAACTTTTTTGAAAATTACATTCAAAGTGTAAATGCAGTTACAGCAGATCAAGTTTTAAAAGCAGCTCAGAAATATTTCAGTTTGGATAATTCCCGAATTTTAGTCGTTGGAAAAGCATCGGAAGTTTTACCGGGATTGGAGAAATTAGGGTATTCAATGAATTATTACGACCGTTTTGGCGCAAAAACAAGTAAGCCCGAACAGAAGAAAGTGGATGCCAACGTGACCGTTCAAACTGTTTTGAATAACTACATTTCTGCAATTGGAGGAGACAAAACAAAAACCGTAAAATCGTTGGTTGCTACCTATAGCGCAACGGTTCAAGGAATGGCGTTGAGTCTGAAATCTATTTCGACCACAGAAGGTAAAACTGCAACAGTTGTATCCGGAATGGGAATGGAACTTCAAAAAACTGTTTTCAATGGTAAAACAGGTTACAATGCACAACAAGGTCAGAAAGTGGACTTAACTCCCGAAGAAATTGCGGATTTTAAATACAGCGCACAACCTTTCCCTGAATTGACTTTGGGTAAAAAAACAGGTGTAATATTAGCAGGAATTGAAAATTTCGAAGGAAAAGAAGCGTATATCATCGCAGATGGGAAGAAAAAACAATTCTACGATGTGAAAACCGGACTTTTGTTAGGAACCACTATTGAACTAGAGGCTGAAGGACAAAAATTTGTACAAACCATTGTTTATACCAACTACAAAGACTATGATGGAATTAAACTTCCCAGTCAGTTTACAATGAATGTAGGTGTAGATATGGTTTTTGAATTGCAAGATGTTAAATTCAACCAAACAGTTGCTGACAGCGAATTTGAATAATTTATTTTTTTATAATAGAAAGAAGAGTCCATTTTTGGGCTCTTTTTTTGTTTTAACGAAGTAGTGAATTCAAAACTGAATCCTAGAAATTTGGGAATGAATGGGAACTCCATTTATTTTCAATCGCATTAATTATTCGGTATTGAATTTTGTTCGTAATTTTGACTTCATTCAAAATGTAAACAATTCAATGTATTTCGGATAGTTTGAATGAAAAGAGAAACAAAATTTTATAAAATGACATTTCAACAACAAATACACCAAGGAATTCCAACTGAGTTACCTCAACCCAAATCGTTTGATGCAAGTGTAAGTCATGCACCCAAGCGAAAAGAAATTTTATCGGATGAAGAAAAAAAACTCGCATTAAAAAATGCATTGCGTTATTTTGATTCAAACCATCACGCGATTTTACTTCCTGAATTCAAAGAAGAATTGGAAAAATACGGTCGAATTTATATGCACCGTTTTCGTCCGGATTATGAAATGTATGCGCGTCCCATTGAAGAGTATCCCGGAAATTCATTACAGGCAAAGTCTATTCAATTGATGATTCAAAACAATTTGGACAAAGCTGTGGCACAACATCCGCATGAATTAATTACCTACGGAGGAAATGGTGCCGTTTTCCAAAACTGGGCACAGTATCTTTTGACCATGAAATATCTGTCTGAAATGACCGATGAACAAACTTTAGTGATGTATTCCGGCCATCCGCTGGGATTATTTCCATCGAATAAATTTGCACCCAGAGTCGTTGTAACCAACGGAATGATGATTCCAAATTACTCCAAACAAGATGATTGGGAAAAATTCAATGCTTTGGGAGTTACGCAATACGGACAAATGACCGCAGGAAGTTACATGTACATTGGCCCGCAAGGAATTGTGCATGGAACCACGATTACGGTTTTGAATGGATGTCGGAAAATCGATGACGAAGGAACAGCAGGAAAATTATTTGTTACCGCCGGATTGGGTGGAATGAGTGGCGCACAGCCCAAAGCAGGAAATATTGCAGGCGTTATTACGGTTTGTGCAGAAGTCAATCCGGAAGCTACTTGGAAACGCCATGAACAGGGCTGGGTAGATGAAGTAATTTCCAACTTGGATGAGTTAGTGGAAAGAGTGAAAAAAGCCAAAGAAAAGAAGGAAGTCGTATCCATTGCGTATGACGGAAATATCGTTGAGGTTTGGGAAAAATTCGATGAAGAAAATCTGTACATCGATTTGGGGTCAGACCAAACTTCTTTGCATAATCCCTGGGCTGGTGGATATTATCCTGCCGGATTAAGCTTTGAAGAATCCAATCAATTGATGGCAGAAAATCCGGATTTATTTAAAGAAAAGGTTCAAGAAACACTCAGACGACATGCTGCAGCAATCAATAAACACACAGCCAAAGGAACCTATTTCTTTGATTATGGAAATGCCTTTCTTTTGGAAGCCAGTAGGGCCGGAGCAGACGTCATGGCAGAAAATGGAATCGATTTCAAATACCCGAGTTACGTACAAGATATCATGGGTCCTATGTGTTTTGATTTTGGTTTCGGTCCGTTTCGATGGGTTTGCACATCTGGAAAACCGGAAGATCTACAGAAAACCGATGAAATCGCGTGTGAAGTTTTGGAAGAAATTAAAAAACATTCTCCCAAAGAAATCCAACAACAAATGCAAGACAACATCACTTGGATCAAAGGGGCACAAGAAAATAAATTGGTCGTTGGTTCGCAAGCGCGAATTTTATATGCCGATGCCGAAGGACGAATGAAAATTGCCCAAGCTTTTAATGATGCCATAGCGCAAGGGATTATTGGCCCCGTAGTTTTGGGTCGTGATCACCACGATGTTTCCGGAACCGATTCTCCTTTCCGTGAAACTTCCAATATTTACGATGGATCAAAGTTTACAGCCGATATGGCAATTCAAAACGTGATCGGCGATAGTTTCCGCGGTGCGACTTGGGTTTCGATTCACAATGGCGGCGGCGTGGGTTGGGGCGAAGTAATAAACGGAGGTTTCGGATTGCTGTTGGATGGATCTTCGGATGCAGAAGGAAAATTAAAATCCATGTTGCATTGGGATGTGAACAATGGAATTGCACGTAGAAGTTGGGCACGAAATGAAGGCGCCATCTTCGCTATTCAACGCGCAATGGAAGAAGAACCTTTGTTGAAAGTTACTTTACCGAATTTGGTGGATGAAAATTTAATCTAATTATTCTTAAAAATATGTAGAAAAAGCCGAGAAGTTTTCTTGGCTTTTTTTGATGTAAGAGGGAAGTTTTCTCGATTTGCTTTATTTGTTCAAATACCTTAGATTAGACGTATTCAATTCAAAATCAACTCAAAGAACACAATGAAAAACCAAGTTACTATTTTCGGAGAGGAAATAATCGATCAAGGCGCCATCAATCAATTATACAACTGCATTGATTCTTCCGAAGATATCGCCGTATTGACTGCCGATGCCCATTATGGATATAATCATCCTATCGGTGGCGCCATTGCGTACAAAGACAAGATATCGCTGTCAGGCGTGGGGTTTGACATTGCCTGTGGGAACAAAGCCGTAAAAACAAATATTCTTGCAAAAGATATTAATGTAGCTAAGGTGATGGATGAAATTTTTCGTCGGATCTCCTTTGGTGTAGGTCGAATTAACAACGAAGCGGTGGATCATCCTGTTTTGGAAGAAATTGCGCAAACTTCATTTTTACCTCAACAAAACATGGCGAAAATGGCTGCTGAACAACTGGGAACGGTGGGAAGTGGAAATCATTTTGTGGATTTATTTGCGGACGATGAAGGTTGGTTATGGATTGGCGTTCATTTTGGATCGCGTGGATTTGGGCATCGAACCACAACTGGATTTATGGCATTAGCAGAAGGTCTAAACTTCACAGACAAACCCAAACAAAGTCCGATGGATGCAAAACCGCTTTTGTTCGATGTGAATTCTGCAATCGGTCAGGATTACATTCAGGCCTTGGACTTGGCAGGAAAGTATGCGTATGCAGGTCGAGATATCGTTGTAGACAAGGTTTTAGAGATTTTAGGTGGATCGAGTACCAAAGAAATTCATAACCACCATAATTTCGCGTGGAAAGAAAATCACTTTGGCGAAGAGTATTGGGTTGTTCGAAAAGGATGTACGCCGGCTTTCCCGAATCAGGAAGGATTTATTGGTGCCAATATGCGTGACACGTCGGTAATTGTAGAAGGAATTGATTCACCCACTTCCGAAAAAGCATTGTATTCCACCGTTCACGGTGCGGGAAGAGTGATGTCTCGAACCAAAGCCTTGGGTAAAACCAAATGGAAACGCAAAGGAGGAAAACGCTTTCGAACCATTGTCTCAAAAGGACAAGTAGATTTTGATCAAGTTCAGTCAGAATTAAAAGAACACCAGATTTACCTTCGAGGTGGAGGAGCGGATGAAGCACCTGAATGTTACAAGAATTTAGAAGAAGTTTTGGCTTACCAAGGAAACACCATTCGCATCAAACATAGATTGCACCCCATTGGCGTAGCTATGGCCGGAGAAGATATTTATGATCCGTACAAGGATTAAGTTTAAAGTTTTCAATTTGGACTGGGATCTTCACACTTAGCGTCCAGACCAAGTTTAAGGATCATCCTCATTTACCCATTTCAATTAAGTGAAAACCGTCTATAAAAAAAAAGACTCTCAGTTTTCTGAAAGTCTTTTTAAGTGGTGGGCGATGAGGGATTCGAACCCCCGACCCTCTGGGTGTAAACCAGATGCTCTGAACCAACTGAGCTAATCGCCCTTTTGAATTGGACTGCAAATATAACAGCATTTTTCTTCTCTGCAAATCTTTTCTGCATATTTGGGCAAAAAAAATTTAAAGTCTACATTCGCAGTCTGATTTACAAATAAATATGGCTAAGAATAAAATAAAGAGATTTGCTGAAAACAAGACATTTACCAATGTTTTTCAGCCAACGAGGGAAGAAATGATTGAGAATTTCGAGCTAAAAGGGAAGTGGAACTCTACTTATTTTAAGAATAACCATCCCATTGTTCTCGAATTAGGATGTGGAAAAGGAGAATATTCCGTGGCTTTGGCTGAAAAATTTCCCGATAAAAATTTTATTGGCATCGATATTAAAGGATCCCGCTTTTGGAGAGGTGCAAAAACAGCGCTAGAAAATGAAATGCACAATGTCGCTTTCCTTCGGACCCAAATTGAATTAATCGATTATGCCTTTGCACAAGGAGAAGTCAGTGAGATTTGGATCACTTTTCCCGATCCGCAGATTAAATTCAAACGTACCAAACACCGATTAACACATCCGGAATTTCTGAAAAGATACCATACCGTTTTAAACAAAGATGGAATCGTTCATCTAAAAACCGATAGTGAGTTTTTACACGGTTATACCCACGGAATTATTCAAATGGAAGGACATGATGTGCTTTTGACGAATCACAATGTATACAATCCGGATAACTTTGAAATGCCGGAGGAAATAACTTCGATTCAAACCTTTTACGAAATGAAATTTCTGAAGGAGAAAAAAAATATTACGTACATTCGTTTTAAACTAAATTATTAATACCCAATGAAAAAGCTGACGACAACTTTATTTTCTCTTCTAATTGCAAGCGGTTTATTTGCTCAAAATTCGGAATGGATTCACGCTACCATCGATGTTCAAAATGCACAAATTCTAAAGAATAATCATCCAGATAAAATTCAAATTCTAGAGAGTTCACCTCTAGTTTCTGCTGTTTATATGAGCACAGAAGCTGCGATGGAATTAAAAGAATACGGAAATCTTCATGGACCGGGTTATATTTTCAGAGCCAATGAGCAAGCTGCACTAAACGCGTTGCAATTTACGCCCCAAGCCACAAACAATGTGCTTGATTTTACAATTACAGAAGATGACTATGTGAATCAATGCATCGCTATGGTAAATGCAGAAAACATAGGAAATACCCTTGTTGCATTAGAAAATTACGGAACTCGTTTTCATACCAAACCAAGTGGTGTACAAGCCTCACTAGACATTAAGTCAAATTGGGAGACAATGGTGAATAATGCGGGAAGAACCGATATCAGTGTAAACTTCTTCGACCATGATTTTACCAATCAGAAATCGGTTATTGTGAGTATTCCCGGCTCTGAATTTCCAGATGAAATTGTGGTTTTGGGTGGTCATTTGGACAGTGGTGATTATTGGATTCAAAACTTTGCACCCGGTGCGGACGACAATGCTTCGGGAATTGCAACTTTGACGGAAACATTGCGAATTTTATTGGAAATGAATTTTCATCCAAAACGAACAGTTCAAATTATGGGATACGCTGCCGAAGAAGTGGGACTATACGGATCGGCGGATATTGCGGAAACCTATAGCCTAAACGACAAAAATGTTTTGGCAGTAATGCAACTCGATATGACGAATTACAAAGGTTCTACTTTCGACATTGGATTAAACAACGATACCCAATATATTTCTACAGAATTGAATCTTTTCATTATTGACTTGATTGAACATTACAATTCAACCGGAGAGCATGCCATAACTTATGGAATGACTCAATGTGGATATGCGTGTTCAGATCATGTAAGTTGGACGGAGAATGGATATCTTGCTTCTTTCCCTATGGAAGCGGCTTTTGAAGATTCCAATCCCTTCATCCACACCACTGGGGATACGTATGCAAATATGGGAAGTACCGCGGTTCATTCAACCAAATTCGTGAAGTTAGCTTTGGAATTTGCGATTGAAATTGCTAAAATAGAAAGTTTGGCAAGTACCCATGATGTGGAAGTTTCTGATTTATTTAGTGCTGTAAATGACCGTAATTTGATTTATCAATGGAATTCTCCCTCTACAAAATTAGAATCTATAACCGTTTTTGATACGGGCGCACGAAAATTAATCCATCAAAAAATCAGGAATTCCCAAGGAAATATTTCTTTGCAAGGGTTGCCCAATGGTTTTTATATCGCAATTTTTAAAGATGCAAATGGAAAAGCCTATTCCAAGAAGTTTTTAATTAAATAAGAAGCAATTCTTTCCACTACACCTAGCTTTATTTGCGAAAAAAAGTTTTCTTAGGTTGTAAGAATCAATGAGAAAGAAGTTGAAAATTGAAAAAAAATATCAATTTAGAAAAAAAATTAGTCTAAATTCGTTGCCACTTAATTTAATTAACACACATGAGAAAATTACCACTTTTCGTATTTATATCTTTATTTACGACCGGATTATTCGCTCAAAATTCAGAATGGGTTTATGCAACCATTGATGTGCAAAATGCCCAGAATCTGAAAGCAAATCATCCCAATCAAATTCAAATTTTAGAAAGTACTTCCTTGGTTTCTGCCGTTTATATGAGCCCAGAAGCTGCAATGGAATTAAAAGACTATGGAAATCTTCACGGTCCTGGGTATATTTTCAGAAAAAACCAAGAGGCTGCTTTGAACGCTCTCGATTTCGCTCCCCAAGGAAATACCAATGTACTTGATTTCACAATTACAGAAGATGCGTATGTGAATCAATGCATAGCGATGGTGAATGAAACCAACATTGAAAATACAATTCTAAATTTACAAAACTATGGTACGCGGTTTCATACCAAACCAAGTGGAGTTCAAGCTTCGTTGGACATCAAGGCGAATTGGGAAAATATGGTGAATACAGCTGGAAGAAGTGACATCAGCGTTGAATTCTTCAATCATGATTTCACCAATCAAAAATCGGTGATCGTTAGTATTCCAGGTACTGAATTTCCAGATGAAATCGTAGTAATTGGAGGTCACCTGGACAGCGGTGATTATTGGATTCAAAACAATGCGCCCGGTGCGGACGATAATGCTTCCGGAATTGGAACTTTAACTGAAACTTTACGAATCCTATTGGAAACAAATTTCCAACCCAAAAGAACCGTTCAAATTATGGGATATGCTGCTGAAGAGGTTGGATTATACGGTTCAGCGGATATTGCAGAAAATTACAGCTTAAACGATAAAAATGTTTTAGCGGTAATGCAACTCGATATGACGAATTACAATGGATCTGATTTTGACATTGCGATTATCAGTGACGCTGCATATACTTCGGGAGAATTGAATCTTTTCTTAATCGATCTTATGGAACATTACAATTCATCCGGGGATCATCCGATTACATACGGTATTTCTTATTGTGGATATGGTTGTTCAGACCACGTAAGTTGGACAGAAAACGGATATCCCGCTTCGTTTCCTTTTGAAGCGGCAATGGGTGAAGACAATCCAAATATTCATACCACCAACGATACGTATGCAGCTATGGGAAGTACGTCAATTCATTCCACCAAATTTGTAAAATTGGCTTTGGAATTTGTGATTGAAGTGGCGAAAGTGGAAAATATGAGCACAAACGAAGTGCAAGCATCGGATTTATTAATCGCTGTAAAAGACAGAAATTTGATTTATCAACTGAATTCTTCTTCTGTAAAAATGGAATCGGTAACGGTTTTCGATACAGGCGCAAGAAAGATGATTGAAAAGAAGAATTTGAATGCAAATGGAAGTATTTCTTTGCAAGAAATTCCGAATGGTTTTTACATCGCTATCTTTAAAGATGCAAATGGAAAAGCGTATTCCAAGAAGTTTTTGATTAAATAAATTTCGTTTAAAAACACAGAAAAAGGAGCGATTTGAAATCGCTCCTTTTTTATTTTAATTCTATGATTATTAATAGATTACGAAATAAAAGTCATGCGATTTACACATCGACACTTTCGCCAATAGATAGAAGAATCAATTCTTTTCCTTTATCAGCAAATGTTTTCTTCGCTTCATCATGATTGATTTCAAGCGCTGGAAAGGTATCATAATGAATGCCTAAAGTTTTATCACATTCCACAAAGTCCGCGGCAACAACAGCTTCTTCCACATCCATTGTATAGTTTCCACCAATGGGTAAAATCGCTAAATCGAGTGTGAAGAACATAGGAATCAGTTTCATATCCATTGTCAAGGCCGTATCACCCGCGATATAAATCGTTTTATCTTCGGTTTTCAAAACAAATCCCATTGGATTTCCACCATAGGAACCATCGGGAAAAGAGGAAGAATGGATGGCCTGGACCGCTTTCAAACGACCAAAATCAAAATCCCAACTTCCACCGTGATTCATTCCATGCCCTTTGAATCCCATCTGTTCATACCGACTCACTATTTCATGATTTGAAATGAGTAGAGCCTTGGTTCGCGTTAAAATCGTCTCCACATCCAACGTATGATCTTGATGGGCATGGGTCAACAAAACAAAATCTACTTTCAAACTGTTCACACTGATTGCAGAAGCGTTAGGGTTTCCACTGAGGAAAGGATCAACGAGTATAAACTGGTTGTTAATTTCGATGTATAGGGTTGAATGACCTAAATATTGTATTTTCATAATGAACGCGTTTTTAAAGAATTTGTATCGATTAATTTTTAAATAGTGAAGTGTAAAAGTAAGAAATTAAACCGAAAAGAGAGGGGAGTGATTCGAACTGAATGAAATTTGGAAACTCGATTTAACACCGAAATCCACAAGAAAGCGTGAAGTGCATTTCTTGGAAATAGAATCTTTTTCAAATTTTTATAATTTCAAGTTTCGATTTGTACCTTTGTAGGCTATGATTTCAACAAGTGATAGTATAAAGTTGCTACCCGATCACGTGGCCAATCAGATTGCTGCGGGAGAAGTGGTGCAGCGACCCTCTTCGGTGGTCAAAGAATTGATGGAAAACGCAGTTGATGCGGGTGCAACTGAAATTGATTTGATTGTAAAAGAAGCCGGTCGAACGCTGATTCAAGTGGTCGACAACGGTTCGGGTATGAGTATAACTGATTTGCGGATGGCTTTTGAACGGCATGCCACATCCAAAATCCGTACAACGGAGGATATTTTTCATATCGAAACCAAAGGGTTTAGAGGAGAAGCCCTTCCGTCCATTGCGGCAGTTGCTCAGGTAGATGCACTGTCCAAAGTCGAGGATGAAGAAATTGGAAATCGATTGATTATTGAAGGTGGAAATGTGCGCGATCAATCTCCAGCTGCAGCGCCAACGGGAACTTCTTTTTCGGTGAAGAATTTGTTTTACAATGTTCCAGCACGACGTAATTTCCTAAAGTCCAACCAAGTAGAACTTCGACATATTCAAGATGAATTCTTGCGAATTGTTTTAGCGCACGAAGATATAAGTTTTCGATTTTTCCATAATGATACCGAGGTGTATATTCTTAAAGGTGGAAATTTGAAACAACGAATCGTTCAGATATTTGGTCGTAAAATTGAAACCCAATTGGTTCCGATTTCGGAAGATACTGAGATTGTAAAAGTCAGTGGATTTGTTGGAAAACCAGAAAGTGCGAAAAAACAAAGAGGCGAACAGTTTTTCTTTGTCAATCACCGTTTCATACGAAGTAATTATTTACACAAAGCGATTGTGGATGCATTTGAAAGTTTATTGCCCAATCAATATGTACCTTCGTATTTTTTGTATTTAGAAATTAATCCTTCAAAAATTGATATCAACATTCATCCAACCAAAACGGAAATTAAATTCGAAGATGACTACGCGATTTATGCTGTAATGCGTTCCGCGGTTAAACATGCCTTGGGGCAGTTTCATATTACACCGCCCATGGATTTTGATCAAAATCCAGACATTGCATTTTTGCCTCCACCTTCGAAACATAAAAGTATTAGAACACCGGAGATTCGGGTAGATCGAAATTATAATCCATTTGAAACCCGACCTAGTCAACGGGAAATTCAGCCGATGAATGAACTGTATCAATCTTTTTCAGGTTTTGAAACCGACGATCATTCATCCGAAAGATTAATCGATAAAGAAGAATTTGAAACCCAGTCCAACCAAGTCCTTCAATGGATGAATAAATATTTGGTCGTTCAACATCAAGGTGAATTGTTGATAATTGATCAAAACCGTGCACATCAGTTGGTTTTATTCAATAAAATGATAGAATTAGGTCAAAAAAATACATTGAGTCAACGTTTGTTATTTCCAATAGAAATTCCATCCAATGTTTCTGAAATTCAAGTATGGAAAGAATTAGAAATGGAATTGGTTAATTTTGGTTTCGATGTGGAGTTCGAAACAGAAAGCATTCATATCAATGCCATTCCGACCGAAATTAAAACCGACAATGTGGAATTGATTTTCGAAGGTTTACTTTCGAGTTTTGAGTCATTTTCTGAAATTGATTTCTCGACCGAAATTGCCAAAATTATCTCAAAAAATACAGCGATTAAAAAAGGGGAGCCACTCCTCGATGAACAAGCCAAGCATTTGGCACAGCAATTGTTAGCATTGGACGAGCCTAATTTCTCGCCCTTTGGGAAACCGGTTTTTGTTCAACTTTCGGATACTGAAATTCATAAAAAACTAAATTAAAACGACTTATGTTCAATCAACCCATACCGGCAGTCACAAAGAACTTATTGATTATCAACGGATTATTTTTCTTGGCTGCCATTGTTTTTGGCGAAAGAGGAATCGATTTGGGTCATATTTTGGGTGCTTTTTATCCGGAATCCGTCAACTTTAAACTGTGGCAAATCATCACACATATGTTTATGCATGCGCCTTATCCAAACCTATCGCATATTTTATTCAATATGTTTGCGTTGTGGATGTTTGGTTCTTCTGTGGAAACAACTTTAGGTGCAAAAAAGTTCTTAACACTCTATTTCGCAGCAGGATTGGGTTCATTTATATTGTTTAATTTCACGAATTACATTCAAGTTGAACAACTAAAACCGATCGTAGAAGCAACAGGAGTGGATGTAAATAGTTTTGTTCAGTCCTTGAGATTAACCAGTTCCTTTCAGTATAGCTTTCCTGTTCCCAACAATTCAGAAGCCGTCAAGGAGTTAGCGAGTTATTATATCACGCCTATGGTCGGAGCTTCGGGTGCGATTTATGGAGTTTTAGTTGCATTCGGGGTATTGTATCCGAATGCGAAATTGGCGTTGATATTTCTTCCCATTCCCGTCAAAGCGAAGTACTTTATTCCAGCCATCATTGCAATTGAGTTCTTTATGGGACTTCAGAATTTCGCTTGGAATCCCATTGCGCATTTCGCGCACATTGGTGGTGCGATTATTGGATTCATCCTGGTTCGCGCTTGGAAAAAGAAACTAAGCCAAAATTGGTAAAATAAAACGCAACGAAAGTTGAAATAAATTAAAAATGAACGACTTAATTCAACAATTAAATGACAAATACAAAAACGGCGAAATCAATGTCAAACTGATATTTATTTGTGTCGGAATTTTTGTATTGGCTTTCTTAATAAATTCTTTAATCCTCAAAAATAGTACGCTCAAAGTAGATGATTACTTTGCAGCAAAAGCAACTTTGGACCAATTCTTCAGTCAACCTTGGGGAATTATTAGTTATACTTTTTTTCACGGCAGTTTCATGCACTTGGCGTTGAATATGCTGATGATTTATTTTATAGGTCAACTATTTTTACGGTATTTTCGGAAAGAAAATTTCCTCACTTTCTTCCTATTTGGTGGAATTTCAGGCGCCTTGTTATTTATGGCTTTTTCGCCGGTTTTAAATTATGGAAATAGTTTAGTGGGCGCATCTGCGGCGGTTTATTCCTTGTTTTTTGCGCTGGTGGCTTACATTCCCAAAACCAAAATTCAACTGATGTTTATTAACATCAACATTCCGCTGGACTATGTCGGATACGGTTTGTTGGCGTTTGATTTGGTTATGATTTTATCTGGAGATAATGTGGGTGGACATATTTCGCACATCGGTGGTGCTGCTTTTGGGTTCTTGTATATGAAGCAGTTCGAGAAAGGAAATGATTTCTTGGGATCGTTGATTTTATCTCTGTTCTTTCGTAAAAAAGTACAACGACAAAAGAAAGTAAAAACACCTCCAAAAGATGACTACGAATTCAATTCCCAAAAGGTAGAAAAGCAAAATAAAATCGATAAGATTTTGGATAAAATATCGGATTCGGGCTACGAAAGTTTAACCAAAGAGGAGAAAGACTTCTTGTTTAAAGCGGGAAGATGAAAGGATTTCGCTTAAAGGGCTTGGACCCCGTGTTTTTTATGTCTCATTTGCTGTTTTTAATTTTTTCTTACAGCATTTATTTGGCACCCGACATTGCGCCTTCAACTTTTCCATATTTTGGATTTGTTCCCATTTTCTATCCTCTCCTAGTTATAGCTAATATCCTACTTCTCATTGTCTTATTTTGGCGAAGAACACTGTATGGAATTATCTTTACATTGGCTTCTGTAGGACTCTTATTTCCGTTAACGAAAACCTATCAATATTTTGGTAAAACGGTAGAAACCAAAGCTGATTTTAAGGTTATTAGTCTCAATGCCCACTATTTGAGGGAAGATGGATATGTTGAATTTTTCAACAAAGAAAAAGCGGATTTGGTTCTGCTTCAAGAAGTGTATTGGAAGGATGAATCTTTTGTGAATCTGAAAGATTCTGCATTTGCCGATTATTACCATGAATCCAATTCAATCATTCAATTCTTCAGCAAATACCCGATTATTGAATTCAAGAAAATTTTCTCTGGTGAAAATGGAACTTCGGGCTATGCGGCTTATGCGGATTTGGACATTGGACATGACACGATTCGAGTGATAAATGTGTACTTGGAATCGATGTTCATCGACAAGGACTTAGTGAAAGAAGCAATTGGAGATCATCAAAAAACCAAAAAAAACTCCCAGATTTTAAAAAATAAATTGACCGCGGGATTCCTTCGTCACGAAAAACAAATCAAGGAGCTATTGCCTTATGTAGGCGGTTCTCGTCATCCTGTAATTTTTGCAGGAGATTTAAATGCCGTGCCTAATTCTTATGAATATCAACAACTTACTTATTTATTAAAAGATCCGTACCACTTAGTTGGGAAATCTGCAGGAACTAGTTTTCATGACTTTAAATATCCGTTGCGGTTGGATTATATTTTTTATTCGGATGAATTTCTTCCTGTAAAGTATGAAGTTCTCAAAAAGGTAAAACTTTCGGATCACTATCCGGTTGTTGGTTATTTTAAATTACCATAAAATTGTATCTTTGATTAAATCACAAAAAATCTATGTCTGTTAAAGAAAATTTCATTCGGGAAATTCAACAGAATTATCAGTATAAAGGGGATAAAATAATCTTAGGCAAAGCAAAGCTCGAAGGCGAAGTTCTATCCGAAACTGAAATTTCAGTTGCTTTAAAAACTCTCAATCGACATGGTTTAATTGCAGGCGCAACCGGAACCGGAAAAACCAAATCACTTCAAATTTTAGCCGAACAACTTTCACTGAAAGGCGTTCCCACTTTGGTTATGGATATCAAAGGAGATTTGAGCGGAGTAGCAGCTGCAGGAGATGGAGACAACAAGGGAATCAAAGAGCGACAACATCTACTCGAATTGGATTATGAGCCGATGGGTTCACCTGTAGAATTTTTGTCATTAAGTGAAGAGCCCGGCATAAAATTACGCGCAACGGTTACCGAATTTGGACCGATTTTATTCAGTAAGATTTTGGAATTGAGTGAAGCGCAGTCGGGAATTATTTCGATAGTTTTTAAATACTGTGATGACAAAGGATTTCTTTTGTTGGATTTAAAAGATGTTCGAAAAGTGTTGCAGTATCTGAGTGATACGGACAAAGGAAAACAAGAGTTAACGACTACGTATGGAAGTATTTCCAAAGCATCTTTGGGCGCAATCCTTCGAAAAATAGTTACATTGGAACAACAAGGAGCCGATCAATTCTTTGGAGAACCTTCCTTTGAAGTAGCGGATTTATTGAAGTTCAAGAATGGAAAAGGAGTTATTAACATCTTAAGAGTCGTCGACATACAAAGTAGACCGGCATTATTTTCAACTTTCATGTTGAGTCTTTTGACCGAAGTGTATGAAACTTTTCCCGAAGTGGGTGATTTGGAAAAACCTAAGTTGGTAATTTTCATCGACGAAGCCCATCTTTTATTCAATGAAGCGAGTAAAACCCTGCTTCAGCAAATGGCAATTATCATTAAATTAATCCGTTCAAAAGGAGTGGGAATCGTTTTCTGCACACAACTTCCAGGCGATATACCCGATGAGGTTTTGAGTCAATTGGGATTGAAAATTCAACATGCTTTGCGTGGATTTACAGCAAGAAATCGAAAAGAAATTCAAAAAGCAGTTGAGAATTATCCGATTACAACCTATTACAAAGCAGATGAAGTCATTACCCAATTGGGAATCGGTGAGGCGTTTGTTACGGCATTGAATGAAAAAGGAATTCCTACACCGTTAGTTCACACGTATCTACGTGCGCCCTTGTCACGAATGGATTTGTTGACGAATGAGGAAATAAATTCCATCATTGGAAAATCAGAAATGATGGATAAATACAATTCAGAAATTGACCGAGAGTCTGCGTATGAAATCCTTACACAAAAAATGAATGAGTTTTCGAGGAATTCAAATCCATCCCAACCCGAAACAAAGAAGCCTGTGGGAAGGCAAAAAAAACAAAAAACAATCACAGAAACCATACTCTCTGATTCCACGATAAAAAGCTTTATGCGAACCATTGGGAATCAAATTATACGAGAGTTTTTTGGAAAAATTAAAAAACGTTAAATGTACACAGTACTCGATATAGAAGCCACAGGAGGAAAGAAAGGAGAAGAAGACATCATTGAGGTGGCCATCTACCAATACGACGGTAGAAAGATTGTCGATCAGTTTATTTCGTTGGTTCAACCTGGCCGGGACATAGATTTCTATGTTCAAAAATTAACGGGAATTACAACGAAAATGGTTCAAACCGCACCCAAGTTTCACGAAGTGGCCAAACGAATTATTGAAATTACCGAAGGAACTATTTTGGTCGGTCACAACGTTGATTTTGACTACCGAATGTTGAAACAAGAATTCAAGAAATTAGGGTATGCATTTTACCGTGAAACCATCGATACCGTTACGCTGAGCGAGCGATTATTGCCCGACGCTACGTCCTATTCTTTAGGAAAATTAACCAAAGAATTAGGAATTCCAGTCACCGACCGACATCGCGCTTCTGGCGATGCACGAGCTACTTTGGAACTTTTCAAATTACTTCTCGATAAAGATACTCAAAAAGAGATTTCAAAATCACAACCATCTACGCTAGTTTCGAGAAATAAATTTGCATCATATTACAAAGATTTACCCAATACAATCGGTGTTTTTTATTTTTTGAATGAACAAAAAGAAGTGATTTATTTGGCACGATCTACCAACATCGCGCAAAGTGTTCGAAAAGCATTGACTTCCAAGTCCGCTGTCAGCAACCAATTACGAATGAGTTTTGACTCGGTGCATTACGAAGAAACAGGAAATGAATTGATTTCTTGGGTCAAAGAATTCAGTGAAACGAAACCTTTAAAACCCTTTTTAAGTTCCCAAAGAATGAAAATTCGGAATGCATTTTATTTGGAGGAAGAAAATGGCTACAAAATCTTGCAACTTAAAAAATACAAAAAAGAAGGTCCGGCTCCTTTATTGAAAATAGTAAATCTAAAATTGGGTTTAAAATTATTTGCACTTATCAACGAAGAATTTGATTTATGCCCCAAATTAAATGGTCTTATTCCTGTTGATCAAAAATGTTTGAGTTATGAAGTGGGCGAATGTAGAGGTGCATGCGAAGGGCAAGAATCTCCGGAAGATTACAACCAAAGAGTCGATCAATTCTTACAGAAAATTAGTATTGAAAACCGGGATTTCCTACTGATTGGAAAAGGAAGGAAATTGGGTGAAAAATCATTTATTTTAATGATAGATGGGTATTGTAAAGGCTTTGGATATTTTGAATTGAATCATCAAATAAAATCATTAGAAAGGATTACCGAAAGAATGACTGTAGTTGAACCGATGAATGAAATAAGTCATGTGATTCAATGGTTTTTATTCTCAGAAAAATACGATGAGATTATTTCCTTACATTCGCTTGAAAAGTAATTCCCCACATAAAAATTCAAACAATGATAAATAAAGAAGAAAACGATCGAATCCGTGAAAAATTTGTGGCTAAAAACTGGAACGAAGTGAAGTCAAACGACTCCTGGGCTTTGTTCAAAATAATGGCTGAATTCGTCAAAGGATACGAAACCATGGCGAAAATAGGGCCGTGTGTTTCCGTTTTCGGTTCAGCGCGTACCCATCCCGATTCTGAGTATTACAAAATGGCAGAAGAAATTGGATATCAACTTACCCAACTTGGTTTTGGAGTGATAACAGGAGGTGGGCCTGGAATCATGGAAGCGGCGAATAAAGGCGCTCAAAGAGGAAAAGGAAAATCAGTCGGTTTGGGAATTTCATTGCCTTTTGAAACAGGACTTAATCCGTATGTAGATTACGATTACAGTATAAATTTTGATTATTTCTTTGCCCGAAAAGTAATGTTTGTAAAGTATGCCCAAGGATTTATTGCCCTTCCAGGCGGTATGGGAACGCTCGACGAATTGTTTGAATCTTTAACCTTAGTTCAAACCCAAAAAACCGGACGATTCCCGATTGTTTTAGTCGGAATCGACTATTGGTCTGGATTGTTTGAGTGGCTGAAAGAAAAAGTTCTTGAAGCAGGTAACATTAACGATACCGATTTTGAACTCTATCGATTGGTCGACACGCCCGAAGAAGCCGTGGGTCATATCAAGGCGTTTTATGACAAATACAGAGTCAAACAAAACTTCTAATTCATTCATACTAAAGTTATTTGTAAATCGTTATTTTCACTATGTCTTTACAACTAAAAATACATCCAAAAAGAATTTTAATTGGGTTGGTTTTACTCCTTCCTTCACTATTTCTTTTAGGACAAACCAATACAAGCCGATGGGAGGATTACTTTTCGTATGCCCATATTCGACATATTCATGAAGTAAATGGAATTATCTATTGTAGCGCAGAAAATGGTTTGTTCTCCTACGATCCCAACGGTGGAGAAATCGATAAAATTTCAAAAGTAAATGAGCTCAATGATGTGGATATCACTGCGTTCAATTACAATCCGGATTTAGGGATTTTAATGGTGGGCTACAGAAGTGGTGAATTGGATATGCTGGGCGGAGAAGAAAATTACAATTTATTGGAAATTCCTTTGCATCAAGCCTATTCGGGAAGTAAACAAATAAATCATATTTCTTCACATGAATCCACGGCAATTATTTCGGGTGAATTCGGACTGGCTTCGTTTAGTTTGGAGAATTTTGAATTCATGGAAACCACGTATTTTACCCAAATGGGTGTGTACTTTGGCGTGAAAGAATCTGCTATTTTGGATGGAATAATTTATGCCGCAAGTACCCATGGGATTTTTACGCATACTTTGGATGAGTTTATTGCCAACTTTGTGACTTGGCAACAACCCATAGGCGTTCCAACGACAGCTTTTCAAAATATTATAAACTTTCAAGGAAATATCGTCGCTTCAACAGGCGATGCTATTTATCGGTACGATGGAAGCAATTGGATGTTCATGGGGAATTTCCCGAATTTAAGAGACTTAAATGTAAATGGAGATATTTTGAGTATTATTCAAAACAATACAGTTAGTAATTACAATTCAGACTTTAATTTACAAGAAACCACTTCATTTACCCAAAACTTAAATACAGGAATAAAAGTTGGAAACACAACCTACGGCGGTTCTATTTTGTTTGGATTAATTAATGGAAACAATGAGATTTTGCCCGACGGCCCTTATAACAACAAGTCGTGGTCAGTCACTGCGCACAAAGACCGTATATGGATTGCACCGGGTGGAATGAATAGCTACAACAGTCCCCAACAAAATGCAGATGGTTTTTATTATTTCGACGGAACGAGTTGGATTCAGATTACGTCCGAAGAAATGTTGGGAGCCAAAGATATATTGGATATAGAAGTTAATCCCAATGACCCTTCTGAATTCTATGTTTCTCCATGGTTTGAACACGTTTCTTGGGATTTACCAGATACTCATATTGGAATTCTTCAATTTAAAGATACCCAAATGGTTGCCAATTTCAATTCAGAAAACAGTGGTTTAAAGTTTCGAGAAAGAATAGGAGGAAGTGTTTTTGATGATCAAGGAAATTTATGGATCGGACAATCCTATACTTCTCCAGGTGAACGAACATATATGGTTCGTAAAAAAGCAGCTGGCGGCTGGGATGCCATCGATTTGGATGCAACCATCGCCAATGCCGGAGCAAAAAAACCGATTTTCTACAATGGTTATGCTTTTATGGCACTTCCAAGAGGTGGAGGTGTCCGTGCTACGAATATGCAATCTGTATTGTCCGTTTCGGCTTCCCCTTCCAAAGGAAATCTTCCATCGAATGCGATTTATGCCATTGCTATTGACAAAAATGGAGTTTTATGGATTGGATCAGAATTAGGTTTGCGGGTTTTATACAGTCCCATCCAAACCATGCAATTGGATGAGTTTGAAGCTCAACCGATTATTATTGAACAAAACGGTATTCCCGAAGCTTTGCTAAACGATACGCAAATCAATGCGATTCAGGTCGATGGAACCAATCAAAAATGGGTCGCTACCCAGAGTTCGGGTGTTTATTATTTCTCGGAAGATGGAACGGAAACTGTTTTACACTTTACATCGGGGAATTCTCCTTTGCCATCCAACAGTGTAAACTCAATCTTCGTTGAGAATTCCACTGGAGTAGTTTATTTTGCCACAGAAAAAGGAGTCGTTTCTTACCGAAGTGATGCTGTGGAAGGTGGCGATTCTTTTGGCGATGTGTATGCGTATCCCAATCCTGTTCGACCTGGTTTTACGGGAGATGTTACCATCAAAGGATTGCCGATTGATGCCGATGTGCGCATTGTGGATATTACTGGAAATTTAATTTTTAAAACAAAAGCGAGAGGAGGTGTTGCCAAATGGGATACTAAAAACATGAAAGGAAAACTGGTAGCATCTGGAATCTATTTGGTTTTAATGACCAACCAAGATGCCTCTGAAAGTAAACAAACCAAAATTGCAATTGTTAGGTAATGATTACCCAAACCAAAGCACTTGTCATTTCTTCTCTAAAATACGGTGACACAAGTAAAATAGTGAAGTTTTATACCCAAAGTTGCGGTGTGAAATCCTTTATTGCCAAAGGCGTTTATTCAAAAAAAAATAAAACAAATGCGTTTCTAAATCCACTGAATTCTGTCGAATTGATTTTTGATAATCGTTCCTCTTCCAACTTGCGTTTTTTTAAAGAAATTCGGCAGTTTGAACATTACCAAAGCTTGTATCAATCTCCTCAAAAAATGGCAATTGTTCTCTTTTTGGGCGAAATTCTTAATTCTGTTTTGCAAGAAGAAGAAACCAACGACGCTTTGTTCCAATTTATTTCATCTGCTCTTTTAACTTTCGATGAAAAACAATCCGACTTTGCTGATTTCCATTTGTGGTTTCTTTTTCATCTTACCCAATATTTAGGATTTTACCCGCACTTGAATTCAAATTCAAATTATTTTGATTTGAAGGAAGGCGTTTCGACAGACCAAAAACCAGCGGAAGTTTTTATTGGCAAACAAGATCTTCAACTTTTTAAAAAATTGAGCCAAATTGAATTTTCGAACCAAAGTCAAAATGAATTTAGCCAAAAACAAAGAAAATCGATTTTAACGACGCTTTTGAGGTACTACGAGCTTCATATATTGAATTTCCGGCAACCAAAATCATTGGAGGTGTTAAGTGTCATTTTCGGTTAGTTATTTTGATAAATCGCATTTGTGAAGGTCATTTTTTAGTCGAAAACGATCCGAATTCATGAAATCTTCTCTTTTAATTCTGAAAAGAAAAATCGCTCGATTTTCTTCTTAGTCCAATTAACCGAATTTTGCATATTAAAATTTCCACGAAGTACCCAATTATTTCCGAACTTCCATTTTTTGCCGAACTGCTTCATAAATACAAATGGCCGCTGCATTACTGACATTTAACGAATCTACTTTTCCTTTCATGGGAATTTTAATGAGCACATCGGAATTTTCTTCCCAAAAATCGGTCAAACCTGAAGCTTCGGTTCCAAAAACAATAGCGGAAGATTTTCGAAGATCCACTTCATACAAACTCTTTGTATTTTCCCTTAGAAAAGTAGAAACGATTTGAATTTTATTTTGCTTCAACCATTTTACCACTTCTTCTTTGGGAGCAGAAACCAATGGATTTGTAAAAACAGTTCCTACACTACTTCGAATGACATTGGGATTATAAAAATCGGTTAAAGGGTCACAAACAATTAATAAATCAGCGCCTGCGCCATCACAACTTCGTAAAACTGCTCCAAGATTCCCCGGTTTTTCCACCGATTCTAAAATAACTATTAAACCGTTTCCTTGAATGTGAATTTGATTTAATTCAGTTGATTTGGATTGATAAATCCCAATAATCCCACCCGTTGTTCCGCGGTAAGCAATTTTTTCATACAAGGAAGGCGACACTTTAAAGATCAGATCAGAAGAAAGTTGAAAAGAAGCTTGAAACAATTCCTCGGCCACATAAAATTCAACTACTTGAAAACAAGATTGCAACGCCAATTTATTTTCTTGAATTCCTTCGACCACAAATAAATTCTGTTTTCTTCGTTCCCGGGACTTTTGCTGAAGTTTCAGTAAATTTTTAATTCTTGGATTTTGAAGACTATCAATTTGCATGTTGGATTTTTGAGTGTTAGAATTGATACCGAATTAAGCTTCGGCACCTACAAATTTGCGTTTCACCAAATATTCCGCAATTTGAATCGCATTGGTAGCGGCGCCTTTTCGAAGATTATCTGCCACAATCCATAAATTCATCGAATTGGCTTGCGACAAATCCCGTCGAATTCGTCCTACAAAAGCTTCATCCCTACCTTCGGAAAATAAAGGCATAGGATAGGTATTGGTATCGGGATTATCTTGAAGAATAACCCCTTCGGAACCACGCAAAATTCGACGAACATCAGATTCCTCAAAAGGCAAACGAAACTCGATATTCACCGATTCGGAATGTCCACCCTGAACGGGAACACGCACAGCGGTTGCAGTCAATGCAATGGTTCGGTCATCCAGAATTTTCTGGGTTTCATTCACCAATTTCATTTCTTCTTTGGTATTCCCCAATTCATCAAAAACATCGCAATGCGGCAAAGCATTTTTAAAAATAGGGTAGGGATAAACCATTTTGGGATGGGTTCCCGCAATTTCACCATTCAACTGATCAACAGCGTCTTTTCCCGTTCCTGTAACCGATTGATAAGTAGAAATCACTACTCTTTTTAAACCGTATTTTTTATACAAAGGATACAACACCATCACCAATTGAGTCGTTGAACAATTTGGATTTGCAATGATTTTATCTTCTTCTTTTAGAATTCTTTTATTTATTTCTGGAACAATTAAAGGAACGTTTGGATCCATTCGAAATTCGGAAGAATTGTCAATAACCGTTGTTCCAACCTTCACAAATTCCGGTGCCCATTGTTTGGAAATTTGGCCGCCAGCGGAAAAGAAAGCGATGTCGGGTTTGGAATCAATGGCGGTTTCCATCGATACAATTGCGTGCTTCATTCCTTTGAAATCCACTTCATTTCCTACCGAACGTTCCGAAGCTACGGGTATTAATTCACGGATTGGAAAATTTCTTTCTTCCAATATTTTCAAAAAAATCTGACCCACCATTCCTGTAACGCCAACAACCGCAACTTTCATACTTTCTTATTTTAGTCAAAATTACTACATTTCAACCAAATTAAAGAACTTGTTTCGCTAATAAATATGCTCTTCGTATTCATTTATGAACTCCTACTTTTGTAAGGATAGTAGCTAATATTCTATGAGAAAGACTTACTTTAACCAATCGAAATATTTGTATTCGCTTATCTTTGTAATCCCATGAAGAAAATTTCAACTTATATAGCCTTACTTTTTATTACCTTTTGTAGCCTTCAAGCATTGGCCCAAAATGACCGTCCCAAAGTTGGATTGGTTCTGAGTGGAGGCGGCGCCAAAGGATATGCACATATTGGTGCGCTTAAAGTGATTGAAGAAGCCGGTATAAAAATCGATTATATTGGTGGAACCAGTATTGGAGCCATTGTGGGCGCATTGTATGCGTCGGGATATACTGCAGATGAGTTGGAGAAAGTCATGTATAATCTCGATTTAAGTAATATAATTCTAAAAGATAAATCCCGAAAAGAACTTCCGTTTTTCGATAAATCGTATCGTGAAAAATATTTATTGGAATTGCCTTTTGATAATTTCAAATTGGGTTTCCCGAATGCGATTTCAAGTGGACAAGGAACCTCAGATGAATTGATTTACCTCTTTCGACATGTGCATAACATCAGTGATTTCAACGAGTTGCCTATTCCTTTTGTTTGTATTGCTACCCGATTGAGTGATGGAGAAGCTGTTGCTTTTCATGAAGGATTTCTTCCGCAAGTAGTGATGGCAAGTGGAGCTTATCCCACGTTGTTTGAACCTGTTCGAATTAACAATCAATTGTATATCGATGGAGGTGTACGGAATAATTATCCCGTACAAGAAGTAATCGACATGGGAGCAGATTATATCATTGGTATCGACTTACAGGAAGGGTTAATCGATGAAGAAGGATTAAATTCGGCCACCAAAGTTATTGAACAAATTATATCCTATAATATCGCCGCAAAATCAGAAGAACAGAGTAAAAAGGTAGATTTAGCTATTTTCCCCTATTTAAAAGGTTTTTCTGTAACGAGTTTCGATAGTAAAAATGAAATTATTAATGCAGGCACTTTGGCTGCTGAAAGCGTAATGCCTCAATTGATCGAAATCGCTAAATTACAAGGCAACCCAAACATTTCTAAACCTCCCATTGAAAACAATGAATATGTTTTAGTTACTGATTTGGAAATCAACGAATTAAAATCATACAATCAAGCGTATATCAAAGGGAAATTAGGAATAAAACCACCTCAATTGACGACGTATGAAAATCTTCGTCAAGGTGTAAAAACACTGTATTCATCTGGAAACTTTAACAAGGTGTATTATCGTGTAAAAGACAATGAAGACGGTCATAAAACCCTGTCGATCTTTGCTCAAGAAAAAACGAATCGACAGTATTTGAAGCTAGGATTACATTATGACGATCTTTTTAAAACAGGCTTACTCTTAAACTTCACAAGTAAACATTTAATTTTTGACAATTCCATTTTTTCAGCAGATTTAATTTTTGGTGATTTCCCTCGGTATGAGTTGAATTATTATATAGACAATGGGATTTTCCCAAGTTTGGGATTTTATTTTGGTTTCAAGCAATTTAATTCACCGACACGAGCTTCGAATTTCACTTCGGATTATAGCGATGTCTTATTTAATTATAATTTCGATGAGTTTATTAATCAAGCGTATATTCAATCTACTTTGTTTGAAAAATATGCAATGGGAGTAGGTATAGAACATCAATATCTCAGCATAAAAACCAAAAATTTACCATTAGAAGACCCGAATAGAGTGATAGAAAAAGGATATTATTTGAAGTTATTCGGATTTTTAAAAGCGGATAATTTAGACAATCCGAACTTTCCAACCAATGGATTAAAATTCAATGGTACTTTCAAATATCTTTTTCATTCGAACTCCCCGAACTCTTCAGAAACATCAATGATACACGCGAAATTAGAAGGAAATAAACCTTTGAATTCTTGGTTGTCCTTAAAAGGTTTTGGTGAATTTGGAACATATTTTAGTTACTATCCACCTACCTCACAAAAATTTGTATTGGGTGGTTTTGTCGAACAAAATTTCATGAATTATTCTCGATTTTACGGCCTTCCTTTCATTCATGCAGGTGGAGACAATCTAGCCTTGGCAGGCGGGAAAATTCAAGCGCGTGTATTGCGTAATCACTATTTATCAGGCTTTATGAACGTCGCGAATCTGACAGACGACTTCGATCAATTAAAGCTTTTAAAATACACCTACACAGGATATGGATTAGGTTATGGTTACGACAGTCCATTAGGTCCTGTAATTGGCCTGTGGACCTATTCTCCCAACACAAAAACAAGCATTTTCAATGTGTCACTTGGATTCTGGTTTTAATAATTTCGAACTAAAGAATTTCTCTAATTTCAAAAGAAAAAAAACTCTAAAAGATTCGTTCTAAATTCAATGCAATAAAATTTGTAGCAGAAGAAATACAAATCATTAACTTTGCAAAATGATTTCACTATTCTACGAGACAGATTTTATACTTGAAAAGGAATCAATTCTAAAAAACTGGATTGAAACCTCCATCAAAGAAGAAGGATATGCAACCAAGGAATTAAATTACATTTTCTGCACGGATGAATATTTATTGGACATCAACATTCGGCATTTGCAACATGATTATTATACAGATGTAATCGGTTTTCAATACACACATGGAAAACAATTATCGGGCGATATCTACATTAGTATTGATCGCATAAATGAGAATGCAATCATCCACGAAGTATCTTTTGAAAAGGAATTAGCCCGGGTTATGATTCATGGCGTTTTGCACTTCATGGAGTACAAAGATAAAACCGAAGAAGACGCAAAGAAAATGCGAAAGGCCGAAGACAAATATTTAAACAAGTTAACAGAAATAAACTGATTGTTCCACGTGGAACAATTGCAAAAGACAAACAAAAATGTTTACAAGTGATTACGATATAATAGTAGTAGGAGGAGGCCACGCAGGTGCAGAAGCTGCATCAGCCGCAGCAAAAATGGGTTCAAAAGTTTTACTGGTTACTATGAACTTACAGAACATAGCACAAATGTCTTGCAACCCCGCAATGGGCGGAATTGCCAAAGGACAAATCGTGCGAGAAATCGATGCGTTAGGCGGAATGTCAGCCATTATTACCGACAAAACCATGATTCAATTCAAAATGTTAAACCTATCCAAAGGTCCAGCCATGTGGAGCCCAAGAGCGCAATCCGATCGGATGCGATTTGCAGAAGAATGGCGTTTGGCTTTGGAGGCAAATCCAAACATTGACTTCTTTCAAGATATGGTCAATGGATTGATAATCGAAAGAAATAAAGTAGTTGGAGTTAAGACAGGAATGGGCTTAACGATTCGTTCAAAATCCGTAATTCTAACCAATGGAACTTTCCTAAACGGCCTAATCCACATTGGAGAAAAACAATTTGGTGGAGGAAGAATGGGTGAAAAAGAAGCCACAGGAATTACCGAGCAATTGGCAGGTTTAGGCTTTGATACTGGGCGGATGAAAACAGGAACCCCACCGAGAGTGGACGGTAGATCCATTGATTTTTCAAAGATGGAAGAACAAGCCGGAGATGAAAACCCACAAAAATTCTCTTTCGAAGACACACCCAAATTAACAAAACAAAGAAGCTGCTGGATTACGTACACCAATCAAGAAGTACATGACTTACTTCGCGAAGGGTTTGATCGTTCACCCATGTTTAATGGATCCATCAAAAGTACAGGACCAAGATATTGCCCATCGATCGAAGATAAGATCAATCGTTTTGCGGAACGAGATCGCCACCAAATATTCGCAGAACCGGAAGGTTGGAATACAGTTGAATATTACATCAACGGATTTTCAACTTCCCTTCCAGACGATGTTCAAATAAAAGCCATGCGATCTATTCCCGGTTTCGAAAATGCAAAGATGTTTCGTCCAGGTTATGCGATTGAATACGACTATTTTCCGCCTACCCAATTAAAGCGTACTTTGGAAACAAAACTCATTGATCATTTATATTTCGCAGGACAAATTAATGGAACGACAGGCTATGAAGAAGCAGCAAGCCAAGGCTTGATGGCAGGTATAAATGCCCATTTAAAAATCAATGAAAAAGAACCTTTCGTTCTCAAAAGGAACGAAGCGTATATAGGTGTTTTAATCGATGATTTAATCACAAAAGGAACCGAAGAACCGTATCGAATGTTTACGTCAAGAGCGGAATATAGAATTCTTTTACGTCAGGACAATGCAGATGAAAGACTGACTCCTTTATCAAATAAATTGGGATTGGCATCGGATGAAAGATTACATCGGATGGAATTGAAACAACAAAAAGCATCGGAGTTAATTCGCTATTTCGAGACCGAATCCATTCGTCCCGAAGAAATCAACTCCACAATTGAAAGTCGAGGAGGTAATCCACTTTTCCAAAGCATGAAAATGACCAATGTATTAACTCGTCCGGAAGTTAAATTAAATGATTTCATGGCTATAGAAAGAGTAAAGACTTTGGTAACGGAAAACAATTATACTCCCGAAGAATTGGAGCAAACCGAAATTCAAATCAAATACAAAGGGTACATCCACAAGGAAAATGAGAATGCGAATAAATTAAAACGTTTGGAAAACCTGAAAATCCCAGCTGATTTTGATTACGGAAAATTAAAATCCATATCGACGGAAGCGCGTTTGAAATTGACAAGTTCAAAACCAGAAACGATTGCACAAGCTTCACGAATTAGTGGAGTTTCACCCACTGATATAAGCATCTTGTTGGTGTTTATGGGCAGGTAATCCAATTGTTCCACGTGAAACAAATCTAAAAATGACTGATAAAGAAGGAGTTAGGGATATAAACAGCATTAGCGTGAAGGATTATTTCCTAACTCAAGAAGAGTTTGAATTAATTGAAAACAAAGAATTTGGATTTTTAGAAACCCATCCAAAACCGATAAATAATCTTGCATCTTACTATCTGAGTGAGGATTACATTTCACATAGCGACGGAAATAAGAGTTTTTTTGAGAAAATATATCAGTTTGCAAAGAGATACAATCTTCGCTATAAATTTTCCTTAATTAAAAATAAAAAAGTTGGATTTTCACTTTTGGACTACGGTTGTGGAACCGGAGATTTTTTGGCCTATGCAAAAACAAAGAATACCAAGGTTTTTGGAATAGAGCCAAATGAAAAGGCTTTGAAAATAGCGCAAGAAAAAGTAGGAAAGGACACTATTTCCAATCAAATTCTTTTTGAGTTGGAAGAGAAGTTTGATGTGATTACGCTTTGGCATGTTTTGGAACACATACCTGATTTGTATGCATTCCTTGACGAAGTAGAACACAAATTAAATTCAAAAGGAGAATTACTTATTGCCGTTCCCAACTACAAATCATTCGATGCGAATTTTTATAAAAACTATTGGGCGGCTTATGATGTTCCACGCCACCTTTGGCACTTCTCGCCTGAGAGTTTAGAAAAGCTGTTTTTAAACTTTGGAATGAAACTTGTAAAAAGATACCCATTGTGGTTCGATAGCTATTATGTTTCCTTATTGTCTGAGAAATACAAGAAATCGAAAGTAGGTTTTATTCGTGCAATTGCAATTGCAAGTTTATCCAATTTTCTGGCAATTTTCACCGGAAATTATTCTTCGGTTGTATTTCAGTTCAAAAAAAATGAAAATAAAAGCAAATAATTAACTACATTTACCTTGAATAAGCCTTGGCTTGATTTTTAATAAATACAGCCTTAAATCGCTTGTAAAGAGGTCGAATTTTAATAAAATTTTAATTAAACTTAATAGATATGAAAAAAATTATTCTTTTTAGTCTCCTTTCGTTCATACTGTTTGTTTCTTGTGCAGAATCAAAAGCAGTAGTTCAGAGTGAAAAATTAATGCGAGGGGATTGGACCATCACGCAAGTAACGGTGGATGGAATTAATCAATCGTATGTAAATGCGAAAGTTTTTGATCAAGCAGACTACAATTGCTATATTGGAAGTCAGTGGCATTTGGTACAAAACAACAACAGCGGGAATTATACACTGAATGGAAGTGGCGACTGTCCTGCTGAAACAACCAACATCAAATGGTTTGTAACAGAGAAAAACGGTGTAACCGAATTCATGTTTAAAAAGGTTTACCAAGGCGAAAAACCAAAGAATGTAGCTGACGGATATAGTATGCGTGTAATTAGCAATACTGGAAACAGTATTATAATGAAGCAAGACTTGTTGTTTGAAGGTAAACCCATTGGAATCAATTATACATTTGTAAAAAACTAATAGAAAAATAAACAGTTATGAAATTAATGAATATCAAAATTACAGCCATCGTTCTATCTTTCGGGCTTTTCTTTGCCGGATGTGAAGCGATTCAAAACACCAACAAAACCCAGAGAGGGGCAGCAATTGGAGCGGGATCGGGAGCAGTTATTGGAGGTGTTATAGGAAACAATGTAGGAAGTAAAGACAATGCTGTATTAGGAGCATTATTAGGCGCCGTAGTCGGTGGAGTTGCGGGCGGAGTGATTGGTAACAAAATGGATAAGCAAGCTCAGAAAATTGAAAATACACTTCCGGGTGCGGAAGTAGTTCGTTCAAATGAAGGAATTCAAGTAATTTTGGATGAGAAATCAGACGTTCGTTTTGAGTACAACAAGTCAAGTTTAACTCCACAAGCAAAAACAAATTTGGATAAATTAATTCCTATTTTCAACGAATATCCCGATACGGATATTCTCATCGTTGGATACACGGATGGAGTGGGTTCTCAGGAATATAATCTCCCACTGTCCGAAAAAAGAGCGGCTTCGGTATTAGATTATTTAAAATCCAAAGGGATTTCTTCTTCCCGACTAAAATCAATGGGTCAAGGTAAAGAAAACCCAAGAGGTGACAATGAAACCGATGCTGGTAGAGCACAAAACCGAAGAGTGGAGTTTGCAATTACGGCCAATGAGAAAATGAAACAAGAAGCTCAACAAGAAGCGGGTTACTAAATGTCTACGCAACAGACCTTAGCTTTATAAATTATAAAAAAATCATCACTTTTTTGAGTGGTGATTTTTTTTTTACGCTTTAGTAAACAGAAAAACACAACCGTAATCTATACGATTGTGCTTTTTCTGTGGAGAAGATGGGGCTCGAACCCACGACCTTTAGACTGCCAGTCTAACGCTCTAGCCAACTGAGCTACATCCCCAATATAATTCAAAAAGATGATTTAAATTTCCTTTCAGAATGTGTCTGCAATATTATGAATTTTTTTCCAATTTACAATTTTGTCAACGATTACTTGAGCCAATCTTTCTTTGCTTTGATGCGTCCATCCTGCAATATGAGGTGCCAAGATCACATTGTCAGCCTTTAGTAAATACTGAAAGTCTTCGGGCAATTCTTGGAAATCCAAATTCTCAAAAGATGCTTTCTCGTATTCATGTACATCCAAACAAGCACCTTTTACTTTACCTTCTTTTAATCCATAAACTAAGTCTTTGGTTACTACAGACTTTCCACGTGCGGTATTGATTAAATAAAACGGTTTTTCAAAAGCAGAAATGAATTTCCCATCCACCATTCGCAGGGTTTCAGACGTTTGGGGTGTATGCAAGCTCAAAACATCCGTTGTTTTGAATAATTCTTGCATTGGAACTTGACGTGCATTGGTATCTCCAACCTTCTCCTTTATATCGTAACAAATAACATTCACACCAAATCCTTGCAAACGTTGGGCAAATGCTTTTCCCATATTCCCATAACCAATAATTCCTACTGTTTTTCCCAACAATTCATCGCCTCGATTTTCTTCTCTTCGCCAAATCCCTTTTCGAACCTCTAAATCGGCTAAATTTAATCGATGAAGCAACATCAACAACATTCCTAATGCATGTTCACCTACAGAATCACGGTTACCTTCTGGCGCATTAAAAACAGCAATTCCACGTTCAACGGCATAATCTTCATCGATATTTTCTAAACCCGCACCTACACGTCCGATGAATTTTAGTTTTTTAGCTTGTTTCAAGAATTCTTTATCGATAGGCGTTCGACTTCGAATGATAATTCCGTCGTAATTTTCAATCTTTTTCAGAAGATCTTGTCGAGAAGAATTCAAGTCTTCATCCACAGAAAAACCTGCATGTATCAATCCCTGATTCAATAAAGGATGGTTTTTATCGAGTGATAGTATATTCATTTTGAGTAAACGCGTTTAAAATTCGAAATCCTCTTCGAATCTCACAAATTTAAGCACAATTCTTGAATCCATTTATTTTTCAAATTCTCTATCTTTGTAAAATGACTATTCAAGAAATACAAAACGAAATAATAGACGAATTTTCCTTTTTTGAAGATTGGGAACAACGGTATGAATATTTAATCGAATTAGGAAAAGACGTAAAACCTCTGTCGGAAGATAAGAAGACGGACGATAAAGTAATCAAAGGCTGTCAGTCAACCGTTTGGTTGGATGGACGAATGGAAGACGATAAAATAATTTTTGATGCAGACAGCGATGCGATTTTGCCCAAAGGTTTAGCGGCTTTACTCGTTCGAATTTATAGCGGGCAAACGCCAACGGCAATATTGAATTCAGATACCGATTTCATTCATGCCATTGGCCTGCAAGAGTTTTTATCACCGACTCGTGCCAATGGTTTATTGGCAATGATTAAACAATTTAAATTTTATGCCATCGCTTTTCAATCCAAATTAAATAATTAAAAATGGCTGAAATATCCATGTTACAAGCCTTTATCTACCTTTTAGCTGCGGTCATTTGCGTACCGATTGCGAAAAGATTGGGATTGGGTTCTGTTTTGGGATATTTATTAGCGGGAGTTTTAATCGGTCCTTTTGTTTTGGGGCGAATGTTAGGCACTTCATCGGGTGACGAAGTAGAAGATATCATGCATGCTGCTGAATTCGGGGTGGTTATGATGTTATTCTTAGTGGGTTTGGAATTGGACCCCAAAGAGTTTTGGAAAATGCGACGAAAAATAGTCGGTATTGGAAGTATTCAGTTATTTGGAACTATTTTAATTGTTTTTCCACTTTCACTTCATTTTGTTGGACCGAGCTACGGAACCGCGATAGCGATTGGATCGGCCATAGCCATGTCATCGACTGCGATTATTTTACAAACGCTGTCTGAAAAAGGTTTGACCAAAACACCAGTCGGTAAATCGGGATTTTCGGTTTTACTATTTCAGGACATTATGGTGATTCCTATATTGGCAATCCTTCCTCTTTTAGCTCTGAAAACAATGGTTGTTTCGCAAGGAAGTGAATTAACGTTATTGAATGGTGCACCTGCGTGGATGAAGACTTTAGCGATTGTTTCTGCCATTGGAATTATCTTTTTTGTTGGAAATTATATTGTAAATCCTTTCTTTAAATACATCGCTCGATTGCAAGTAAGAGAATTGTTTACTTCGTTCGCTTTGATGTTGGTTATCGGTGTTTCCATTTTAATGTCTTATGTAGGATTAAGTCCTGCATTGGGTGCTTTTATGGCCGGACTAACGTTGGCAAATAGTGAATACAGACATCAGCTCGAAAGTGATATTGAGCCTTTTAAAGCACTGTTATTAGGACTTTTCTTTTTGGCTGTAGGTTCAACTATAAACTTCTATTTACTTATAAACCAACCCTTAACTGTTTTAGCATTGGTTTTTGGAATTATTCTGATCAAAGGAATCGTATTATTAATCGCTGGATTTATTTTCAAATTAAAAATCAATGAAAATATACTTTTCGCTTTATTGTTATCCCAAGTCGGTGAATTTGCATTTGTAATTTTGAATTTGAGTGGTGATTTGCAATTAATTCCCAAACAATGGATCAGTCTTTTATTTGCTGTAACCGCTGTAACCATGGCAATTACTCCTTTGCTGTTACTTATTAACGAGAAATGGATTGTTCCTATGATGGGAATGGTCAAAGTAAAAGCAGGCGGTTTTGAGGATGATTTGGATTATAATTTTGGAGATATAACTGACAAAAAAGTAATCATCGCTGGTTATGGGGATTTTGGAAATACAGTGGGTCGAATTATTAAATACAGCGGATTTAGTGCAACGGTTTTGGATAAAAATAGTGAACGTGTGGAACTTTTGCGAAAGTTAGGATTTAACGTTCATTTTGGAGATGCAACCAATCTAAACACATTAAAAGCAGCCAAAGCAGATGAAGCTGATATTTTGATAGCCGCGATGGATTCTCCGGATTCAAACTTAATTTTAGCCGAGCTTGCTCAAAAGAATTTCCCGAATTTGAAGATATTCATTCGTGCACAAAATCGGTTTGATGCGTATAATTTTCTAAATAAAGGGCATACCAGAGTATATCGTGAAACTTTCTATACCGCTTTACAAGTGGGCGTAGATGCATTGGAAGAGTTAGGTTTAAGCCACGAAGATGCTATTCGTCAAGGTGAGATATTTGCGTATGCCGATCGAACTTCGTTGAAAAAACTGTCCAAGCACAGTACAAATTTAGAAGATTATATCGCTGCATCTCGTGCTGAAATTGACAGTGTTCGCCAAAAATTAAAAGAAGGAATGGAATTGGAATCCTTGGGAAAACAAAATGAAAATGGAGAATAAAAATTCGCGAACTCTTTTAGTCTTTCGCTTTAGTGCCTTTGGGGATGTCGCTATGACGGTTCCTGTAATCAATGAATTTTTACAACAAAATTCCAATGTCAAGATTTTGTATGTTTCCAGGGAAAAATTCAGTGATTTATTCAATTCTCATCCAAATTTTCAATTTTATTCCGCTGATTTGGATGGAAAACACAAAGGAATTTTTGGACTTTATACATTAGCCAGAGAATTAAAAGCATTCAACCCTTCTGAAATTGCGGATATCCACAATGTTTTACGGACAAAGATTTTACGATTCTTCTTATTTAGAATTAAATCTAGGGTTTTGAACAAAGCAAGAGAGGAACGAAAAGCCTTAATTCGCACAGAAAACAAAGTAAAAAAACAACTTAAACCAATGGCCGAACGTTATGCTGATGCTTTTAGATTTTTAGGCTATGATTTGAAACTGAGTCATCAATTGCCTATAAAAGAAATTCAGACTAAAAACGCAATTGGGATAGCTCCTTACGCACTTCATGAGGGTAAAATGTATCCGTTAGATAAAATGCGTACGGTTGCTTTAAAAATAGCCGAAACAGGTATAAAAGTCTATTTATTCGGGGGAGGTTCAAAAGAGAAATACGAATTGGAAAGTTGGGAAAAAGACCATGAAAACATCGAATCCGTCGTTGGAAAATTGAATTTAAACCAAGAATTAGATTTAATTAAAAAACTAAAACTCATGGTTTCAATGGATTCTGCGAACATGCATTTTGCTTCTTTGGTCGGAACACCAGTTGTTTCCATTTGGGGTACGACGCATCCGTTCATGGGTTTCTTGGGCTATGGTCAATCCATGGATAACGTGCTACAAGACGAAAGTTTGGAAATTAGACCTACTTCAGTGTTTGGAAAAGAGCCAAAAGGATTGGAAAAAATCGATTACTTTCAGAATATTCCGATTGAAATGGTCGTAAATAAAATTAAGGAAACTCTGTAAATTAAATGAATTTAGGATTTTTTAAGGATCAATTTGTTTCTCATAACTCACTCCTCTTTGAATTTTATTTTCAATTTGTTGGTCGATTTTCGCGAAAACACCAAATCCTTTTAAAATAACAACCACTCCAAAAACCATCAATATAAAACCAATGGATTTCTTGAAAAAGAATACCCTACGAATGGTAAAGCTTTCTTTTACACGCTGAGCTAAGAAAATCTTAATCAAGTCAATACAGAAAAATGTAAACAAAACAATGACCATATACAAAAGGGTATCTTCTTGTTTTGGATATTGAATGATGACGGTGCTTACAATGAAAAACCAGAAAACAATGACGCCAATATTCAATAGATTTAGAAAAAACCCATTGATAAAGGTTTTAAAGTAGTTCTTATTGACAATGTTAACATTACGCATTTTAAAATTGGGCTTGGATATATACATTATCAAACCATAAATTAAAATAAAAAATCCGCCAAAAATAAAGATCGATGGATTGTTTTGAATGGCTAAGGCTAAATCTTTACTTCCGTAATACGCAATTAGAATACAAAAAATATCAGCACAAATAACACCTAAATCCAAAGTAATAGCCGCTTTCCATCCTCTCGAAACACTGGTTTCCAATAGCATAAAAAATACAGGTCCAATGAGAATAAGACTTAAAAGAACCCCAATTAATATGGCTGACGTTACCAATTCCATAGCGTTTGCAAGGTAAGATTTTTAATTAGAATATGAATTTTAAGGTCGATTTATCAACCTATCAATTCAAAATCCAATTGTTTATTTTGCAAATCGGCTTTCGCAACTTTTACCAATACTTTGTCTCCCAATTGATAAGTAGTTCCCGAACGTCTTCCTACAATCGCATAATTTTTTTCATCGAAATAGAAACTATCTTCTGTAATATTACGTAATCGAATCATCCCTTCACAACGGGTTTCCGGAATTTCAACAAAAATTCCATACTCTTGAACTCCTGTTATGAATGCATAGAACTCTTCACCGATGAATTGTTCCATGTATTTCACTTGCATATATTTAATGGAATCTCTTTCCGCATCCGTCGCTAATTTCTCACGAGCGGAACTATGCGCACATTTCTCTTCCAAAGGAGCAGCAGCAGGCGATTTCCCACCTTCTAGATAATGTTGTAATAAACGATGCGCCATCATGTCGGGATAGCGACGAATGGGTGAAGTAAAGTGTGAATAATATTTAAATGCCAAACCATAATGTCCAATGTCATTCTCTGTCGAATATTTGGCCTTACTCATCGTTCGCACCGCCAATGTTTCGATTAAATTTTCTTCGGGTTTTCCTTTAACATCCATCAACAATTGATTCAAAGATTTGGTAATGGAATCGTGATTTCTAAGATCCAATTCATAGCCAAATTGCTTGATAAACAAGCGTAAATCCTGCAATTTATCCATATCTGGATCGTCATGAACACGATATACAAAGGTATTTCCACTTGGTTTTCCACCTTGTTTGGTCGAAACAAATTCGGATACTTTTCGATTACAAAGCAACATAAATTCTTCAATCAAATGATTGGATTCTTTACTGATTTTAAAATAGGTTCCAATGGGATTGTCGTTTTCATCCAATTCAAACTTCACCTCTATTTTATCAAATGTAATCGCACCGTCATTCATTCGTTTTTTACGTAAAATCAATGCCAATTTATTCAAAGTCAGAATTTCGTCTTTGAAATCTCCTTCTGCACCTTCAATAATTTCTTGCGCATCCTCGTAACTAAAACGACGGTCGGAACGAGTTACAGTTTTCCCATACCATTCCTTCAGAATCTTTGCATTTTCATCCATTTCAAAAACAGCTGAAAACGTATATTTATCTTCATCTGGACGAAGGGAACATGCCATATTACTTAATCTCTCTGGCAACATAGGAACCACACGGTCCACTAAATAAACAGAAGTTGCGCGTAAATAAGCTTCTTTTTCCAAATACGTTCCTGGTTGAACATAATGAGTAACATCCGCAATATGAATACCAATTTCTAAATTTCCATTTTCTAATGTCCGAATCGATAAAGCATCATCAAAATCCTTGGCATCTTTGGGATCAATGGTAAAAGTCGTTACATCACGCATATCTCTACGTTTTGCAATTTCTTCCTTATGTATACTCACATCCAATTCTTCGGATTCTTTCAGAACTTCATCGGGAAAAGTTAAAGGCAAACCATAATCCAATAAAATGGCGTGCATTTCTGTACTGGTTTCTTCCGGATCTCCTAAAATTTCCACAATTTCACCAAAAGGACTATCCGCATCAGATGGCCAGTCTTTGAGTTCAACAATTACTTTTTGTCCGCTTTCCGCACCGTTGAACTTATTTTTAGGGACGTAAAAATCTTCCAAAAGCGTTCGATTATTTATTACAACAAATCCGAATTTACCGTTGGCATGTTCTTGAAAAATTCCACTAAATAAAGTTTTAAATCGTTCAACGATTTCTACAACTTCCCCTTCTACCCGCTTTTTACTGCTACTTTTAGATGGAAGTAAGAAGATTCGAACGATATCTCCTTGAAGGGCATGATTCTTTTTGGTTTTCGGAATTAAGACATCTTCCTCCATTCCTTCCACCGTCACATAGGCAGTTCCACCTTGTGAAATATCAATTTTCCCAACTTTATAAAAATCTTCTTTATTGATTTCAAATCGTCCTCTTTCGGATTCTTTGATTCGTCTTTCGGCCAATAATCCTTGTAAATCTTTGATAAGTAATTCTCTATCAATACTTGTTTTAAGTTTTAATATAGATCCTAATTGTTTATAAGTGAATGATTTATCTGGATCCTTAAAGAGGACTTCAATCACTTTTTTTGAATATTTACCTGTAGAATTTTTCTTATTTCTAGGTATATTTTTTTTTCCTTTTGACATTTATTTCTTTAACTAATTAGTATTTGTATTCAAAAATAAAAAATATTGTTTTTTTGAATACTGTTTTTATTTTTTAAGAATCTCATTGTTTATGAACAAGATATTTTATTCACTCTTTTTTCATGTCTTCCTCCTTCGAATTCTGTATTCAAAAAGGTATCCACCATTTCAATGGCATATTCCAAAGCCACAAATCGAGCAGGAAGTGCCAAAACATTGGCATTGTTATGTTGACGGCTTAATCGAGCCAAATCATTGTTCCAACACAAAGCGGAACGAATTCCCTGGTGTTTATTGGCCGTCATATTTACACCTTGACCACTTCCACAAATTACAATTCCAAAATCTGCTTCACCTTTTTCAACCGCTTCTGCTGTTGGATGTGCAAAGTCTGGGAAATCAACACTCTCTGTTGATAACGTTCCAAAATCTTGAACTTCAAATCCTTTGATTGTTAAATACTCCTTTATTTTCTCTTTATAATGGAATCCCGCATGATCGGCACCTATTGCAATTTTCATATTTTTCCGTTTATTAACATCCATAATTAATGAATTCTTTAAGTGTTTCATTTTCAATACCAATTACTACTAACAAAATTGTTAATAAGTATTCAATTACTTTTCAAAGATTTTAGACTTATTAACTTGCTTTTGTCCTTTCTATTTCTACATAAAAATATATCGATTCAAGTCAAGTAAAACTTGTAATCTTGGCACGCTAATTTTACACATACTTATTGACAGTAGCACACAACCTATTTATTGACAAAAAGCGATATTAACAATCAACAATTAATGTTGATAACTAGCTAAACCCTTCACTAGCTAACAAAAATACAAATAATTCATTGTTCATACTCACCCGATAAAATAAATCCACTTTTAGTTATGCACATATTAACAGTGCATACATATACATCATATTCTTTTTTTAAAATTTTTAAAATTAATCTATATATAAATATAATGTGTGAATAATAAAAAATGAGCATCCCAATTAAATCTCTTATTTTTGCTATCACAAATTTCTAACCAAATGAAGACGATAGACGATTTTAATTTTAAAAACAGAAAGGTATTAATTCGCGTGGACTTTAATGTTCCGCAAGATGATAACTTAAAGGTAACGGATTCTACGCGAATTCAAGCAGCCAAAGCAAGTATCGATAAAATTTTAAAAGACGGTGGATCCGTTATTTTGATGTCCCATCTCGGTCGTCCAAAAAAGGGGGTTGAACCACAGTTTTCGATGAAAAATATCGCCTACAAAGTGTCAGAAATACTCGGAGTCGATATTCAAACGGCAAACGATGTTGTGGGAGAAGATGCTCAAAAGAAAGCAGCAGATTTAAAACCGGGTGAAGTTTTATTGATAGAAAATCTTCGTTTTCATGAAGAAGAAACGCAGGGAGACAAAGATTTTGCTGAAAAATTATCAAAATTGGGAGATTTTTATGTCAACGATGCTTTTGGAACTGCACATAGAGAACATGCATCCACAGCAACCATTGCTCAATTTTTTCCAAATAACAAAGCGTTTGGGTATTTGATGAAACAGGAATTGGAAGCGATTCATAAAGTGTTGAAATCGGATGAAAAACCGGTCACTGCTATTTTAGGAGGTGCTAAAGTTTCTTCTAAAATTACGATTATTGATAATATTTTGCCTGCAATTGATAATTTGATTATAGGTGGGGGCATGACGTATACGTTTGTTAAAGCACAAGGTGGGAAAATTGGAAATTCATTGGTTGAAGATGATAAGTTGGAATTGGCGCTTCATATTTTGGACGAATGTAAAAAGCAAAATGTAAAAGTGTATTTACCTCTAGATAATGTAGTTGCGGATGGATTTAGTAACGATTCGAATTTTAAAACCGTTCCTGTTGATGAAATTCCAGACGGTTGGATGGGAATGGATACTGGACCCAAAACCAATGAATTATTTGCAGAAGTAATCGCACAATCCCAAACGATTTTATGGAATGGTCCACTCGGCGTTTTTGAAATGTCAAATTTTGCAAAAGGAACAATTGCCTTAGGAGAAGCGATTGCAAAAGCCACGAAAATAGGTTCTTTTTCATTGGTCGGTGGTGGTGATTCCGTTGCTTTTGTAAAAGAATATAAATTTGATGACAAAGTGAGTTATGTTTCAACAGGCGGAGGTGCTATGTTGGAAAGTTTGGAAGGAAAGGAATTACCTGGCGTTGCGGCAATCATGAATTAAACTAAATTTAAATTTGGTTTAATTTTTCAGTCGATTTTAACTTCGAAAAGGAATGAATTAAATCAGTGCCAAATTTCTCGATTCTATTTTTGTCTTTGGGTTTTGGATTCAATTCAATTTTAAGGACTTCAGCACCGCGAATCGCACCTGTAAATTCAAATTGTTTATCAAAATCGTCGACAGATTTGCAAAAATATCCATACAATTCTTCGCCCGATCCTAAAACACCAAAGACTTTTCCTTTTAAATTCAACTTTTCCAAATCAAAATAAATAGCTTCAAATTCAGCAGGTAAATCGCCTGCCGAACCAAAAGTATAGGTGGCAATTACACAAATATCAGCCGATAAAAAAGCAGATGCATCGATTTGTTGACATTCAATCCATTCCACTTCAATGGAAAGTTTAGACAAAGTTTCCGCTAAAATTCTAGCGATTTCTTCTGTATTTCCGGTCCAACTCGCATAAATAATTAGAGCTTTTGCCATAAATTATGATTAAAATGCATCTTTTTAAAGATGTATTTCAAAGTTAATCTTTAATATTTTAAAATATTGAATGAATAGGATATATTAGTTCAAAGTTTTAAGAAAATCGTTTGGGTTAAGCTTCCTTTTGCATAGTCGATTATAGCAAAGTAAGGAAAATTTACACTATAAAATTTAGTGATTTCTACATTTAAAGTTTTAACTTTGCATACTAAAACTTAGATTAATCTAAGTTTTAGATATTAAATATGAATTTTATGCAAATTATACGAAACACTAAGTGGAATACTATCTATAAAAAGAGTTTGAATAAAATGGGAATGATTGGATTTTCATTTCTTTTCGTTTTCATACTTTCCTGTCAGGAAACCAAAAATAAATCTGGGAAATTAAATGTAGTTTCAACTACCAATATTTTCACGGATTTGGTTCATCATATTGGTGGAGATTCCATTCAATTACAAGGACTTATGGGTGCAGGTGTCGATCCGCATTTATACAAAGCGAGTGAAGGTGACGTTTCAAAATTAGCCAATAGTGATATTATTTTTTATGGTGGATTACATTTGGAAGGGAAGATGGTTGACATTTTTGAACGAATGAAATCGACGAATAAAATCACCGTGGAATTGGGTGCTGCACTCGATACAAATCAATTGATAGAATCTGAAAATTTCGGAGGAAATTATGATCCACATATTTGGTTTAATGTTTCATTTTTTAAACAAATGGCGGATAAAGTAACTGAAGTTTTGTCTGAAACTGATCCAGAAAGTGCCAACTATTACGCAGAAAACAACGCAAAATATCAAAAAGAACTCGATGAATTGGATGTTTATATTCGAGCCAAAATTGAAACTTTACCCAAAGAAAAACGAATTTTAGTTACGGCTCACGATGCTTTTAGTTATTTCGGAAGAGATTATGGGTTTGAAGTTTTAGGTCTGCAAGGAATTTCAACTGCAACCGAAGCGGGTGTAAAGGACGTTCAAAGACTGAGAGATTTTATTATTGATAATCAGATAAAAGCTATCTTTATTGAAAGTTCCGTTCCCCGTCGAAATATCGAAGCTTTACAAAAAGCTGTGGAGAAAGACGGTCATCAAGTGGAAATCGGCGGATCTTTATATAGTGATGCCTTGGGAAGTACAGATTCACAGGAAGATAACTATATTGGCATGTTTAAATACAATGTAAATACTATCGTTGAAGCGCTAAAATAAAGCAGTATGGAGAAAGATAGAATTGCGATTCGAGTCGATGATTTAACGGTTGCTTACAACTATAAACCTGTTTTATGGGATATTGACTTGGTCATTCCAGAAGGAGTGATGATGGCTATTGTAGGACCAAACGGCGCTGGAAAATCAACCTTAATTAAAGCGATTTTAGATATTGTAAAACCCATTGCAGGAAGCGTCCAAGTTTTTGGAAAGCCCTATAAAAACCAACGAAAATTAGTGGCTTACGTTCCGCAAAAAGGAAGTGTCGATTGGGATTTTCCTACAACTGCGATTGATGTGGTGTTGATGGGAACGTATGGAAGTTTGGGGTGGATTAAACGTCCGGGATTGGCAGAAAAAAAAGCTGCTTTGGAAGCTTTGGAAAAAGTGGATATGCTTTCTTTCAAGGATCGTCAAATCAGTCAATTGAGTGGTGGTCAGCAACAACGTGTTTTTTTAGCGCGTGCTTTGGTTCAAAATGCATCGATTTATATTATGGATGAACCTTTTCAAGGCGTGGATGCTACTACAGAAATAGCGATTGTGAATATTTTAAAGGAATTACGAAAAGCAGGAAAAACCTTGGTTGTTGTCCATCATGATTTGCAGACTGTTCCTGAATATTTCGATTGGGTAACTTTTCTAAATGTTAAAAAAATAGCTACAGGACCGATAAATGATATTTTTAACGACGATAATCTCACAAAAACCTACGGAATTAATTACAAAGTAGCGATTCAGAAATAAATCAAAGAAACCAAAAATGTCCCTATTTAACATATTCATAGAATTATTTACCGATACAACTTTGCGTACCATTACCATTGGAACCATGGTTTTAGGTGCTGCAAGTGGTATGTTAGGTAGTTTTGCTGTTTTACGAAAAGAAAGTTTGTTAGGCGATGCCATTTCACATGCTGCACTTCCAGGAATCATTTTGGCGTTTATGTTTACAGGTTCTAAGGAATCGTACATTCTTTTAATCGGTGCTTTGATCGTCGGTTTGATTGGAACTTTATGGATTCGCGGAATTATTCACACCACCCAATTAAAAACCGATGCAGCTTTGGGACTAATTTTATCCATCTTTTTTGGATTTGGAATGCTTTTGTTAACGTATGTTCAGAAATTGCCAGATGCAAACCAAGCGGGTTTGGATAAATATTTATTTGGACAAGCTGCCACTTTGGTGTCCCAAGATGTGTATATTTTAGGGGGTGTAACGATGTTTGCACTTCTTGTTTTGTTTCTTTTTTGGAAGGAATTTAAAATCATGCTTTTCGATGCCGATTATGCAAAAACCTTGGGATTTAATGTAAAATTTATTGATATACTGATTACTTTTTTTATTGTTCTAACCATTGTTTTGGGATTACAAACTGTTGGTGTCGTCTTGATGAGCGCCTTGTTGTTAGCGCCCGCTGCAGCTGCACGACAATGGACAAACAGCTTGAGCAAAATGGTGGCTTTGGCTGCTTTAATTGGTGCTTTGGCTGGTTTGATTGGAACAGGAATTAGTGCATCTGAAGATAATCTTTCAACCGGTCCGGTGATTGTGATTGTCGCTTCCGCTTTGGTTTTATTTTCATTTATTTTTTCACCGATTCGTGGAATTTTATTTCAACAAATTCGATTGCATCAAAATCGAAACAATTTGGAACAGATGAAAACCTTGCAACTGATGTTTAATATTGCAGTTAAACACAAAGATTTCACTCATCCACATTCCATTGGTATTTTGAATAATTTCAGAGGATTCACCAAATATTCACTCAATAAAATGGTTGAAAAAGAATGGATTCAAATCTCAGGGAATCAGTGGAATTTAACCGAATCTGGATTTAAAGAAGCGAAAGAAATGTTTCATTCTAACACCAAAGATCATGAGTAGTGCACAGATTGAAATTCAAATAATAGCTGCCGTTGTAGCCGTTGCATGTGCAATTCCAGGTGTGTTTTTGGTTTTGCGTAAAATGTCTTTGATTAGTGATGCAATCAGTCATTCCATTCTTTTGGGTATTGTAATTGGATTTTTTATTACCAAAGACCTTAATTCACCGCTTTTGATCCTTTTGGCCGCACTTACAGGCGTTATGACCATTGTGATGGTAGAAATAATTCAAAAGACAAAACTCGTCAAAGAGGATACCGCTATTGGTCTGGTCTTTCCGCTGTTATTTAGTATTGGAGTGATTTTAATTTCTAAAAATGCAAGTGATATCCATTTGGATGTGGATGCGGTTTTGATTGGTGAATTGGCTTTCGCACCTTTTGATCGATTGATGGTTTCAGGAAAGGATTTGGGGCCTAAATCACTTTGGGTTATGGGTTCGATTTTGATTTTAACTGTTGGCTTACTTCTTCTTTTCTTCAAAGAACTGAAAGTAACTACGTTTGATACAGGATTGGCTGCATCCATGGGAATTTCACCCGTAATTTTTCATTATGGATTGATGTCGGTTTCATCGATAACCATTGTAGGAGCTTTCGATGCTGTTGGAGCTATTTTGGTGGTTGCATTGATGATTGCTCCCGCTGCGACTGCGTACTTATTGACTACAAATCTGAAGAAAATGATTGGACTTTCCATTCTTTTTGGCGTTATTTCTGCCTTTACGGGATATTGGTTAGCCCATTATTTGGATGCATCTATTTCGGGATCCATGACTACAGTTTTGGGAATTATTTTTTTACTAACTTATTTATTTGCACCGAATAAAGGTTTGATTGCGGTTCTATATCGCCATAAAAAACAGAAAACTGAAGTTTCGTTGATTACGTTTTTATTGCATTTAAATAATCACAAACACGAAGAAAATGAACGACAATTCATTTATTTACAAGAACATTTCAATTGGTCGAAACCCTATGCAGAATCCGTAGTGGACTTGGCCGAAAAGAACAATATGATTCAGTTTGACGACGATTTAATTTCGCTTACAGAAAAAGGTAAAAACTTCACCCAATTGACTTTGGATTACATTATTACCAATCGGGATGATCAAATCGAACATTTAAAGAGTGATTTCTTTTTGTTTAGAGGGTGATTTAAATCTTAATAAACTCTGTAACCCTTTCAACAATATCGTGTTGACTTTGTTTTAAATCATCATTGACCAAGATGGTATCGAATTCTTTGGCCAAAAGAATCTCTTTCTCCGCCTTATCTACCCGCATCTGTATCTTTTCCTCGGATTCCGTTTTTCGACCTCTTAAACGGTTTTCTAATTCTTCAATCGATGGTGGCATAATGAAAATTGAGAGTGAATTTTCAGGATATAATTTTTTTAAATTAATTCCACCCACCACATCAATATCAAAAATAACGGAATTTCCTTTTTCCCAAATTCGTTCGATTTCGGATTTTAAAGTTCCGTAAAAATTATCGGTATATACTTCTTCCCATTCTGCAAATTCCTCGTTTTCAATTTTTTGCTTAAATTCTTCGGGGCGGATGAAATAATAATCTTTTCCGTCCAATTCATTTTCTCTTGGACTACGCGTCGCGCAAGAAATCGAGAATTCGATACCATCTACCGTTTCCAATAAATGTTTTACCAAAGTCGTTTTACCTGCGCCAGAAGGTGCAGAAAGAATAATTAGTTTAGAAGCCTTCATTTAAAAATATTTTATTCATCCTAGGCTGTACTTTGTACGCCGTACTCTGTACAATTAAAGAATATTCAACATTTGTTCTTTGATTTTCTCGAGTTCATCTTTCATTTGAACTACAATTTTTTGCATGCCTGAATTGTTTGATTTTGAACCCAATGTATTGATTTCACGACCAATTTCTTGACAAATAAATCCTAATTTTTTTCCTTCGGATTCTGGAGATTCCAGTGTTTCAATAAAATAATCACAGTGATTTTTCAGTCTAACTTTTTCTTCGGTGATGTCCAATCTTTCCAAATAGAAAATCATTTCTTGTTCATACCGGTTTTGATCGTAGTCGACATTTAGTTCTTCCAAGTTTTTAACAAAACGTTCTTTAATGGTTTCCAAACGCTCTTTTTCAAAAGGTTCTACTTGTTGAAGTAAATCAACAATGTTTTGGATTCGTTGAATAAAATCCTTTTCCAAAACTTTTCCTTCGGTCAAACGAAATTCATTTAAATTATCAGTTGCTTCTACAATCAATTTAGAAATGGTTTCCCATTCATCCTCATCGATTTCATGGGAAGTAAATGCCATTACGTCTGGAAGGCGCATTACAATGCTTAAAAGCTCTGCATCACTTGCGTCGGGAGTGATTTGTTTGAATTCCTCAATATAGGCTTTTATGATTTCGCTATTCACCGATTGACTTTTTGTGTCTCCATTCGCTTCGGTATGAATCGAGAAATCCACTTTCCCTCTTTGTAATTTTTCAGAAAGAATTTTCCGAATTTCTAATTCTTTTTCTTTAAATAAATAAGGAATTCGTGTATTTAAATCCAGTGTTTTACTGTTTAACGAGCGGATTTCAATGGTAATTTTTTTATCGGAACATTCGGCGGTTGCTTTTCCGTAACCGGTCATTGAATAAATCATAAATAGGAATTGTTTGGGTCAAAAATACGGAAAACCAATGAAACTATCGGAAACTTGCAACATAGTTCTATTTGAAGTGGATGCGATTTCCGTTTTTCCAAACGCCATCTGCTTTCAATTGACCTTGATAATAAATAATATCTCGAAAATCATCGGTCGGAAACGAAATGAAATCGGCTTTTTTACCGATTTCTAAACTTCCTCTATCGGTCAAATTCAATGCTTTTGCCGCTCGAAAAGTAAGTCCACTCAGAACTTCAGCCATTGATAATTTTTCAAAAGTAGCCAAAATCGAAGCTTGTGTCAACAAATCACCCATGGGCGCAGAACCGGGATTCCAGTCTGAAGCTATCGATAAACAAGCGCCGGCATCCAACAGTTTTCGAGCCGGTGTATATTGCATACCCAACCCAATCGAAGCACCGGGCAGAGCCACTGCTACAACATCACTGTTTGCTAAAAGCTTGATTTCCTCTTCGCCTGAAAACTCTAAATGATCGGCACTCACCGCACCTACTTCCACCGCCAAACGACTTCCGCCGGGCGTGAATTGATCGGCATGAATCGTAATTTCAAACCCTTTTTCTTTTACTTTTTGCAAATAAACCCGACTTTCATCGACCGTAAATGCAGATTGCTCGGTAAATATATCTACACGTTTCGCCAAATTTTCTGATTGAATAACGGGTAAAACTACATGAACTAAGAGTTCCAAATATTCAGAATTCGTTCCGTCAAAATCACGAGGTTTCATGTGTGCACCTAGAAAAGTCGGAAATACATCGGCTTGGATTTGGGATTTCACATCGTTAATCGCTCGCAACATTTTCAATTCCCCTTCGACATTCAATGCATAACCACTTTTAATTTCTAGGGTTGTAATTCCATTGGAAAACAGATGATTCGCTTTTTCCAACGTAGATTTCACTAAATCTTGTTCCGTTTCTTTTCGGGTATTGGTTACAGTACTTAAAATTCCACCCCCACTTTCGGCAATTTCCAAATAGGTTTTTCCATCCAAACGCATCGCAAAATCTTTGGAGCGTTTCCCACCGAAACAGATATGGGTATGGCTATCAATAAAACCAGGTAAGGCCACTTTTTTTCCTTCTACTTCATCCCATTCTGCGTTTGGAAATTCGGTTTTTAAATCCGAATACTTTCCAACTTTTAGAATTTCACCATTTTCAGTAAGAATTCCTGCATTTTCCAAGACTTGAAGTTGCTCATCTTTTACTTTTCCTTTGAGAGGAATGACTGACATGGTAACGACTTGAGAAAATGGACCGCTTAATTTCATTGTATTTGTATTTATTTTCAAAGTTAAGTTATTTCTTAAAAACAAAAGAATTCCAAAAAAAAAGTCCCGCAAATGCGAGACTTTTTTAATTATGTGAGTTGAGAAATTACGATTTTTCAGCGATTACATTCACTTGAAGAACTACTTCATCTCTAATGATTGTTCCTTTTCCAGGTGCAAAATCAATTCCGAAATCCTGACGGTTGATTTTAAATTCTTCTGAATTTATAGTAACCATTCCATCTTCTTCCTTTACGTTTGCTTTGAATGTGATGTTTTTGGGAGCACCACGGAAATCAAGATTTCCTGAAATTTCCGAGTTGTAATCTCCTTCACCTAAAGCTTTTACTTCTGAAATTACAAAAGTAGCTACAGGGAAATTCTCAATATGCAAGAAATCAGCAGATTTAAGGTGATCTTCTAATTTTGTCTTGTATTCTGGACTGTCTACCATATCCGCACTTTCAATCGTAGCTAAGTCTGCACTGAATCTACCTGATTCCAATACGCCATCTTTGAAAGTTACTTCACCATCTTTCATTTTGATAGATCCGTAGTGGCCTTCTTCCGGCTTGCTAGCATCATCAAAAATTTTGAAACCTCTCCATGTCGTAGAGCTGATATTTGTGTTCACAGCATACATTTGAGATTCATCTGAAGCCGATGCTTCTTGTTGAGCGTCCGTTGCAGTTACAGTTTCTGTACTACCTCCACATGATGTTAGAGAAATCAATCCGATTAATGTTAGACTTAATAGTATTTTCTTCATAAATATATATTTTATACAAATATACTGCAAATAGCTTGCCTTAAATCTTGACATAGGTTAAGTAATGGCTTGTTTTTGAGTAATTGTCAATTATTAAATGGAAATTTGGGTTTTTAAAATTCGTGGAATGTTAAAAGTAGAAAATCTGAGTTTTAAGTATGCAACCCATCCTAAAATTCTTTCTGAACTAAGTTTTCGAGTTCAAAAAGGAGAAATTTTATCGATTTTGGGTGAAAGTGGAAGTGGAAAATCAACTCTTCTCAAATTGATTTATGGTTTAGAAGATGCCCATTCAGGAAAAATTAGCTTTAATGACATAAAAGTAACCGGTCCAAAATCTAATTTAATTCCCGGTCATCCGGCTATGAAATTCGTTCCCCAAGAATTTGACTTACTCGATTCGATCCGTGTTTCTGAAAATGTGGGAAAATATTTGAGTAATACGGATTTAATTCGAAAAAAAAATACGGTTTTAAAAGCTTTGGAAGTGGTAGAGATGAGGGATTACAAGAATGAATACCCATCTAAATTAAGCGGCGGTCAACGGCAGCGCGTGTCAATTGCTAGAGCTTTGGCTGCCGAGCCAGAGGTTTTGTTGTTGGACGAACCTTACAGTCATTTGGATCAACCGCTGAAATTTAAAATTCGGAAGAATTTGTGGAATTGGGCAAAGGAAAAGCAATGTACCGTCATTTTAACGACCCACGATGTAAATGATGCTTTTGGATTTTCAGATAAAATGGGCTTGCTCAAAGAAGGAGAGATAGTTCAAATGGATTCACCTGAAAATTTGAGAGAAAATCCTATAAATGAGTATGTTGCAAGTATTTTGGGGGAATATTCACTTTTAAATTCCAAAGAATTGAAAACTATTTTTGGATTAGAAATTCCAAAAGACAAGAAGATAATTCTTTATCCTGAAGAAATTTTGGAAGTTAAAGAAGGAGTTGAATTTGAAGTTGTAGATGTTCGATTTAGAGGAAGAGATTACTTGATAGAAGCAAAAAAAGGAAAAACCCGATTGTGGTTTTATTCAAATGAAAAACCAATAAATAATTCTATAAACTTGAAGATTAACAATTTGCCGATCAGATATTTGTGAAACTCTCACATTACATTTTCAAATAGAACTCTTTTGTGAGTTGAATGTAATCTTCGGTATAAACATTTCGATCGGTTTCAATAATCAATACATTCTTTTCAATTTCTTTAAAATTCCGAGATAAAAGCAACAGACTTCGTTTAAATGCTGTGTTTTCATTACCTCTTACACGGGTAATTTTCTCTACGAATAATCCCACTTTCTCTGCTATTTTCATAAATTCAGCTTCATTTTCAAAAGGAAGAATAAATGCGGCTTTTCCATTTGAATTCAGCAATTTTTCAGTGTGAAAAAGTAATTCTTCAAAATGCAATAAACTATGCTGTCGGGCGAAATTCCGAGCGGATTCTTCGGAATGCGTATGTTTGAAAAATGGTGGATTACTTACAATGAAATCAAAGGTTTCATCGGTTCGAAAATTTTGAAGGGACGAAAGAATCGCCGTACATCTTTCTGAAAACCTACTTTCTGAAAAGTTGAATTGCGTTTCTTGAAACGCATTTTCATTGATTTCGATGGCTGTAATTTCTGCATTGGGATAGCGTTGCGCCATCATCAATGAAATTAAACCGGTTCCACTTCCAATGTCTAAAATGGTTTTGGGCTGCTCAAAATTTGCCCAAGCACCTAACAAAACACCGTCCGTCCCCACTTTCATTGCGGATTTGGATTGGTCAATTGAAAATTGTTTGAATTTAAATACTGCTTTTGACATAGGGGATTCGGATCGTGAATTCTGTACCTCGACCTTTTTCGCTGATGTAGCGGATTTCTCCGTTATAATCTTCGATAATTTTTTTCACCATGGCTAATCCTAATCCCATTCCACCCGTTGTAGTTGTAAATTTCGGTTCAAAGATTTTGTCGCCCAAATGCGGTGGAATTCCAACTCCATTATCAGTAATTCGTAAAACCACAAAGTCTTTCATTTGCTGCAAATGCAAATTCACTTCGGGTGTTCGGTCTGCAGGAACGGATTGAATGGCGTTTTTTACGAGATTCGTTACAATCCGAATCATATAAATCCGGTCGAAATTAACTCTTAATTCTTTGATGGATGTTTTAAAATGGGTTGAATTTTCAGGAAAAATTTCCAACGCAGTTTGAATAATTTCAACGACATCAATTTCTTCATCTTTCCGAATTGGCATTTTTGCAAAGTCTGAAAAAGCTTCCGCAATCGCTGACATGGTATCGATTTGAGTAATTAAAGTTTCGGATAAATCATTCAGTTTCTCTTTGGAATTCTCATCCATCGGATCGTATTTTCGCACATAATTTTGAATCATCATTCGCATCGGAGTCAACGGATTCTTGATTTCATGCGCTACTTGTTTTGCCATATCACGCCACGCTTCTTCGCGCTCAGTGAGTGCTAAAATATTGGATTGATGGTTTAATTTCTCAAGCATTTCGTTGTACGAATCGACCAAAGGTTTTAATTCGTCATTTTGATGATATTCAATGGGTTTGTTGTGAATAACCACATCGGTTTGTTTGATTTTTTCTGCGACTAAATCTATTTTTTTTGTAATGTTTTTAGAAATAAACCAAGACACAAAAATTCCAGCAACTAAGATGAACAATAAAACACCCGCAAATTGGTTTAAAAGTTTATTCAGATTGTCTTTGAAAAAGCTATCGTCGCTTTTATACGGTAAATTAACAATAGCAACCGGTTCATTTTTAAAATTGGTTACATACCGGTATGTCGTAAGGGCAGCCATTCCATTTTTCTTTGCAACGGGGATTTCCAAGTATTCTAAATTCCGAGATAAACTATCCAAAACCTGTTTGGGAATTACTCGAGTGGTGGTTTCGTCGGGTTCTGTGGTTAGAATTAAATTTCCACGGGTATCAAAAACATTGATATCGGTTTTGTGAATATCTGCAATTCCTAAAATTGAATTCTGAAGAATGGTGAAAATATTTTCGGCTGTAGCTAATTCCGGATAGCGATCCAATTCATAATCAATCGATGCCAAGACTTCTTTTTCTTTGTTTTTCAAACTTTCTTCGGCAAAAATCATACTGTGCGCTCGGAAGTTGTAAATCGTTATCGCCACCACAAAAGCCGTTGTTAGTATAATAACTAATAACAGGGCTAAAAATATACGTTGTGATAACTTTAAACGATTAAACATAGCTTATTTTTTCATCAAACGCTGGACGTATTTGCCAATGATATCAAATTCTAAATTCACGGTATCACCTACTTCTAATTCATTTAAATTCGTGAAATCCCAGGTATAAGGAATGATTGCTACCGAAAACTCGCCCACTTTTGAATTAATCACTGTTAAACTAATTCCATTGACACAAATCGAACCTTTTTCTACGGTTACATTGCCCGAGCTTTCTTCGTCATACTGAAAAGTTAGAATGTAACTTCCGTCTTCATTTTCAATCGATTTCAAAACGGCGGTTTGGTCGACATGGCCTTGAACAATATGTCCATCCAAACGCGCATTTAAAATCATACAACGTTCTAAATTCACACGTTTGCCTTCGATAAGTTCACCTAAATTTGATTTTTTCAAGGTTTCATCGATAGCAGTTACGCGGTATTGATTTTCTTTAATTTCAACTACCGTTAAACAAACTCCGTTGTGTGCCACGCTTTGATCGACTTTTAACTCAGGTGTAAAATCACAATCCAACCAAAAATGAAGATTTCCTCCCTCCTTTTTGATTTTCATAACTTTTCCTGTATTTTCAATAATTCCTGTAAACAATTTCTGTTATTATTTATGTTGAACAACTATTTTTTGACTGAATTCTCCCACTTTCAAAATATACGTACCATTCGGAATGGTGGAAGTATTTATTTTTAAATCCGAATGCAAAGACTTTTGATCTTTGTAAATAACTCTTCCGTTTAAATCCAATAATTGAATCGGAGTCAATTGATTGGAATCCATTTCTTGAATGAATAAAAACTGATCTGCAGGATTGGGAGCTACTTTTAGTTTCTGACTATCTAAATCTGAAACGGACATGGTTTGATACGCATTTGCAAAATAACTAAGCGCACCCATTGTACCTTTTGCTACTTGGAAAAGATATTCGGTATCCATGTGAGCCATTGTATCTCCGGAAGTGTGTGGATAAGGCGATTCGTTGTATTCGTACAAACCTGTAATCACAAATCCTTCTTCTTGAAAAGGCACATAATCGGATCCATACGCATTTGAAATATGGGTGTCCAAATTGGAATAAAGCGACATACACGTTGCCAATTGTTGGGTTGCTAGGTTGGAGTCGGAATTGTTGTGGTTTGGAGAACTTTCGTCGCGCTCACACGTGATGGTATCGTTCACTTCTCCATTTACGCCACCCACTTGGTCGATGTTTAAAACCAGTTTTATATCTAAATTCTGAGGAATTACAATGCTGTCAACATATTGATAACTCCCAATTAAACCCCATTCTTCGGCTGTGAAATGAATGAATTTTATTGAATATTCAGTTGGAATGTTTTTTAAGATTTTTGCTAATTCTAGAAGAATGACCGTTCCACTTCCATTGTCATTGGCGCCCACTCCATTAATGGTATCGTAATGCGCATCGATAACTATGAATTTGTCCGGATAAACCGTTCCTATTTTGGTGACAATTAGGTTATAACCTATTACACCATATGCATTTACTTGTTGCTTTTCTATGCTGGTATATCCCCACGATTGATACAATCCTACCATCCAATCCAATGCATTTTGTTGGGCCGTAGTTCCCATTTCTTTCACACCAAAATTCACAAAACTTTGTAGGTTTTGAACGATGTTATTTTTGTTGACTTGATCGACCAAAGTTTGGTGAAAAGGATTGTATTCTTGCGCATGAGATGCGATAGAAAAGAAAATAAATAGGACGAGGGCGTATAATCGCTTCATGAATTAAATTTTGACTAAAAGTACAATAAAATCGAAATACAAAAACCCTTTAAGTCTTGCAAATTAAAGGGTTTTCAATAAATTTAACTTTTTGTTTTGCTCATGCAAACTCTTCGTAAGCAGACTTTAAATTTTCAGCGATTTGTTCTGCGGAATACCCTTCGATATGATGTCTTTCTAGCATGTGAACAAGGTCACCGTCTTTAAACAAAGCTACTGCGGGTGAACTTGGAGGGAAAGGCATCAAATATTCTCTTACTCTTTCTACTGCCTTCAAGTCAAAACCTGCAAATACAGTGGTCAAGTTGTCGGGTTGCTTTTCGCCTGTAAGCGATAGTAATACGCCTGGACGAGCTGCACCTGCGGCACAACCACAAACGCTATTTATCATTACCAAAGTAGTTCCGCCTTTTGTTAAAACTTCATCTACTTTTTCTATTGTTGTTAAATCTTCAAACCCATTCGAAGTCAATTGTTGCTTCATGGGCATTACAATTTCTGCTGGATACATTTTTAATAATTTTAATGAATTACAAATTTAAGGTTTTCTTTTATATTAGTTGGAATGATTTACCTTTGAAAAACCAATGAAGGTATAAGAGATAGTTATGAAATTAAGCTTAGGGTCGGATAAACGTTTAAAAAGCAAAAAGAAGATAGAAAGGCTTTTTTTGGACGGAAAGAAGCACCATAAATTTCCGATTCGTGCCGTTTATTTTTTTGAGGAAGAGGAATCCAATGCTTATCAAATCACAGTGAGCGTTCCCAAAAAATTAATTAAAAAAGCGGTGGACAGAAATCGTATCAAACGTAGAATGCGGGAAGCTTTTCGGTTGAATCAAATGAAATTAAAAAACAACCAAAAGTTGGAAGTCATGTTTATTTACACCACTTCTGAACTTAAAGATTATGCAACGATAGAAAAGTCTATCCTTGATTTGATCGACTATCTAAATTCGCTTTCAGACGGTAATATCTCAGAAAAATAACACATAAAATCAATCCACAGATTCCGGAACAAATTCCAATTACAAACGGACGATTGAATTTACTCAACAAACCGTCACTGAAATCCATGGAAACAAGGTTGAATACGAAGGATCCTAAAATTACGAAGAGAGCGATATAAACGAAAACTTTCATTATTTAAAAATTTTGAACAAATAAAGCGCCTATGTTTGAAACAAACAACTTTACGGCGATAGATAATAAAACAATTCCAAAAACTTTTTGAAGAACCGACATAATTCCAGGTCCCAATGTTCTTTCCAACCATTCAGCATTCTTCAATACAGCATACACAATAATCATGTTTAAAATAATGGCTACAATGATATTTATGTCTGCAAATTCTGCACGTAAAGTCAAAACGGTGGTCAAAGCTCCTGCTCCCGCAACCAAAGGAAATGCAATCGGGACGATGGATGCCGTTTCTGGACTTGTGCTTTTATTGATTTCAATTCCTAAAACCATTTCAATAGCAATAATAAAGATTACAAAAGCTCCAGCTACTGCGAAGGATTCAATGTCGATTCCAATTAAGCTTAGAATTTTGGTTCCGAAAAATAAAAACGAAATCATAATTACTGTCGCAACCAATGTTGCTTTTTCAGAGTCGATGTGACCTACTTTTTGTCGAATACTTACGAAAATAGGAATACTACCCAAAATGTCAACTACCGCAAATAAAACCGCGAAACACGTTCCGATTTCTTTGAGTGATAGTTGGGAAAAAATCTCTGTCATTGATTAATTTTTTGCAAAGGTACGAGTACAATGTGAAACCGAGCCTCTTTTTTATTTAGATTTTATACAGTTGCGTGTTTTTGAAAAGACTTCCAAACCGAAGAGGTTGCTTTGAATTTTTCAGCCAAATTGGAATCGGAATTCCCAAAAGCATATTTGGATTGTTTGCAATCCAACAACAATTTTTTCCATTCATCCGCTAAATTTCCAACCGATGGTCTCAGTTTATTCGCTACTCCATCTTCTGTGAAATCCGATAAATTTGTACCGCTGTAATGCATTCCTATCTCGGTTAAAATTTCTTCTTGAAGTGACAAGAAACCAGAATTATCTTTTTTCTGAGCCAGATTTTTCAAAGAATTCATTTTTTCTTTTGTCGTGGAAATAAATTGTTTTTCAACTTGTTTTGGATTTAATTTCTGAACTTCTTCTTTTTCTCTTCGTTTGTTTTTGAATAAGAAACCGACAATAATAACTCCCGTTAACGCAAGTACAGCCCATATCCAATTGTTATTATTGGAGACAGATTCGACCATTTGATCTTTTACTTTTGTCATTCTTTCAGTAGGAAGAATAGTCTTAAGCATCGATATAGAGTCAGAGGCTGCGATTTGATCTCCTAAATCTTCTTGTTGGATAACGGAATCTTTTTTGGGAGGTTTGGGTCCATCCACTTTAAGTATGAAAGGTTTGGTTTCCAAATTCACATATTTCTCACTTTCTGGATTGAAGAAATTAAATTCAATCGGCCCAATTTTATAATCGCCGCCGTATTGCGGAACTAAAATTTGATTTTCTACCAATTTTCCTTTCAGTCCCGTTGGTCGTGCTTCAAATGCTTCACGTTTTTTGGGCGCATACACTTCAATCTCTTTCGGAACATTAACAGTAGGCATTTTTAACGTACTTAAATTCCCAGATCCTATGATTTCAACTTCCAGATTAATCGATTGATTGGCTTTGACTTCATTTTTAGAAAGGGATGCATTCATGGTATAATTTCCAACGGCACCACTGAAGTTTTTTGGTTTTCCTCCAGGTAAGTTTTTCACACGCAAGGAAATGGGATCGGTCGATAACAAATGAGTTTCAGCTGCATAATATCCTGAAATCAAAACATCGACCGCAAAAGGCTGAATGGTGATTTCTCCTGCTTTTTGGGGAAAGAGGATGTATCGTGCAATTTCTCTTGAAATAAAGGTGTTACCGTTGATTAAAACCTGTTTTTCATGATCATTTACTTTTTCACTAACTGATTTTACCACCAAATCATTGAAATCCGGTTCTTGGTAATTTCGCATTCGATTGAGAATGGAATAGTCGCGCGCAAAAACTTTAACCACCAATACGACTTCTTGATTCAAAAACGGATTTCTTTCCGAAACTTCCGCCGTTAAAAAAGCACCTTGTAAATGCTGTCCCGATGGAATTTGAGGTTTCAATCCTTGTTTCACTGAAATTTTAATCGCTTCGGTTTTGTACTGTTTTCCATTTAAAACAATGGTTGCAGGTTTTATGGTATACTCTCCTTCTCTATCCGCAATCAAAATGATTTCTACTCCATTTTGATTGACTGCATTTCCGTTTGAAAATTGAAAACTATTGATTTGAGATTCCCCCAATTGATGCAATTCACCAAAATCAGGCAATTTCATCGATCGATCTACATTGATGTTTTCTTGACCGTAGGTAAGCAAAAACTGAACGACAAATCGTTCGTTAACCGAAACCTCCGTTTTGCTCGCTTGGGCCTTAAATGTTATTTGTTGTCCAAACACCATCAAAGGGAACAATGCGAAAATCACAAAAACTATCCCATTTCTAAACATTACCAATCTTTTTCAGAATTTGATCTCACGTTTTGAGCTTTATTGCTAATTATTTTCTTTAACGTTTCTTGTTCTTGTTGACGCAATGCATCCAACATTCCTTCTTGACGATCTGTATTCACTGCGTTTTCGGATTCCGGACCTTTTCCATCAGAACCTTTGGTTATTTTTTGTTCTTGAGGTCGATCACCTTCTCCTTTTTCATTTCCATCTTCACCTCCCTCTTCATTTCCTTGTTGATTTTGTTGTTGTTCGGATTGATTTCCATCTTTTTGACTGTCTTGATCTTGCCCTTCTTTTTCGTTTTCAGAACCGTCGTTTTCTTTGTTATCTCCTTTTTGATCCGAATCTTCGGGATCCTGATTGTTTGGTTTTTCCTTTTCTTGTTGTTCTTCGAATTTCTTTTTTGCCAAAGCATAATTGTACCGCGTTTCGTCGTCTTCAGGATTTAATTTTAAAGATTTTTTGAAATTCTGAGCCGCTTTTTCAAATTCACTTTCATCGAAATATGCTTTTCCTGTATTGTGATATGCTTTTGCTTTGTCTAATTGGGTTGCGTCTTCATTTTGAATCACATGATCATAATGCGCTCGGGCTTCGTCAAACTTTTTCTGTTGATACAGGGCATTTCCCAAATTGTAATTCGCTTTCACCGATTTCGCATCTTTTGATAAAGCGATTTTATATTGAGATTCTGCTTTGAGATAATCAGCACGACTGTACTCTTGATTTCCATTAATGACATGCGCCTTTTCCTCAAAGTTCTGAGCAGAAATTTGAATAGAAAAAGTCAACAAAATAGAAACAAACAGTATATATTTTATCATAGGCATTATGGGTACAAAACTATTGCATTTAGTTGTTAAAAACTTTATGGTCAGTTGTTAAAGTATCTATAAATATCAGTAGCAAAGCCAAACCTAAAAACCATTGGAAAATATGTTTTTTCTCTAAACTGAAAGCCGTGTCTTGCACTTCTTTGTCCAAAGTGCTTAAATAGGTATGTAGTTCATCCAGTGCTTGTTGATTGGTATTTAAATAGACATAAACGCCATTGGATGATTCAGCTAATGCTTGCATTGCCTTGCTATCCAACTTCGAAATGACCACTTCTCCTTGACGGTCTCTCTTAAAGTCTTCATAATCTCCTTGTTCAATCGGTATGGGCGCGCCAGTTTCGGTTCCAATTGCAAGCGTTGCCACATTTATTTTATTGTCTTTTGCCAAACGAATTGCTTTTTGAACACTTTTCTCGTTATCCTCTCCATCCGAAACGATAACCAATAATTTTCCAGCAGTCGGAGAGTTCTCAAACATTTTTACAGCTGTTTGAAGGACCGCTAGAAAGTTGGTTCCTTGATGGGAAATCAATTCGGGCGAAGCGGATTCTATATAGGAATCAATCGCAGCATAGTCATTTGTTAGCGGAGAAATGGAATAGGCATCTGCCGCAAAAACCAAAAGTCCTACACGATCTCCGCCCAAATTTCGCATCGATTCAGAAATGATTTTTTTGGCTCGTTCTAGACGATTGGGTGCCACATCTTCGGCATACATACTGTTTGATAAGTCGAGCGCGTAAATAATGTCAATTCCTTCTCGTTTTACTTTTAATTCTTCTTCTCCAAATAAAGGATCCATCAAGGCAAAAACGCTCAATAAAATCCCCAAGGATATCAGTATAATTTTGGTCCAATATTTTGAATTGGAATCGGTTGGAAATAAACGTTGGAACAAGTTTGAATCTGCGAATTTTTTACGAGCATTTATTTTCCATTGACTGACATAAATTGCCAAGCCTATAAAAAGAGGTAGAAATAATAACCAAACAATATTTTCAGGATGTGCCCAACTCATTAGCTAATTTCTTTAAAAACAGTTTTACGTAAAAGCAATTCAAAAAACAACAAAAGCAAAGCCCAACTCAAATATTTTCCATACAACTCTGTATAATTGTAGTATTTTACTTGGTTGATTTCGGTTTTTTCTAACTGATCAATTTCATCATAAATTTCTTCCAACGATTCATTGTCAGTCGCACGGAAGTATTTTCCTCCGGTTAAATTTGCGATGTACCGCATCATCGGCTCATCGAGTTCATTGGGTTGCATGGTAAAGATGATTTCCCCTGTAAATAAATCTCTACTTGTTGGAAATGGCGCCAATCCTTTGGTTCCAATTCCAATGGTATATACCTTAATTCCTAAGTTTGCCGCGATTTGTGCTGCATCTTGCGGTGAAATATATAACAATCCATTTTTGTAATCAATCGATTCCACACCATCTGTAAGTAGGATAATCACTTTACTTGCCGCCTTGCTATTTTTTAAATGATTAATTGTGGTCGCTAAACCCACACCAATCGCAGTTCCATCGGCCAATGCGCCGGTTTGTAAACGGTTGATTTCATCCACTAAAACACGATGGTCAATGGTTAGTGGAACTTTTAAAACGGCTTCTCCTGAATAATCAACCAATCCAATTCGGTCATTTGGACGTTCGGTTGCAAATCGATTGGCTACGATTTTTAGCGCTTCCAATCGATCGGGTTTTAAATCTTGCGCAAGCATACTGAGCGATGTGTCGACGGTCATAATGATGTCAATTCCTTTGTCAGAACGAACGGAAGTTGTCGTTTTTACAATTTGCGGCCGAGCGAGTGCAACCACCATTAAACCCAAAGCCAACAAACGAAGGACGAAAAGGTACGGTTTTAATTTCCCCAGAAAATCATCGGATCCTTCAAAAGGTTTTAAACTAGATATTTGGACGGACGGAATGGTTTTCTTCTTTTTGAGTCGCATGTACAAAAGCACAGGAATCAAAAGAAGCAATAGCAAAAACCAGGGATTCTGAAATTCAAAATTTCCTATCATTTCTCGTCAGTTTGTTTTGTTTCGGATTGAAAGGTGTCATCTTTCTCTTCCACTTCTATCGGTTTGATTTTTTCAATCAAATCCGCTGCCCATTTTCTATAATAGGGATGTTTACTTTCTTCGGGAATGGCTTTGGCGTATTTCACTAAATCCGAATCGTATAGAAATTGTTTTAAATTTTCAACTTCCGCTTTGTCTACAGGAGATGTTTTTTGGAAATAATCGACCAAATCATCCGATAATAATTCCAAGGATGAAAAACCATAAACCCTTCCCAAATACCTTCTTAAGATAAACGAAAGTTCGGAATAATAGGGTTTAATCTCAGATTTCGCTAGCAACTTTCTCTTGTCTAGCGCTTTGAGTGCGTCGGTGGCTTCTTCGTACGGAGTTTTTATCGGTATAATTTTTCTTTTTCGCTTCTTTTTAGCCAAGAAATACAGGACGAAAAGAACCGCTAACAACAATAAAATACCTCCAACTACATATTTCCAATATTGATTCCAATAGTCTTTGAGCGTAAATTTTTCATCCATAATGGGCTTCACAGGAAACCCACCTAAATTGGCCGAATCGATTTTTACTTCATCCACTTTGATTTGGAACGAATGTGAAAGTAAAGTGTCCGAATCGATGATTACAGGAAGTGAACGAATCAAAAATTCACCTTCATCAAAACTTGTAATGCGCAAATGTTGAACGAGATTTCTTTTTTCACCATCAATCAACGTATCAATTTTTTGTTCGAGAATTTCAATATGAAAACTCAAAGTATCTTTAAGTATGGGTAATTGAATTTTGGATTTAGAATCGATGGGAACGCTGATGGAATACTGAATAGGTTCTCCAATTTTTATATGATTTCGATCAATTTTTGTATCGATTTGTGCGAATGAAAAGGAGGATGAAATTAAAAATAGAACTCCCCAAAACGCTGTCTTAAAAGCAGTTGAATTTGTAAATTTTATTTTAAAGAAACACTGCTTTCTCATTTCAATGCATGGCTTTTGAAATAGTTCAACAAAGGTTTTACATAATCTTCATCGGCACGAATACTTAAATCTCCTGCGCCGGATTGTTTAAAACTCTGATCGAATTCGTACTTCATTCGGTCATAATAATCTTTGTATTGTTTGCGAACAATGGGTGAAGACGTATTGACATACCGTTGTTCACCTGTTTCGTTGTCAATAAGTGAAATCAACCCCACATTGGGGAATTCTGATTCTTTTTCATCGAAAATTCGAATTCCAGTAATATCGTGCTTTCCAGCGGCGATCTTTAGATTTTTGAAATAATTACTTTCGTCAATAAAATCGGAAAGTATAAAAATATTTGATTTTCGTTTGAAGGCATCGATTAAAAATCGAAGGGCATTCGACAAATTGTTTTTCTTGTTTTTGGGCTGGTAATTAACCAGTTCTCTGATGATTCGAAGTACATGTCTTTTTCCTTTTTTTGGTGGAATAAACAGTTCGATGTCTTCTGAAAAAAGAATTAATCCCACTTTATCATTGTATGTAATCGCTGAAAATCCGAGTGTTGCACAAATTTCCGCGATGGTTTCGGATTTGAATTGTTTTCGCGTTCCAAAATCCGAAGAAGCACTTACATCGACCATCAAAACCATCGTCAACTCGCGTTCTTCTTCAAACACTTTCACATAGGGTTCATTGTAATGCGCTGTGGTATTCCAATCGATATTTCGGATGTCATCGCCGTATTGGTACGGTCGAATTTCAGAAAAAATCATACCTCTTCCTTTGAAAGCGCTGTGGTATTCGCCCATAAAGAGGTTGTTGGCTTTGCGACGACTTTTCAGCTCAATTCGCTTTACACGTTTTATGATTTCTTTGATGTCCAAAATAAGGATTCCGTTTGGGTTTGTTGATTATTCGTTAAAAAAGGATGCGTTTTTACCAATTTAAGGAATTGGAATTGCATTTAGGATTTCATCGATGATTTGGTCGGATGTAATATTTTCTGCCTCGGCTTCGTAACTCAATCCAATTCGATGGCGTAAAACATCTTTACTCATTGCACGCACATCTTCGGGAATAACATACGCCCTTTTTCGCAAGAAAGCATACACTCTTGCGGCCATAGCCAAATTGATGGAACCACGTGGTGAAGCTCCAAAAGAAATCATCGGCGTTAAATGCGACAATCGGTGTTCGGATGGCGTCCGAGTTGCAGAAACGATGTCTAAAATATAACTCTCAATTTTTTCATCCATATACACCTTCTTCACGATTTGTCTTAATTTCAGAATTTCATCTAAACTAATTACTTTTTCAACCGTTGGAAACGATTCGTTGATGCTATTTCTCATCACCAATTTCTCGGCTTCTCTTTTCGGATAACTAATCACCGTTTTCAACATAAAACGGTCAACCTGCGCTTCGGGTAACGGATACGTTCCTTCTTGTTCAACGGGATTTTGGGTAGCGAGAACCAAAAAAGGATTGTCGAGCCGATAGGTTTCATCTCCGATCGTCACTTGTCTTTCTTGCATCGCTTCCAAAAGTGCGGATTGCACTTTCGCGGGTGAACGGTTAATCTCATCTGCCAACACGAAGTTTGCGAAAATTGGTCCTTTTTTTATTTTGAAATCGTTTTCTTTGATGTTGTAAATCAGTGTTCCTACCACGTCTGCGGGCAATAAATCGGGCGTAAACTGGATGCGGGAAAAAGAACCACTTACGGCTTCAGATAGCGTTTTAATTGCCAAAGTTTTGGCCAAACCCGGAACGCCTTCCAACAAGATGTGACCATTGGCTAAAAGTCCTACCATAAGACTTTCTACCATTTTTTCTTGGCCGATTATTTTTTGATTTATTTCATTGGAAAGTCGAAATATAGATTGACTTTCTCTTTCAATTTCTTCACTTACTTGTTGAATGTCAAATGAGGTTAGTTCGTTTTGCATTATTTCTTTGATTAAGCACGCTAAGATGCGTATTTTGTTGCTAAGCTTCCGCCAATTATTTTATAGGATTATGTTAAAGTTTGTTAAGTCAAATTTTACGGATGCAAAATTAAAGAAAATATTTGCTAAGGTTTTGAAAATTAAAGAAAAAAAGTGCTAAAGACAGGTTCTAAAGTATTCTTTTTAGGCAAAAGATACTTTTTAGTATTTTACTTTTATGTGAGTTCAAAGTGAATTTATTTTACGCTTTATTATTAGAACCGTGAAAATTATTTGGAGCAAATCAAAATATCTATCTTTGTACCAACTCTAATTAATGGAATGATAAAAAAGCGCTTACTTTTAGTTATATGCTTGGCTTTTGAATTCGTGCTACATGCTCAAAATTTAGAGGCAAAAAAACTTTTGGGTCAAGCGGAAGAAATGGTTTTCTACAATCCAAGTGAGACCAAAACGATAGTAGCTCATATTCAAAAACTCAAAGAAAGCGACATTCAAAAAGAGGAATTACTTTATCTTAGTGCATTGGCTTCGTATGTAATGGGAAATTACGACGAGGCACTTGTGGAAGCTTTTGAAGCAGAATCTCTATCCGATGAAAACAATCAACATTTATTAAAAGCAAAGAGTTTGGTGTTGATCAATCGGATTTTAAATTACTTGCAATTAAAAGAATACGATTTGGACAAAGAGTTGAATACAGAATCGACTCATGGAGCTATGTTAGCTGCTTTGTATTTAAGAAAAGCGCATTCTTATTTGCTGAAAAATAAAATGGATTCGGTGGATTTTTATGTAAAAAAATCAGTGCCTTACCTAAATATGGATAATTTGGGTTATTCGGAAATGATTTATTATTGTTTAAAAGGAGATGTGTTATTTAACCAAAAAAAGTTTGAATCTTCCCTTGAGTCTTATAAAATAGCGGAATCAATTGATCCAAAGATCAACAATCCATTTTTGAGTGAGGAAATTCATAGTCGATTAGCGGCTAATTATTTAGCGTTAGATAGCATCACTCAATTTCAGCAAAATAGCGAATCTGTAAAACAATTAAACATAGTGACTACGGATATTGAAAACCGTGCTTCCAATCAAGCGCATTCTCTGATGATAAAGGATTTAGATAAAGATTTGACCGAAAAGCGACAAAGACTTCAACTGTTTTTAGGGATACTATCTTTTCTTTTAGCTATGGGATTGGTCGTTAAATTGCTTTTTTATATTCGAAATCGCAATAAACTGAAGATGTTCAGTCGATTGTCGGAGTATTTAAAAGCGCAAGAGAAGGAAGCGCCGGTTTCTATTGAAATTAGAGAGTCAAAACATGAGAAGGAAGGAAAGTTAGAAAAATCAACTCCTAAATCCGGAAGTATTCTCAAAGAGAGTGAGGAACATTTGCTTGCGGAATTGGAAAAGTTTGAATCTACCAAGAAGTTCACGCATAAAGATATGTCATTGGGTAAGTTGGCGGCCCAATTGGGTACGAATACAAAATATCTTTCTGAAGTAATCAATCGACATAAAGAGAGGAATTTCAATATGTATATCAATGAACTTCGAATTCATTATATCACTGAAAAATTAAAATCGAATCCTACCTATTTGAATTACAAAGTGAGTTATTTGGCAGATGAGTGTGGTTTTTCTTCACACAGTTCATTTACAACGGTATTTAAAACGATTGTTGGAGTATCTCCCAGTACGTTTGTCGAGTTTTTGAAGGAAGAAAAGGAAATCGAAATATCAGAATCTGCATAAATGAGGTATTTTTCAAAACATATTCGTCTTTTTTTATTTGCACTCTTTTTTTTGAGTTGGGTGATTTTACAAGCGCAAAAGCAGGATAGTTTATTAGAAATTGCGACACTCAGTGTATACGATAAACCTGAAAAAGCAATTGAGATTGCCGATCAACTTTTGAAAGATTCCGAATTATCTGCACATACAAAAATTCAAGTTTATTTGATGCTTTCCAATGCATATTCTTCTTTACGCGATTATGAAAAATCATTGGCTTATGCATTACAGGCAAAAGAAGTGAGCGCGACCCTAAAGAATCCGATTGCACAATATCAGGTGATGATAAAAATCGCTGCTCAATATCATTCGATGGGGGTCAATGATAGAGCGTTACAGATATTGGATGAGTCTGACAAAATCATTGAATCTCTACCCAAAACAGATTCTTTGCGATTTAGTATGGGAAGTAATTTTGCGATTCGTGGATTTATTTACAGAGAACAACTGAGTTGTGATATCGCCATTGATTATTTGAATCGTGCGTATGAAGCTTTCTCGGTTGAAAAGGAGTCGTCACGTTCACTTGCGAATAGAAGTGTAACCTCCTATAACAAAGGGAATTGCTTCATAAATTTAAATCAATTGGATTCTGCAAAATCGAATTTTAAAAATGCGCAGACTTTGGCGTTTAAAGCTGGAGCGAATAGTTTGCAGGCTTTTTCAATGAAGGGATTGGCCGAGGTTTATACTCTTGAAGCAAACTATGATAAAGCCATAGAAAATTTGGAGTCAGCCCAGGGACTTGCCAA